>Ga0182035_10000590_pt1 | contig 17188 bp, 33 predicted proteins | sample flu12Cox44000170_FD_125969 | JGI IMG/M metagenome (GOLD analysis project Ga0182035, IMG submission 125969) | Lab enrichment of tropical soil microbial communities from Luquillo Experimental Forest, Puerto Rico - flux4day.12C.oxic.44.000.170 | ecosystem: Environmental > Terrestrial > Soil >...
ACTTCGGAATCATTGTGTGCCTCCTAGGAGTGAACTAAGGATGAGGTTTGCCGCCCGGTATCGCTACCGGCGTTTTGGGGTACAACCCTCGGAAGCCCATCTAAGGTCAAAGTCTGCCGACGTAACGCGCGCCCGAGGACCTTCGTCCGATAGTCGGGGCTCTTGCAACCTGCCCGGCTTCCGTCTTGCTGTTGTACCTACAGCTTACCAGACGTTCGGAGTGATGGAACCGTTCGGGCAAGTTTTCTCAACTTTTTTTCGTCTCATACGCCTCATCTAAACTAAGCAACGAAACGGCCCGCCCGAGGGACAGTCACCGGGCGGGCCGAATCGGAGTCGGGTTAGCGCTCTAGTATCACCTCCTGCCGTTAGTCACCAGATCGAAGACACGTACCCGCCCGCCCTGATCACAGACGATAGCGGGCACCGTGCCACGAACGAATCGGCCCGTGCCAGGATCGAAGGTAAAGTCAAACGTAGTGGTGAAGTTGCAACCCGCGAATGGGTTCACCGTGGGCGGCACCGTGGGGAGTTGCGTAGGCGTAGGCGTAGGCGTCACCGTGGGCGCTGCAGTCCTAGCGTCAGCCCCGCCCGCAGAAGCGGGCACAGCGAACGCTAGGACGGCACCGAAGAGCGTACCTGCCGCCGCTATGGTGATGGTTCGGACCTTCATTCATACCCTCCATATCGATGTGTTCCCGCCCCTATCCTGCTAGTCCCCGTAATCGACTCCTGGGTCTAGTAGGAGTTTTAGTTCTATCGGCCCTCCGGGCGGCAGCTCTTCGGCCAGTTCTGCCCTGACTGCCCGTTCCATATCGGGCGTTAGCTTTTCGATCCTGGGAGCGCCAGCTAGTTCGGCCCGCGTAGCTATGCCCGAATGCCACCGTTCGCCCTCGGGCGTGCGAAGCTTCCGTTTGGCGTGAAGTATCGATGTCTTCCACGACCACATTTGATGCACCGTGCCGTCTGACTCCGTAGCGACATACGGAATTTGACACAGCAACCGTATTCGGTGCCATAGATGTGTCTTGGGTTCCAGTATGAACAGAACGGGAAAGGCAAACATGCCCAGAATGAAGAGGGTAGAAGACCAATCCCATACGAAGAGAATCGTAAGGATAAGGGTCGGCCAGAAGATAGCATTCCGCCATACCATGCGCTTTAGGCGTGACTTCCGTCGCCACCATGAGTATTTGCGCGGGCTTGTCTTCTGACGTTTGCGCCAGTTCGACGCATCGTGAAAGAACGTCGAGTCGTTCCATCGTTTCGCGTTCATGTGATTCCCGGTGAAGAACCGCCACGATAGAATGAACGTCCATTTGATGACGAATAGCACGACGGCCATAACCACGTCGAAGAGCCATTCCATAACGTGCCTCCGAATGGCAACGCCCGGCCCGATTGTGGGGGGAACAATTCGGGCCGGGCGTGCCTGTCATGGGCCTAGAAGCCCTTTGTCAATGGCACGACGGAAGGCACTTCCCAGGGTCGGAATGTCATTCGAAGCCCTAGAACGTTTAGCATCGAGTCGATGTCTTCTAGTGCTTTGGTCCATGTGTCGCGGTCCATGTTTCCGCTTAGGAATGCTTCGTTCGCTTGCTCTTCTTGCCCCACGAGCCCGGCGACCATTTGCGGTTTGTCCATTGTATGCCTCCTGAATTGCGGACCTAGGACCATTCTACCGGGAACCCGCCCGCCCCGGAGGCACCTAGGGCGGGCGGGTTCTATAACGAAACGGTAACAGAGTCTTCACCGTTTCGCGCTTTTGGTTGAGCCTTTCGCCCGAACATTGCCCGGACCATTATTCGCCCCATACCTTTCGTAATCCATTGGTAGGGTCCATCGAGTATCCCCGGAAAGACCAAGCACGGGACATACAAGACAACGGCACCCACCAGCAGAATAGCCTGGGCGATTATGCCGAATATCAAGAGCACGGGCGTAATCGCAATTAGGCGGCGGGATATCGTTAGGTGATTGGTTCGTTCCACGTCGCCGCCCAGGTTTGGGGACCGCAGAGCCCGTCAGATACGAGACCCTTCTCCGTCTGGAATTGACGGCATATAGATTCGGAGTGAGCCCCATAATACCCATCGCTTGTGATGTCCCATCCGCGATGTGCCATCTGTCCTTGCCATTTTGCGACGTTACTATGGTCCGGTTCTCCGTAATATCCGGAATGGCAGGCAGGGTCCGGTGATGGCTGCCCGAGGTAATGAGATGAGGGATATGGAAATGTTGGCGCATTCCCGGTCGGCGGTGGCGTGGTTGGTACGGAACCATTCGCCCATTCGATGATTTTGTCCATTGGGTAGCCTGGCCCGCAGTCACTATGACCGCACCCATTAGAACCCAACTGACTATGCTGACATATACCGGCAGCTCCACCTGTCGCCTCCGAATTACTCAGAGCGCGAATTGGAATGCCCAGCTTTGCCGCTTCTTCGGCTATCCAGTCTGCCGTATTATGAAGTTCGTTAGCCCTATTATTGAGCCAGTAGTCACGACTCCATGAGGCATACCCGCTTTGTTCCGCGCTCACAGATACGGAATTGTAGTTGCATTGCGTCCATGCGGAATTGCCTCGGGAAACGCATTCCCAGACCTTCCCACGGTTGTTGTCGATGCAAACATGTGAGCTTGCCCCGACATTTCCCTGGAAGTAATGAGCGCAATCGTAAGCGCCATTCGCCCCGGTGAACCCCTCCATTGTGTGAACTACGATAAGTCTCTTCTTGCCGCCTCCGGAATAATTACTGCTGGGAGTCCATACCCTAGTCAGTGCCATTGTCGTACTTCCCGTCACGACGCCATCCTCGCGGTTTCCGTCCGGCCTTTGTCCATCCCCATGGTTCGCCCTGAATGTTTACAGGTGGTTCGTCGAATGGCTTGACCTCTTCCAGCTCGACATTTTCATCGATAGTGTATTCTTCATCTTGGCGAATTCGGCGTGTCATCGTGCCTCCTTCTCTCGATTCGTGATCCGATGTAACTTCCGAGAATTCCGACTAGACCGCCTACGATCGCAACGATTACTTGCGTTGCATTCTCGCCTAGCGTCTGTGTCGGCGTCTGGTGATCTATCACGTTAATCATGACGACAACCATAAGCAGGACAACGCCCAGGGACAGGGAAATAGCCAGGACCAGGGCAACCAGGTCAACGTTTATTCGTGACCTCACTAACATCCCCATATCAGGAGATAGGCGCTTGACTGATTCAGCCCGGATGGCATCGTGACAACGGTTCCGGTGAACGTGGCTGCTATCTCTACGAAGTCAGACACGCCGAGCACGACTCCGCGTTTAATAATCTGTATCTTCGGCGAGGCAAGATTGGCGATATCAACCGTATCCCCGGTTGTCACGTTCCGAAGTGAGTAAAGCCCGGTAATGTCGGCGTCACCCCGGATGAATGTGGGGATGCACTGGTCAGGTGTTAGGACTGCCATTAGTTACGCCTCACGATCTTGGTCCGGTAGGTGATAGCGGAATGCCCGGAAGATGCCCCGCTTGACCAGTTCCCGTTAATAGTGAACGTATGGTTAATCGTCGTGTTGAATGTCAGGTTCGTTGCAAGAGAGTTAAGTGGTGCTGCGGTGTTAGTGTTTCCCTCATTGACGAACAACCGGCTTGCCCCGCCAGTACCTACGATCGTGAAGTTTCCCGATACCCCTGCCGATTGCAAAAGGAAACGAAATTCAAGCGTGTATCCTACCGTTACGCTCAAAGGCAGCATGACGCTTCCCAGGCCGATTGAGTTACCAACCAGGGTTCCATCCATATATAGTCCGAACGTGTAAACTAGCGCTACACCGCTAGTCGGCGTCGTTATCGTCCCGTCGATTTCGATGCCGAATTCGGAGTTAGCGAAACCCTCATTAGCTATGTATGCCAACGGTCCCGACATTTGCTGAGGCAACGTCTGGGTACCCATCAAGTAGTTCTGATTATTGATGCCGCTTCGCTCTAGCACGAAATCGACACCGTAATTATTGATGAAGCTTGGGCGGCCTGTGCTGCTGGAATAGAAGACGGACGAGTTAGCGAACGCCGGAGGTGAGCTGGCGATGTTCTGTAGCGTTAGCTGCTGACTGAGCAATCCTTTTGGGTAAGGGTTCGTCACTCCGTCTGTTCCCGCTGATCCGGCTATGGCGCTGATCAGGTGCCCGGCCGATGGCGGATTCGTGTCATAGGCGAGGAATTCACCGGCCGCACTAGTCGCAATGTAGGAGTTTGCGAGCACGTTGGTTGCGTCAACGATTCCCGCTTTGACGATGCCAGCGGCTAGCTGTGCGGCGTAGACGGTTCCGGCTGTAATTATCTGCTGCCCGGAGAACTGCTGCGGTATCCACGCCGAACCGTTCCATAGCTGCATGGAACCGTCCGTGAGGTTGAACCATAGTGAGTTGACGGGAATGGTCCCGGTCGGCGTCGAGGTCTGAGCGAATATCTTTACTCCACCTAGGCCGCTCAAACTAGGTGGACTGAAAAAAGCCAGGCCGCTTGTAATGACGTTGAGTGCCTGTGTCTGTCCGGGTAGGCATATCCCGAATATGTCACATGTTCCGTCTACGTTGAGGTATCCGCTTCCGGTCAGGGGTACTACGGCTGATGTGTCGGTTGGCCGGATTCCCTGGTCGTCTCCGAGGTAAACTGTGTTCGGCCCGTTGTTCTGTATGAGTGCCGCGCTATCGCTCTTGGCATAGATGAGGGTTGCTACCGGGCCGTTTCCGACGATTACGACGTTGGTCATAGGGCAGCCCTTCTAGCCCGTCGTCCCCGCCATCCGGGGTTATGTTCTGCCGCTTCCATCGCTCTCATTTGTGCCTCCGCACGCTCTTTGCTTTGCGGTTTTCGCGAGTAGTATTTTCCGCTTACGAGGTTTTGCACTTTGTATCCGCCAGATACGGAAACAACTTGATATGGCAAGATATACCCATCCAATCAGCGGGACGCAACCGGGTATTGTTGTTCCGCTTGAAGTCGCGCTATCCAGAGTCGCGGGCGTACCCTGCCCGCCCGACCCTAGCGAAGCCAAGAAGTTTTTAAACGATGTGCCAGCGGGTGTAACCTGCCCTTCTTTGTATCCGGTAGTTGCCGCCGCTAGTGTCTGCCCGCCCTGCCCGGTAGCCCAGCCTAGCTCTATGTACGGATACGAACCCCGCGCATAACCGACCTTCTGCCCTGCCGATACATGCTGGCCGACCGACACGCTAGGGGCGATATTCTCCGCGTAATAGACGTATCGGCCCGCGTATGGTCCGGAGTCGAGAAGAAGGCTTATGAACGTGCCGCCCGGCCATCCGGAGTTATACACGTTCTTAATCGTGCCCGAACCTATGGCATAGAGGTTACCGGCCCCGGTATAGTCAACGCCCATATCGGTACGCCCAAGAGTCAAGCCCGGCCCAAGAGGATTCACGTAGGGCGTACTCATGCGACCGCTGCCGCTTCTACAGCTTCGGTTGCGCCCACGCCCTTACCGCCCTTTTCGGCAGTCTTGGTTACCTTCGTGGTTGTGCCCTCGGATTCGGCAGACTGCCGCTTACTGCCGCCGCCGCCGCCGCCCTGATTAGTGACATAGGTCTTCGCTGACTCTGCCTGCCCGAGTAGGTGAATCCCGAGGATTACCAGGGCGAATCCAAGGATAATAAGCCCGGCTCGCTGTAGCATGTCCCCAAGATTCGATAGCCCGAACATGCCAAGAAACGCTTTAATCGCATCTTGCACGATTTTGGAAACAGACAAGCCCGGAATAAGCCCGGTAGTCTGCGCGGGCGTTGATTGACTGCCCGTGCCGGACGTTACCGTCGTGTTTCCCTGCCCTGCCGCTTTCAAGATACTGTCCGCATATCCGTAACCTGCCGCTATATTGCCCGGCCCCGCGTTGTATGCCGCTAGGGTATTCCGTAGGTTGCCGCCCTCTTGCTTTAGAAGATCGTTCATGTAAACAACATATGCCTTCGCCTCACTGGCGGGGTTAAACTCTGACCCCGGTGAAACGCCCGCCCGTGAGGCTACGGCGTCATATGTTGATGGCAGGAATTGCAACCATCCTTCGGCCCCGGCTGACGAAACCGCTTTAGGGTCGAAGCCTGATTCGGCATTCGCTTGCGCCGCTATTACGTTGTATGGAATGCCGGTGCCCGCCGACATCTGTTTGATGTAGGCGTCATATTGCGCGGGTACATTTACCACGGTGAAAGTCCGCTAGCGGGCCAGGGCATTTTCTTTCCGCGTGCATCGTAAGCATCGTATAGAAGAAGGCACCCTATCAAGAAGGCTAGAACGCCTAGGAATATCTCAAGCCTACGATCTTGGATGAAATGGCCACGGGGTTTTACCCGCCGTTTTACATTCTCCACTTCACTTGATTGTCTTGGTAATGAGTGAGAAGACGATGATAGCGACGATAACGCCCGCCGCTACCGCGAATCCCGTCTTGAATCCCGTCATCGTTTCCCTTTCACCATGCGATCTTGATTCGCTGCCCTGGATGGATCATGTTCGGATTGCTGCCGACAACGCTTCGGTTCTGCGCGTATAGCGTTTGCCAACCGCCCGAGATATGGAATTGTGACGCTATCTTGCTGAGTGAATCACCTGCCTTCACGGTGTAGAACTGAGACTTCGGCTTAGGTGGCGGTGGTTTGGGCGATGGTTTGGGCGATGGTTTGGGCGCTGGCCCTGTCTTGCCCTGTGGCCCTGTCTTGCCCTGTGGCCCTGTCGGCCCTGCTGGCCCTGTAGGCCCCGCAGGCCCCGCAGGACCTTGCGGGCCGGTAGCTGCCTGGTATTGATACCCTGCTGCCGTCTGTGCCTGTAGGGCGCTCTGTAGCGCTGCCTGGGTGGCAGGGTCCATAGCGGTCGTTCCAGTGGTGCTAGAACCGCCCGCCGCGTTAGCGTTGCTTCTACGGACGAAGACAAACACTAGTATCGCTATCAAGGAGAGGGCACCGATCAGATACCATTTGTTCTTCTTGGTATTAAGGCCCTTCTTAGGGACCTTCTCTTCTCCCGCTTGTTCGTGTTCCGGCATTAGTGCGGAGTCACTTCCGGTGGCGGCGGATGTGCTTCGGCATCATGGTCCGCTTGCGCATCCGACTTGATTATCTGCCCGCATGTGGCGCAGTTCTTGAGTCGAACGGCGTCAGTTACCGGCCCATCTACGGTATCGTCTACCCAGAAAAGAACGGGCACATAAGACATACCATCACTCCTAACCTGACATCGGATTAACGAATGTCGGAGCCGCTATCCGGCCCGGCCCTCCGGGGTTATCGGGTTGTGAGCCCGGCCCCGCTTGCCACATGTTCTGATAGTTAAGCGGTGAAGGTCCCCGCTTGTGGAATCCGGCCACATCCCCGCGTGTCTGCCCTGGAATTCGCGGCACGACTCCGAAGAGGTATCCGGCCCCGGCATACGGATAACGGAAGCCCGCTAGTATGCCGTGCTGCATTCCGTTGATTAGCTGGACATCTTGCACGCCCGATGCGTTGACGTATCGCCTGAATTGATGCGGCAGTGTGTCAACGTCGCTTGAAGGTGCCTGCCGATTCCGCTTCGATACAAGCGAATTCCGGTAGGGCTGCATAGGGTAAGGGTCGGTATGCAACCCGACGGCAGAGGGCGGGTAAGCTATCTGCCCGGTATCGGTAACGTGATTCGCCCCTTGTTCGTAGCCCATTAAGTAGAGCCCTGCTTGATGTTGCCCGCTTCTAGGGTTTGCCCTAGCGAATTGACGCCCGTGAAGAGTGTTCCCGCTGCCGTAGAGAAGCCCTTCGCATGAGTCATTACCGCTACGAAGATAGCGCCCAAGAAGAAGAGGGTAAGGACTTTCCAGAAGTTATTCATCCTGTGAACCTCTTGTATATCGGAGATATGCCGGTCGGTGGACCTAGAATCTTCTCCATCCAACCGCTGTTTATTAGCGCCCATCCGATAGCGAAGCCGACCATAAGAATGATCACGACTTTACCGATCTTCGGCCCCGCGTTCGCCAGTAGTGCCAGCAACGCAACACCGATAAGAGAAAATGCCGACGTGACTACAATGTCATGCCCCGGCTGATTCGTGGTTTTCTTAGTCGGTGTACTCATGGCAGAGGTATCGTAATCTTCGGTATGGTCGGCCCCGGTATGAACGGGTCTATCGGAATGGTGATGCTTGGGCGCTTCGTGCCGCCCGCCGTACTGTCTGACACAGGCTTACCGGCTCCGGTAAAGATGACGGCACGAACGTCTTTCCAGCGCATGACGATGTTGAGGGCTACCAAAATCAGCCCTATCCACATCACAGCGCGAGCCTGCCCGTTCATACTAGTGTTACGCCCTTTGGTACGGACGAACTAGAAGAAGGATTAGTGGAGCTTGCCGTAGTGGCCTGTTGTTTCCTGTTTGTGAGGGCTTGTACTAGGTTGTGCTGTGAGCCCTTCACGCCCACGATGATCAGAAGAACGCCTAGGGCCAGAACTAGCAGACCTAGCGGGTTCACTCTTCGGCCCGTGCCGCTTCTTGTTCTGCCTGTGACCAGGTTTCGGCCACTTCTTCGCCCGGCCCGCCACCGTGAAGCGGCAGAAGGCTAGATGGCACTGTGGCCCGTAGTGAAGCCAGGGCGTTTTTCAGGTCCCTAACCTCTTGCTGTAGCTGTGACGTGTCGCCGCCCTGCTGCTGCTGCTGCGGCGGGCGGGCGGCAAACTTCTCTTCGGCCATTTGCTATCCCTTGTAATGGATGTGCTGGAGCATGAGAATACCCGCGAACAAGAAGAGTAGCGCGAATATCAGAGGGCTCTTGGTTGGGTGAAACGGATTGCCCGATTCACTGGCGGGCGTAGGGACCTGATAAGCGCCCGAAGCGCCGTATGCTGCTGGTGCCATTGAGTTTTGCAACGCTCCCGAGGGCATTACGGGCGGCACGTTATACACGCCCTGCCTAGGCCACATTCCCGGCCCTGTGTATGCCTGCCCGAAGGTAAGAGGATCGAATGCCTGCCGTACCGGAATCGGCACGAGCTGAGCATTTACAGCCGCACTACCGTAACCGATCATCGGTGCCCGCCTTTCCTACTGGACGCTAACGGGCACTAGAAGCTCGACTAGGACTTCGGCATAAGCCGAAGCGCCCGGCGCAGTCATTTCTAGGTGGTAGTGAGTATTGCTGTTTGTGAGCGTGTTAAGCGCCCTAGCGTTGCTGATATTGTCGTTAAAGCCCGTTGCCGCTAGGTCCCATGCGACCGTACCCTGTGGCGGCAAGAATCCGTGCTGTTCGACCCAACGATTCTGCATCGTCGAAATGTCGTCATCAAACCTAGGCAGGTTTGAACCATAAAGAAGCTGTGCCTTCTGAATGTTGGCGACGTTGTAATATCCGCCCACGCCGTTCGTCCCTAGTGACGGGTCGAAGATAGTCACGGCAGTTGAAAGAACCTGCCCGTATTCCGTAATGGGAATGTCTACCTTCGATGCCGCCCCGATTGGGTAGCGCTTCGATGCCCGGCGATACTGCCAGTTGAATACGGGCGGCAGTTCTGCCGGATTCTCGGATGCGAAGACTCCGACCCTACGGGCGTTGATAACGGCACTGCCGCTGTATCCGGTAACGGTTAGAGCGCCCGTTGCCGCGATTGGCCCCTGGTCGTATGTTGCCGCTACGCCCGCCGCTAGGTTGAATTGCGGCACGACAACACGTTCGCCGCCGCCCATGTACTGAGGGCTTACGAATGCGGCAGAGGGCGCGACAACGCCCGCCGCGTTCGGCAGTAGCGAACCGTCGATTGCTAGGTCCCAGTATTCATCTAGGAAAATCCCAGCGGGAATCTCCAGAATGAAGGGATAGTTTGAAATGTTGTAGGGCGATGTCGTCGTGTTAGACATCGTGGCCCCGCAGAGGTTCGCTTGCGGGATTAGCGAATTCGCGTATGCCGACGATAGCGGCACATTCGTATTCATCAGGTCTTGCAGATTCCGCTGGCCCCGCCCGCGCATCGGGCGATACATCTGCATAAAGGCCATATGGAAGCCCGAGTCCATTTCTACGGGCGTGTACTGACCCTGTAGTTTAAGCCTAGGACCCTGAAGAAGATTGTACGGTGCCTCTGGCGAGTTTGCCGCCGTGCCCGCCGAGAATGTGAGAGAATTCGTCCAGAGCGTTTCCAGCTCCCACCAGAAGACAATATCGGTCTTCTGGAATGAAGCGGGCGGCGCGAATGGCGTCTGTGCTGACTGCTGCGCAGTCGTCACGACGTTATACAGGTTTTCGTACTGTTCGAATCGTTCGGTGAATCCCGGTAGACCGTAAAGAGCACCTACCGGCACCGACTGTGCCGTTTGCTGTGGGGTTGTCACTTCAGCCCTACTCCTGACTTGAGTCCGGCCATGCCGCCATGCTGACTGTAATTGTGCCAGATATACAGCGCACCTACGGCAAACACCGCGAGGAAAACCCAGTGCCTGAGTTTCACATTACACCGCCCTTCACTAGCCCTAGTGGTCCCGTCCATTTCATCGAAGCGAAACCCCACGAAAGAAGGGCCATCATTCCGATTACCGTGAAGGTAATAGCGAACGCGAACACTAGCGGCTGATCGTACTTGCCTAGTTCGGCCACCGCTTTATCCTTTCATGTAGCGGATAGCTGGTCGAGGTACGATTGCGGGTATGTCGCCCTGCCCGTAAATGGTTCTGACAGGGTGCCTCCGGGCTTCTTAACCCACTGCCTGAATACGAAGTCGCCTTGCGGTGATTCCGCATCCTTAATACCTACCGTCGATTGAAGATGTTTCATGTCACTATCGGATACCAGATGAAAGAGATTCACTCTGGATAGCTGCATAAGGATTAGATGGGGAATGCCGAATACCCTATGCGCTCCGAATTCGGTTCCGATTCCGCGTTCGCCTCCTGCCCGTGCCGCTAGATATAGAGCATCGTTCTTACCGTCGATGCTGTACCCATTCCTGGCATAGAAGTCTAGTGTTTCATCAAAGATCATGCGACGTTCACGGTCTTTCCATTGAGCCTTCACGAACGTCATAGCAAGAGCTAGCATCCGTTGATGATCGGTCCTAGTCTCGCCTTGCATTATGGCAATCTCGCCGGGCTTATCCGGTAGCCACAAACCACGAAAAGGATGGTCGTCCCAAATGTCTACATGTACCGAATGCGGCACCGTAGGACCCGAAGCCCAAGATTCGTATAGCTTCTTGGCATTCAACCGCTTCTTCGGATTCCACGGATGCCGCTTCGTTTCTGCCCGATACCGGGGTTTGCTATCAAGCAGAAGTTGAGCGCACTGTGGGCGTATCTCTTGAATGGTTCGCATTTCCCAATCTTGGAACGAAGATTTGCCCGTGCGACTCCCGCCGAACGTGGCGACCCTTTCGCCGCGTTCTGGCACTAGGGTTGAAATGTGTACGGTCATGCCTCCACTGGCACAGGTGGCCGGTCTTCTACTTGCTCCGCGAATGGCCTAAGCATATCGGGCAAACGGTCGATGTCACCATGCCCGATCCATGCGATGACTTCACCCATCCTTTCCATATAGCTTCCGATAAGCTCATCATCTTTGTCTTCCAGTTCTTCGATTACTTCGTCGGTTAGGGACTGCATTAGAAATGCGAACTTAGACAGCCCTCCAGTATCGTTGTTGATGACGAAGCTGTTAAGGGTAGACATAACGGCTTGAAGTCGAAGGATGACGGGAGACCTAGCCTCCGGGGTTGATGATTGTGACTCCATCGACGATTCGCCCGCCGTTAGCGCCCGCGTACCCTGGCCCGCCCTCTGCCGATTGATCCTGTCCAGTACGCTCATTAGGCATAGCCCTTCCGGGGATTGTCGGAGTCTTGTACTTGCGAGCGATACGGTTAACGCGGCTAGTCCAAGTGCCTAGCGCGATAATCGCGTCGAACATGCCGCCGGATGCTACGATAGTTCGCCCATGCTTGCGCATGAATTTGGATTTGTGCGACAACTCCGCGAATGGAACGGCGATACGCTGCCGCTCTTCGTCGGATAGCTGTAGGCGCGATATCTCGCGGTCGCTTAGGCGGTTCTCGTCTATCCCACGAAACGCCCATTCGATGTACCAATCACACGCTACGCGAATAACGATACGAGAGAAGAAGTCCATCCATTCATCGAGTGATGGAATGCCGGGCTTAGCTTCACGGGCCGGAGGCGGTTCTTGCGGCTTCTGGCGCAACCGCGAATCTTCGACAGTATCGCCCGTATCGGCTTCCGCGAATAGCGGTTCACCGATTGGGACATCGAACGGATTATCTTCGTCGGGCACTTCCGAAACGATGTCGATAGGGTCGTTCATCGTCTCTTGATTCAGTGCTGCTGCCGCTTCCGGAGTTAGACCCTTTCCCGGTACTTTCCCCACTATCGCCATGCGATACCACTACTTCCGTAGGTTCGGAAGCTGGCGGTTCGGGCGTCAATTTCTGGGTGATGAATTCCCTAAGCTCAGCGAACCCCGCCGACATATTGGCCGACAGTTGTTCGACGTTCATTCGTGCTTCTGAAGCTTCGATGACAGCGCCCTCCGCTGCCTCTTCGGCTTCTGCCGCTTGTACGTGTGCCTCCGTAGCTACCTCTGCTGCCGCTGTAGCGGCGTTAGAAGCTTGTTCGGCTTCTTTCCCTGCTATCGATGCCGACTCACCAGCAAGTAGCGCAGCGTTCGCTACGGCTTCACTGCGCTCTTCTTCGGCTTGTTCGTCGGCCACTGCGGCAACCGCTGCCGCCGCGCCCGATGCCGCCGCTTCTGCTAGTTCTTGTTCATGTTCACTCATGCCGCGAACCTCGCGTCAGCGAAGCCCATTAGTTCTAGGAAAAACATGCCCGCCGTTTGCGAGCTTAGTTGGCGCGTATCGGAACGCCCAAGAATAAGGGCAACAGGACCGATACTCATAATGCCACTGGGAGGGATATTTACCGACCAGAAGCGGTCGCCTAGCTGTATTGTGACCGCTGCTGCCGGAGGTCCCGCTACCAGAATCGAGAGGATTTTCTCTGGCATTAGTTCGTAGGTGGGCTGTAGGGTTAGCGCATTTACAGAGGAGGTTCCGCCCAGAGGGCAAGTGTTATATTCGTCTACCGGATGCGCGTGATTTTCCGACCTTCGTGCCAGGTCTTGAAGTGCCTCACGTAGTTGGATCATGCCCTTTGCGATAAACTCCGGACTATACAACTCTTCTTCGACGGTACGAATCGGAGCGCCCGTATCGCGGACATATACCTGCGCTCCGGGCGGAAGCTTTTCGTGCTTCATTCCTCCGATTGCCACGGGGAATTACCCTCCTGTAATTACAGCGGTGTAATTCGATAATTACACCTGTGTAGTTTTCGAACTCTGGTAATGGCTTATAGCTAAAGGTGGCCTTTCCCATGCTCAACGTGGTAAGCTGGGAAAGGCCACCTGACCCCGGTGGAAGTGTCCATCTACACTCCAACCCAACCGCCCGCATTTTCGAATACGGGCCATCAAGACAAGGATACCAGAAATGGCGTCAAAGGGACAGCCCGACACGACCGGGAATGGCACGGTGCAGAAGGCATCACCATTCCAGCTCCTACTACGGCGCATGTCGGAAATGGCAACGCTCGACAACACCGCAGAACGGCAGAGCACTACGGATGCCGATATCAGTAAGATTCTCACAGCGGAGAATGAGTCCGAGATGTGGGAGTCGGATGACTTCGACTCGTGGAATGCCGCGAAACTAAGCGGCTCCGACATCGAGATCGAATGGTTCGAAGTGAAGAAGGGGCCAATCGATCCGGAGATTCAGTCTCCATTCATCTATGACAACGCCCAGCTATTCCTGCTGGTGCATTCATTCCGGCTAACCGACCGGAAGGCAGACAAAAACCAAAACCTGCCGCCCGTCGGCCAGGAATTCACCTGGAATACCTCGGCCCCGCGCATCGTCGGAAAACTCTTCTGGATGCTCAATGCCGGATGGTTCGACGCGAATTCGGATCATGGCCCCGTGCAAGTCCACATCGAAGGCACGAAGCTAAGCGGCGGGCGCTCCGTCGAGAAGCTAAAGGCAATCGAGGGCGGGCCGATCACCGTTAAGGTAATGGCCGAAGAGCCTGCCTTTTAAGGCACTTTCACACCGGGGTCGGTGTGCCTTATGAAGACTGGATGCCCGAGTTTCAAGAGGTTTGGCAAGACCTGCCCGTCGATTTCTCGGAACTGACATCCGGCCAAATAGAATATGCCGAATACTTCTTTGAAGAGGGCTTCATGCGTTACGCGGGCGAACAAGACCCCGCAGATATCCAATTCGCAAGAGAGCAATTCTTCGAAGAACTAGGCATCGATGCAGAAGAATTCGATTGGGCAGGATGGCGAGAGGCCATGTACGGTGACTAGTGGCCAGCGTTCCAGCGCTGAAGCGGTCGCCCGTGATCGGGAGAAGTCCCGAAAGCGGGCGGCCGCTATGCGTGCCGCCAGAACCGCAGAAGAGCACGAAGTACACCTTAAAGAACGTCGTGAATACGAGTACAAGAACCGCGACCATATCAACGAAGCACGACGCTATAACTACGGGGAACAAGTTGACCGATTCGCTAACAGGCCATTCATCTTCTGGGACGGCGAGGGCGGAAGAGAGTTTATCGGACATGTGGATTCGCCGCCCGAAGAAAAGCACTGTTACATCCTCTTTGGCTGTAGCCGTGACCCTGACCACCCTCTTGTTGGGCGTGATCTTGGCACTGTGGATTGTCTGGACTATCTACTCGATATTGAGCGGCGTTGTCCTGACGCTTTTCATGTTGGCTTCGCTTTTAGCTATGACGTTAACATGATCCTGAAAGACCTAGAGCAACGCAAGCTCCGGACTCTGGCAAACAGCGGCGTTGTTCACTGGAAAGGCTACCGGATACAGTACATCCCCGGTAAGCGATTCCGCGTGTCTAAGGGCAACCCTAAGCGTGGCGAAGAGCGTATCAGTGCCACGATTGATGACATGTTCGGGTTCTTTCATTCGAAGTTCACTACTGCTTGTCTTAAATTTGGCGTAGCAACTAAGGCGGAAATAAGGGCTACCGAAGAGGGCAAGAAGAAGCGGGGAACCTTCACCTATCTAGACATCGAGTACGTGAAGAAGTATTGGCAAGAAGAGATATCGTTCGGCCCGCCACTGGCCGACGCTATGCGGACAATGGCTTACGATGCCGGGCTGATAATCTCTTCATGGCATGGGCCGGGCGCTCTTGCCGCGTTCATGCTTCGTCGGCACGGCGTAGCAAAATGGCACTCCCAGGAGGCACCGAATGAAGTATCAATCGCTACTCGATACGCTTATGCAGGAGGGCGTTTCCAATACTGGCGATGTGGGCTGTACCGTCACCCTATCTATACTGCCGATATCAATTCGGCATACATCTACGCATGTAGTCTTCTACCCAGACTCGACACTGGTCGATGGAGACGAATTCATCGAAACCGTATTGATCGGGACAGGCTTCCACTATTCGGCTTGTATCACATCAAGTACGATGCCGGAAGAGAAGCGGAGAAGCGTAACCGAACGATGGGCGCGTTCGGAGAAATCTACCCTCTATTTCACAGAGATAGAAGTGGTAATCTATTCTGGCCCTATGCGACTGAAGGATGGTATTGGGGTCCAGAGGCTAGAACTGTCGCGGATAATCCAGATGCCGAATTTCTGGAAGCCTGGGTTTTCGATGACGATGGAACTATGCCTTTCGCGTGGGTTGGCGATGAGTTTGATAAACGTCTGATGTTGCAACGCCTAGGCAACCCCGCAGAGAAGACAATCAAATGGGCGCTTGCCGCCATTTACGGAGCGCTCGCCCGTCGGGTCGGATGGAACCGCAAGCTTCGGTGTGCGCCCTCTTCGCATGAACTAGCCTGGGCGGGCTTCATAACCTCATGGTGCCGTGCTGAGATGTACCGCCTAGGTTATGAGTGCTGGAAACGTGGCGGGCTTGTCAGCATCGACACAGACGGCATTACAAGCACGGTGCCGTTTGAAGAGGCATGGTTGCCTAGGGGCGTAGGCGAACGTCTAGGACAGTGGAAGCTAGAGACGTTCAAGGGCATCATGTATTGGGGATCGGGCTTCTATTGGCTTCTGGATGACGAAGAGCAGTGGTCTACAGCCAAGAGTCGCGGCGTGAAGAAGGGATCGATAGAAGTTAGCGAAGCACTGGAAGCCTACGAACGGGCCGACTATCAATCGAAGCCCAATCGCCCGGCCACCATTGAGCTTATGCTGACACGCTTCGTCGGATTCAAAGAAGCGTTGAACCGTCACGACGGACTCAAGTCATGGCGCAAATGGGTTAGGCGTCCGTACAAGTCGGTAATGGGGCGAAGCGAAACGTGCTTGCATATCCCCGCGTTCTGCCGCAAATGCCGAAGTCCAGAAGCGGACATGATGCACATAATTAGTCATGCTGGCCCTAAAGCTATGCAGTCAGAACCGCATAGGTTGCCGTGGCTAGAAGAGCAACCAGAAATGCCGAGGTATGAACTGATAATCAATATGCAAGACGAATCCGACGCATGGGAACCGATTTAGGAGGCACAGAATGGCAGCCGGGGCCGAACAGATTATGTACCGCCTAGAATGCGGCGAAGCGGTGAAGGCAGTAGAAACGCTAGTCGCGGGTAAACTCTACTGCGGTAAGCACGAAGAATACGAAGAAATAGCGGGCGTTATCACGAACGAATGGCGGGCAAACTGCTATTCGTGCCGATTCGCCCGATGGGCCGGGCTCGACCAGAATACCGCGAACATATTCGCTAACGGACACATGTCCCGTAATCGCGGGCACTCTGCGCAAGCGGAATTCGCGGTACATCCTGCCGCCGAAAGAACGGCAGACAAATTCGCCAAATACGCGATGCCTGCGCAGGGTAAGCATCGTGCTAAGGGGTGAAGAATACTGTGAACTAGACTGCGGTTGCGTTAGCACAATGCAATTCGCGGTTCACAAGCTAGGCGATTTGAAAGGAGGGAATCGTGTCTGGCAACAACTCTGCCCACGCTCCGGAGAATGGCGTATCGTCATCAAGACTGGTGCTACCTACTGGCGAAGCCGTCGAGAGTGTACCTCTGCGGGTAAACTCTTCTGACATCGATACGGCAATTCAGATGCATCTAGTCGATTGCTCGCAATGCCGGGCGGCAACCGAACGCGGTAAG
>Ga0182035_10000592_pt1 | contig 17131 bp, 9 predicted proteins | sample flu12Cox44000170_FD_125969 | JGI IMG/M metagenome (GOLD analysis project Ga0182035, IMG submission 125969) | Lab enrichment of tropical soil microbial communities from Luquillo Experimental Forest, Puerto Rico - flux4day.12C.oxic.44.000.170 | ecosystem: Environmental > Terrestrial > Soil >...
CCTTCCGCAACAGAGTAAGCATCGCTGCTCGATTGGTCAACCGGGTGGTTCGAAAAAGTACGGTGGCCAGGCCTACGTTGGAGCAGGAGATAGAGTCACTCCACGTCGAGGCCTGGCCATACCGATAAAACAAGCCAACACACGCGCTTGCACATGAGACGTGCCGCTTGCCTGACGCGTTTCACAGAGCAACTGGCCATAGCCGCATGGCCATCGCGGCACTTCACACCCTCGCACTCCAACACAAAAGACAAGCCGAAGCCCGCCTTTTTTTGCAACGGGACGGCCGAAACTAGCTCTTCCGGTTTTTAGGGTCCAGATGGACTTGACCAGGTCGGCAGCGAACGCCGGTGGCACTTGCTTGAAGCAGCCGTAACGGGGAAGCTAGGAAGCGTAACGAAATGCAGGTGGGTGGTCAACGCTCCCGATCGGGGGCGTCGATGGCGGAGCGATGCAGGCGACACCAGTCCTGCTCGGCGCTAGAATCCTCTTTGGCAATCTTCGCGTCAGCCCCGGCGTCCGCCGAGGCCCAGCGGAACAATCCGTAGAGCAGAATCACCGTGGCTGCTGCAATCAGAACCAGAATCACCCAGTGCACGGCCAGACCCTCACCGGGCACTGATTGCTAGCCCGGCTTTTATTTCCGACTCTCAAAAGCCAGTCTTCGTATGAAGGCGCGTCTTTCGAAAATCCGTTTGGCCGGGCAAACGGTCGACCGAGACGTCGAAACCGCAATAGCATCCCGCAATTCGGTTTGAAAAACAATTAGCGAAAGCGTTACTGTTGCCGATTCTTATCTTCTCAGGGAACTGCTATCCAGTCTATTTCCGGGGCTGCATGTGGCTTTCTTATTGCACAGTATTCACGTTACGCGCCAAATGCAGGAACGAGAATGGCGGTGCAGCTTCGTGAGAGGCTGCACCGCCGCGCAAGGAGATGTAATCAGAACCGGAATTCAGCGCCGAATTCGGCGCGGAATGATTTCGGCACGATCACTCCGCTCGGAGTGATAAAGCCAGTGTGTTGTAGAAATAGGCTGCTGTGGATGTTCCCGCTGAAGTTGTTGCCAAAATTCGCCCGATTGAACAAGTCAAAGAATTGCGCCAAGAGCTGCAAATCCATTTTCTCGCCCAAGCGAATGTTCTTGGCAATGCGCAGGTCCATATTGATAAACGGATCGCCGCGCACCTTGTCAAAGCCAATGGCGTGGCAGGTGTTCGTTACAAAGAGACAGTTTCTCAGCGCCGCATTGGAAAAGCCGAGCGTGCTCGTCAAATTCGCTGGATCGCTGTTGAGAACCACGATGTTGTAGTTTCCACGACCGCTACCGATTCCCAGGACGTCCTGGCCCTCGATTCCGTCATACGGTCGAGCGGATGCTGCCTGGAATACGGGAGCGACCTGGATTCCAGCCGGCACCTCAAAGACGCCGGAGAAGACGAATCGGTGGCGCTCGTCGGTGGGTACCGGGCCGAAGTCCACCGGGTTGAAAGGATCCATGGGGTTTGACGGCCGATTACGAAACGCTGCCGCATTTCCCTTATAGGCCACGCCCTTAGACAAGACGTAGCTGGTGTTGAAGCTGATGTGATGCGAAAGACGGCGGCGGAAGGCAACGTTCAAGCCGTCGTAGCGCGACCGGCCGATGGCTTGTTCATCGTCGATCCGGCCAAGGATCGGCAGTCCTGCGGCCGAAAAGGCCGCGGAGAGCGGGCGAGCTCCACTCAAGGAAACCAGAGTGGGATTGATATTTATCGTTTTTGACTCGTGGATAGCGAGCTCGTGGATATAGTCCACCTCAACGGCACTTACCGAGCCAAGAGCCAAGGTGTATCCGGCATTCCATTGCTCCGAGTATGGGTTACGGTAGTCGGGGTCCATAAGCCGGCCCACGGCTCCATTTGCCAATTGCGAGGAAGGCGGAGGATTTGTGGGCATTGGATCTATGCCGAACCGCCACTGGCTGAGCGGAATGTTTGTTCCGGGGACCGTGCAGCTACTGCAAGCTTGCCCCGGGCCATTGCCGACGATCGCGAATGTGGTGTTGAAGATCGTCGCGTTGGCCTGCTGGAGCATGAACAGAGGAATATTTTCGAAGGTCTGACCGAAGTAGAAGCCGTACCCGGCGCGAAGGATGTGCTTGCCCTTTCCAGTGAGGTCATAAGCAAGACCGACTCGAGGGCTGAAGTCTTTGTTGTCATCCTGAGGGAGTGAAGCGGCATGCGGATCGCCGATCGCTTTTAGCTCCTGATACGTGCGGCTGGCACCCTGGTCAGCCCCTCCAATCAGATTGAAATCCTTATCCCAGCGAAGCCCAAGATTCAAGGTGAATTTCCGAGATACTTTCCAATCATCCTGGAAATAGAGCCCAAACATTTTGGCACCGTTCTTCAGGAAGAAGTGGGGATCGCCCGCAGTGTCCGACATCCCGCTCACCGCACCGGGTGTCGCGAAACCCTGTGGGTAAAGGGTGGTATTGGTTGTGATCACGCTCGGAACATCAAAGAAGTCGATTTCGAGCGTGGGGTTGAACTCGAAGAAGCCCCCCAGCTCAGGCTCCCAAACATAGTCGAAACCCGTTTTCAGGCTGTGATGGCCCCTGATAATTGATAGATCATCCCGGAATTGCCACTTCTTCTGAATAGACTGCTGCGGAACGTTGGTATTGGTTCCGAACGTAATGTTGCCCGGGAACGTGAACGTTGGCACCTTCTGCGTTGAGTCAATGAGGTTGTTCCAATACTGGTAGCCGACGGTCAAGGCATTCACCACACGCGGGGTGAACACGGAGTTCAGCGTCGCATTACCGATAATGAGATGGTTCGTGGTGAAGTTTCCGGCCGTCAGGTCGTTTGTGCTTGTGGACTGATCATTGTCACCGGTGTTGTTTTGCGCGCTGTAGCTGACAAACAAACCGTGTTTGCCGTTGAAATGATGATCGTACCGGCCGCTGTAGCGCCAATCAAAGTAAGGTGTTGGAATCGTGGTAACAGGCTCAGGTGTCATCAACGGATTGTTGGCATTCTTGACGATAGTTAGCTCGCTGAAGGCGGTTGCTTCCACAGGGATGGAAGTATGCTCGCGCTCACGCTCGAGAGCGTAGAAAAGAAAGTCCTTGTCGCGCCGAATCGGCCCGCCGACCTTGCCGCCAAACTGTTGACGTGAAAACTGAGGCGTGGGGCTTCCACTTTGTTTGCTGAGCGCGTCGTTGGCGTTAAGAGCAGTCTCGGTGTCGTAATAATATAGCCCCCCGTGCCAATTGTTCGTGCCCGCTTTGGTAATAACGTTCACGGCCGCGCCTTCGCTTCGGCCATTGGCTGCAGAAAAACGTTGTGTGGAGATGTTGAATTCTTCTACCGCTCCGAGCGGCAACTGCATGACAGGTCCGCCGACTGTGTTGTCTTTGTTGTCGATGCCGTTCACCGTAACGTTAACGTTGCGTCCGCTCGAGCCGTTGATTCCGAAAACGGCGATGCGATTCTTAGTAGGATCATAGGAATCAACTGGCCGGGCTCCGGGAGCAAGATACGCTAAGTTGCCGAAATCCCGCCCATTCAAGGGAAGGTTGTTAACATCGCTCGGCGTGATCTCGATGCCGACCTGGGTCTTCTCCGTGTCGACGACGGGAGCCGCCGCTGTAACCTCGATCACTTCAGAGACCTGGCCCGCCTTCAATTGGAAGTCTTGCATGGTGGCCTGGCCGACCAGGAGTTCCGCGCGGTCTACGCTGGCGGTCGCAAATCCGGCGTGTGTGACCTTGACGGAATAAAACCCGGCTGGAAGCAACTCAAACCGGTAGAATCCCGTGTCGACTGTAGTGGTTGTTCTGGTCCAACCTTGATCCTTGTTCGTAATGGTGACCGTTGCTCCCGCAACCATTGCGCCACTTGGATCCGATACGGTTCCCTGAAGAGTCGCGCTAGCTGTAGCCTGGCCAAAAGCGTTGACGCTTGCCATGCTCAGCAGCAGGACTCCCGCAAACAACAAGTAGGTTGCTCTTCTCATTTTTGCTTCCCCCCTGATGCAGCTAAGCTGCGATCCCTGCCCCCATTGCCCGTTCGCATGACAAGAATCGACAATCGAGCCTAAGGTAAGCCCGAGGATGGGCCCGAGAAGACCTTAACGCGTACTCGTTAGGACTTGCAGGCTTGCTTGGCCTATTACCGAACCTGTTGCAAACTGACTACGCATAATCGGAACTCAATTCCCTGGAGGTTGAGTTCGAGATGCAGGGCTGCGTCAGCTATTCGCAATTTAGATGCCAATAAGTTCAGTTGTAAGACACTGATTCAGAATGAGATACCTCAGGCCGTGAGGTCAATTTACGCAAAATACAGAAACAGGTACAAAAAGATACAAAATTCCATAAACACGCGGTGGCGCACCGCTTGAAATGGGCTTGGTCAACGGAAGAGTAGTCTTGAGGCGGCGCTCGCAATAGTCCGCACTTACACGATTGTGAAAGATAGTCCTTCCAGGGGAGCTAGTTGATGCAATCGATCTTTGCGTACCAACGAGCTCTCTTGCCAGCATTAAGAAAATGGTGGAGTACTGCTATTCTCTCTGCGGGCAAGCGGTTCTTCCGTTCACAGCCCGCCCCGATCCAATTGGGGCTGCTCGGGCAGCCAGAGGCCTGATGCCCGAACGGCAGGGACCGGGAAAAGGGACTCGCAACGTGAAGGTACTTGTTACGGGAAGCAGCGGTCTAATCGGTTCGGAAGCGGTCGAACATTTTGACCGCCAGGGCCATGAAGTCACCGGGGTTGACAACAACATGCGCCGGCTCTTTTTCGGGCCCGCGGGAGACACGCTGTGGAACCTAGAGAGGCTTAAGCGCACGACAAAGCGCTTCACGCACGCCTCTGTCGATATTCGCGACCGGGCCCTGATCGAAGAGCTGTTTCGAATGCAGCGCTTCGACCTGATCGTGCATTGCGCGGGGCAACCTTCGCATGACAAGGCAAGAGATATTCCGCTGCTCGATTTTGAGGTAAACGCTCTGGGAACAATGAATTTACTCGAGGCCACGCGGCAGCATTCGCCGGAAGCCGTCTTTGTGTTTCTGAGTACCAACAAAGTGTACGGCGACGCGCCGAACGAGATCCCGCTGATTGAGCTCGCGAAGCGCTACGAATATGCGCGCCGCGAAGATTACGACGGCATTGACGAGACCTGCCGGATCGACCGCACGCTGCACTCGTTGTTTGGGGCGTCGAAGGCGGCCGCCGATCTCGTGGCGCAGGAATACGGGCGGTACTTCAAAATGAAGGTAGGCGTCCTTCGCGGCGGATGCCTGACCGGCCCGGGGCACGCCGGCGTCGAGCTCCATGGATTTTTGTCGTACCTGGTGAGAGTCACTCTGAGCGGCGACACGTATTCTGTTTTCGGCTACAAAGGCAAGCAGGTGCGCGATAACATCCACAGCCATGATGTGGTGCGCGCGATCGAAGAATTTGCGGCAAGTCCAAGGCCTGGCGAAGTCTACAACCTCGGCGGTGGGCGCGAGAACAGCATCTCGATGCTGGAAGCGATTGAGCGCATCGAACAAATGAGCGGCAAGCAACTGAGGTGGCGTTATGTCGAGGAGGCCCGCCGGGGCGATCACATCTGCTACATCACGAACCTAGGAAAATTCAAAAGGGATTATCCGAACTGGAAGATCACGCGCGGGCTGGACGCGATCCTCGAGGAGATCATTGCGTCCCGGCGGCAGCAACTGAAGTAAGAAACGCTCGCGGGAAACAAGTGCAGGCAAGAATGCTCACGTTGTTCAAGACGGCGAAACCCTTCCGTAGGGACGGCGGATTATCCAGCGAACTGCGATGAAGAGCCGCAAGCCCACCCAGATGGGTAAATCATTTATCATCGAGAAATGAGCTCTCGCAAATGATCCGGCTAGCCACCGTTGCACTTCTGGGCCGAGCTGATACACCGACGGATGCGGTGGAAGAATATTGCCACTACCTTGGCGAAGCACTTCGCGCGCAAGGAATCCGACTGACCATCGAGAGACTGCCCTGGGAGGAACGGGGATGGCGCCGCGCCTTCGAGGCCCTTCGGCGCCGGGCGAAAACGTGGAAAGGCCTGTGGGTCATTGTGCAATACACCGCCTTGGCTTGGTCCGAGCGCGGATTCCCCGTACGATTTTCCCGTGTCCTGGAAATTCTAAAGGGAGCTGGCGTGCGCGTCGCGGTCGTCTACCATGACGTCGAGCCGTTCGCCGGAACACGCATCATTGACCGTCTGCGGCGGCAGGCGCAATTGCGCACGATGCGGCACGCGATGGACCTTTGCGATACGGCGGTCTTCACCGTTCCTATGGAGAAGCTCTCCTGGATCGAGCCCCAATACACGCACTCGGTTTTCATTCCGGTTGGCGCAAATCTCCCGGTTTCCGGAGAAGCGGCGTCCCGAAAGACCACTGCGAGCGGCAGGAAATTAAACATCGGCGTATTTAGCATCACGGGAGGGAGCGCCACGGAAAAGGAAATCGGCGAAATTGCCGGAGCCGTGCGGTTCGCATCTTCGCACGTCAGAAATCTAAAACTGACCGTTCTCGGCCGCAATTCGCAAGAGACCGAAGGCGAGTTCCTCAAACAATTGCATGGCGCTCCGGTTGAAATTCAAGTGTTGGGCTTGCTTTCGAATGAAGAAGTCGCGCGAACCTTGTTCAGTTGCGACGTGCTCCTGTTTGTACGCGGGCCGATTTCCACGCGCCGAGGCAGCGCCATAGCGGGAATCGCTTGCGGATTGCCGGTGATTGCTGCCGAAGGATCGGAAACGTCCTCGCTCATCACCGAAGCGGGGGTGGCATTTTACTCGCCGCAGAAAAAAAACGATCTCGGCACAATTCTGCTTCACGTCCTCCAGGACGAACACTACCGCGCTGCTCTCGCGCAGCGCAGCTGGATCGCGCAGCAGCGCTATTTTTCTTGGACTGCGATCGCCTCGCGTTATGCGCAGTTCCTGGAAAAAGGATTCTAGACAGAGGTCAACTCCGCATTCAGATGCATGAAAAGAGAGCATCATCTGCAAAAGCGCCTCAACTCGTTGAATCCAAATGAGTTAGCCTCAGATGTGGCTGCCGCTGCTACCAGCTTCTCGCCAGTATGGTGACGATTTTCGAGAGAGCCTCGAAGTCGCGCGTATCGATGACCTCGGCCGGGGAATGCGCATAGCGCAGCGGCCAGGCGAGGGGAATATTCACCGAGCCATAGCGCGTGAAGACCGCGCCATCGTTGCCGCCGCCGGTGACGCCGAATTGCGCGGGGATGCCGTTTTCGTGCGCCAGCTTGATGACACGATCGACGTACTCGCGCGGGGTGATGTTCGAATTGTCTACCGCTCGAACTACGAATCCTTTCCCAATTTCTGCGTCCGCGAAGCGCTTCGATTCGAGCGGAGAATCGGAGCTGACGAAAGTGTCGATGGCAAAAACAAAATCGGGGGTGCGGCCCTGTTTGGCCATGTGCTCCGCGGCTGCCGCTGCGCCTTTCAGGCCGACTTCTTCTTCCGTCGACCAGATAAACGTCACGTCGCGCCCCGTTAAATCCCGCCCGAGCGCTCGCACCGCTTCGACAAGCGCGGCGCAACCGACCCGGTCATCGAAGCTGCGCGCGTTTGCGCGCGTTCCCAGCAGAGGGCGATATTCCTTGGGAATAGTGATCCAATCTCCCACTTTGATTCCGAGCTTCTGCGTTTCTTCCGCGGAACGCGTTCCGACGTAAACGTGCACAGGCTCTTCCATCGAGCGTGTCCCATGCGTCCATTCGAATCCCGGCTGATCCCAACCTGCCGGCAACTCGAGCACCCCGCCAACAGAATTCCCATCGGTTTTATGAATGACGACAACATGCCCGAGAAAGTATTCCGGATAGCCTCCTCCCACAACGGAAACAAACAGTCGCCCATCGTCTTCTATTTTCTTCACCTCGTATCCGATCTCGTCCATGTGCGCCACAAACGCAATCCGTGGCGACTTTGCGTCTGGCTTTCGATCGCCAAGATGCAAGATCAGGTTTCCGTGGGCATCGGTCTCCGCTTCCTTCAGCAATCTGGGATCCAACCGATTGAGAACCGCTTTGCGAACGTTTTCTTCATGGCCGCTTGCGCCATACGCGTCGACCAGCGCCTGAAGGTCGGAGATTTCACTGTTGCCGCCGACAGAGCCTCCTCGTACCCCGCCAGCGCTGGGCTTCGGGATGTGCAAATACGCCTCAAGGAGTCGCTCCAGATTCCCTCTGTCACCCGCGGAAATGGATTCTCCAGGGGTCACCGGCCACATTGTCGGAATTCCAAGTTGCGCGAAGCGCTCCGGAAATCCGTTCGACTTGGCATAGCCCGCTATCCGTGGCAATGACGCGCTTACGGCTGTCAATCGTTCGCCATCCCCCTCGGCAATGGCTTTGATCTCGCTGGGGAGCCCGGTCAGCGGCGCTGATGCGTCTTCCACTCCCAGAAGCACGCCATCTCCCGGCGTGAGCTCCGTGGTGCCGGCGTTGGCGACGCTTTTGCCGCCTGTTGCAATGCGGCCGACAACAATCATTTCGTCTGGTTTTGTCTCTTCCAGTAAACGATTGAGGCCGCGCCCTCCGGTCCACTGTTGCGTTAGAAACGCGACGGTTGTTGTTCCCTTCGCTTGGGTGTCCTTGATTCGTTCGAGCAACTGCGCGAATACGGTCGATCCAAAGCGATCGCCCGCGGATGGTCCTGCTTCCCCACTTTGGCCTATGGGAAACCGTTTCCGTTGGAGTGCAATTGGATCGAGGAGGTCCACCCCCGCAGCACGCACGTCGGCAGCGCTTGTGGCTCCAATATCCACGTACATTTCGTCGGGATGATTCATTTTCGGGGAGTTAACACGCGCGGGCTGAAGATGAATGCTCAGCCCGGCGAAGACTCCAGGGACTTTCTTTCCGGCGCGGGTCATTACCCAAATTGGCTGGGCAAAATGCAGCGTGTCAAAGACCGGACTGGGAGCGGCTTGCGGCAAGCGTTGCACACGCACGTAACCGTCTGGAGTGATCTCGCTGACGACGTAACCAGGTTCATCGACGGGCGTAACCAACAACCGTTGCGGCGCGCCGCTCCCAAAAGTAACCCAAAGATTACCGAGATTATCGGTCTTGGGTGAGAGAGGGCGAAGCTCGGCGCGAAGTTCCTCGATCAGCGGCTGCTCGTAGCCCGAAACTGCGGGAATTTGGGAAAGATCAACAGCCGCCTGCGCCCTTGCGGAGCAGGCGATGAGCAAAGGAAATAGCAGCGAACTCGCGGTTCGAACGAGCCACTTCATGAAGGATTCTCCTCTTGGACCTTGACACTCGGCCCGCATCATCGGCACAACGCTTCGATCAGCACTTCTTTCTTTTCCTCGGCCAGCCGCGACAAGCCATCAAGCGAAGCAAAGTAGCCGCCGACGGCCGCCACCGCAAGCAGAGTGAAAGCTTCAGCGGGGAACCAACGATTCCCCGTCCAGCGCCCGCTGAAAAGAACCACCGCGGACACCCCCCCGAACACAATTTGGGCGGCAAAGGCCATGACCACGGCCATACCTGACTGCCGTTGACCGCGCATCTGGCCGAATTCGAGCTTGCGGGGAAAGGTGACCGAAGACCAGTTGGCAATACTCAGCTGCCCAACGACGGCAAACACGATTGCCGCCATCGTAGCTAGGAAGACGGGAAGCGAGGGCAATCCCAGCAGCCAGGCGAGCATCACCAGAGACAACACTGTTTCAATGCCAAGCACCGACAGGAGCATCAGATTCTTGCCAAGGAAAACGTCACGAAAATGCAGCGGCGCCATGAAGTAGGTTTGGATGCCGCGGCCTTCAAAGGCAAAGCAATTATAGGCAGGCCCCATCAGAATCAGGACGAGATAGGCCATGATGCCTGGGAAAAGCATTTCAGGCGAGACCGGAGGAGCCGAGGCCGGGTGTTTTCCGGGAAGCATTGCGCCGAAGATGAGAACCATTACCGGGGGCATGATTAAGGTGAAAAAGGAAAAGCTGTTGCGCGTGAGGTAGCGGAACTCCTTACGGACGACCGCGGCCACTTGCGGCGACAGCGCGCTCAAACGATCTGAGGAATCTTCCGGTTTCGGAAGGGCGCGTACTGCCGCAGGCGCGGGCGCTGCGGTTTCACTCAGTTCTTCTCCGCGATATTGCGAAGCGAAACGCCGCCAGAGTAAAACGCTGAACACGCCGGCATAAGCTAGCAGCCCCGCCAAACCCAAAGCCAACCATCCGAAATGGGCCTCGGCGGCCGCCGCAATCGCTCTGCCCGCAAGTGCAGGCGGAAGCCACCCAAAATACGGAATGATCCGCTGAGCCAGCGGCCGCAACCACCCGCCGTGGTGGCGCATAGTCGGTTCGATGAGGTTCACGGACACCATTGCGAGAATGAACAAAGCGAAAAACAACTCGCGGGTGCGGCGCCGCGAGAGCAACCGCTCAAGCCACGAACCAACCAGCCGCTCCAGAGTCACGTTGAGCAACAAGAACAGCGCCGCGACCAACAACATCGCGGGCAGTACTCCTGGCTGCGCCGCCGCCACGCCGAGTGTCATGGAAGTAAGCCAGCAAACCGATGCCACCGAGGAAAAATCCGCCAAGCCGTAGGCCAAACCAATGACGTAAAACGCGGTGGGATTCAACGGAAAACGGAGCATCGAGCGGAATTCGAAGCCGGACCCGAACCCCGCCGCAAAAATGGGAAACAGCTGCCAGAACAGGAAAATGGCCCAGAACAGCAGCCCAAACCAGCCGAAGCGGCGTTCAGAAAGAAACGCATAAGCGCCGGTGAAGAAAGCGACACACAGCCCCACTACGAAAAATCCGCTGAAAACTCCGAGTAGGATCAGGCCGAAAAGGTCGAAACGACTGGCCTTCTTGCGCAGGCCGTTACGAAGAATGCGCCAACGGAGCCCGGCAACAGCGCAAACTTGCGTCAGTATCCCGATGGGGCTGGCTACATCAGCCATGAGAGTTCTTCCAAACGCGGGCGGTGCGTGCCGTCCTGACCCACAATCGAGAGAAAAACCTGTTCGAGCGTGGTTTTGCTGCCGGCCTCGCCGGAAATTCCAGCGCGCAACTCTTCAAGCGAACCCTGGGCCACAAGCCTGCCTTTGTGAATGATGGCCACGTGGCTGCAAAGGCGCTCGACAATTTCCAAAACGTGAGACGTCAGGAAAATCGTAGTGCCGCGCTCCGTCATGCGCCCCAGAAGAGCTTTGAGCACACCCGCTGCGAGCGCGTCGACGCCTTCGAACGGCTCATCCAGGAACAAAATCCGCGGACCGTGAATGACCGCGGCGGCAAGCGCCAGTTTCTTTTGCATTCCATGCGAGTAGTCCGCAATCAACGTTTTGGGGCGGTCCGCGAGTTGCATGAAATCCAGCAACTCGTTCGCGCGCCGTTGTGTCGTTGCTCGATCCAGGCCGTACATGCGCCCGACGAATTGCAAGTATTCCGAACCGGTGAGCCGGTCGAGAAGCCCCATGCCTTCCGGCACCACGCCGATCTGGCGCTTCACTTCGACAGGATGCGTCGCAAAGTCCAGCCCGAGAAGGTCCATGCTTCCCGCGGTTGGTGCGAGCAGGCCGGTGAGCATCTTAATGGTGGTGGATTTGCCCGCACCATTCGGCCCGAGGAAGCCGAAAAACTGGCCGGCCGCAACCTGGAGGTCGATGCCGTCAACGGCGGTGAGGTTCCCGAATCTGCGGGTCAACTTTTGCGTGCGAACGGCGATGTCGGGCATTCGGTCTCCGTAGAAACAGCGGGGTCCCGAGATGGAAAACTCTAACACGAGTCGCAGGCGGTTTAGCGGGGATGCAGAGCAAAGCGGAGCCCTCAATTGCGTTTGCGGGGATTCGATCCTTGGATGGTGAGCTCTTGTAATTCTCTGGCGGGAAGTCCGGCAAGAACCGCCGGCAGTTCGACTCGAAAAACCGCTCCGCCCTCCTGGCGGTTGTAGCAAAGAATCTTACCGCTGTGTTCCTGAACGATTCCGAAGCAGATGCTCAGACCGAGACCGGTGCCCTTGCCTACCGGTTTCGTGGTGTAAAAGGGATCGAAAACGCGATGCGGCTCCCTGATGCCGGTACCGGTGTCGGAAAACAGGATGACCACGTTGCCGCGGTCGCGTATGGTTTTGATCGTGAGCACGCCGCCTTTGTGCGCTTCCATGGCGTCAACCGCGTTGCTGATGAGATTGAAGAAGACCTGCATGAGCTGATTCCCATCGCCCCGCACTCCGGGAAGCACGGATTCGAGCTGTTGTTCAATGCGCGTCGTGGAAGACCGGAGGTCGAGCGCGCGAAGCTGCACGGCATTGCTCACCACGGTATTGATATCGAGGAGCGTGCGCTCGGGGGGAACCTGGCGCGCGAAGCTGAGCAAATTTCCTACGAGCGTTTTGGTCCGTCGTGCCTGTTCGCGGATTTTCGAAGCGGTGCAACGCGCCTTCTCAGGCAGGGTTTCATCATCTGCTAGGAGATCGGAAAACCCGAGAATCGCGGCGAGAGGATTATTGATTTCATGGGCGGCGCCGGCGGCGAGCTGCCCCAGCGACACAAGCTTTTCCGTTTGAACGAGCTGCGCCTGAAGGCGCTTCAGATTTTCCAGTGCTTGTTCGGACCGCACGAGCAGCCGGGCACGGTCCACCTCCGCAAAGTGGCTGCGCACGAAGATCAACCCGGCCAGCGGCAACGCCGCCACCATGGTGGTCACCAACCGGAAATCACGAACGCGCGGCTCCATATGGTCAGCGTGCATACTATATAGAGCGAGAAGCGGCAGAGAAATCACCGCCGCCATGGCCAGACGGCTGGACCAATCGTGGACATTCTGTGCGGAATCGTCGCGGGAATCGGGCGATTCCTCCGGTTGCGCGGCGTCCAGCTGCGCGCGATTCAAATAAGCGATCACGCCGGCCAATGCGAACCAGAAAAAAGTAGAAATGAGCGGGAGGTCGTACAAGCTTCCGGTGTAATAAATGCCGGCATCACTTTGCACATCCACGACCAAAGAGGCCAGCATGTAAACCACGGAAGCGCCTAGCAGATGAAAGTACACTTTTTTCCAGGCCCCCTGGCTTCGGAGCCACAAAAAGATGAGCCCGAGCACAATGAGCCCGTTTTGCGTGTCGGTGATGACGTTGAAATTGTGATTGTACCGAGCGATATCCGGCGTCGCGTAAGGCCAGGGCATCACAAAAAAGATGTAAATGAATGTCCACCAAGCCAACAACAGGCTGAAGTCCAGGTATCCAAGCCGCGTGCGCACCTCGCCGCGCTTGCGGTGCGGTTGGAGAGCCAGCGCGGCTATGAGCGGAATGCCCCGTAAGAAGAACAGAATGTCGCCTGGATACAGCCCGGGCAGCGGCTTATGAAGATAGACCTCGTAGTAGGTCCATTCAAACTGTCCGATCATCCATAGGGTGCAGCTCAGTGCGATCAGCATCCAGAAAATGTTGCGACGCCAATAAGGCGTACCCGCGTTGAGGAGCAGCCCGGCGTTCGCAATCAGCGGCACGATGCACTGCACCACATCGCCGAACGCGACCAGCGTCTCGGAGCCGCGTGGATGCGACAAGGAAACGGCGGCATAAAGGGCAAGGACGAGCGCCCATATTCCCAAGGTCCACGTGATGGCGCGGGAAGAGGTCATAGACTCTGCGATTTCAAGTATAGGCGTTCGTAACGGGAGCCACCGTTTTGAACTTCCTTGAGTTAGTTAGACTGTCAACGGATTCCGAGACTCATTGAGAGGCGCGCTTATCGCACTGATTTTTCGGCCAGCCCAATCTTCGCGACAATCCGGCCTGCAAGCACATCGCATTCTCCTTCAGCTGGCACTCGGTTGCAAACAGGATTCAACTGCTGGATAAATGGCGAGTCGCCGAAGAGACGACTTTGATTGCCGCGAATGTGATTTTCCTCGCGCGCTGTCTCGCAAGCCCAGTAAAAGCCAGGCCTTCGTGTTGCTTTGGTCGAATGTTCGGGTTATGGTACGTATACTCAGGAGAGGGGGTCAGTGTATTCATTTTGTGAGGAGCAGGTGGCTTCGGGAGTCTCTATATGGGGAGTGTACCGGACACTCAGCTTTTCCGTGATGTTTTCACCGCGAGCCCCATCGGTATTGCAGTGGAGAATTTAGATGGGCAGCTCCTATTCGTAAATCCCGCCTTTTGCTCAATGTTAGGTTTCAGCGAAGAGGAATTGCGGAGCAAACACTGTGTGGATTTCTCTCCTCGCGAAGATGCAGAGAAGGACGAGGCTCTGTTTCAGCAATTGCGCGCAGGCTCGATAGACCACTATCAATTAGAGAAACGCTATTTTCGACGGGACGGCTCGTTGATCTGGGGGCGATTGAGTGTCTCTTTGTTGGAGAACACCCCTCCGTTGATTGTTGCCATGGTTGACGACATAACCGAGAAGAAGACGGCAGAAGAAGCCCGGTTTAGGCATGTAGCTATCGTCGAATCATCTGAGGACGCGATTATTTCCAAGAATCTGGACGCAGTAATCGTGAGTTGGAACGCGGGTGCGCAGCGTATTTTCGGGTACACAGAAGAGGAAGCGGTCGGACAGCCGATTACCCTCCTCATTCCGCCTGAATTACGAGATGAGGAGAACATGATTCTTGAGAGGCTGAGGGGCGGAGGCCGCATTGAGCATTATGAGACGGTTCGCGTCACGAAAGCAGGGAAAAGGGTCGATGTGTCTCTGAGTATTTCTTCAGTTAAGGATTCCACGGGCAGAATCGTGGGCTTTACCAAGATTGCCCATGACATCACAGAGCGAAAACGGGCCGAAGATGCTGTCAAAGAAAGCGAACAGCGGTTCCGGTTGATCGCGGACACTGCTCCGGTAATGATCTGGATGTCGGGCACCGACAAATTGTGTACGTACTTCAACAAGCCTTGGCTGGATTTCACTGGACGATCCCTCGAAGAGGAGCTAGGCAACGGCTGGGCCGAAGGTGTTCACTCCGATGATCTGCAGAACTGTCTCGACACCTATACGCAGCTCTTTGAGAGGCGAGAGAAATTCAGGATGCAGTATCGGCTACGTCGTTACGACGGAGAATATTGCTGGATTCTTGACGTTGGGGTGCCAAGGCTCAATCCGGATCGTTCTTTTGCCGGTTATATCGGAATTGCAGTTGACGTGACCGAGCGGAAGGAGGCGGAGGAGGCCTTGCGCGAGTTTAATCGCGCTTTAGAAAAGCAAACGGTCGAGCTGCAGGCACGGGAAGAACTGTTAAAAATCTTCGTGAAAAACGTACCAGCGGGAGTGGCGATGCTTGACCGCGACATGCGCTATCTCCAAGTGAGCGACCGCTGGTGCGCGGATTACTCCGTATTAGACAGTTCTCAGGTGTTGGGGCGCTCGCACTACGAACTTTTTCCCGATATTCCCGACCGTTGGAAAGAAGTTCACCGCCGTGCTCTTGCGGGAGAAACAGTGCGAGCCGACGAAGACCGCTGGGATCGTGAAGGCGGCACTACGTGGCTCCGCTGGGAGGTTCGTCCTTGGCTGAACCTCGAAGGATTGCCCGGAGGGATTCTCATTTTCGCCGAGGACATTACCCGTCGCAAGCAGATGGAAGAGGTTCTTTCGGACATGAGTCGAAAATTGATCGAATCGCAGGAGCAAGAACGCGCGCGGATCGGGAGAGAGCTTCACGACGACATCAACCAACGACTCGCCATGCTTGCAATGGAGCTCGATCAACTGCAAGGCGATCCTTCAGATATCCAGAGCCGCGTGCGAAGACTCCGAGAACAGACACTGGAGATTTCGAGCGACGTGCAGGCCCTATCTCACGACTTGCACTCCTCAAAGCTGGAGTATCTGGGTGTCGTTGGGGGAATAAAAAGCTGGTGCAAGGAATTCGCTGCGCGTCAGAGAATGGAGATCGACTTCAAAGATGATGTATCCAGTGTTCTCCCATTCGAAGTTGGGCTTTGCCTCTTGCGAGTTCTACAGGAAGCCCTCCACAACTCCGTTAAGCACAGCGGCGTGAAACGGATCGAGGTGCAATTAGCGGAGAAGTCAAATGAGGTTCAACTCACCGTCTGTGATTTAGGCACAGGGTTCGACACCGAGGCAGCAAAACAACATGGGGGTTTAGGCCTCAAGAGCATGCGGGAGCGAGTTCGGCTGGTGAACGGTACGATTGAGATTCGCTCAAAGCCGATGCGTGGAACGACCGTCTGTGTTCGGGTGCCCTTCAAATCGGAGCGCGCTGTTCTGCGTGCGGCTGGGTGAGGATTCCTTGTTTGGAAGCATTGCCCACTCGAAGCCGGAAACGGGCGCGAAAGATCTCAAAATGCGGAAACCACTTCAGAGTGCTGGTTGCAAATCGTAGCGTAAGGCTCGCCCTTCATTGTTCCACCAAACCCGCTTGCCGGATACGCACAGCAGAGATAGAACAAATAAGTGCGGGAAAGCTCATTCCACAGCTCTTCGAGCCGAATAGCGGCATCGTACTTCTTCCGCGCCCACAACACCGCAACCATTTCACCGAATACAACGACCGGTCTGCCTTTCACGAGAGCAGCGGCTTCTGCCCTGCGCACTATATTTCCGAATTGCAAGAGAAAACGTTCGCGGCTCGGTCCGACTGCATCCATGAACTGGCTTAACGCCTGATCGGCATCGAAGATGGCAAACCGTCCATTCTTCATCGCTTCGCGTGTGTCAATGCCTTGGGCGATCAAACGCTTCTCCAGGCCGGTTCGATGTGACTTCGTCATGACGGCGACTGCAGACTCGTTTGCGGCTAGGGTGGCCCCAAGGAATGCGCCAAGCCCGTCCAACAGAACAGCATCATCCGTGTAGAATTGCACGACGTGACCTTGTTCATGAACCGAGCGGAGCGGGAGTCCTGCTCCTGGGTCTGAAACCTCTGTTAAATCGCGGGCCGCAAATCGGGTGCTGACATACGTCTCGCCCTGAAGAACCGCTTCCAGAGCCGCTACCAGTTCGCTCCCAGCATCCGTTTTGACAACATAACCCCTTGCTCCCGTGGCAAGCGCTACCTGCACGACATCGGCGGAGGTTTCTTGGCTTATGAAGAGTATTTTGGATTGCGGGGAGAGCTCGCGGATTCGCCTCGCAGCTTCAA
>Ga0182035_10000593_pt1 | contig 17111 bp, 13 predicted proteins | sample flu12Cox44000170_FD_125969 | JGI IMG/M metagenome (GOLD analysis project Ga0182035, IMG submission 125969) | Lab enrichment of tropical soil microbial communities from Luquillo Experimental Forest, Puerto Rico - flux4day.12C.oxic.44.000.170 | ecosystem: Environmental > Terrestrial > Soil >...
CAGGATTCCGCATTCAGGATTCAGGATTCGGAACCGGAAAGCCTCTTGAAGAAGCCACAAGCGTTTCGGGCGGTCCAATGACGAGTAACCGAAAGTCCGGATTCGGAATTCAGGATTCAGCATTCCGCATTCAGGATTCAGAAGTTGGAATTCAGGATTCGGGATTCGGCAAGGGACGCCGTTTATGGCGGAGCATGGAGGAGCTTGCCGGAACGGCAGAGACGCGTGATGCGCTCCATAATGAATTCCTGCGCGAACTCCCGGTAGAGGGCAATGGCATCAGCCGCCGCGAAGTTCTGAGACTCATGGGGGCATCGGCAGCGCTCGCCGGTCTCACCGCTTGCACCAAGCTGCCTACCCAGAAGATTGTGCCGTACGTCCGCGCGCCAGAGGAATTCATCCCCGGCAAGCCTCTGTTCTATTCCACAGCAATGACCTTGGGAGGGTTCGCCACCGGACTGCTCGTCGAAAGTCACCTGGGCCGCCCGACGAAGGTAGAAGGTAACCCTGACCATCCCGCCAGCCTGGGGGCCGCGGACATCTTCGCGCAAGCCTCCGTGCTGACACTTTACGATCCGGACCGCTCGCAGGCAGTGATCCACGAGGGAAGGCTAGGCCGTTGGAGTGATTTCCTTGCCGCGATGAAGAATGCGCGTGACGCCCATCTGGCGTCGAAGGGCGCCGGACTGAGAATACTGACCGAAACGATCACTTCGCCCACCCTTGCCTCCCAACTGCGCGCTATTCTGACGGAGTTTCCCCTGGCGAAATGGCACCAGTACGAGCCCGTCGGTCGCGATTCGGCACGGGAGGGGGCACGGCTCGCCTTCGATGAATATGTGAACCCCGTCTACCGCTTTGACCGCGCTGACGTGGTCCTGTCCTTGGATGCGGACTTTCTTTGTAGCGGTCCGGGCAGCGTGCGCTACGCTCGGGATTTTTCCAACCGGCGGCGGATCACCGGCGTCGAGAGCGGCATGAACCGGCTCTATGTGGTGGAAACAATGCCGTCGAATACGGGTGCCATGGCGGACCACCGGTTGCCCTTGCGTGCGAGCGAGATTGAAGTGTTTGCGCGCGCACTGGCTGAAACCTTGGGCATGAAGGCAGGCGGTCAAAACGCACTTCCCCAGGCGGCTACCGGCTGGATGGCGCCGCTCGCTCGCGACCTGCAGGCGCACAAGGGCTCGAGCATTGTAGTAGCGGGTGACCAGCAGCCCCCACTGGTCCATGCACTGGCGCACGGCATGAACCAGGCGCTTGGCAACGCCGGCGAGACCGTGATTTACACCGACTCCGTGGAAGCGAATCCGCTCGATCAGATGCAGTCTCTCCGCGAGCTGGTAACGGACATGAAGTCCGGCCAGGTCACGACACTGCTGATTATTGGTGGCAACCCGGTCTACACTGCTCCCGCCGACCTTGAGTTCGGCGAGCATCTACTGAAGGTAGGTTTGCGCGCGCACTTCAGCCTCTACAACGACGAAACCTCAAACCTCTGCCACTGGCATATTCCCGCCGTACATTACCTGGAATCGTGGAGCGATGCCCGCGCCTACGACGGCACAGCGAGCATCGTCCAGCCACTGATTGCCCCCCTCTATGATGGCAAGTCGGCCCACGAGCTCCTAGCGGTGCTGCGAGGCCAGCCCGACCCAAAGGCGCACGACATCGTGCGTGACTACTGGAAGAGTCAGAACCTGGCTAAGGATCAAGACTTTGAAGCTTTCTGGGAGACGGCGCTGGAGAGAGGGCTGATCGCCGGAACGGCGCTCGCGGCGAAGACGGTCTCGATGAAACCGAGTTTCGGCTTGGAGAGCTCCACCACGTCTGGTGGCGGTGGGTTGGAGATTGTTTTCCGGGCCGATCCGACCGTCGGCGACGGCCGCTTTGCCAACAACGGCTGGCTTCAGGAACTACCCAAGCCTGTGACCAGACTCACCTGGGACAACGCAGCCATGATGAGTCCTGCGACAGCGCAGCAGAAGGGCCTCAGCAAGGACGACGTGGTGACGCTGCGCTACGAAGGGCGCGAGGTGCAGGCGCCCGTCTGGATCGTGCCCGGCCACGCCGACGGCGCCGTGACCGTTCACGTCGGCTACGGACGCAAGCGTGCCGGCCGGGTAGGCACCGGCGTGGGCTTCGACGCCTACGCGCTCCGCACCTCGGACAAGCCCGGATCCGGTATGGGCCTCGAAATCGACAAGACGGCGGAGCGTTACGCTCTGGTCGCAACTCAGCACCATAGCCGAATCAATGAAGGCGACGGGCAGTTTGAAGAGGAGAGCCGGGCCGCTTTCAAGCGAGGGCTCGTTCAGATCGGTACGCTCGGGGAGTTTCGCCGGGACCCGAACTTCGCCAAGGAACACGAAGAAGAGCCGTCGAAGAACGACTCCCTGTATCCTCCCTTTAAGTACGACGGGTATGCATGGGGCATGGCCATTGACCTGAACAGCTGCACCGGCTGCAACGCCTGCGTGGTTGCCTGCCAGGCGGAAAACAACATCGCCGTCGTAGGCAAGGAGCAGGTTAGCGCTGGCCGGGAGATGCACTGGATCCGAATCGATACCTACTTCCGCGGCGGTCTGGAGAGCCCCGAGACTTACTTCCAACCTGTGCTGTGCATGCAGTGCGAGAATGCTCCTTGCGAGTTGGTCTGCCCGGTGGGAGCTACCACTCACAGCCCCGAAGGCCTGAATGAAATGACTTACAACCGCTGCGTAGGCACGCGCTATTGCTCCAACAACTGCCCCTACAAGGTTCGGCGGTTCAACTTCCTGCTTTTTTCGGACTGGACGACACCCAGTCTCTTCGCCTTGAGAAATCCTAACGTCACGGTGCGAAGCCGGGGTGTTATGGAGAAGTGCACTTACTGCGTTCAGCGGATTCAGGAAGCCAAGATCAAGGCAGAGCGAGAGGATCGCGCCATCCAAGACGGTGAAATTCTGACTGCGTGCCAGCAGACGTGCCCTACAGAGGCGATCGTCTTCGGTAACATCAACGATAAGAACAGTCGCGTATCCAAGCTGAAGGCGCAGTCGAGGAATTACGCCCTGTTGACGGAATTGAACACGCGGCCGCGCACCACGTATCTGGCGCGGCTGCGAAACCCCAATCCCGAGATCAAGGAGTAGAGGTGGAGCCCGGAAGCCCGGAGAAATCGGTCACCATCGAACCCGTCCAGCCACTGATTGGGCCGGGGCATACCTACGCGTCGATCACGGACAAGATCAGCACTATCGTTCTCGCCCAGCGGACTCCGCGCGGCTGGTATCTGGGTTTTGGGATCGCTTTCGTATTGGTGATGGGGTTGCTGTGGGCGGTGTCCTATCTCTTCCTTAAGGGTGTGGGGGTCTGGGGTATCGACATTCCCGTGGGCTGGGGATTCGCCATCATCAACTTCGTCTGGTGGATCGGAATCGGGCACGCGGGTACTCTGATCTCCGCCATCCTCCTGCTGCTGCGCCAGGCGTGGCGAACATCGATCAATCGCTTCGCCGAGGCGATGACGATATTTGCCGTGGCCTGCGCCGGCATCTTCCCCTTGATCCACGTCGGGCGGCCGTGGCTGGCCTATTGGTTAGCGCCCTACCCCAACACGATGTGGTTGTGGCCGCAGTTTCGCAGCCCGCTGGTTTGGGACGTTTTCGCCGTCTCGACTTACGCCATAGTATCGTTGCTGTTCTGGTTCGTGGGACTGCTTCCGGACCTCGCGACGCTGCGCGACCGCGCCCGCACGCGCTTCGGCCAGATCGTGTATGGCGTGCTTGCCATGGGATGGCGCGGATCGGCCGTCCACTGGCATCGCCATGAGGTGGCTTCACTGCTGCTGGCCGGGCTGGCCACACCTCTGGTCCTCTCCGTCCACACGGTAGTGAGCTTCGACTTTGCCGTGGGCATCGTACCCGGCTGGCACACTACTATCTTCCCGCCTTATTTCGTTGCTGGAGCCATTTATGCCGGCTTCGCCATGGTCATCACGTTGGCTATTCCCATCCGGGCTTTCTACCGCCTGGAAGACTTCATCACGCTGCGGCACCTCGACAACATGGCGAAGATCATGCTGGCCACAGGCCTCATCGTCGGGTACGGATACATGATGGAAGCCTTCATGGCCTGGTACAGCGGCAACCAGTACGAACAGTACATGATCTTGAATCGCATGACGGGGCCGTACGCCTTTTGGTACTGGTCACTCATTTTCTGTAACATCGTCACCCCGCAAGTGCTGTGGTCGCGCCGGGTCAGGACCAGCGTCCCGGCTCTCTTCAGCGTCGCCTTGATCGTGAGCATCGGAATGTGGCTAGAGCGATTCATCATCGTAGTCACAAGTCTGCACAGGGATTTTCTGCCGTCCTCTTGGGGGATGTACTACCCGACCAAATGGGACTGGACCACCTATCTCGGAACAATCGGACTCTTCGTGGCTTTACTGTTCCTGTTCATTCGCTTCCTTCCGGTGATTTCGATATTCGAGATGCGGGAATTGGTTTCCAAGACGGGGGAGGCTGCGAAGTAGGGAGGACGCGTCCTGGTGTACCTATGAAGGAACGGAAGCTATACGGCCTGATGGCCGAATTTGAGCAGCCCGAGGACTTGCTGGCGGCGGCGCGGCACGCCTCCGAGGCTGGATACCGCCGGCTGGATGCTTTCGCCCCTTTCCCCATCCACGGTCTGGCGGAGGCGGTAGGGTTTCGCAGTACTAAATTGCCTCTGGTGGTGCTGATTGGAGGTGTTTTCGGCGGGCTGGGCGGATTCTTTATGCAATACTATGCCTCGGTCATCAGTTATCCGGTGAACATCGGCGGCCGGCCTCTGAACAGTTGGCCGTCATTTATCGTGATCACGTTCGAGATGACCATTCTGGGCGCCGCTCTGTCGGCCGTCTTTGGCATGCTGGCCATGAACGGTTTGCCGACACCCTATCACCCGGTCTTCAACGTACCTCGATTCGCATTGGCCACGCGCAACCGGTTTTTTCTTTGCATCAAGGCTCGCGACCCCAAGTTCGACCGCGAGAGGACCAAGCAGTTCCTGGAAGGACTAAAAGCCCGGGGAGTGTTTGACGTTGAAACGTGAAGAACAGTGACGAGTGACAAGTGACGAGTGACGTGCTGAAGTACGAGAACACCAAAGGCGAGGATCTCGGCGAGCGGAGCCTGCGCGGGCTTGTCACTCGTCACCGCTCAGTAGGTCTGGAAAAGTCCGGTTGGCGGCTCTGCCGCTCTGACTTGCGGAAAGGCTCAGAAGGTGTGAATAATTGGCGGCTTTGCCGCCTGCTGTGCGAAAAGGCTCAGCCTTCCCGGCCCAGCAGGCTCAAGAAAAAGGTTAACAGTCAGGTTTCTAGGCTCAGCGGTCTGCCGGAACGCCGCAGGCTTTCCGCACAGCAAGCGGCGGAGCCGCTGCAGCCCGTAGCCAGTGCTCGCACGCGACTTTATAACACCGTCGCACTTGTCACTCGTCACTCGTCACTCGTTACTGTGATTTTCACCGCTGCGCTCTGCACCGTGGCGTGTCGCCTTGACATGCAAGTACAGCCCAAATACAAGCCGCTCGAGCAGAGTACATTTTTCGATGACGGCCGTTCCGAACGACCCGTCGTGCCCGGCACCGTGGCGCGCGGCCGCCTGCGAATCGATGAGCAGCTTTACACCGGCAAGGTGAACGGTGTCCTGGTGGACACATTCCCGTTCCCGGTCACCCGCCAGGTCCTGGAGCGCGGCCAGCAACGCTACAACATCTTCTGTTCGCCGTGTCACGACGAGGTGGGTACAGGTCGCGGCATGATCGTACAGAGAGGGTTTCAGCAGCCGCCTTCGTATCACATCGACCGTCTGCGCCAGGCCCCGGTCGGCCACTTCTTCGACGTGATCACGAATGGCTGGGGCGCCATGTACAGTTACGCGGCACGCGTTCCACCGCAAGACCGATGGGCTATCGTGGCCTATATTCGCGCCCTGCAGTTGAGCCAGCGGGCGACAGTGGAGGATGTGCCAGAACCCGAACGCAGCAGGCTCACGGAAGAGGCCAAATGAACTCCGGCGAACCACAACTCGAGTTTGACCGCCTCCAGCGGCTATTCTTGATCGTGGGCGTTGTGACCCTGGCGGTGTGCGCCCTGGGTGGATACTCCAACCGCGCCCAGTTCTTCCAGTCCTATCTCGTAGCCTACCTTTTTTGGATCGGCATCGCGCTGGGCTGCGTGGCGATCCTCATGCTGCAGCATCTCACCGGAGGCGCCTGGGGACTGGTGATACGCAGGATCCTGGAGTCCGGCACTACCACGTTGCCGCTGATGGCGGCGCTGGCAGTACCCTTGCTGCTCGGCCTGCACGACCTCTACAGTTGGACACGACCTGAGGTATTGGCGGGCGACCCCATCCTGAGGCACAAGCAAATCTATCTGAACGTGCCTTTCTTTTTGACGCGGATGGCCTTCTATTTTGCGGCGTGGTTTGCTCTAGCCTATTTTTTGAACAAGTGGTCGACAGAACAGGATCGGACCGGCGACCCATCGATTGCGGGTCGCCTGCAAGGTTTAAGCGGCGCTGGGCTGGTCCTTTACGGGTTTACCGTCACCTTCGCCTCCGTTGATTGGGTCATGTCCTTGGAGCCGCACTGGTTTTCGACTATCTATGGAATGCTGTTTATAGTTGGGCAGGCGCTGGCGACGATGGCCTTCGTGATCGCGGTACTGATGCTGTTGGGCAATCGCAAGCCGCTGTCAGAGACTGTCACGGCGTCGCATTTTCACGATCTGGGTACTCTGCTGTTTGCATTCGTCATGTTGTGGGCGTATATCTCGTTCTCTCAGTTCTTGATTATTTGGGCGGGCAACACCCGTGAAGAGATTCCCTGGTACTTGCGCCGTTTTGCCGGCGGCTGGTTGTGGCTGGCTCTCTTGATACTTCTCTTCCACTTCGCCCTGCCTTTCCTGTTACTCTTATCGCGCACGATCAAGAGCAATAGGCGGGTGCTCGCCGCCGTAGCCATCGCCCTGCTCGTGATGCGTCTGGTGGATCTGTACTGGCTAGTGATTCCGGGATTGCACCAGCAGATCAACTGGATGGATTTCGCGGCGCCTGTGGGCGTTGGTGGGCTCTGGGGAGCGGCGTTCATTTGGAACTTGAAACGACGGCCGTTGTTGCCCTTGCACGACTCTCGGTTGAGTGAAGCAACGCACCATGGATGAAACGAAACATGCCGGTGTCGAGCCTCCCTTCGACAGGCTCAGGGACACTGAGCGCGAGTCGAAGCGCGGTCCGGGCTACGAAACGCGGGACGCCAGCATTCCTACCTTGGTAAAGTTTGCAATCGGGTTATTCGTCCTGCTCGTTGTCGCACTCTGGGCGATGCGGGGGCTGTTCAACTACTTCAGAGTGGAGCAGACTCTGGGACCACCCGCTTCACCGTTTGCGGACACTCGGCCGTTGCCGCCGTCGCCTCGCTTGCAGGCAGCACCGGCTAGAGACTGGCGCGAACTACATGCCTCGGAAGACGAAATACTTAACACTTACAGTTGGGCGGACAGGCAGGCCGGAGTAGTAAGGATTCCCGTCAGCCGTGCGATGGACCTGCTCGCACAGCGAGGTCTTCCGGTACGTGCCAATGCTCCAGCGAAGGGAGTCAACCAGTGATCGGCGATCGTGGGGCGTGGGGTTGGCCCGGCCTTGAGTCGCGGCTTTGCCGCCTGCTGTGCGGAAAGGCTCAGCCTTTCCGGCCCGGTGGGCAAAAAGAGAAGAACAATAAAGTCTTTAGAATAGGCTCCTTCCCGGAAAGCCGGAGGCTTTCCGCGCAGCAGGCGGCAAAGCCGCGCTACCCATCGACGGTCATTCTTTGCTGCGCCTCTGCCCTTGTCTGGCTGAGCGCATCTTCAGTCGTCGCACAAGTCCAAGGCCGACCGCAATTGCTGAGTGACGTGGGAATTGACCAGAAACTCGATGGGCAGGTTCCCCTGGACCTACCTTTCCGGGAGGAAACAGGACGAACCGTCCAACTCGCAGAGTACTTTGGCGAGAAGCCGGTGGTGCTCGCCCTTGTGTACTACGAGTGCCCGATGCTCTGCACCCAGGTCCTCAACGGTCTTCTGCGCAGTTTCCAGGTTCTCCAGTTCGATGTCGGCAAACAGTTTAATGTGGTGACGGTCAGCATTAACCCTCACGAAAAAGCCAACCTCGCAAGGGCCAAGCAGGAGGTCTACGTGGGTCTTTACGGCAGGGCTGGGGCGGCGCACGGCTGGCATTTTCTTACCGGTGACGAGAATCCGATTCGGCGCTTGGCGGAGGCGGTGGGCTACCGCTATGCCTACGATCACGAAACAGACCAGTATGCCCATGCCAGCGGCGTCGTGGTGCTCACCCCACAAGGCAGAATCTCGAAGTACTTCTACGGCATTCAGTATCCACCTCGCGACCTGCGGCTGGGCTTGGTCGAGGCCTCGGCTAACAGGATTGGCTCGCCTTCCGACCAGGTGCTGCTCTTTTGCTACCACTACGATCCTGTGACCGGAAAGTACGGACTGGTCATCGCTAATGTCATGAAACTGGCCGCGTTGGCCACGGTGGTGGGGCTAGGCATCCTCTTGCTGGTGCTGTTTCGAAGAGAACGATATACGGCACTGGGCAAAGAAGGCGTGCGAGTAGACGGCCACGAATTGCGGATTTGAGCGGCGCGTAGGGCCGACTCCCGCGCCTGCGGGACCGGTCTCGGCCGAGGCAAGCGGGTAGCGCAGACTTTCGCCTCTCAGAAAGTCTGCGGATCGTCCCGAAGAAGAACCGCAGAGTTCGAAAGGGACGAACTCTGCGCCACCGGCCCCGGCCTATGAATGCCGGTTCACCGGCAATTATCGATTGGACAACACTAATGGGACCGGGTCTTCCATTACATCCTGATCAAGCCTCCACCATTGCGGTGGGGGTAGATCATCTTCATTATTTCCTGACGGCGATCACCTTGTTCTTTACCGCCCTCATCTTCCTCGCCATATTCTACTTTATGGTCAGGTACCGCCGCCGCTCCCAAGACGAGCAGGCCACCCAGGTCGAGGGCTCTCTTCCCCTGGAGCTTGCCTGGACGGGCTTTCCCCTAGTCCTGGTCGCCGTCTTGTTCATCTGGGCGTCGAGTCTCTACTTCCGCAACTCGCGGCCTCCCGCGGCCTCGATGGAGATTTTCGTGGTCGGCAAGCAGTGGATGTGGAAACTGCAGCATCCGGAGGGAAACCAGGAGATCAACGAGCTGCACGTGCCGCTGGGTCAGCCGGTGAAGTTGACGATGACCTCGGAGGACGTGATCCACGATTTTTACATCCCTGCCTTCCGGGTGAAGAAGGACGTTCTGCCCGGACGGTACTCGATGATCTGGTTCCAGGCCACCAAGACCGGCAAGTTCCATCTCTTCTGCGCGCAGTATTGCGGCGCCGAGCACGCCGCCATGATCGGATGGGTCTACGTCATGACTCCGGCGGATTACGAACAGTGGTTGAGCGGAAGCGCGAAAGGCGAATCGATGGCTGAGGCTGGGGCAAGGCTCTTTAATCAACTCGGCTGCATCACCTGCCACATTGCCGACGGAACCGGCCGAGGCCCGGTGCTGCAGGGTGTTTACGGCAAACCTGTGAAGCTCGCGGGCGGTCAGATGGTGATCGCAGATGACGCTTACATTCGAGAGTCCATTCTGCAGCCCTCCGCGAAGATTGTGGCCGGGTATCCTTCGCCTTCCATCATGCCGACGTTCCAGGGACAGGTCAGCGAGGAACAGATTCTGCAACTGATCGCTTACGTTAAGTCGCTCGGCTCCGAAGAGCGGCAGCCGGAAAGGAAGGCAGCAGAGAAATGAGCACTGTTGCATTACCGGAGACCTCGTTGCAGTCTCGCGTTAATTATCTGAACGCCGACTACGGCATCAAGTCATGGCTGCTGACCACTGACCACAAGCGCATCGCACTGCTGTATCTGGCGTCGATTACGGTCATGTTCGTGGTGGGTGGAGCATTCGCTGTCGTGATGCGCCTGCATCTGATCGTGCCCCAGGGTGCGCTTGTCCAGCCCGAAACGTACAACAAACTCTTCACCATGCACGGGATCATGATGATCTTCTTCTTTCTAATTCCGTCCATCCCTGCCACCCTGGGCAATTTTCTCGTCCCCATGATGATCGGAGCGCGAGACCTGGCTTTTCCGCGCATCAATCTGCTGAGCTGGTACCTTTACATCATCGGCGCCGTTCTCGCTCTGAGCGCAATCTTCTCCGGAGGTGTGGACACCGGCTGGACATTTTATACGCCGTACAGCAGCACCTACGCCCATACTCACGTCATCGCCGCCGCGCTGGGCATTTTCATCGCCGGTTTCTCGTCAATCTTGACCGGACTGAACTTTGTGGTGACTATCCACAAGATGCGCGCGCCGGGACTGACCTGGTTCCGCTTGCCCCTGTTTATATGGGCCCACTACGCCACCAGCATCATCCAGCTCCTCGGCACCCCAGTGTTAGCCATCACCATCGTGCTTCTAGCTCTGGAGCGCCTGCTTCATGTTGGAATCTTCAATCCCGCCCTCGGCGGCGACCCCCTGCTTTTCCAGCACCTGTTCTGGTTCTACTCCCACCCTGCGGTTTACATCATGATTCTGCCCAGCATGGGTGTGATCAGCGAGCTCGTCACCGCCGGAGCCAGGAAAAGGATTTTTGGCTACGGCTTCGTCGCTTTCTCCAGCGTCGCCATTGCGGTGATAAGCTTTCTCGTGTGGGGACATCACATGTTCGTCACCGGCATGTCCGTGTACGCCGGCCTGGTCTTCTCCGTGTTGAGTTTCCTGGTGGCCATTCCGTCGGCCATCAAGGTGTTCAACTGGACGGCAACCCTTTACAAGGGCTCCATCTCCTATGACGCTCCAATGCTTTATGCCCTGGGATTTATCGGACTTTTCACCATGGGGGGACTCACCGGCTTATTCCTCTCCTCGCTGGCCGAAGACGTTCACGTGACTGGCACGTACTTTATCGTTGCCCACTTCCACTACATCATGGTAGGTGGGGCGCTCATGGGTTATCTCGGCGGCCTGCATTTCTGGTGGCCCAAGATTACCGGACGCCTCTATCCCGACAAGTGGGCACGGCTGGCGGCAGCGATCATTTTCATAGGTTTCAATCTGACATTTTTCCCGCAGTTCATGCTGGGATATCTGGGCATGCCGCGGCGCTACGCGTTCTACCCTCCGGAGTTTCAAGTGCTCAATGTTATGTCGTCGGCCGGAGCCTCGATTTTGGGCGTGGGTTATCTGATTCCCCTTGTCTATATGATCTGGTCGATGCGTTACGGTCCGATTGCCGGTCCCAATCCGTGGCGAGCGAAAGGATTGGAGTGGCAAACACCCTCGCCCCCACCCACCGAGAACTTTGAGGAAATACCGGTGGTCACGGAAGAGGCCTATGACTATCCGAGTCGGGCCTAAGCGGGCAAACGGAAGGCGAAGGAGCAAGGGGGCAAAAGGAAAATGGGGAAAAAGCAAAAGAGAAAAAACTAATGGCAATAGGCAAATGGCAAATGGTTTCCCGCTCCATTTGAACTTTGCCGTTTGCCATTTGCCATTTGAAATTCTCTGTGTGCCTTTTTCCCCCTTTCCCCGCTCCGAAGGAGGTTATATTTGTCGGAAAGCGAGATTGCGGTCGGCGCGCTCGCCGCGCGACCCGCCCGCGCCCATCAATTCGAAAATGCAGACCAGCAGAGCGCTGCCAGTAGCCTGGGAATGTGGACATTCCTGGCGACGGAGATCATGTTCTTCGGTGGGCTGTTCGCTGGCTATGAAGTCTACCGGTCACATTACTTGGCTGCTTTCGAGGCCGGGAGTCGTCTCTTGGACGCGCGTTTCGGAGTTACCAACACAGCCATCTTGATCGCCAGCAGCCTAACCATGGCTATGGCGGTCCACTCGGCACAGACAGGGAAGCGCAGGGCTCTGGTCTCGTACTTGTTTCTAACCATGCTGCTCGGTGCCGCGTTCCTTGGGATAAAATTTACCTTTGAGTGGAGCCGCGATTATGTCGAACACCTTATTCCCGGCTTTGGCTTTGGTCCCGTCGGCGAAAATCTGGAGATCATCCAGCGGCACAACGCGCTCGTACCCCAAGTACAACTTTTCTTTTGCTTTTATTTTTTCATGACCGGCATGCATGCCTTGCACATGATTGTCGGCCTGGGCATCCTGCTGGTTCTGCTGCTGGCGGCGCGGCGCGGCGAGTACTCCCCGGACCATTTCGCGCCGGTCGAGAACAGTGGGCTCTACTGGCACTTCGTCGATATTGTGTGGATTTTCCTGTTTCCGTTACTCTATTTAATCGGCGGCCGGTACTAGCCAGCCGCCATGGAAGGGAAACGGTGAAATGGGCAAAAGGGAAAACGGCAACCCCCAAACGGTTACCTTTTCCCCATTTTCCCGTTTAACCCTTTGCCCTTCTGCTTGTGGAGGTTCTGAATGTCGCAACACGTTGTTCCCGTCAAGCTCTATGTTGCAATCTTCTTCACGCTGATGGTACTTACCGCCCTCACTACCGCGGTGGCCTTTGTCGATCTGGGCGTATTCAATACCGTCGTCGCCCTGGCCATCGCTTGCTGCAAGATGACGCTGGTCCTCCTGTTCTTCATGCATCTTAAATACAGCGAGAATCTCACCAAGATTGTCGTGGTTGCGGCATTCTTTTGGTTCGCCATTCTGGTGGCATTGACGCTCAGTGATTATGAAACCCGTGACTGGATCTCTCAACCGCACGGCTGGCAGAGCTCAGCCACCCTGCCTGGACGTCCCTAACAAAGCGCTCTCGCTCTTACACAAAGTGGTTCATCCGCTGTAAAATAAAAGCTAGGGCACGGCGAGCCGTAACCCTTTAGGCCGCGCGGAACCGGTAAGAGGGTCGGGCAGGCCCTCGAAGGCGTGAGGTTTGGAACTTGACCTCTTGAGTCAAGTTTTTCTGGCTACATTGCAAGCCTGAGACCTCTCAGCATCCTCCGTTGGGGCCCGTTGGGAGAGGGTTGGAGCTTCTAGATTTCTTGCGCTCTCCCTTGGGGACAGTGTGGCTCTCCCAGTCGCGGGAGAGCGGGGTGAGGAGTCATGGCTCGTCGGTCTGAAGCCGAACCTCGTTAGTTTTCCGTGTCCCTTGGGGACTCAACGTCAGCTCAGTGAACAACCATTCCCATAGCGGACGAAGGCAAACACAGCGCGCTTGTTTAACGGTTTTAGGCCTGTTCGTTCTTATCCTTGGGGAACACGCCACTCCGAAAGCGAGTTCCGAAGCCAAGCCCAACGTCATTTTCATTACAATCGATACCCTGCGCGCCGACCACCTGGGCTGCTACGGGGCGACCCAGGTTCAAACTCCAAACATCGACGCTCTGGCCCGATCTGCGACGCGCTTTGCGCAGGCTTATACCCCGGTGCCCATCACACTACCCGCTCACTCGGCCATCTTCACCGGTAGCTTCCCAATGGCCACAGGAATGCACGACTTCAGCGGCAACAAACTGCCGGCGAGCGCCGTCACCCTGGCTAAGGTCCTGCATGACCACGATTATTCGACTGCAGCCTTTATTGGCTCTGCGGTTCTCGACTCCCGCTTCGGCCTCAATCAGGGCTTTGATACGTATTTCGACCACTTTGACTTCAACCGCCTTGACGAAGCCAACCTGGACCTTATGAAGCGCCGCGGCGACGCCGTGCTGGACGAAGCGCTGAGTTGGCTCAAGCGCGATCCTCATCGGCCTTTTCTGCTTTGGGTTCACCTCTACGATCCTCATTTTCCCTATACGCCGCCGGAGCCGTATGCCACTCGATACCACTCTCGCCAATATGACGGCGAAATCGCGTTTGCCGACGAACAGGTGGGCCGCCTCGTAACCTTCCTTAAGGAGCGAAACCTTGTCGACAGCTCGCTGATTGTACTCTCCGGGGACCACGGCGAGGGTCTGGGCGAGCATGGGGAAAAGACGCACGGGTTCTTCATCTACAATTCAACGCTTCACGTTCCCTTGCTCATTAAAATCCCTGGGGCAACGCCACGCGTGGTCGACGACGAGGTCTCGCTGGTGGATGTCATGCCCACGCTGTTGCAGGCGCTCACGCTTCCTATTCCACCCAGCGCGCAAGGACGGAGCTTGTTGGGGCAGGTCCTCGGAAGGGGTGGAGGCAGCTCGTCAGAACTCTATTCCGAGACCTACTTGCCCCTGCTGCACTTTCGCTGGAGCCAGTTGCGGGGACTTCAGGCACACGGCTTGAAATATATTGACGCGCCCCGGCCCGAACTCTACGACACGCGCGTCGATCCGAATGAGCTCAACAACCTTGTCAAGGGCAGCCAAGCGGTCACTCATGAACGTCACGACGAGCTTTATGCCGTAATGCGGCGATTCACCCCGACCAGAGGAAATGCCGAGGCGACCAAGGAGTTGACCGATCCCGCCTTGCTCGACCGGCTGCGTTCGCTGGGCTACGTTGCCATTTCGGCCGGCACTTTCTCCGATACGACGGGTAAGCCACTCCCCGATCCTAAGGATCGCATCCAGGTGTACGAGCTGGTCTCGGAGGCGATGTCGGACGGCCAGCATGGTCGTTATGAGGAATCGTTACGCAAGCTCGGAGAGGCAGAGAAGGTTGACCCCAGCTCCATGCCGGTCCGTTATCTGATGGCGCTCGATTACTACCGCATGAAGGATTTTCGCCAGGCTCTGGAGCGCTTCAAGTTCGCGCTCGAGCTCGACCCCAAGTTTGCGCTGGCCACGTATTATCTCGGACTGACACAGGTTCAGATGGGTGATCTCGAGAGCGCTTTGGGTTCCTTCCAGCGCGCGCTGGAACTCGATCCCACAAATTTCTCCGCCGCTTACAACCTGGGAGCGGCCTATCTCAAGAAGAACCGCGTGGACGACGCTGTGCACCAGTTCCAGCGCTCGGTTGAAATCAATCCGGACTACGCGGAGGGCTACGAGGCCTTGGGGGAACTCTACCTCTATCTCAAGCGAAATGATGATGCGGTTCGCGCCCTAGAGCGTGCCGTCGAACTCGCGCCCGGTTTCGCCAAGGCCCACTACAATCTGGGTCGCGCGTATCAGGTGCTGGGACGCGACTCCGAAGCCCAGCGCCAATTCAACCTCGCCAAGACGACGTAAACCAGGAGGTGGTAGACGGACTGTGGTAGGCGGGAACGGGTTCCGGTCCCTCGGGATGTTCCACCTACCACAGACAGGCCTTGTATGGCATATGGGAACTCAAACCATTGGCACGCTGATGAGAAAAGGGTACCTGTCATGTAGCGAAGCCCGCCGCGGCGCGCTTTATCTCACTGAAACAGACGAAAAGCAGATCCCTCGCCGCGCTCTGCAGTAACTCGACGCGTAAGTCATTTAGATTCAGCATGATCTCAGTCCATCGAGTCACTGCACATTATGGGCAGCGGAAAGGCTGTGAAGGCTCGGGATGACATGATCGAAGGCTTTCTCAGCAGCCTGTTAGACTTGCAGGTTGCGAAGGTAGGGAACGCTAGCCTTCATCAACTCCAGGTTCATTTCGACAAAGTAATTCTTGATGCCGCCTGTTTTCGCGGCTGTAAAGATTTTCTTCCAGTCGAGTGTGCCCTGACCGACCGCCGTTATCTTCCTGGTTTCCGCCGACCAGCCTTGCACGTGCATCGAAATGAAGCGGCCCGGATACTTGTCGAAGTACTCGGCGGCGTCGTATCCGCGGCTGATCGTGGAGACCTGGAACTGGAACTTGACCAGCTTCGGATCGAGAAGGTCGAACAGTAAGTCATAAGTCCGCTTGCCGTCGACCGCCGAAAGCTCAAAGTCCTCATTGTGAACGCCCTGCTGGATGCCGGCCTTGGCCGCCTGTTCGCCCATTTTGTTGTATTCGTCGGCTGCCCGCTTCACGTCATCCATCGTCGGGTGCCGCGGCCCGTCGAGGCTTGGCACTATCATTTGCGTCAGGCCGATGCTTTTGGCCCAGGCGATTCTGCCTGCCTGGTTTTCCCTAAGCTCCTTGATGTCGAAGTGAGAGCTTACGCATTGGACTTGGGCCTCGCCCAAGATACTCTGGAGCTCGGCTCCTGTATACTTGGCCAGGCGGGCGAAGCCAGAATCGGCGTAGCCCACCGGCGAGCACAGCTCGATCGTCTGAAATCCGGCCTCGGCGAGCTGCTTGATTGTGCCGGGAAAGTCCTTGGCGATCATCTGCCTGACGGGCCAAGTCTGACAACCAATGGGCATGCCTAAGGGGTTTGCGCCCAGCTCCAGTGCGTCGGCGGAGAGGAATCCGGCCGCAGCGGCAGCGGTCGCCGCCCCCCTGACAAACTGTCTTCTGGAAATCTTGGACATTCACGCCTCCTTACGGGTTAATCGGTTTGGCGGATGTTCAGCCAGTCCACGGTATTGTCTCACGATTCGCGGACAATCTAAGGCGCAGCGAGCATCCGATCCGTCAGCTATTGCCAGATGGGCTCGTTCATGAGCTGCCTCTGATTTAGTCGTTTATGCCCTTCACGTTCTTGTTCCACTGTTGTGGGGCCGACGCCTTCACTGCGTTCAGGGCAGGCTCTTGGGGTCGCCCCGTCCCGACGGGGTCTCGTGAGCCTTGGGCGGGGATGGTTCGACTTTGCCGTTCGACAAGCTCACGGCCTTGAGCGAAGTCGAGGGGAAGCCCCGGCCCTACATTGCGGATATCAAGGGCCGGAGCCCCCGGCTAAATTGGCGCTGATAGTGGAGAACACGGCTCACGACAACGGCAGCTCTCCAAAGTTGCCCACTCGCGGTTTAGTCAAGTTCGCGTAGTCAGCATACTTCATGCGCACGGCGTCGGTGTGGCTGCCGGCATTGAACACGATCTCCTCCGATTGCGCCAGCGAGCGATCCACCAACGTCTCCATGCCGTAGAGACTACCAAACGGCGGGAATGCTCCCAGCTCGCAATCGGGACACAACTTGGTCAGCTCGCCCTCTGGCAGCATTTCCACGTGCTTGGCGGCGAGCTCCACCTTCAACTCCTGAATGTTCAGGCGGTGGGAGGCAGGCAGAACCGCCATCACCGGCCGGCCGTCGGCTTGCAGCATCACTGCCTTCGCAAAATGCTTGC
>Ga0182035_10000596_pt1 | contig 17092 bp, 15 predicted proteins | sample flu12Cox44000170_FD_125969 | JGI IMG/M metagenome (GOLD analysis project Ga0182035, IMG submission 125969) | Lab enrichment of tropical soil microbial communities from Luquillo Experimental Forest, Puerto Rico - flux4day.12C.oxic.44.000.170 | ecosystem: Environmental > Terrestrial > Soil >...
CAGATCTGCTGTCATCCGGCGCTGGCTGGATCGAAGAGCAGTATGGCAACCGGAGCAAAGCTGGAAGCGCTGATGGATCTTCTCGAGCCGCTGGTCGAGGAGGGGAACAAGATTTTGGTATTCAGCCAATTTGTTGAAATGTTGAATCTGATCGAGGAGCGGATCAAAGAATTGGCTTGCCCGATCTTCAAGCTCACGGGAAAGACGGAGAATCGCGGAGAGCTGATCAAAAATTTCCAACGGCAGCAGGGCGCGTCGATATTCCTCATTTCACTCAAAGCGGGCGGCACAGGACTGAATCTGGCGACTGCGTCCTACGTCATTCTGTTTGATCCCTGGTGGAATCCGGCCGTCGAGAGCCAGGCGGTAGATCGCGTCCATCGCATCGGCCAGACCAGAACCGTTTTCGCGTATCGCCTGCTGATCCGTGATTCGATCGAAGACAAGATCCGGCAACTGCAAGTCCGCAAAACTGAACTCGCCAAAGAAGTCCTGGGCGAAGAGGGGTTTGGTCGTGCGCTGACATTGGAAGATTTTCGCTATTTGCTGGAATGAGATGAGACGCTTCGCGCATTGCCGGCGATCCCCGAATACAGAATACAAAAGACAGAGGTTGGAAGGTTGTAACTTCTCCGTGGTTTGCGGCACAAGGGCGAGCCTTCGGCGAGCCGCTTTTTTGCGGTCATTCGGCGGCGTCTCAGCAGAGCTACTACCCTACCATATGCTGTCAGAGATCCCTAACTACGAAGGTCAGCCGCCGGCCATCGCGCCAACGATAAGAAATGGCTCCGCACCGTTGACGACTGCGGCGGGTAACTGGGTCTGAGGCGGCTCGTGGGACAAATCCTCCTCGCAGGCGTAGAATCGCACGAACGGCCTTCGAATCAAAGTGACTTGGTCCCGAATCGCCCCGCGCAACACCGGATGCCGCGCTTCGAGCGCGTCAAGAACCGACCCCAGCGTGGCGGGTCCTTCGATTTCAAGGTGCACATCGCCATCCACACGCGCCAGCGTGCGAAGGTGAAACGGGAGTACGACGTGTATCATGGCAAACTCTGAACCTCCACCGAGAGAACTGCCGGGAGATCATGCACGATGGGGATCCACGTTTCCCCACTGTCGGGAGACATGTAAACCTGCCCGCCGGTGGTTCCGAAATACACCCCACACGGCTCCAGCGAGTCAACGGCCATCGCGTCGCGCAGCACGTTGACGTAGCAGTCCTTCTGCGGCAGACCCCTCGTGAGCGCTTCCCATTCGTTTCCGCCTGTGCGACTACGATACACGCGCAGCTTTCCCTCCGGCGGAAAATGTTCCGAATCGCTTTTAATGGGAACGACATAGATGGTCTCCGGCTCGTGCGCGTGAACCTCAATGGGAAAGCCAAAGTCTGAGGGCAGGTTACCGCTGACTTCGCTCCAGGATTCTCCGGCGTCATTGGTACGCATGACGTCCCAGTGCTTCTGCATGAACAGCACGTCCGGATGCGACGGATGCATGGCGATCCGGTGAACGCAGTGGCCGACTTCCGCATCCGGATCGGGCAACTCGTAGGGTGATTTCAATCCGCGGTTTGCCGGCTTCCAAGTTTTCCCGGTGTCATCGGTACGGAAGACGCCTGCTGCGGAGATGGCAATGAAAATTCGCTCGGGCCGTTTGGGATCGAGAATGATCGTGTGGAGGCACATGCCGCCTGCTCCGGGTTGCCAGAGGTGGCCCTTGGCGCTGCGCAATCCGGGAAGCTCCTGCCAGGTACGACCGCCATCTACTGCCTTAAACAGAGCCGCGTCCTCCGCGCCCGCGTACACAATGTCCGGATCGGTAGGCGAGGGTTCGAGATGCCAGATACGTTTGAACTCCCAGGGATGTTGCGTGCCGTCATACCACTGATGAGTGCCTGGAACCCCGTCGTACTTGAACTCATTGCTGATGGCTTCCCAAGTCTTTCCGCCATCGTCAGAACGCTGCATCACCTGCCCAAACCAGCCGCTGGTCTGCGATGCATAGAGGCGATCGGGTTGAGCGGCTGAGCCTTTGAGGTGATATATCTCCCAACCCCCGAAGTGCGGTCCATTGACCTCCCACTGTTCGCGCCGGCCATCGGCGGTTAGGATGAAAGCTCCTTTCTTTGTACCAACCAATACTCGTACGCGGCTCATAATCTTGTTCGTTCAACAGTGCGACGAACGATCGGGGCTTTTCCAGGACATTTTTCAGCGTAAATTCTAACGAGGCCAGCCCTCGGACCAGCGAGAGCAGGGTGCCATGGCCGGTTGAGAGCAGCGTCCACCTTGGTGAAGCGGCCTCGCTAGTTGCGCCGGAATGCCTCTTCATCAAGGGACGCCTTCACCGCCCCTTCAATTTCGTCATATAAGGATTGCTCCGCGCGAAGAACTTCCTTTGCTGCATCCCGACCTTGGGCCAGTTGTTGGCCTTTGAAAGAGATCCAGGAGCCCCGTTTCTCCAGAACATTCTTTTCTAACGCCAGATCGAGCAGCGCTCCGACATTGGAGATTCCTTCGTTGTACATGATATCGAACTCCGCTTCGGTGAAAGGTGGCGCAACTTTGTTCTTCACCACTTTAATCTTTGTTCGATTTCCCACGACCGTGCCGTCTGTCATTTTAATCGCGCTGATGCGACGGATATCGACGCGCAAGCTGGAATAAAATTTCAGAGCCTTGCCGCCCGGCGTGGTCTCGGGATTCCCAAACATCACACCGATCTTTTCACGGATCTGGTTGGTGAACACACATATTGTCCTGGCTTTGGCAATCAGCGCGGTAAGCTTCCGGAGCGCGGCACTCATCAGTCGCGCCTGCGCCCCAACGGTGGCGTCCCCAATTTCCCCTTCAAGTTCTGCCTTGGTCACGAGCGCGGCGACGGAATCGATCACGATCACATCAAGGGCATTCGAACGTACCAGAGTCTCGCAAATGCGCAGGGCTTCTTCCCCCGAACTTGGTTGCGAAACCAGAAGATCGTCGAGATTCACGCCTAGCCGTCGAGCGTATTGAGGGTCAAGCGCGTGCTCGACATCAATAAAACCTGCCAAGCCGCCTCGCTTTTGCGCCTGCGCAATGACCGTAAGCGTCAGAGTCGTTTTCCCGGAAGATTCGGGCCCGAAAATCTCAATGATTCGTCCCCTCGGAAAACCGCCGACTCCAAGGGCGCGATCGATCAGGACGTTGCCGGTCGGAATGACTTCAACCGGAGCCACCTTGTCGTCTCCCAGACGCATGATTGCCCCCTCGCCGTAATCTTTGGCGATTTGCTGAAGCGCGAGATCCAAATTCTTTCTGCGCGCGGCGTGTGCGGGGTCCGGAGCGCCTGACTCGGAATTCTTGGCTGCCATGATCCGGTCAGATTACTGAGGAACCTGAGGAACGAAAGGAGAAAGAAGGGCACAGAGGACGGAAAAGAGGATTTCACCACTGAGGCACGGAGAACGCAAAGGAAAGAATGGATTTTAATTGGGTTCAGGTTGATGGCGAGCCAGTGGCCGCCTCGTCACCTCCTTACACACAGATTTTCTGATAGGCTCACTTAAAGTAAACGGCCCACACACGGAAAAGCTGATTCCCTTTGTGTCCTCTGTGCCTCTGTGGTGAGTCCCCTTTTCTCTGCGTTCTCTGCCTTCCTCTTTTACTCCAGCTCGATCACCAGTTTTCCCGTTGTCCTTCTTCCCTCCAGTTCACGATAGGCTTGAACGATCTCCGTCAGCGGGTAGACGTGCCCGATTCGGAGTTTTAGCGTGCCCGTTGCGACCCAATTCAAGACCTTCTTGGATCGCTGCTGGAAACTTGCTGCATCGGCGACGTAGTGGGCGAGGCTCGGTCTGGTAAGAAAAAGTGAGCCCTTTTGCGTTAAAACGAGGGGATCGATTGGCGGGACCGGACCGCTCGACTGGCCAAAGAGCACAAGCATACCCAATGGCCGCAAGACATGAAGGCTCCCCTCGTAGGTCGCCTTGCCGACGGAGTCATACACAACATGAACTCCTCCGCCGCCTGTGAAGTTCCTGACCGCTTCAACGAAGTCCAATTTGTTGTAAAGAATCGTTTCGTCGGCTCCGGCGCTCCGCGCCAGAGCAGCCTTTTCCTCCGATGAAACCGTCGTGTAAACAGTGGCCCCTTTCTGCTTTAATAGTTGAAGGAGTAATAATCCGACTCCGCCCGCACCGGCGTGCACCAAAGCGGTTTCACCTGGCCGAATTGGATAGGTCGTTTCGCAAAGATACTGTGCTGTCATTCCCTGGAGCAATGCTGCCGCGGCCGAACGATCGTCGATGCCGTCAGGGACGGTGGCTACCTTCCAGGCGGGCACCGCTGCATAATCCGCAAACGCCCCGGGGTGTTGCGTCCAGGCCACGCGAACGCCAGGCTTCAGTGCGGTCCCTGCTTCCGCTTTTTCCACCACGCCTGCTCCCTCCATTCCCAATGTGAAGGGGAGGGAAATCTTGTACAGCCCCGTACGCTGATAAATATCGAGAAAGTTCACGCCCGCAGCGCGAACACGTATCAGAACTTCGCCGGGCGCAATCTCTGGCATCGGGATTTCTTCAAGCTTCAAAACCTCAGGACCGCCGTGCGAATGAATTCGGATCGCTTTCATGAATTAACAAAGGATCTAAGAATACAGTAACCCTTGGGTCAACAGTCCCGCTTCTTAGAATCCTTGAAAAGCAAAAAGCGCCTAACGATACGGCTACGGGAAAAACCTGGCTCACGGCTTTTGTTTTGTGCGCGCATTTACAAGTGGTGTGGGAATCCGGTACCTTTGGGTTCCGCGGTCCCGAATCCGGTATAAATGTCTGCGTGCTCCCGGAATGAAGCTCGGCAAGAAACCACCCACGATAAAAGATGTGGCCAATGTGGCCGGAGTTTCCACCATGACGGTTTCTCGCGTGCTCAATCGGCCAGGGTTAGTAAGCAAAAATACGCTCAAACGGGTAAGAACGGCCATTCGTAACCTCGACTACGTAGCCAACGAAATGGCTCGCCAGATTGGCACCGGAAGACGTCCCTGCATCGGCATTCTTTCATTGAATTTGGCAACAACTCCGTATGCGGTCAGCATAACGCTGACGATCGAGCAGGTGGCCCGCGAACATGGCTGGCGGACCTCAATTGTTAACACATTTTCCGCGAATCCCTCAGCGAACACTCTGGATACCCTTTTCGCTTTGAGGCCCGAGGGTGTCATCTTTGCGACCATGGGTCATCGGATCGTCAAAGTTAGTGATCGGCTGATACGTGCCGGTGTTGTTCTGGCGAACTGTCAGACCAGCCAAAAGGGGGTCGCGTGCTATGTTCCCGATGATGAGCAAGGACAATACGAAGGCGTCCGGAGACTTCTTGATAAAGGGTATCGACGGCCGATTTGCATCCATTTGCCAAAAGGAGCTGTCGCGACACCCTTGAGGCGAAGGGGGATGCTGCGGGCGTTTAAGGAATTTCAGATACCTGGGAAGGATCAAACTCATTTTCTGTTGAAGGATCGACCCTCCGAGCCCCGTCTCGCCCAGGTAGACAAAGAGGCGGACTATCTGGAGACTGCTCAATTCATCAACAAAGCCCTTGGGAAACGTCCCAGACCCGATTGCATCATCTGCGCCAACGATCGAGTGGCCTTTGTCGCTTATCAGCACATCCTCTCTTTGGGCTTACGGATCCCCAAAGACATCGGTATTCTGGGATTCGATAACATGGCAGGTGTTGCGGACCTCTTTCTACCGCCGCTTTCCACGATCGGATTGCCGCACGAAGAAATCGGCAGAGCCGCGGCTCTGCACATTATCCGTAAGCAAGATCGACCCTCCATTTGTCAGATTCCCTGCTCCTTCATCGGCAGGTCGTCGTTCTAGCCCGCAAAAATCACGCGCTGTAAAAAGCGGCGCGCTCATTGCGGGCTAGAGAGCCGGCGCCTGGCGAAAATTTTGCGTTTTAGCTTGCATTGTCCAAGGGGAAAGAAAATTGTCCAAAAAGAAAAGAATATAGAAGTTAGTTGTTATCGCTAACACTTGGCTTTGATTTTTTAACCCCCCGACAAAGCTTCATGAAAATGTCTCGGCAGGTTGGCTGTTTGCCAGCCCGAATGCTGCCATAGTTTCTCACGAGTACCATGAGCAAAAACCTCCTTTGTGGAATATTCGTACTGCTTTCCGCGATCCGCGCGCTGGCATGGACCGACGGTGAACTGCTTGTTTGGATTAGCGGCGATAAGGGTTGGCACGGGCTTGCTGATTTGGGCAAGAATTTTGAAAAGGATCTCGGGGTCCCGGTCAAAGTAGAGACCCCGGATGGAGTCACCGACAAATTTCAAGCCGCTGCTCAGAGCGGCAAAGGACCTGACATTTTCATTTGGGCTCACGACCGAATTGGGGAATGGGCCGATGCCGGTTTGCTTAAGCCGCTTGAAATCAAAGATGATTTCAAGGCGGCTTTTCTCCCGATGACCTGGGAGGCCGTCACGCACAACAAACAGATCTGGGGTTATCCGCTTGCCCTAGAAGCTGTTTCGTTGATTTACAATAAAAAGTTCGTCACAGGCAGACCGCTGGCCCAACTCTCCGATGTCCCGGTTTTCGCGAAAGAGCTCAAGGAAAAGAATCCGAAGATCATTCCAATAATGTGGGATTACGCCACTCCCTATTTCAGCTGGCCTTTCCTTGCAAGTGCCGGCGGTTATGCATTTAAGAAGGTTGAGGGCGTGTATGATACGAAAGATATCGGAGTGAACAACGCCGGTGCAGTAAAGGGCCTGCAGGCGATCGTCGATCTTATCAATGCAGGCATCATGCCCAAAGGGGCTTCCTACAGTGTGACGATGCAGAAGATGGGCAGCGGTGATTTGGCCATGATGGTCAATGGACCATGGGCATGGGCGGACCTGCGCAAAAGTGGCATCGATTTTGATCTCGCGCCTGTGCCCGGGGTGGACGGCAATCCGGGTCGGCCTTTTGTCGGCGTGTTATCTGCGTATATCAATCGGGGGACGCCGAATGCTGATCTGGCCGTGCAATATCTGGAGAAATATGTCTGCACCGCAGACGGCTTGAAGACGATCAACAACGATGTCCCTCTCGGGGTCCCGGCTCTGAAGGCTCTCATGGATGAAATGGCCGCCAGTAATCGCTTTATCAAGATCACCTTCGAGAACGCTCAAAATGGGGTTGTCATGCCCAATATTCCTCAGATCGGCAAATTCTGGAGTGCAATGGCAGCGGCGTTCCAAATCGCTACCAATGGTCAGGCTACACCGCAGGCTGCTCTGGATGATGCCAAGAAGAATATGGAAAAATAGTGATGAGCCGTCCCCTTCCAATCCGGCACATCCTGGTAGCGCTGATTCTTCTGCCGGCGCTTTATCTTAATTTTGTCATTTACCGAACCGGGAATGTGTGGGTTGCCCTGGCGATGTTGATCGTGCTTGCGCTCGGGGCTTTCGTTTACCTGAGTGAGTCGGCTTACACGTATCGGTATCTTTTCCCGGGATTTCTCGGATTTGGGCTCTTCGTGATTTTTCCGATCGCGTACATGGTGTTTCTCAGCTTCACCAAGTACAGCTCACTGAACCTTCTGGACTTCGACCGCGTTGTGGGACTGTTTCACCAGGAGACTGTCCCTGCTGGAAAGACGTCCTTCAAGTACAAGCTCTATGCCCAGGACGACGGGCAGTACATTCTCTACCTCGAGGACGAAAAAGATCCGACCAGGCGGTTCGCATCCGATCCTTTTGAGCTTACGCCCGGTGTGCAGCCAAAAGTCGCGCAGGAACCGGTGAAGTTAACCGCTTTGGGCCCGGCCGATGAAGTGAAGGGCAACCCATTGGAAATGGGTCAAATCACCCGTGGAAAGCTCCTCGTTCCAATGAGAGGCCGCCAATTTGCGCTTCCGGACGATACGCTGGTCGCGATGGAAGGCTTACTGAAATTCGGGTCCAGACAGCGGGTCTGGACGATCAACCAGGATGGTTCACTGACTAACAAAAAAGATGGCAGCGTTATTAGGCCGGATTTCGAGCAAGGGTTTTTCGTCAATGATAAAGGTCAAAAGGTTGGGGTCGGTTTCAGGACGTTTGCGGGATTCGATAACTATATCAGAATTCTCTCTGATCCCCGAATTCAGGGGCCGTTCCTCAGAATATTTCTTTGGACGGTGGCCTTCTCCGGGTTTTCAGTTATCCTGACGTTTGCTGTGGGCATTTTGCTGGCAGTTACTCTTGAACGGAAAGACCTGGAATTTCGGAAAGGGTATCGGACGCTGCTTATCCTGCCTTATGCCGTTCCGGCTGTGCTCTCAATTCTGATTTTCAAAGGGATGTTCAATCAGGAGTTTGGCGCGGTGAACACGTTTCTGAAGGCGATTTTCGGCTTCGCGCCGGAGTGGGAGACAAATCCATGGGGAGCGCGGGCGATGATTCTGATAGTCAATATCTGGCTGGGCTATCCTTACATGATGCTGATCTGCACTGGGATGCTACAATCGATTCCCTCCACGATTTACGAGGCGAGTTCGATCGATGGGAGCAACCCGATAACCGATTTTTTTGAGTTAACGCTGCCGCTCGTCATTTCTCCCATGATCCCGATTTTGATATCCAGCTTTGCGTTTAACTTCAATAATTTCAACCTTATTTACCTTCTTACTGGCGGGGGGCCGAAGATGGTAGGGGGTGGGATTGCCGGTGAGACGGATTTACTGGTGAATTACACTTTCAATATCGCTTTTCGCGATTCCGGGACGAACTATGGCCTTGCCAGCGCGATCGCAACGGTCCTGTTCTTTATCGTGGGTTTCCTTGCCTGGATCAATTTAAAGATGACGGGCAGAAGGGTTAAAATATAGATCGATGACTGCGGAGCAAAAAGCTATTGCTGGTAAGGTTGGGGCGCACGCTTTCCTGATTCTATTTGTCTGCCTGGTGCTTGTGCCCTTCATTATGGTCATTTCTGCCTCTTTGCGCCAGGGGAATTTCGCTCCCAGCCGGTTAGTTCCGGACAAGGTTAGTTTTGACCACTGGAAATTTGTTCTGGGCATACCTTATCAGGAAATCGTCAATCCGGCGACTGGTGAGACGCGTCTGATTAAAGCAACGACGCCGCCCTTGCTCTGGTTTTGGAACTCCATCAAAGTCTCGATGGTTGCGTCTGCTGGGATTATTTGCCTTTCCGGGACGGCTGCCTATGCCTTTGCCAGGCTTCGTTTCAAGTTCAGAGGTGTGACGCTGAACACGCTGCTTATTTTGCAGATGTTTCCAATGGTTCTTTCATTAGTTGCGTTCTATGTGATTCTGGATTTTGTCGGACGATATGCCAGATGGCTTGGACTCAACACGCAGAGCGGTCTCATCATGGTCTATCTCGGTGGTATCTCGGGTTATATTTGGATGATCAAAGGTTACTTCGACACTATTCCCGCCAGTATGGAAGAATCGGCTCGAATCGATGGAGCTTCTCAGTTCCAAACGTTCCTTCACATCTTACTTCCGATCAGCCTCCCAATTTTTGCAGTCGTCTTTGTTCTATCGTTTATTTCGTACATGTCTGAATATCCTGTCGCTTCCGTTGTTCTTCAGTCGAGTGATAACTGGACGCTGGCAGTAGGAGCTAACTCTTTTTTATTCGAGCAGGAGAAGCTTTGGGGTCGATTTGCTGCGTTAGCCGTCTTGAGCGGTATTCCAATTACAACGGTATTCTTGATGTGCCAGAAATTCATTGTTGGCGGGCTAACGTCTGGCGGTGTGAAGGAATAGGAATGCCCGCGGATTTAGACTAATTGTGCCGGCCCGAGGCGTGGCCGCGCTAGAATCCTTGAAAAGCAAAATCGATTGCAAATGAGTCAAGTTTTTCCGTTTCGTGCATCGATCATCAAAATGGGCGTTGCTTTTCAAGGATTCTAAATCGAGGCCGCTTCACCCAAGCGATGCTGCTCCCGCGTGGCCTTGCTAACCGCTAGACCTCGCCGGTCTGAGGCGCGGCCTCGCTAGAATTTTGTCTACGTTTTGTTGATTCATTTACTGAAATGACTGGACGCTCCATTTACCCGCTGTATAACGAACCTTTTCGTCCGCAATATCATTTTACGCCGCCTGTCGGTTTCATGAACGACCCAGCCGGCCTCGTCTACTGGAACGGATGGCAACTTTACTATCAATATAACCCTTTCAATATGAAGGCGGGCTGTCCAAGTTGGGGACACGCATTCAGCCGTGACCTTTTGCATTGGCAGAATCTGCCGATCGCGATTCCAAACGGGCCAAAGGGACAAATTTTTACCGGTAGCACCGTTGCTGACACAGAGAACACTAGCGGGTTTTTCCGCAGCGCCGGTCTTGTAGCGATTTATACTTTGAGTAAACCATACAAAGAGGTTCAGGAAATCGCCTATAGTCGGAACGGAGGTGTGACCTTCACAAAATATGACAGTAACCCTGTCCTTGACCTGGATTACCCTAATTGCCGGGATCCGAAGGTATTTTGGCATGCTCCCTCCGGCCGCTGGGTTATGGCGGTAGCGCTTCCCCAATCGCGTCAGGTTCTCTTTTATGGATCGTCCGATCTGAAGAATTGGAGCTTCTTAAGCCGCTTTGGTCCTGTCGGCATTGAGCAATGCGAGTGGGAGTGTCCGAACTTGCTGGAACTCCCCGTGGAGGGCAGCCACGAGAAAAAGTGGGTGCTTTTAATTGGAATCAATCCCGGCGCGCCTCTGGGAGGAAGCATCAATGTCTATTATGTCGGCGATTTTGACGGGACTTCTTTCCGAGCCGACGACACAACAACCCGGGTGATGGATTTTGGTAAGGATTACTACGCGGTTCAGACGTTTAACAACGCTCCGGGAAACGAGACAATTGCAATTGGCTGGGCCAGTAATTGGCAATACACGCAAGCGGTTCCGACCTATCCCTGGCGTGGAGCGTTCAGCATCCCGCGCATTCTCAGCCTGTGCAGAAACAGAGGTCCAGGTGGCCCGCTTCTCGCGCAGAATCCCATATCGCTCGAAACCCTGCGCGACAAAATTTTGTATCAAGGTTCTGCGCTCCTTGGGAGCAATCCGCTTTCTATTTCCCTCCAGGGAAACGCGAGTTTCGAATTCAGCACGACGTTGGTTGCCCGGCCCAATCGAGAGGGAGTGCGGTCCTGGTTTGCGGTCGATCTTCTGAATTCAGCCGCAGAAAAGGTCACGATCGGATACGATTGGTCGACGGCGGAGATCTTCGTGAATCGCGGTCAAACCCTCGGCTTTTCTGATGCGCTGTTTTCGCCTTGCTTTGAGACAACGTGCGCAGAGGCGGGCGATTCGCTTAAACTCCATGTTCTTGTGGACCGCACGATGCTGGAAGTTTTCGTCAACGATGGCACGATTTTTAAAGAAGAATGGAAAGATTACAGGGTTCACTCCCCCATCTTTCCACTCTTCCGTTAAGTCTTACTCCACCGAAATCTTCCGCGGCTTCACTTTTTCTGCCTTCGGCAGTGTCAGGGTCAGAAGACCCTGGTCGATTTGCGCGGTGATTTTCGAGGTATCTATCGCAGGATCGAGTTCATAGACCCGCCGAAAGTCATGTTGCTTGATCTCACGATAGGCAAGTTCACCCGGGTATTTGAAATTACGTCTGTGGCCCACGATGACTAACTCTCCGTTATCAACCATAATCTCGAGGCCTTCCTTAGCGACCCCGGGCATTTCAGCCCGGATAACGTAACCTTCCTCTTTAGACTCAATATCTACCAATGGGGTCAAATATTGCACTTGGCGTGGTCGTTCGTCGCTGCGACGACCCGGCTCATTTTGCTGCTTTGGAATAATATTCATTGGTTTCTCCTTGTCTGGGGTGCGCCGAGTGTCCGGAGACCTCGGCGCTAAGTTGGCGGGTTAACTTAAGGAAACTTCGATCTGTTTTGGTTTAGCTTCCTCGGCTTTGGGAAGGACAACTTCTAGAATCCCATCTTTGTAGGTGGCCTTAACTTTCTCCGTGTCGACAGCAGAAGGAAGCGGCAGACTCCGTTGAAATCTCCCAAAGAAGCGCTCGGCGCGGAAGGCTTGGTCGCCTTGTTTTTCGTGAGACTTACGCTCACCCGAAATGGTTAATGTGTCCCCGTGAAGAGAGATGTCGATTTCTTCTTTTTTCATGCCGGGCACCTCGGCGACGACCGTGAATTGGTCTTTGTCCTGGTAGACATCGAGCGCTGGGGTCCATCTGGTGAGGGTACCAAGTGGTCGGAAGCCGGAACCGAATGTAGACTCAAAAACCCGGTCCAGTTCCTCGTGCATGCTGGCGAGGCTATCGAATGCGAACGAAAAATCGGACTGAGGATAACGGTAACGAATGATATTCATAGTGGTAGAAGGATTAGAAACTTTTCTGATGGCAACAGAAAAGCTTAAGGGATGCCAATTCGACAATTATTCTATAACACATTTGTTGAAAAGGAGTTACATAGAATCAGTTAAAACGATAACAGGCTCGATATGCGCCAATTTGACGCATGCGAGGCGCCAGAGTGGCATCCCTGGACTCAGCGTCATAGTGGCGCATATCCGCGTCTACTTTAGATTTAGCCTCGTTGATCACAAATCCTTAGCCGTAGCCATGCTAACGAGCCGAGGGGCTTCGCACATAAGCGCTCACTTAGCAGCTTTTTTTTGACGATGCTTTGCCCGTAAGGTGCGGGAAAGGGGATTCGGCGCGGCCGCGCCGACCAGTTCCTCAGCTCCGAACCGGATAGAGCAACCGCTCGTTACGCTCATCCAATTCTTTGACTATCGTACAAAGATAAACGGATCGGTTGGTGAACCGGCGGTACTTGGTAATTTCGGATTGGTTCAAAACACGAAATCCATAGCGCTCGAGAAATTTGAATCCGCGTCTACCGTCGAAAGTAACAATCTGGGCATGGATCTGTTTGACTCTGTGATTGCGGAGAAATCGAAAGTAAGTTTCCAAAAGTTGTCGACACACGGCGACGGAGCGTATCTCGGGTAGAAGATTGATATGGAAATGCCCAATTGTGCGTGGCGCCGCGGGAACCTCGCGCCAGGCCCTGGAAATGATCCAGTGGATGAAGCGGCGAGACTCGTGATTGTATCCGCAGTAGCGTCCAAGCATCCGCGATGCTTGAACCACATTTTGCGTGAAGCTCCAGAATTGGTGTTTCACCGGGTAGCGCGAACCGAGCAGATATCCCTTTACGACACGGTCGGCTGAGACGACGAACGCCGAATCAGGTTCATGTTTCAGATAGTAGTCGGTCAGGAAATCAGCAAAAAGCTCGCGGTCCTCGAAGACCGGGTCGATCGGTTTACCCAGAAAGCCAGTGTCGCAACACAGTGCACGTACAGCTGCGCGGTCTGAATCCCGGTATTGCCGTACCTGAAACTTTTTCGGGGCAATAGGTATCAACTCCTCCATTTGATAAGAATTTAAACTGCAAGTTGATCGTAAATGTCAAACATCCTATCAAAGACCGTTTGCCAGGAATAACGCCGGGTGACCCGGTGGCTGGCTTCTAATCCTGCCTTTTCCAAGTCTGTTTTACTTATGGTCAGGACTGCGGCGGCCAGCGATTCCGCCGTATTCTCCTTTGCCCAGTGCGATTGATCTGCGAAGATGATTCGGTCCATATAGCTTCCGTGAATGCCCACAACTGGGGTTCCGCAGGCCTGGCTTTCGAGGGCGACTAGGCCAAACGTCTCCTGTACCCCTGGATGGACAAAAAGATCGGCTGCCCGGTAAACCTTTGCGAGCATGAGTTGATCGGAACAATATCGCATCCAGGTCACTGCTCTTGTTGTCTTTTGCAATTCAATCACATCATCTCTGTAAAAGCCGTCGCCGACGATAAACGCATGAAAGCGTCCCGGAAGGTGTCTGTTAAGCTGGGCGAAAGCTTGAAGAAGGACTTTTACATTTTTTTCCGGAGCGAGTCTCCCGACGTATAGCAAAACAATGCGACCCGGTGGAATCGAGAATTCTTTCCGTGTCTCGAATTTGTCCTTGGCCGGCGCGAAAATCCGAACGTCGACCCCTAGTTCGCACAGTACAACGTTTTGAACACCCCAGAGGCAAAGCAGGTCAGCCAAACCTGCGGAAGGAACAAACGTAACACGAAAATGGTTGTAGAGACTGCGAACATAGTTCTTTGCAGTCTCCATCATCACATTTGTGGCTGTCTCACCCAGATATTTCATCGTGGTTCGCAAATAGGCTTCCGGAAAATGGGAGTGATAGAACCCGACAACTGGAATTCGTAAACCCTCTCCGGACGCAATGGCTTTCCAGGCTACCTGGTAGGGATCGCTCGAATCGATAACGTGCGGTTGTTCACGCTCGAGAATCTCCTCCACAGCGCCCAGATTGAGAAGCGCCCGATATCGGGAACTACGCGACACGAGCGGCGAGGCGATGAAATAGACTTTGTTAGAAGCGTTCTCAATCTTCTCGGTCTGCTTTCCGGGCACAATCAAAAGATGTTCATGTCCATGCGTAGTGGCGTATTTCCGCTTTTCTTCGAGGTAACGTTTCACTCCACCGCTGAAAGGAGAATAGAATTGTGTGAGATCACAAACTTTCATGAGGGGCTCGACTGATCGCGCTGCGCAGCAAGAATGGAAGGCTTGGATCGAGCTCTCCACCCATTGCGTCTCTTCCACTCTTCCACTCTTCCACTCTTTCGCCCCGTCACGCTCCCGGTTCTTGGTCTGTGCGATAGAGCGCCATGAACTCTGCAACTTGAATTCGCCAGTGTCAGGCGATTAATTCTTCGGCTCGGCGCAGGACCGGCGCACAATCAGTTCCGGCTCGAAGACAATCGTCTGCGGGGTTGCCCTCCCGTGCAATCGAGTCAATAACAGTTCGGCGGCTTTCTGGCCCATCAATTCAGCCGGCTGTGACACGACAGTCAGCGGTGGCTCAAGATATCGCGCCCACCTGGCGTCGTCGAACCCTACGAGTGAAAGTTCGCGCGGCACTTTTACTTTCCTCTGTCGAACGGCTAAAAGGGTGCCGGCCATCATTTCATTGTTCGCGACAAAGATGGCGGTGGGTCGACAAGGCAGGGAGAGGAGCCGTTCTGCAGCCTGGTACCCTGAAGCTTCGCGAAAATCCCCAAATTCAATGTAATTTCTGGGGATCGAAATACGAGCCGTTCGCAGCGTTTTGCGAAAGCCTTCCAAGCGATCGCGAGCATTGGAGAGGTGGAGCGGGCCCGAAACGATTGCGATGCGTTTGTGGCCGAGTTCGACCAAATGACGCGTTCCGAGGGAAGCGCCCAGTGCATTGTTCAATATCACCGCGTCGATATTTGGGCGGCCTGATTGGCGATCCAGGTCGATGAGGGGAATTGATTTTTGCCGGAGTGTCTCTAGCAAACTTGGATTGGCGCCTGCTGAGCAGCGAATTACTCCCGAGACCTGACGCTCGACGAATAAGCGCATCGCGACTTCTTCGTTCCGGCCGTCCTCGTCTGCGTTGCAGATCAACACGGTGTAGCCATTGGTCCTGGCAACGTCTTCGACAGCTTTGACGATGGCCGAAAAAAATGGATTACAGATATCTGATACAATAATGCCGATCGTTTGAGTCGATTGGGTGCGCAACGAACGAGCAATGCCGTTCATTTGATAACCGGAACGGCGGACGGCATCCAGGACGCGGGTTCGCGTTTGAGGAGCTACGATTTCCGGTCGGCTCAATGCGCGCGAAATGGTGGCTGTGCTGAGGTTTAATTCTCTGGCCAGGTCGTGGAAGGTCATGGAATCCTTGAAAAGCAAAACCACCGAATGGTTAATGTACGAATACAGAAAAAACCTTGACTCATCTGGAATCAGTCTTGCTTTTGAAGGATTCTAAATGCGTGAGATAGCGTTCTGACTCAATAGCGGCGGCGCAGCCTTGACCCGCAGCGGTGACAGCTTGCCTGTAGACGGGATCGGCGACATCGCCCGCGGCGAAAACGCCCGGCAAATTTGTCTGCGTGCCGTTTTGCGTCTTGATGTAACCGTTCGCGTCCATCTTTATTTTGCCTTTGAACGGTTCGGTATTAGGCGTATGCCCAATTGCCACGAAAACGCATTTCACACCTAATTTCGAAAGTTGGTCATCCGCAACATTTCGGAGTTCGACTCCCTGAATTTCACCTTGCTGATCCGGAATATAGCGCGAGATCACTGTATTCCAGATTGGTCGGATTTTGGGATGGTTCAGAGCACGTTCAGCCATAATCTTGGAGGCCCTAAGGGTATCTCGCCGATGAATGAGAAATACCTCTGAGGCAAAGCGCGTAAGAAAAATTGCTTCCTCGGTGGCCGTATCGCCTCCGCCGACAACGCACACAGGTACGTCTCTATAAAAGGCGCCGTCGCAGGTCGCGCAAGAGGTCACCCCATGTCCCTTTAGTTTGCACTCATTTTCCAATCCGAGCCATTTGGCGGATGCACCGCTTGCAATAATCAGTGTCTTGGTCTGGATCCATTCGCCGTCAACGTCAACCGTGTAACGCCCGTCTTTTGATTCAAATCCGTGCACTTCGGCGTACCGGAACTGCGCGCCGAATTTTTCTGCCTGCCGGTGCATATTCATGATCAACTGCGGACCGTCAATGCCTTCAGGAAACCCCGGAAAATTCTCGACCAGAGTGGTGCTGGTGAGTTGCCCCCCGGGTTCGCGACCCTCCAGAACGAGTGGATTCAGGTTGGCACGCGCGCTGTAGATCGCCGCCGTCAAGCCGGCGCATCCGGTGCCTACGATGATCACTTTCTCCATGACTGCGTTACCTGCCATTAAAGATTAAAATCGGCCAAGTCAATACAGAGCTCAATTCACAAGTTTGGGGGTTAAGTTTATAATTTCTTTAATGTTTACCGGAATCATCGAAGCTGTCGGGGAGGTTGTCGGAATTTCTGAATCTTCGGCCGGCGCCTACCGACTTGAAGTTTCGACCCCGCTCGCAGCGGAATTACGAGTGGGGGATAGCCTGGCAAACAATGGAGTCTGTTTAACAGTGGTGGCCAAAAAAGCCGAGGCAGTTGAGTTTGACCTCCTTGCTGAAACAGCGCTGCGAACCAACCTGAAGGAATTGGAGGCTGGC
>Ga0182035_10000597_pt1 | contig 17070 bp, 14 predicted proteins | sample flu12Cox44000170_FD_125969 | JGI IMG/M metagenome (GOLD analysis project Ga0182035, IMG submission 125969) | Lab enrichment of tropical soil microbial communities from Luquillo Experimental Forest, Puerto Rico - flux4day.12C.oxic.44.000.170 | ecosystem: Environmental > Terrestrial > Soil >...
GTTGGGTCCTCGCGATAGACATCATCGCCGACGTCGGCCTCGGCCATAGCGCGACGCATCGCAGGCGTCGGACGAGTGACGGTGTCGCTGCGCAGGTCAACCGTGGGATTCATGAAAGAGGTCGGTGGTTCTTAGTTCTTGGTTCCTAGTTCTTCATCTCGTCCTTTTGTCATTCCACGCCGATCAAGGTCGGCGATGCTTGCCCAGCGGGCAACGAACTTCAGACTCGGGGCTAAGCACCAAGAACTAAGGACTAAGGACGAATTGTTGAAATACTTCGTTCGAAACCAGATAAGCCTGCTGAGCCAGGCGGACGCAATCGCCATCCCCGTCCAACCATCCGTCGGCGGCGAGAGCACGGATTCTAGGCTCCCAGCGCGCCACACTGTCGCGTCCCCACCGCCGGCGCGCCTTAGTGAGGTTGACGCCTTGGCGCAGGCGCAAGCCGAGAAAGAAGAACTCTTCCAATTGCTCTTCGGAACTGAGAAAGCGCAGCTCAGAGATGGGCGAGTCACCGCGGGCGAGCTTATCCTGGTAGACCTCCGGCGCTGTCTCATTCGACCATCGACGGTACCCGTCAAAGGAATGCGCGCCGGCGCCGAGACCCACGTAGGGCTTGAGTCGCCAATAGCGCCGGTTATGTCGCGATTCGAAGCCCGATAGGGCAAAATTTGAGATCTCGTAGTGAACGTACCCTTCTTTCAAGAGCAGTTCGCAAGCCGTTGCGTAGGCATCGGCCATGAAATCATCGCTCGGCACTTGAGCCGCCCCGTAACGCGTGCCATGCCCCAAGACTTCGCTGCCCAGGCGGCTCCTCTCGTCCACTTCAAATAGGTACACAGATAGGTGCCCGGGCCTGAGCCGCATTGCTTGGCGAAGGCTCTCTAACCAAGAAGTCTCATTCTGGTAAGGCAAGCCGGCAATCAGATCCAGGCTGATGTTCTTGAACCCGGCATCACGCGCTCGGTTCACGAGATCATGAGTCACGGCAGCGGAATGCAAGCGGCCCACACAACGAAGTTCGCCGTCATTGAAGGACTGGGCCCCGATGCTCAGTCGATCCACGCCGAGCCGCAGCAGTGCCTCGAGCAAGTCATCATCCGCCGATCCGGGAGTGACCTCCAGCGTAAACTCGGCTGTCTCGCGCGGATCAAAGCGGCCGCGCAAGGCTGAGACAATTCGGCCTAACCGCTCGCTACCCAGCAATGAAGGTGTGCCGCCACCGATGTAGATGGTGTCGACCGGCTGCGCGAGAACTTTCAGTCCGATCTGGTTTGCCTCATAGAGCGCTGGCAGGCGGGCGATCTCCTGTTCGAGGGCGTGGCAGTAAACATCAAGCGCGCCAGCCAGCCCCACCTTGGATGTGAAGTTGCAAAAGCTGCATTTCGACGCGCAAAAAGGGACTTGGACGTAGATCCCGAGAGTTTCCATGGAATAGTGAATTGAGCGCGAATCGCGAATAGTGAGTAGCGAATCGATCTCTCGTTTCCCGACTCACGATTCGCCATTCGCTACTCGCCTTGTCAGTCAGGGACAACCTTGACGCGGAGTTCGCGCCGCCGCGGGCCGTCGAATTCGCAGTAGAAGACACCCTGCCATCCTCCCAAAATCAGTCGCCGGCTCTCGACGAGCAGGGTCTTGGAACACCCGACTACGGCCGCTTTTAGATGCGAATCGCAGTTGCCGTCGTTGTGGTGATATTCCTTACCGCGTGGGGCCAACTGGTCCAGGAACTCGGCGAGGTCCTTCTGCAGCGCCGGGTCGTCGTTTTCCTGCACCAGAATAGCCGCGGTGGTATGTGGGGCGAACACGTGGCACACCCCACTTTGAACTCCGGACTCTGCGATCAGTTTTTGAATGAGTTCGGTGATGTCCCTGAACTCGATACGTGCACGCGTCTCAATCTGGGTCGTGCTGGTCCGAGCTTTCGGCTTTTCAATTACCAGCTTGCCTGCTTCAGATGCCATAAACCATCCTTTCTGGCGGGGACGCGCCTCACCCGCGACACTCGGGAACGTCTCGAGATCACAAAACGACAATCTTGAACTATGCTGCGCCCCCAGGCTCCTACTAGCCGCTGCAATTATAACAGGTTGGGCGGCACTGCGACAGCGACAGGGCGCTGCGGCGCTGCGACGCTGCGAACGGCGGTGACGAGGGTGCGGGTGGACTTCGGGACACCGTGGGCGGCCGTTGGCTTCGTCCTCGACCGCTTATTGGCCCGATCGAGCGGCGGCAAAACTGGCTCTTTTGCGGCTGATTCGAGCACGGTACCCTGTAGAGGGAAAGCAGGTTCATGCGCGCGATAGAGGTGCGTAACGAAATTGTATGGTGGAGTAGCCGCCACCGACGACCTGCGGGAGGTTGATATGAAAAGGGAACATGAATTCGCTACGCTAGCGGTGCATGCCGGAGAACCTTCGTGTCCAGTCACCGGAGCTCTGGACACTCCGATCTACCAATCCACCACTTTCGTCTCTGCCGATGCGAACGAGATGGCCGCAGTCTACGGCGAGGAAAAGTTCGGCTACATGTACACGCGCTACGGCAACCCGACCATCCACGCCCTGGAAGAGAAGCTGGCGGCGCTCGAAGGGGGCGAAGTGGCGCTCGCCACGGCCACCGGCATGGCGGCGATCTCAACCGCCATCCTGGGCTTCATCAAGGCCGGCGACCACGTGGTGGCAGCACGTTCCCTCTACGGCGCAGCTTACAACTTCCTCAACAAGAAGCTCCCGCGCATGGGCGCTTCCGCGACATTCGTCCAGTCGACGTGCGTGGCCGATTTCGAGAAGGCCATCCAACCCAACACGCGGTTAATCTACTTTGAAACGCCCAGCAATCCGGTACTCGAGATCCTTGACATCGGCGCCCTTGCCCGCCTCGGCCAGTCGCACGGAATCCCCACGATGATTGACAACACCTTCGCCTCGCCGGCCCTCCAACAACCCCTCAAGCTGGGAGTAACGGTTGTGGTGCATTCGGCGACCAAGTACCTGTGCGGCCACGGCGACGCCATGGGTGGCGCCATTATCGGGCCGAAGGACTACATCTCCGAGCTGGTCCACGAGGTCATTCGCGACTTCGGCGGGGTCATCAGCCCCTTCAACGCCTGGTTGATTCTGCGTGGCATAAGGACCCTTCACCTGCGCGTGCCCGCCCACTGCGCAAACGCAGAGCGGATCGCTGAATTCCTCGATCAGCATCCCAAGGTGGAAAAAGTGAACTACCCGGGCCTCAAGAACAATCCCGGCCACGCAACAGCCATGAAGCAGATGAAGGCCTTCGGCGCCATGTTGAGTTTCGAGGTGAAAGACGGGTACGAGGGCGGGAAACGGGTAATGGACGGTGTGAAGATTTTTGCGCGTGCCGCCAGCCTTGGTGACACGCGGTCCCTGATTGTGCATTCGGCCTCCACCAGCCACCGCGCCGTGCCTCGCGAACAGCGGCTCGCCATCGGCATCACCGATGGCCTGGTGCGATTGTCAGTGGGCATTGAGGCGGCCGAAGACCTTATTCATGACCTGGATCAGGCCCTGACGTTTTGATTTGACTTGGAAGGCTCCCGGCGCTAAACGAGGTTCTGAGCCGCAGCCTGCAATGGGGGTACCACGATCGTGAACGGGTTCTCCGGCGAGGAAAAAAAGGCCAGCGAGCGCCCGCCCTCACAGGCTAGCCTTGGCAGAATTAGTTGACTTTTCTCCTGTCCACGAATATAAACTTGCCCCTTGTTCCGTACTTTCCCCTAAAGCGAGGCCTGTGTGTTCTGCCGAAGCTGTGCTCACGAGGTGCCCAACGATACTGTGTTCTGCGTGAACTGCGGGCAGAGGCCGTTGCTCGGCACACGCTACTGCTCAAACTGCAGCGCCGAAACGCTTCCCTCGACCGAAGTCTGCGCGAAATGCGGGACACGAGTGGCTCGGGTGAGCGAGAAGGACCTTTCAACCACAGTGCTGCTCTCCTTCTTCCTGGGCGTCTTCGGTGTGGACCGGTTCTATCTGGGCTACATCGGGCTGGGAATTCTCAAGCTGTTGACGGTGGGAGGGTTGGGCGTGTGGGCCCTCGTCGACCTGGTGTTGATCGTCCTGGAGAAGCTGCCCGATGCGCAAGGCAATCCTTTGCGACTAACGCAACCCGTTCAGCCCCTCGGCGACAAGGATTGGTCGACGGCGATGCTGCTTTCCCTTTTTCTTGGTTTCCTGGGGGTCGACCGCTTTTATCTCGGATATACAGGCCTGGGTATCCTCAAGCTGGCGACGCTGGGGGGCTGTGGGATCTGGAAACTTGTGGACATCGTGCTGGTGGCTCTCAATCGGGTGCCCGACGCCCAGGGACGCGCGCTGCGGATGTAACGGGTAGGGCTTGCCCTACTGCTGTTCACTTAAACCGCTTAGGTCCCCTTCCTGGGCGTTTTGTATCAGGGCGCGCCCACCCAGGATCGCTCTTGGCCCTAACTGAATTATCTCGAGCGAAGCGAAGTGCCGATCTCTACTTGAAGACCTCGCGATAATAGGCACGAGGGAGCTGATTATGCCTATCTTCGCCAACGGACTGCCTCGCTGGCCCGTTCTGGTGGTGGCGCTGGGGGCGTTCCTGCTCCTGCCGCCGGAGCGGTTCGCTCAAGGGCCGGATCTCTGTCTGTGGCGGCATCTCTTTCGCCTCGCCGCCTGCCCCGCTTGCGGGAGTACGCGCGCGTTGGCGGCTTTCTTTCACGGGCACTTCGCCGCGGCGCTCGCCTTCAACCGCAACGTACTCATCACCGGCCCAGGATTGGTGCTGCTCATGATCCTCGATGCAGTCAGCGCTCTTCGCTCTTTGGGGTCTTTCCGAACCCTGGCTTGCCGACTCCGGCAAGGCGCGTCACGCCTGCTAACGTGTGACTCTCATCTGCGAATGAGGTTCGAGGAGCCTGCGGCAACTCGTCGGGATCTTCGATAGCCCTATGCCGCAAGAATCGGTTCCTCTCGTGGCGGAAATGGTGGTCTACTGCTGCACTCTACTGCGGGAGCGACTGGCTCCTGCGCGTTGGAGTTCGGGTCTGGTGGTAGGGTGCGGCGCTGGCGACGAGGTGGTCTACATGCGCCATAACTTGCAGGGCACCCGCGTTTTCGGTGTGGATATCGGCACGAGCTTTTCGGGTTCCGCTCGCGCCGCAGCCTGCGTCCTGCAAGGTGATGCGCAGCGCCTGCCCTTTCTCTCGGGGACTTTTGATTTCGCTGCTGCGTTCCACTCCCTCGAACACGTGGGCGACCCGCGGCAGGCCGTGAGCGAGATTCGGCGCGTGTTACGGCCAGGAGCTTGGTTCTATCTCGGTGTGCCCAACAGCTCGCGCCTGGTTGGCTACTTGGGCTCCTTTGATGCGACGACTTGGCAGAAGATCACGTGGAACCTGAAGGACTGGAAAGCGAGACTTCGCCGGGAGTTCCGGAACGAGTGCGGGGCGCACGCCGGCTTCGGGCGCGAGGAGCTTGTCGACCTGCTCGAACCGCGTTTCGCCAACGTGCGGTTCCTGACGGAGGACTTTATCCGCTTCAAGTACGACAAGCGGTTGCCGGGCCTGGTGCTTGACCTTCTGCTCTCGCCACGCATCGTCAAGTATTCGGCCTCCTCCCACTACGTGCTGTGTCAGAAAGCAGCCTGAGAGCGACGAATAGCCCTGGCAACTAACCCGCCGACGTAGGGGTGCCCCTACGTCGGCGCGTGGTGGTCCGGTCCGTGGCCGGTTGCAAATAACCGAACGGGACACCACACTAGCCCGTTAGAGCTTGCCCGGGGTGCCACTTCGTGCTAGCATCATGCTAGCAATGAAACGGATATGCCTACGCTAACTATCAGAAACGTGCGACCGGGTGTTGTGAAGTCGCTTAAATCGCTGGCGCGAAAAAACCGACGCTCCATGGAACAGCAGGTTCGCGAACTTCTAGAGGAGTAAGTCGCGAACCGCGGCTCGATCCTTGAACAGATAGAAGCCGCGTGGGTGACGCAATCCCGTCGTCCGACTGCTAAACAGGTGGACAGATGGATCGCGGTCGGCCGGAAGTGAGAGCCGTCGTGGACACAAACGTCGTGGCGTACTTCCTGCTCGGCGCTCAACCCTTTGTTGACGAGGCGCGGCGGTTCTGGCAGGCAGTGGGTGAAGCCATCGCCCCGGCGCTGTGGGAGGCGGAACTGGCCAATGTTGTGTGGATGGCAATTCGCAAACGGGTGGTTCCGGCGGAGGAAGGACCGAAGCGGCTTGACCTTGCGGGTCGTCTCGGCATCCGCTCAGTCCCGAGTAAGGCACTCTGGCATGGGGCGCTTTCCCGTGCCGTCCAATCGGGACTCGCCGTTTACGATACTCTGTTTGTGGAGCTTGCCGGCCGCGAACACCTTTCCCTAGCGACCTTTGATTCTGGCTTGTTAAATGCTTTTCCCGCAATCGCCAAACGCCCTGGCACGCTTGTTGGGAGTGGGCTGGAGCCGGGTCACGAGAAAAGCTGAAGAGCTAAGAAGGAGTGAAGGCAAGGCCGTTCAGTGTCGCGTGGTACACCGGGCGGGCCTTCGAACTTGAGTTTCCCTTCCGAATCGCATAGAGTTCCAACATTTGAGTGACGAGCTTAAGTGATCTCCTCGAAGTAACGGGCGCCGAGCTTCCCGCGCCGCTATGGTCTAAGTGGGGGTCGGTCCTTTTCAGCCTCTCCGTTCTCTCCTTCCTGATTTCCCTGGCTGCAGCGGAGGCCTTTCTTGCCGTGGCGGCCGCTTTCTACTTCCTTCACTTGGTCCTTCACCGGCCAGCGGTCAGGTTTCCGCCCGTCAAACTGCCTTTGACCCTCTTCTGTCTGACCACGCTCGGTTCCGTCGGCTGGGCGGAGAATCCCACCGTCGGCTGGTTCGCGGTCCGCAAGCTGACGCTCTTCGTGATCTTGCTGTTGGGCGTGAATCTCGTGGTCAGCGCCAAACACCTGACCGTGCTCTACCAGGGTTTGTTTGTCGAATCAGCCGTGGCCGGAGTGGTCAGCGTCCCACAGTTCTTCGCGCTCTATCGGCGCGCCCGCGCGCTGCATCCGAATCAGGTTTATCTCTATATGACCGTTGAGCGCGTGCACGGGTTCATGGGCCACTGGATGAATTTCGGCGGGCAGCAGATGCTGGTCTTTGCCGCTCTCCTTGCCTTTCTGCTGCTGGCCCGCGGAACCTGGGGCTCGGGACTCGCGACTCGTGGCTCGGGGCACGGTGCCGAGTCTGCGCCACGATCACCCGAATCCCGAGCCCCGAACCCCGAATCCCGGCTGCTGTGGTGGCTGCTGCTTGCGATCGTGGTCCTTTCTCTCCTGCTCAATTTCACCCGGGGGATTTGGCTGGGGTGCTTTGTCGCAACCCTTTACTTGATCGGGCGCTGGCGGCCGCGTTGGCTTTGGGCACTGCCACTCCTGATGATTGTGGGGCTGTTTCTTTCTCCCAGACTCATCCGGGAGCGCGTCCAGTCTTTGCGCCAGCCGTCTTTGGACCCGTCCGTCTCCATCCGTGTGGAGATGTGGCAGGTGGGCATACGAATGATCCGCAAGCACCCCTGGGTGGGCGTGGGACCAAATAACATCCAGGAGGTCTACACTCTTTACCTCGCGTCCGGCAAGGTTCCGGTGGTTGGCTACCGCGAGCATCTGCACAACGACTTCATCCAATTTGGCGCTGAGCGAGGCTTGCCCTGCCTGGCGGCTTGGATATGGTTCATGGCCGCATTGGGCTGGTACTTCATCAAGCTTCGACGCAAGCTGAAGCATCTCGGTTGGGTGGCTGACGCCGCCGCGGCCGCGTGGCTGGCAATCCTCGTGGAAGGGTGCTTCGAATTCAACTTCGGCACTTCTCCGGTTCTCATGCTGTTCTTGTATATTGTGAGCACGCCCTTCGCGGCGGAAAAATTAACAGTCGACCGGGCCGTTTAACCCTTAGCCTTTAACTTTCAACCTTCAACTTTCGACTGTTTGACTATGAAGAAGCGACATCTGTTGCGCAGTTCGATGGTGGTAGGTTTTTTCGGCTTCCTCGGCAGCCTCACAGGTATCATCGTCGAAACGAGCATTGCTGCCAAGCTGGGTCTCTCCAAAAGCTCCGATACTTTCTATGTCGCCTTCACCGTGCCTTACATTATCACCAACCTGATTGGCGCTACGGGGCAGTTTTCTCTTGTACCCTTCTTCGCCGCGGTCGGCGGCCGGCGCCGATTACAGCAAAGTCTTAAACTGGAGATCGGCGCCCGGCATTCCGACGAAGATTTGTGGCGAGGCTTCAGTTATGCGGTCAACATTGTTTTCCTCGGGCTGGGCGCGATCGCTGTGGTGGGCGCCGCAGCTGCGCCCTGGGTGGTTCGCGGCATTGCTCCTGGCCTCAGCTCGCCACAGATGGAACTCGCCTCCCAACTCGGCCGATGGCTGTTTCTCGTCATCATTCCGGCGGGCGTCGCGGAGACCTTTCGGTCCTTCCTCCTCAGCCAACACCGTTTTGCACTGCCTTCCGCGGTTGGTCTCTTCCGCAACGTTACTGTGATCGCCTGCATTCTCCTCGGCTTTGGCCGGTACGGCGAGTACAGCATCGTTCTGGGGTATCTCGTTGGGTACTTTCTCCAGCTCGGCATTCTGGGAGTGGAGATCCTGACTTCATTCCCCGGGCGTTACTCCTTGACGTTAATGGGCACGGGTGAGGCGTTCAGAAAACTGCGTGGCGCGGGCACAGCGCAGTTGGGGGCCGCAGGCCTTTGGCAGGGAGTGACGATTGTGGAGAGAATGATTGCCTCCTTTCTGCCCCCAGGAACGCTAACTGCTCTGAATTATGGGTTTAAGGTTATGTCGACACTGGCTGAGCTCCTGGCCGGGAGTGTTGGGACGGCCGCCTTGCCGGCGCTGTCGCGGGCGGTGGCCCGGCAAGCCCAGTCTGAGGAGCGCAAGATATTCCGGGACACGATCGAAATCAGCGTTATCCTCCTGGCGCCGGTTGTGGTCTTCTGCCTCCTGCTAGACCGCAACATCATCCGCCTCATCTTCGAGCGCGGCAATTTCACTCGGGACGCCACCTCCTTGATGTCGCTGGTGTTTTTCTATTACAGCCTCAGCCTTCTGCCCTTCGCGTTGGTCCGGCTACTGACATTCTGTCTCTTTGCACGGCAAGAGACACAGACTTTCATCCGGCTGTCGCTCTTTCAGTATGGAGTCACGATTGCGTTTGACCTTTTCTACGTCGGCGTGCTGGAGCTCGGGGCGAGAAGCATTCCCCTGGGGTTGCTGACTAGCTTGCTTGGGACCTGTATCCTGGTGTTTCATCGTAATGTGGCCGGCCTCCGGCACGCGCTCGACCGCAGCTTGTCGGTCTTCGCCCTCAAGATCCTGAGCGGGTGCGTGTTCGCTGCGTTGAGCGTGTGGGGCCTGCAGGTGTGGATCAAAGCATCACCGACGACCCTGGGCAACTTCATTTTTCTTTGCGTGCTGTGTGGCGCTGGCAGTGGGGTGTTCTTAGCAGTGCTGGCGGCGTCCCGAGCGATTCCCTTTGCCCAACTGGTGGGCGTCTGGCAAAGCGCGGAGGACGCATGAGCCGCCTGACCGACGTTGCCTACTGGGAGGAAAACTGGTGGGTGGGGTCTCGTCCTCAGCGGTTGAGACTCTACCGTGACTTTGATTTCGAGACGGTGCGCCTTCTGCGGGACGCCGGTCGCCCAGGGGGTCATCTAAGGCATCGTCCGGAAAGGGCATTGCCCACCGCGCCCTCACGAGTGCTGGAGATCGGTGGCGGCGGGTCGCGCGTGCTTCCCTATCTAGGCCTCAAGTTTGGGTTCGAAGTCTGCGGTACCGACTTTTCCCTTAGCGGCTGCCGGCTGCTGCGCGCTAATCTGGCCCTGGTGGGCATTCCCGGCTCTGTGGTTTGCGAGGACCTCTTCCGGTCTTCGCTGCGCGGTGAATCCTTTGATTTAGTCTTCTCCTCCGGTCTAGTTGAACATTTCGAGGATACCCGCTCGGTTGTTAGGGAACATCTTCGGCTGCTCAAGGGCGGGGGGTGGTTGGTGCTGATCGTGCCGAACCTTCTCGGTTTGCAAGGGAAGATAATCGAGAAGTTAGCGCCAGCCTTGTGGAGAGTTCACAAGGCTCTCGGTCCCTCTGACCTGGCAGGGGTTCTGGCGTCTCTCGGCTTGGGAGAGATACGCGCCGGTTACTTAGGGTCTTTCTTCATCCACCTTGGGAGGAGCACAGAATGGTCGAGGCTGAAGGATTGGCCGGGTTGGCTGCGGCTGGGGCTTCACGAGTCTGTACGGGCATTCAACGGACTGGTCGGTTTGTTGTTTCGCCTGTCGCCTTTTCGGCCCCACTCGCGAACCTTCTCGCCGGCATGCTTTGCCATCGGCGTTAAACCGCTGGCGTAAGCCGCAAGATGGCATGGCCACAGCATCCCAGGTCTTCGCTTAAGCCAGGGGCCCGAAACTCGGGGTCCCGGATTCGGGATTCGGAATTTGGGATTCTTGATCCGCGCCTCGGCCAGCGAACCTCAAGCCGCGAGTCCCGAGTCCCGGGCGCAGGCCGAAGCCCTGTACACAACATCCTGAAGGGAGAAGGCGCTGAAATGTAGAGACTCCACTGACCGCCTTCGACGAGCACCCTCTGTCCCTGCCCCGACCGAGGGTTGTGGTCCAACGAAGCCCCGTCCGTCTCTACCGTGCTGGTTGAGATGCTTGCCCGCCAGAAGGCAAGCTGCTGATCGATGCCAGAGCCAGGCTCGCCGTGTCTCTCAGGACGTTGAGGCCCAGGATTATAGCCTGGCGACCCAGGAGGGAGTAAGTGGACTAGCCAAGGACAGCCCCCTTGATGTGCCGTAGGCATTCAGGGGTAGCGCTGAGTTCGCGCTTATTCGAACTCTGCCCTTCGGCTTCCCTCAGGGCCGTGAGCTTGCCGAACTGCGTTTCTTCGTTCCGACAACCCGGCTTGTCACTTCAGGAAAACGCATAATCGGGTGTATAAAGTGGTGTGGCCGGGGGTCGTCTTTAGAGCTGAGTCCCAACGGCTAACTAAGCTTTAGCTGACCTGAATCCGTATGATTGTGCTTCACGCTGCGCTGTGCAATAGGCGGCTCCTTCTGTGGGGTGAAACGCCCAGGGAGTCGCAAAAGAATCCTTTGCCCTCATATAGCGGTCTGAAGAAGGGTGCGGCTCTCGCCGCCGGCGGGCCTGCACCGCTCGACTACGACGCCGGGCCAGAGAAACTGCGAGAAGTCGCGGCGGACACAGGATTGGCACGGGCCCCACGCAAGACCGCATTCACCCAAGCTATTGCCTGGGTTCCGACGTTAAAAGGGATTCCCCTTGCCTCGAGCCCTCTCATCTCCGAAGCTCCCGTATCCTCTTCGCAGGGCGAAATTGCGCCCTGGGCCGTAACGGCGATTCCTCTTGACGTTGAGCAGGCACTCAACCTCCTGTACGGATGCGTCTGCAAACACGTCCTGAAACCAGGAGTGGTCGTGGGCGAAGACTTGGCCTATTGGACGGTGGCAATGCGTTTCGCTGGGGAGCTCGTGGCGCGGCAGCAGTTTCTCCCCGACGTTGTCAAAGAGGAAGAAGAGTTTCGAGCCCACTGGACACCAGTGATTAGCGGTCCCGATTCTGAGAGGCTGCGCAAGCTTGCCGATGCCATGCCGGAGGTCGCGCGAGCGCTGAACCTGGAGCCAGGCATTGCCCCAAGCGACGCGCGCCTGACGGTACTCTCCGGCTTCATCGCCCAAATAGTGGACTTCGCGGTGCGTGGCTCGAGGGAATCCCCGGCTCCTAGCGCGCAGACCGCTTCCCTGCGGCGCGCGAAGCGCCCCAGCTTCGATAACCTCCACGACCAGTGGTTGTTCGCCCTCCACTCCTCCGACGACAGGCTGAGGGGTGACGCCAAGCTGCTGGAGCAGCTTGCGAGCACGGTCCGCGACTGGCAGCGGCCAATATCGCTCCCTACCAGTGCTCCCTTCCGGCTCTGTTTCCGCCTTGAAGAACCGGAGGGAAACGACGAGGGCGCTCCGGGTGCTCCTGATGGTCAAGACGCGTGGCACGTTCACTACCTCCTGCAGGACATGGGTGATCCCAGCCTGCTGATTCCAGCTCAACAGGCCTGGAGCGTCGATGAAAGCGAAGCGCTTCCTCTGAAGCGTCGCGGTTTCAATGTGCGTGAGTATCTGTTGCTATCGCTCGGTCAGGCTTCAGGGATCTGCCCACGCATCGAGGCTAGCCTCCAGAATGCCGCGCCGGAAGGCTACAAACTCGATGTGACCGGCGCACACGAATTTCTCACCGAAAAGGCAGCGGTTCTTGAGCAGACCGGCTTCGGTGTGATGTTACCGGCATGGTGGTCTCGCAAAGGTACCAAGCTCCGCCTGACCGCTCGCGCCCATGTCAAGAGTCCAACGATGCAAGGCGGTGGTCTCTCGCTCGGCGAGCTTGTGCAGTTTGAATGGCAGGTGGCTTTGGGCAAGGAAAAACTGACACTGCAGGAGTTGACGGCTCTAGCGGATCTCAAAGCGCCCCTGGTCAAGGTGCGCGGTCAATGGGTACAGATGAACGCTGAAGAGATCCAGGCCGCTCTTCATTTCTGGCAGCAGAAATCGTCCGGCTCCGCCACCGCGCGTGAGATTGTCCAGATGGCCCTAGGCGGCCACGTGGCAGGTCGAGTTCCGGGTTCGATCGACTTGCAAGGTGTCACCGCTACAGGTTGGGTGGGCAGCCTGTTGAAGCAATTGGAAGGACGATCCGCCTTTGAAGAGCTGCCTGCGCCGCAGGAGTTTCAGGGAAGCTTGCGTCCCTACCAGGTGCGGGGTTACTCGTGGCTCTGCTTCTTGCGCGACTGGGGCCTGGGAGCGTGCCTGGCTGACGATATGGGACTGGGGAAGACGGTACAGGCCCTGGCGCTAATTCAGCGCGACCGCCAGTCGGGGGAGAAACACCCTGTGCTGCTCATCTGCCCGATGTCCGTGGTTGGAAACTGGCAAAAGGAGGCGGCGCGCTTCACTCCTGACCTTCCCGTGATGGTCCACCACGGCGTCGGAAGAGCGAAAGGAGACAGCTTTCGCCAGGAAGCGGAGAAACAGGCCCTGGTCATTTCCAGCTACGCGCTGCTGCAGCGGGACTTCGAGATCCTGAAGGATGTGGCCTGGTCCGGTGTCATTCTCGACGAGGCACAGAACGTCAAGAACCCGGAAACCAAGCAGGCCCGAGCCGCGCGCGGTCTGCAGGGTGGCTATCGGGTCGCTCTGACCGGCACACCGGTGGAGAATAACGTCGGAGATCTTTGGTCGATCATGGAGTTCCTCAACCCGGGTTTCCTGGGAACGCAGAACGACTTCAAGCAGGAGTTCTTCGTTCCCATCCAGGCTAACCGCGATCCGGAGGCGGTGAAGCGCCTGAATCGTGTTACCGGCCCCTTTATTCTGCGACGACTGAAGACGGACAAGTCCATTATCGCCGACCTGCCGGATAAAATGGAAATGAAGGTCTTTTGCACGCTAACCAAGGAACAAGCCTCGCTCTACGCCGCGGTGGTGAAGGAAGCCACCGAAGCGCTGCAGTTAGCCGAGGGTATCCAACGCAAAGGTATGGTGCTCGCGACGCTGTCGAAACTGAAACAGGTGTGCAACCATCCGGCACACTTCCTTGGAGACAACTCGCCCATCCCGGGTCGGTCAGGAAAGCTGGCCCGCCTGACGGAAATGCTGGAGGAGGTTCTCGAAGTAGGAGACCGGGCGCTCATCTTCTCGCAATTCTCGGAAATGGGCGAGATTTTGCGGAGACACTTACAGGAAACATTCGGGCGAGAAGTGCCTTTTCTTCACGGCGGAGTGCCAAAGGCACAGCGCGACCGCATGGTGGAACGCTTCCAAGGGGAAAATGATGGCCCGCAACTTTTCATCCTGTCGCTCAAAGCCGGAGGAACCGGGTTGAACTTGACGTCGGCTAATCACGTTTTCCACTTCGACCGTTGGTGGAACCCCGCCGTCGAAAACCAGGCGACTGACCGGACCTTCCGTATCGGTCAGACCCGGAACGTCCAGGTCCGCAAGTTTCTCTGTGTGGGTACGCTGGAGGAAAAGATTGACGAGATGATCGAGCGTAAGAAGGAAGTGGCGGCAGGCGTGGTCGGCACCGGCGAGGGCTGGCTTACCGAGCTTTCCACAGCCGAGCTGAAGGAAATCTTCGCGCTGCGAAAAGAAGCGGTGGAGGAGTAGCATGCGCCACTGGGATAACTACTACCGTTACTTTCCCCCATCAATTCCTCGGGAGGCCAAGGGCGGCATTCGGGCGCAGTCAAAGCGGGGTTCCTTCGGGCAAAGCTGGTGGGCTCGACGCTGGATCGCCGTGCTTGAGGGGTTCCATATCGGCGCCCGGTTGAATCGCGGGCGCTCCTACGCCCGCCGGGGACAGGTGTTGTCGATTTCGATCGAGAAGGGCTTGGTCAGGGCGGAGGTTCAAGGGTCGCGGCCCAAGCCTTATGAGGTCGCGATCCAAGTGAAGAGGCTTACGACCCAATCCTGGAACATGGTCGCAAAAGCCCTTTCCCAGCAAGCTATCTTCGCCGCCAAGCTGCTTTCGGGCGAGATGCCACAAGACATCGAGAAGGTCTTTGAACAGGTGGGATTGACGCTTTTTCCGGAGAAGCTTCACGACTTGGTGACGGACTGCTCCTGTCCCGACTGGTCGAATCCATGCAAACATACCGCTGCCGTCTTCTATCTGCTCGGGGAAGAATTCGACCGCGACCCTTTTCTGATTTTCAAGATGCGCGGCAGGAGCAGGGAGGAGTTAATCGCGCCCTTAGGCTCAACCAAAGGAGAGACTGGCAGAATCAAGGCGAGAAAAGCCACGTCCACCTCGCCAGTGCATCAGGCAGCCACACCGTCTGAGCCTCTGAGTCCTGACGCAAACCGATTCTGGGCAGCGAGGAGAGTCTCCGACGACTTCTACAGTGAGGTACGGACTCCACCCCTGGCCGCGGCCTTGCCCAAGCGCCTCGGCAGTTTTCCTTTCTGGCGAGGAAAGGTGCGATTCCTGGAAGCTATCGAGCCTGTTTACGCCAAGACTTCTGAGGATGGGATGCGTCTGTTGCTTGGGGAGGCGGAGACAGAAGTAGTGGACGGAGATGAGGGAGCGGACACAACGGAGCAATAAGACCGGCCGATGCGCTTCTATCTGTCTGCAGCTTAAACGTAACTTCGGGCGGATGCCGCTCGCTTCATCGGGAGAGGTTAGTCCCCTATGGGGTCGGAAACGTGAATTCTGTTCTCGTTTTCGCAACGGGCATCGTAGGGACGACCCTTGTGGTCGCCCAGGGCAGGCACAAGGCCTCCCCTGCAGGGCGCACGCACAGGTTTTGAAGCTGCGTGCGCAGGAGTAATATCTGTAGGGGGAAGACGATGGGGCAGCATTCAAAAGGTACACGGAGGAATCACTCATGGGACGCGTGGTACGCTGTGCTTTGATCCAGGCTCGATGCGAATGGTCGCCCGAGAAATACACGCTGGACAAGATCAGACAGGAGATGATTAAGAAGCACGAAGGGCTGATCGCGGCGGCGGCGCGGAAACGAGCCCAGATTGTCTGCCTTCAGGAGCTGTTCTACGGGCCGTATTTTTGCGCCGAGCAGGATATCCGCTGGTATAAGCTTACCGAGCCGGTCCCTGGAGGCCCCGCCATCGAATGGGCAACTAAGCTGGCTAAGCGGTACAAAATGGCTCTGGTCATTCCGGTGTACGAATCGGAGCAGGTGGGCGTGTATTACAATACCGCTGGCGTGATTGATGCCGACGGCCGCTATCTCGGCAAGTACCGTAAGCACCATATCCCGCACTGCCATCCAGGTTTCTGGGAGAAGTTCTATTTCACGCCCGGCAACCTTGGGTATCCCACCTTTCACACCCGCTTTGCTAAGATCGGAGTTTACATCTGCTACGACCGGCACTTCCCGGAAGGCGCGCGCCTGCTCGGTTTGAACGGAGCAGAGGTGGTTTTCAATCCTTCAGCCACTGTGGCCGGGCTTTCCGAATATCTATGGGAGCTTGAGCAACCGGCGCACGCGGTCGCTAACGGCTATTTTGTTGGCGCCATCAATCGTGTGGGGCACGAGCCACCCTGGGATATCGGGGAGTTTTACGGAAAGAGTTACTTTTGCGACCCGCGCGGCAAGATCATCGCTCAGGCCAGCCGCGACAAGGACGAGGTGCTGGTAGCCGATCTCGATTTGGAGATGATTGAACAGGTACGTGCCACCTGGCAGTTTTATAGGGATCGGCGCCCGGAGACTTACGAGGCGCTAGCTCGCGCGTAGTGTGCTCGGCGCGGGGCGGATGACCACGGAAGTGGATTTGCACATTTCGACGTAGCGCGGACAGCCCGCCCCAGCGGTCGGGGTCTGGCCCGCTGTGGCGAGGGCATCCTGCCCACGCTCGCGCGTTCCGATAATGGCGGAAAGGGCGCCGGAACTGCATGGGCAGAGGAGCAGACATGGACGTGGAGAGGACAATCGAATTCCTTATGGACCACCAGGCTCAGGCCGAGGTCCGGATGGAGCGTTTGGAGCGTGCTGTCTCCCAGACCAACCGTAGCCTGAATCAACTGGTGCGCTACGGGGTTTCGCTTCGCGGCGACGTGCGCCGGCACGACGAAGCCATAATCCGACTGGACAAGGCCATGGCCCACCTGGCCGAGGTTCACGCCGAGACCGACGGGAAGCTGAACGCCCTGATCGGCCTGGTGGATAAAACCATTCGGAGGAATGGAAGATGAAGGGTCATACCGAAGGGCCTGCGTTGCCGTCTTCCTGCTGGCCTGTAATCGCAACTTGGGCTGCATGCGTGTAGACGCGGCGAACGAGTAATAATGGATGTCGAGAAGACAATCGAATTCCTCGTGGACCACCAAGCCCAGGCCGAGGTCCGGATGGAACGCCTGGAACGCGCCGTCTCCCAACTCGTGCGCTACGGGGTTTCGCTTCGCAGCGACGTGCGCCGGCACGACGAAGCCATAATCCGACTGGACAAGGCCATGGCCCACCTGGCCGAGGTTCACGCCGAGACCGACGGGAAGCTGAA
>Ga0182035_10000619_pt1 | contig 16835 bp, 20 predicted proteins | sample flu12Cox44000170_FD_125969 | JGI IMG/M metagenome (GOLD analysis project Ga0182035, IMG submission 125969) | Lab enrichment of tropical soil microbial communities from Luquillo Experimental Forest, Puerto Rico - flux4day.12C.oxic.44.000.170 | ecosystem: Environmental > Terrestrial > Soil >...
AGAGTACCGCGCCGGCCACCTGCCCGGCTCGGTCATGGCACCCGGCGGCCAATTGGTGCAGGAGACCGACAGCTGGCTCGGTGTCTGGAGTGCCCGCGTCGTGCTGGTCGACGATACCGGGGTCAGGGCGCGGATGACGGCGTCCTGGCTGCGCCGCATGGGCTGGGATGCCTTCGTGCTGGATGATGGCCTAGGGGGCGGCCTCGAAGGCCTAGAGCTGGAGCGCGGCATGCCGGCGCCGCAAAGCGAGATCTTCCCGCTCGGCGGTGCCGAGCCTGCGACGGTGGATCCCTCAGAGCTTAGCGCGAACCCGTCCGTCGTCGTCGATCTGGCGTTGAGCCGGAATCACCGCAATGGGCACATCCCCGGCGCCTGGTTCGCGATCCGCGCGCGGCTTGGGGACACGCTGAACAAATTGCCGGCGCAGGGCGATCTGGTGCTGACCAGCGAGGACGGCGCGATCGCCCGCTTTGCTGCGGCCGAGCTCCGCAGCGGCCGGCCGGTCAAAGTGCTGGCTGGCGGAACTGCCGCTTGGAAGGCCGCAGGGCTGCCGCTCGACACCGGGATGGGCCCGCTCGCCAGCGAGCCCGACGACATCTCGGTCTCAGCCCGCGACCGGCCGCCGGCCGAGCGCGAGCACTACATGCGCGAGTACCTCGCCTGGGAAGTCGACCTCGTAAATCAGATCGCCCGCGACACCGACTGCCGCTTCCGGCTCGCGCCGGCTTAGGATAGGAGGAACCCAAGGATGCGTTTTTCACACCTGATCTTTTTTGTGGCTGTGCTCGCGCTCGCCATGGTGCAGCCTGTCCATGCGGAGGAGAACGTGAACGGACCCGTCTATCTCGTTACCTATTTCGATGTCGCGCCGACAGCGTCGGCGGAGAGCGCCGCGATCGCAAGGCAGTACGCCGAGGCGAGCCGCAAGGAGGACGGCAATGCCGGCTTCGAGGTGTTCCAGGAGATCGGCCGGCCGAGCCGGTTCGCGATGCTCGAGGCCTGGCGCGACAAGAAGGCATCCGATGCTCATAATGCAGCGGCGGCCGCTACCGCGTTTCGCGACAAACTGCAGCCGCTGATGCTCGGTGGGTTCGGGGTGCGGCCCCATAGCGGCCTTTCGGTCGCAACACCGAAGCAGCAGGTTTCCGCCGAGGCGATCTTTGTGGTCACTCACGTCGACGTCTTCCCGGTCCACAAGGATCCGGCGATCGAGCTCGTCAAAGCGCAGGCGGAGGCTACCCGCAAAGACCCTGCCAATCTGCGGTTTGACGTGTTGCAGTGGGACGGCCACCCGAACCATTTCACCCTGGTCGAAGTCTGGCGTGACAGCAAAGCCTTCGATGCCGGCGTGATTGCCGCCCATGCCAAGGACTTCCGGCAAAAGCTGACGCCGCTCGAAGGGGCGCTTTATGACGAGCGGGTGTACCAGGCGGTCCGTTAGAGCGATCAGCCGACCGGCGCCGCTAACGAGTCTGCTCGGCGCGCTCACAATATCTGCGGTACTGGCGGGCGAGGCGGAGGCAGCCTCGCCCCCGGCGGTCGAGGGCGAGCACGGCATGGTAGTTTCGGCCCAGCATTACGCTTCCGAAGTCGGCGCCGGGATCCTCGCCCAAGGCGGCAACGCGATCGACGCCGCGGTCGCGGTCGGCTATGCGCTCGCCGTCGTCGACCCGTGTTGCGGCAATATCGGCGGCGGCGGGTTCATGACCATCCATCTCAAGGATGGGCGCGAGACCTTCATCAATTTCCGGGAGACCGCACCCGCTGCCGCAACCGCGGCGATGTACCTCGATGCAAGCGGTCAGCCGGTCAACGAGCTCAGCCGCTGGGGTTATCTCGCGGCCGGGGTGCCCGGCACGGTCATGGGGCTCGAGCGCGCCGCGCAGGAGTACGGCCGGCTCGCGCGCCGCGCGGTATTGGCGCCGGCCATTGCGCTGGCCGGTGACGGCTATGTCTTGAGCCGAGCCGACGCAGACATTCTCGATGGCAAGCGGTTCGGCAACAACCCGGTTGCTGCAAAAATCTTTCTTCACGCCGATGGCAGCCGTTTGGCACCGGGCGATCGGCTCGTGCAACCTGACCTGGCGGCAACGCTCGAAGAGATCGCGCAACGGGGTCCCGACGCCTTTTACAGAGGCCCGATCGCGACAATGGTCGTAAAGGCGAGCAACGCGAACGGCGGTATCCTGACCGCACAGGATTTCGCCGACTATGCGGTGACCGAGATGGCGCCACTGGCCTGCTCTTACCGCGGGTACCGTATCGTCTCGGCGCTGCCGCCGAGCTCCGGCGGCACCACGATATGTGAAATCCTCAACATTCTCGAAGGCTACGATTTGGAGAGCCTGGGCTTTAACTCGGCGCCTTCGGTTCATCTGTTGGTCGAGGCGATGCGCTACGCCTATCGCGACCGCAACACCTATCTCGGCGACCCGGCCTTCCTGCAGAACCCGCTGGAGCGGCTGTTGTCGAAGGACTACGCCGCCGCCATCCGCGCGGAGGTCGATGCCAGCCGGGCGACACCCTCGGTGGCGCTTCCAGCGACGCACGAGAAATCGGAGACCACCCATTATTCGGTGGTCGACGGCGAGGACAACGCGGTGGCGGTGACCTACACGATCAATGGCAGTTTCGGCGGCGGCGTCATCGCCCCGGGCACGGGCTTCTTCCTCAACAACGAGATGGACGACTTTACCGTCAAACCCGGCACACCGAACCTCTACGGGCTTGTACAGGGCGAGGCCAACGCGATTGCGCCGGGCAAACGCCCGCTCTCGTCGATGGCCCCGACCCTGGTCGAGAAGGACGGCCGTGTCCTTCTCGTCCTCGGCAGCCCGGGTGGTTCGCGGATCATCACGGCGGTGCTCGAGACGATCCTCAACATCGTCGATCACGGCATGGCGCCGCAGCAGGCGGTCGAGGCACCGCGGCTGCACTACCAGGGGCTACCCGACGAGGTCGCCTACGAGCGCACGGGCCTGATGCCCGAGACGGTCGCTGCGCTGACGGGCATGGGCTACAAGCTCGCCGAACACCGGCCGTGGGGTGCCGTCGAATTGATTGCGATCGCCAATGGCCGGCTTTACGGCGCCAGCGATCCCCGACGGCCGGCGGGCGCCGCCATCGGCTACTGAACGGAGGTATTGTGCGTTTCTCGCCCCTTGTCGACCGCATCGCGGGCGAAGAGACCGGAGCGTGGCGCGTTCACTGGGAAGCCGTGCGCCGTCGCGAGGCCGGCCACGACGTGATCTTTCTGACCGTCGGCGATCCCGACCAAGCGGCACCCGTAGCAGTCGTCGACGCGACGATCGAGGCATTGCGGCGCAACCGCACGGGCTATACGCCGATCATCGGCTATCCGCAGGTCCGCGCGGCCGTCGCCGCGCGGTTTGAGCGGCGCACCGGCCAGCCTTGTAGTGCCGATAATGTCGTCCTGACGCCCGGAACCCAAGGTGGGCTCTTTTGCGCGCTCAACTGCCTCGCGGGACCCGGTGACGAGGTGATCCTGCCCGAGCCAATCTATGGCCCCTATGCCGGGGTCATCGGGGCGAGCGGAGCGCGCATGATAAATGTCCCGTTGCGTGCCGAGAACGCCTTTCATCCCGACCTCGACAGCCTCGCCCGCGCGGTGACGCCGCGAACACGGCTGATCTGGATCAACACCCCGCACAATCCGAGCGGAGCCGTGTTCACGGCCGAGGAGATCGCCGCTATCGCCGAGCTGTGCCGGGAGCGCGATTTGTGGCTCGTGTCGGACGAGGTCTATGAAGACCTCGCCTTCACAAGGCCGCATACGAGCCCGTGGTCGTTGCCGGACATGGCGGAACGGACGATCGTTGCCTCCAGCCTGTCGAAATCGCATGCGATGGCCGGCTTCCGGTTTGGCTGGGTTATCGGACCGCCGGCATTGTCGCGCCATCTCTTCGATTTTCTGCTGTGCATGTATTTCGGTGGCCCGGCCTTCATTCAGGACGGCGCCTTGGCGGCGCTCGGCGGCGAGCTTCCCGAGGTCAGTGCCCTGCGCGAGACCTATCGCCGTCGCGCATTGCTGCTGTCGGGCATTCTCGCCGATGCCCCTAATTGTCGCGCGATCCCGCCCGAAGGCGGCATGTTCGTCCTGTTCGACGTCCGCGGGACCGGGCTCGGCGCCGAGAATTTCGCGCGGGAACTGCTGCTCGCCGAGGACGTGGCACTCTTGCCGTGCGCCGGTTTCGGGCCGAGTGCGGTGGGTCACCTGCGCATCGCGCTGACGGCTCCCGAGCCGCGCCTCGAAGAGGCGGGACGCCGAATCGTCCGCTTCGCCCGCGAGCTGGCAAAGACCTGAAGATGCTCACGTGGTTCGCCAGATTGTACCTCGCCGCCGGGCTTGCTCTGTTGCCCGTCGGGCCGAGTACGGCGCAGCAAGGCGCCGGCACGACGCTGCGCTTTGTCCCGCACGCCGATCTCTCGATTCTCGACCCCTATTTCACCGGCACCTACATCACCCGCAATTACGGCTACATGGTCTTTGACACGTTGTTCGCGACGGACGCCCAATTGCGCCCGCAGCCACAAATGGTCGACAGGTGGGAAGTCAGCGACGACAAGCTGACTTACACATTCAGGTTGCGCGCCGGCCTAAAATTTCACGACGGCCCGCCGGTCCGGGCGGCCGATGTCGTCGCCTCGCTGAAGCGCTGGGGCCAGCGCAACGACGCCTACGGCTAGGCGCTGCTGGCAGCGGCGGCGGCGGTCGAGCCGGTCGCCGACAAAGATTTCCGCATCGCTTTGAAGAAACCCTTCCCAGTGCTCGAGGCGCTGGCTACGTTGACCTCGCCGACGCCGTTTACTCTGCCCGAGCGGTTGGCGCAAACCGACGCCTACACCCAGATCAAGGAGGCGATCGGCTCGGGACCCTTCAAATTCGTCAAAGATGAATGGCAGCTCGGCCATCGGGTGGTCTACGTCTAGAACCCGGACTACCTCCCGCGCAAAGAGCCTCCGAGCGGGGCATCGGGCGGCAAGTTGGTCAAGGTCGACCGGGTCGAGTGGCTCTATATCCCCGAGGCGGTGACAGCGGCGCAGGCGCTCGGCGCTGGTGAGATCGATTATTGGGAGAACGTGCCGAGCGACTAAGCGCCGGCCCTCGCGCGCGATGCGGAGATTACGATCCGGTCGAATGCCGGCAACCTCGGCACGCTGCGGTTCAACCATCTAAACCCACCTTTCAGCGATATTAGAATGCGCCAAGCTGTCCTGATGGTCGCCGACCAGCGCGATTACTTGAGCGCGATGGCGGGCGATCCGAAAAATTGGCGCACCTGCTTCTCGTTCTATACCTGCGACCGGGCCGAGCCCGACGAGCAGGGCGGCGAAGCACTTTCCGGCCCGCGCGATGTTGACAAGGCCAAACGGCTGATCGGCGAGGCGGGCTACAACGGCGGTCTAACAGGCGCGGCGCCCGGCTGGCCGACGGATGAGAAGATCGAGGCGTTGCGCGCGGCATGGTTCGCGGCAACCGAAGAGGCGCGGCGGCGCGACCTTGCCGCTCAGATCCGACAGCGCGCGTTCGAATTTGTGCCCCATATCCCGACGGGCCAGCTCGTCGGCCGACGCGCGTTCCCGAAAAACCTTGCCGGCGTGCTCGACGCGCCAATTCCGTTTCTGTGGAACATTGAAAAACAGCCGTAGCCGCGTGGGCCGGGCAAAGCGTCGGTCGTGAACCCTCTCAGCCTTGTCACGGACTGCTCGATCACCATGTAGTGTAGAGACCTACAATAGTGATCCCATGCGCGCGGTGACGGCTCGGGAGGCGAACCAGGCCTTCTCACGGATCTTGAAGGCGGCGGAAAACGGTGAATCTGTCGTGATCACGCGGCGTGGCGAGCCGGTCGCGGTCATTGCGCCATACCGTGCGACGGATCGCGCGCGCGAACATGCGATCGAGCATGTCGTGGCAATGATGCGAAACGGGCTGCGGCTCGGCGGCAGGCGTTTCAGCCGCGACGAGATGCACGAACGGTGATTTGATTAGCTTTGACAGCAACATCCTGGTTTATGCCGCGGACAGGGACGCCGGTGAGCGCCACGGAACCGCGGTTGACCTGCTGGAGCGATCGATCCGGCGCGGCAACTGCATCCAGACGTTACAGTCTTTCTGTGAATTCTTCAGTGTGGTGACCCGGAAATCCGGGATCGAAGCCAACGCTGCGTCGGCCTTCGTCGAGGGCTGGCGCTCGGTCATGCTGGTCGAGGCCGCGACTCCTGACGATCTGAGCCAGGCCATACGTGCTGTCGCGGTGTACCGGATCGGGTTCTGGGATGCGATGCTGTGGGCGACCGCCAGCCGGGCCGGTGTGCAGACTCTATTCAGCGAAGATTTTCAGGACGGCCAAACGATCGAAGGAGTCCGCTTCCTCAATCCCTTCTCCCCGAACAACGCCTCGCGCGTCGAACAGACCCTGCGCCACTGAGAGGTTTGGGTACGACGCCGGTCTTCCCCAGCACGCCGGCGCGGTGGGCTCGTTTATTGGTCGTCGGAGTGGCCCTCTTCGCCGGTCGCCAGACGCACGCCTGAGAGAAAAAGCTCGCGGAGTTCCGGGTTGCGATAACGGGTTGCGGGTTCCATCACGGCGGGCGTGATCGCGCGCAGCCGCCTGACGATCTCGCGCGCTTCGTCGAGCCAGCCCATGTGCGCGTAGCAGGCCGCGAGGGCGCGGCCTGAAATTCCCAAGGCCCCCAGCCCCGATAGGGTCGAGCAAATGGACGGAGTAAACCCGGCGCCGCCTCGAGGGAGCGACGCGCCTCCCGGTACGACCGAGCCAATAGGAGGTTCCCTGATCCGTCCGTGCTCGGCGGATTGGGCTCCCTGATCGTTCGAATTAATCAATTGGGAATACGTCTCCGACCCGGCAACGGCCGCCACGACGATCGGCAGCTACCAGGATGTCGAGGTCGAAAAAGCTCGATTCATTTACCGTGCGCGTTTCACTTCGAGAAACCGACGCCGTTTTGGGCGGGTCGCGCGAACGGTCTGATCATTCCCAAACATCTCTTCGAGGCATACAAGGGCGCCAATTCGCGCGAGGCGCCGGCAAACGTGAAACCGATGAGAACCGGCCCGCATCAATTCGTCGACTTCGCGCCCGGTGATTTGGTCAAAGGAGAGCGCATCCAGTCTACCATCCGCCTAACCGGCCGTATTTCGATACGATCGAATTGAAGGGTGGCGGCGATGCCGTGTTGGCAGCACGTGCGGTAATTCAGACCGGGGATTTCGACTTCGCGTGGAACACACAGGTCAAGGATCAGGTACTTCTCGAATTTGAAAGCAGTGCCAATGCAAAGGGCCGTGTCGAGATCGTACCGAGCATGGCGATCGAGCATATTGCAATAAACAGGACCGATCCGTGGACCGAGGTGGACGGGGAACGCTCGAGTACCAAGACAAAGCATCCGCTGTTCGGCGATCCTGCGGTCAACCGCGCGCTCCGCCTCCTCATCGATCGGGCTTCCATTCAGGCGCATATCTACGGGCGCACCGGGATTGCTACAGGAAATTTCATCAATAGCACGGAGCGCTTTGTCTCAAAAAACACAATATGGGAGTTCAATGTCGAGAAGGCGAACGAGTTGCTCGACGAGGCTGGCTGGATGCGCGGGCCGCATGGCATACGAGCCAAGGAGGGCGAGAAGCTGAAGCTCGTGTTCCAGACCTCGAACAATGCACCGCACCAAAAAATGCAGGCAATCGTCAAGCAAGCTTGCCAGCGGCAGGTATCGGCTCGGTACTCAAGTCGGTAACGCCATCGGTTTATTCTTCGTCCGATGCGGCAAATCCTGATACCGGCCGTAAGTTCTATGCAGATATCGAGATGTATACGTCGGGTGTCGGTTCACCTCCCGACCCTGAGGGGTTCATGCGACAATTCCTGTCATCAGAAATTGCGGCCAAGGAAAACAAATGGCAGCGTAGTAATGCCACCCGCTGGCACCACGAAGCGTACGACAACCTCTTTCATGCGGCCGAAGGTGAACTTGATCGAGTCAAGCGGGCGGCTCTCTTAATTGCCATGAACGATATGGTCGTGGAAAACGGGGTGGTCATCCCTGTTGTGTGCCGCCCGCAAGTGTCGGCATTGTCCAAGAAGCTCAGGGCGACACTGAGCGGCTGGGATAGCACCTTCTGGAACCTCAAAGACTGGTACCGCGAGGCATGACAGCACCCAAGAGAGGCGCAGGTCAGCCGAAAGGCGCCGGGCGCGCATCTATATGTCTGATATTATGTCTTGTTCGGAGGCACTTTTAATCGGCGCTAACCGACACGATTGACGCACAGGAGACCGTTCCACCAGCTTGGATCACCTCGTCGGCGGCTATAAGTCCAGCGCGAACGTGCCGCTCTCCTTGGAAATGTTTCGCCTTCAGACACTCACTGAATGCTTTTTTCGGAGCCATTCGGGCCTAAGGAGCCTCTGAAAAAGGCATTTGCAGTCATAGTATAATGGTGGGCGGGGTGGTTTGGTGCCGAGGGTAGGGGGCGATGAAGCAGCTGACGCTGGCTACGGTGGAGTTTGAGCCCTACGCCAAGACAATGCGGCGGGCGATGTCTCTGGCCGAGATGGAGCGGGTTGTGCTGTGGTCGGCGCTGTGCGCGCTGATTCGGCCCATTCTATTCGAAGCGGCGCAACGGCAGATAGCCGATCTCGTCGATGATCAACAGCTTGTAGACACTGACCGTGCGGTGCATGGCTTCTTTCCAGCGGCTCTGGCGCTGCGCGGTCTCGAGCGTCATGACCAGATCAGCCGCAGTAGTGAAGCGCACCTTGTGCCCGTGGCCAGGTAGCCGAGCGCAATCGCCAGATGCGTCTTGCCGACGCCGGACGGGCCGAGGAAGACGACGTTCTCGGCACGCTCGATGAAGGCCAGGCTGGGAGCTCGTGGATCTGCTGGCGCGGAACACCCGTCGAAAAGCCGAAGTTGGAGCCATCGAGCGTCTTGACCGTGGGGAAGCCGGCGACCCGGGCGAACATGTCGCCGGCGCGGGCCCGGCGGCGCGCAACATCTCTTCCAGGAAGTCAGTGAAAGAGGCCTCTTTGGCGGCTGCGCTCTGAGCAATCCCGGAGTAGAGATCGGGAACGGTGCCGAGCGCAGCTTGAACAGAGCGTTGCCCGTTACCTGAGCCAGCTGGACCGCGTCGACTGGCGGGAGCCATCGGAGGCGCTTGCTACGAAGACCACGCGGCTCAAAGAGGAGATGCGACGCCTCGACGGGCTCGAGGCCCGGATGCTGGCGACGCCCGACCAGCAGATCTCGCTGACCGATCCCGATTCGCGGTCGATGGCGACGAGCGGGCGCGGCTCAGGCCCTGTCGGCTACAACGTGCGGGTTGCGCTCGACACCGAGCATCATCTGATCGTCACCCACGAGGTGACCGATGTCGGCTCCGATCGCCCACAGCTCGCGCGTGTCGCCAAGGAAGCCAAGCCGCGCTGCAAACTGATACTTTGGAGGCGGTCTCCGATCGCGGCTACTTCAGCGGCGAGGAGATTGTGGCGTGCGATCAGGCCGGCATTACCGTGACTATGCCGAAACCGATGACGTCGGGTGCCAAGTCCGCGGTCCGCTTCGGCAAGCAGGACTTCGCCTATCTGCCCGAGGGCGACATCTATCGCTGCCTGGCCGGTGGACGGTTGAAATACTACTACACCAATGTCGAGAACGGGCCGAAGCTGCGTCGCTACTGGACCAACGCGTGTCGGACCTGCGCGCTGAAAAGCCGCTGCACGACTGCAGTGCAACGCCGGATTAGACGGTGGGAGCACGAGCATGTGCTAGGGGTGCGCAGAGGAGGCTCGGCGCGGATCCACGGGCCATGCGCCGGCGACGCGAGACGGTCGAGCATCCATTCGGCACAATTAAGGCCCGTATGGGAGCAGTCCACTTCCTAATGAAGACACTGCCGCGCGTGGCTGCCCAGATGGCACTGCACGTGCTCGCCTACTATCTCACCCGCGTCATCAACATCATGGGACCGGGACACCTGATCGCAGCAATCCGAACATAGGCTGTTGCGCTGAGACTGTGTCCCGACGCCAATGAGGCGGGTATTGGCAGTGACCCGCTGCGGCGTTACAGTGGTTCGCGCCGCAGGGTTTTACAGGACCAAGACCCGAACCGGACCTTGGATCAACGGATTATTCCAGAGCTCAGGGTGAAGTAGGGCAGAGCCAGATCGCGTGGTGGATGCTGTCGGCCGGCAAGCGGCCCAACCCTCTTGGGAATCCTCTGAAGGGCACATAGCAAGACAACCGGTTTCAGTAGAGATGGCACGTCACGGTGTGACGTGGAGCGACCTCTTTGCGCACTGGCGCCTCGCGCGCGCAATGCGGCATCGCTTGAGGACAACGCGGATGGAACCGGCAGCCCGAGGGCGGATCGAGCGCGCTCGGGACTTCGCCGGCGATATTCAGCTTCTCGTGCCTCTGATCGGGATGCGACGGCAGTGCAGCGGTAAATAGGGCCTGCGTATAGGGGTGAAGCGGCTTTGCGCACAGGTCGAGGCTGTCAGCGAGCTCGACGATCTGCCCCAGATACATGACCGCGATACGGTCGCTGATATGGGCCACCGTCGCTAGATCATGACCGATAAATAGATAGCTGACGCCTAAGGTTTGCTGCAGGTGCTCCAGCTGGTTCATAATTTGCGCCCGGATCGATACATCGAGTGCCGAGACCGGCTCGTCGAGCACGATGAGACGCGTATCGGTCACCAGTGCTCTGGCGATTGCGATCCGCTGGCGTTGGCCACCGCTGAATTCGTGCGGGAACAGCCGCGCCACTTCCTGCTGCAGCCCAACGAGCTCGAGCACTTCTGCAACGCGCTGATCGCGGGCTTCGCGGGGGAGGTCGGTGTGGATTTCCAAGGGCTCGGCGACGATGTCGCCGACCCGCATGCGCGGGCTGAGCGAGCTGTAGGGGTCTTGGAACACTACCTGAACCTCGCGGCGATAGCGCATCAGCCCAGGCCCCTGCAGGGTCGAGATGTCCTCGCCGTCATACCGGATGGCTCCGGCGCTGGCAGGCTCTTGCAATAATATAAGCTTGGAAGTCGTCGTCTTGCCGCACCCGGATTCGCCAATCAGCCCCAACGTTTCCCCCGGGTAGATCTCGAGATCCACCCCATCCACAGCTTTTACCCAACCGATCTTGCGCTGCCATAACGGCCCGGTGCTGACCGGAAAATATTTTTGCAGATTGTCCAGCTCAAGCAACGGCGCTGACATGTTGCTCCTTCGTCGGCTGGTCGACGAGCCAGCATTTTGCTGCCCAATCGGGACCGAGAGCACGATCCTCCGGCTCTTGCATCGCGCATCGCGGCATCGCCCGTGCGCAGCGCGGGTGAAAAGCGCAGCCTGCGGGCAGATAAGCGAGGTTGGGGGGCTGGCCCGGGATCGCAAAGAGCGGCTCCTTGCTTCCGAGCTTTGGCATCGACCCGAGCAAAGCCTGGGTGTAGGGGTGCTTTGCCTCGCGGAACAGGTCGCGCACGGGACCGTGCTCGACGATCTTGCCGGCGTACATAACGGCCATCTTGTCGCACATCTTGGCGACGATACCGAGATTGTGAGTGACAAAGATCAATGCGACCCCACTTTGCCGCTGGATGTCCTTTAACACTTCCAGGTACTGGGCCTGGATGGTCACATCAAGGTTGGTCGTCGGCTCATCCGCGATGATCAGCCTTGGACCGCCAGCCATTGCGATTGCACCGACGACCCGCTGACGCATGCCGCCGCTCATCTGATGGGGATACTCACGCATCCGCGCTGTTGGCGATGGGATGCGCACCGCCCGCAACAGCTCTTGCACCCGCTGCCGAAGCGAACGGCCGCGGATCGCCTGATGATAATAGGCCGGTTCGGCGACCTGGGTGTAGATGCTGAAGAGCGGGTTCAAGGAGGCCATCGGATCCTGCAGGATCATGGCGATCTGCCGGCCACGGATGCGACGCATCTCGCGCGGCCGCTTTTGCGTCAGTTCGTCTCCGGCAAACTCCACGCTGCCCCCGACGATGCGCGCCGCGGAAGGCAGCAGACCGACGATCGACAGACAGGTCGTGGTCTTTCCGCATCCCGACTCGCCGACGAGGCCGATCGTCTCGCCTTCGCCCAGCGTAAAGCTAACCCCGTCGACAGCTTTGACGACGCGGCTCCCGCCAAACGAGAAGTAGTGGGTCGTCAGTTCGGAGACCCGGAGCAGAAGGGTCATCGTGGAACCGCTTCTGACATGCCCCTCACCCGCCCTCGCCCACCTCGCGTGGGGCCAGGGTCGGCGTGAGGGGCACCGCGCCGCGGCAAGCATGATGCATGGAGGCGATACCCTACATGTTGCGCATTTGCGGATCGAGGCGGACTCTCAGCCAGTCGCCGAGGAGCTGCGTCGCGAGCACGACGAGTAGGATACCGAGGCCGGGAAAGACGGTCAGCCACCAGTCTCCGACCATCAGCATCGACCGACCATCGGCCAGCATCGAGCCCCAGGCCGGTTCCGGCGGCGGCACCCCGACGCCGAGAAAGCTCAGTGAGGCTTCGGCGATGATGACGACGCCGATCGTCAGGCTCGCCAATACCATCGTCGAGTTCAATACATTGGGCAGGATGTGGCGCAGGATCACCCGTGTCCGGCTCGCCCCGGCGATCTCAGCCAACTTGACAAACTCGCGCTCCCGAAGGCTCAGGACTTCGCCGCGGATCACGCGGGCGTAGCGGGTCCAATAGACCAGCCCCAGGATGATGACGATGTTCCACATGCTGGGGCCGAGCATGGTCGCCAAGAAAATGGCGAACACCAAAGCCGGCAAGGCGAGCCAAGCATCGGTCACCCGCATGATTACTTGGTCCACCCAGCCACCGAGATAGCCGGCGAGGATGCCGAAAGCAGTGCCGACGCTGCCGGCGACGAGGGTGCCCGCCACACCGACGATCAGCGAGACCCGGGCGCCGAAGATTAGTCGGCTCAACAGGTCGCGACTCTGGAAGTCGGTCCCGAGCAGCGCATACGTGTTGCCCCCCGGCATCCAGAAGGGCGGCTCGAAGATCTTCGCCCCGGGTATCGGCTCGGTCGGGTCATAGGGGGCGATGTAATTGGCGAACAGCGCGAGCAGTAAGAATGGCACCAGGATCGCCAGCGGCAGCACGGGCAATTGCCGCGCCTGGCTGGTCCAGCGCCATCCTGCGCTGGCGAAATCGCGCGGAGCCGCTACTACGGCCGCACTAGTCAGCTCGGTGGTGTCGACCATTGGCTCACCTATTTAGCCAGGCGAATGCGTGGATCGATGTACGCGTAGAGGAGGTCGATGATCAGATTGATCACCACGATCATGATCCCGGCCTCCATGACGACCCCCTGCACCAGCGGGAAATCGCGCTGAAAGATCCCCTCGTAAAGCAGCCGTCCGATACCGGGCCAAGCAAAAATCACTTCGATAATCACTGCCGCATTGATCATGACGACGAGATTGACGCCAGCCAGGGTCAACACCGGGATCAGGGCGTTCTTGAAGGCGTGCATGGCCAGCACGACGTAACCGGGTAGGCCCTTTAGTCGCGCCAGTTTGACGTATTCGCTGCGCAATACTTCGAGCATGCTCGAGCGGGTCAAGCGCAACAGCGAGGCGGCGAAATACCAGCCCAACGCTAGCGCCGGCATGATTAAATGCTGCCAGCCGCCTTGCCCACTCGTCGGTAACCAGTGCAGCCATACCGAAAATATCAGGATCATCACGAGCCCCAGCCAGAAGCCGGGAATGGAGAGCCCCAATAGGGCAACGATCTTCCCGAAACTGTCCCATCCGCTGTTGACTCGAACAGCAGAGACGATGCCCGCGGGAATGCCGATGAAGAAGGAAAGCAAGGTTGCGGCTAGCGCTAATTCGAGGGAGTTAGGCAAGCGTTGGAAATAGAGGGTGCTGACCTGCATCTCGTAATTGAACGACTTGCCGAGTTGCCCGGTGAAGACGTTCTTGACAAAGGCGAGATACTGCACCGGCCACGGACGGTCGAGGCCCCACTCGACGCGCACCCGGTCGAGGTCCTCTGCGCGCGCGCCGGGCTCCGCCAGCAACGTCACCGGATCACCCGTCAGCCTAACGACCGTGAAAATGGTCAGGCTCAAGATGAACAAAGTGATGACGGCGTAGAATGTCCGCCGGATCATGAACTTGCTCATCGCCGCTCCTTTACAGTGGCCGTCATCTTTCCGCCGCTGCAGTTTCCGTCAGCTCAAGATCTTCCCACGGATAGGCGTAGCCGCTGGTGAAGTTCGTCGGAAACACGTCCTGCCATTTCTTCGCCGCGAGGCGCGGCCCAAAGGCGTTGACGAAGGCGTGACGAAACACCGGTACGAAATAGTAGCTTTCCAGGATCTCTCGCTGAATTTCCGTGGCCAAGTTTTGCCGTTCCTTGCGGTCGGTGGAGGTGAGGTACTTGCTGAACTTGTCGTCAAGGGTGGGGACACAGTTGCGATCCTTGCCGTTGAAGCCGCCGCATCTCATAAAGGAATCGAACCAATTCGACCAGGTGCCGCCAACCCGCGCGGCATTCATGATGATCTGGACCCCAGGCCACTCCTTCAATCCGCCCTGCAGTTTCTTCAAGAAGACACCGCGCTCCATCACTTGGAGTTTCGAGCGGATGCCGATGCTCTGAAGTTGCGCGACTACTCGCTCGCCGCGCGAATAATAATTCGGCACCGGGGTTATCCAGTTGACGTTGAAGCCGTTGGGGAAGCCGGCGTCTGCCATCAGCTGCTTGGCTTTTCCGATGTTGTGCTCCCATTTTGGCCATTCCAGGCCATATTCAACATCGTTATTGATCCAGTTGCCGTCGACCACCCCCATCCCGTCGCATTCGGCCTGGTTTATCGCATCGCGGTCGACGGCGAGACTGATCGCCTGACGGACGCGTATGTCGTGGAGCGGATTTTTCGGATCCTGAAACCCGGGGAACTCGAGCCACCAATTACCGGAAACCACCGGTGCCAGGGTGACCTTCGGATTGCTCTTGACGCGATCGATCAGCTCGCCGGGAACGAAATAAATGATGTCCGCTTCGCCGCGTTCGAGCATCGCGACACGGGTGGCGGCTTCCGGCACACTCACCATTGTGAACTGCTTGATGTGCACCGGGCGGTAATAGTCTTCAAAAGCCGCGAACTCGAGTCTAACACCGGGTTCCTGCGAGACGAGCTTGTAGGGCCCGGCGCCGATCGGCTGTTGCAAAAACCCGGCCTGGCCGACCTTCTCATAGTATCTGGCCGGGACCGCCCAGCCGGCGCCGCTGACGTTGCCGGTGCCGAGCAGGATCGGAAAATCGAGGAACGGGTCCTTGAAATGAAAGCGGACGGTATGGTCGTCAACAATCTCGACACCCTGGGTCCTCTCGTGAAGCACCTCGCCCCATGCGCCGCGATAGTTTTCATAGCTCCATTTGACGTCCTCGGGGGTGACCGCGGAGCCGTCGTGAAACTTGATGCCAGGTCTAAGGTGGAAGGTCGCGCTCTTGGCGTCTTCGGCAAAATCATAGCCTTCGGCGAGCGCCGGATGGTCATAACGGACCTCGCGGAAATTTTTGATCAGGGCATCGTGTAACGCCATCAAAAAATTGTCCGGGCTCGCCGTGCCATCATGCTGCTGCGGGTCGAGCCAGCGCGCGGTTATATTGGTGTGCCACGCCAGCACCATCTTGCCCTTGGGAACAACGGTGACCCCAGCGCGGGTGCTGCGCACGAACGGCACAGCAAAGGGGGTCGTTGCCAATGCCGCTGTCCCCAGTATCGTGCGGCGCGTCAGCGTCGCCCTTCTCATACTTTTCTCCTCTGCGACTGCTTTAGTGAAATCCTACTAAGCCCGCAGCGCGATGTCTTCCCATGGATAGGCGTAGGCGGTCGTCACCGTCGGGAACACCTCCTGCCATTTCGCAGCTGCAATGCGCGGCCCGATCGCCTGCATCGCGGCATGGCGGAACACCGGGACAAAATAGTAGTTGTCGAGGATCTCGCTTTGGATCTCCTTGGCCAATTTTCGCCGCTCGCCGCGATCTACGGAGGCGAGATACCGGGTGAACTCGGCGTCGAGCGGCCCAACGCAGTTGCGGTCCCTGCCGTTGAAGCCTCCGCACCGCATGTAGGAATCGTACCAGTTCGACCACGCGCCGCCGATGCGTGCCGCGTTCAGGATGATCTGCACGCCCGGCCATTCCTTGAGCCCGCCTTGCAGCCGCTTCAAAAAGACGCCGCGCTCCATGGTCTGTAGCTTGGCGCGGATGCCGATGGCCTGAAGCTGCGAGACGATGCGCTCGCCGCGCGAATAATAATTCGGTATTGGCGTCACCCAGTCGACATTGAAGCCATTGGAGTAACCGCCTTCTGCCATCAGCTTCTTGGCCTTGCCGATATCGTGTTCCCATTTCGGCCAAGGCAGACCGTATTCGACATCGTCGTTGATCCAGTTGCCGTCGACCCGCCCCAACCCGTCGCATTCGGCTTGATTGATCGCATCGCGGTCGATCGCGAGGCTCACCGTCTGGCGCACCCGCTTGTCGTGAAACGGGCTCTTCGGGTCCTGAAAGCCGGGAAACTCAAGCCAAAAGTTCGCTGAAACCACCGGCGCCAGCATAAGCCCGGGGGTATTCTTGACCCGGTCTATCAACTCGCCGGGCACGTTGTAGATAATGTCCGCCTCACCGCGCTCGAGCATCGCAACGCGCGTCGCCGCCTCCGGCACGCTGATCATCGTGAGCTCTTTGACGTGAACCGGGCGGTAGTAGTCTTCAAAGGCCTCGAATTCGAGACGCACTCCC
>Ga0182035_10000626_pt1 | contig 16757 bp, 7 predicted proteins | sample flu12Cox44000170_FD_125969 | JGI IMG/M metagenome (GOLD analysis project Ga0182035, IMG submission 125969) | Lab enrichment of tropical soil microbial communities from Luquillo Experimental Forest, Puerto Rico - flux4day.12C.oxic.44.000.170 | ecosystem: Environmental > Terrestrial > Soil >...
CCGTTCTACGGAACGAATCTGATACCGGCCTGGGTAGGGCAGCTCACGGTTCCGGCGACGGAGACCGTCAACGGTCAGGTCTACAACCTGTTGGATGTGCCCGACGCGGTGGCCAACTCGACGGATGGGTTATACACCAACTTCCCAGGCGACTCCGACTACCACTACGACACGATCGAGCTCGCGTACAACAAGCGTCTCAAGAATTTCTTCGTCCAGACCAGCTTCGACTATCAGTGGCGCAGCGATTTGCGCTCACCGTGCAGTACAACGTGCAACACCGCTGACATCTCGACCAGCCCGCTCTCAGCGGATCCGATCGGGACCAACTACTTCATCGACCCGAATCCGGCGGTCCCGAACCGGCAGAAGACGACGATCTATCATTTCCAATTCCTGGGTCGGTACACGCTGCCGTACGAGATCGGCGCTGCGCTCAACTGGCGGTACCAGAGCGGGTTCCCATACGCTCAATATGCGTCGGACAGCCCCGACCTCAATGTCTCGGCCGTCGGCGCGCCGTTCTTCACCCAGAACCTGAATCAGAATCGATCCGAGAACGTCTCGCTGGTCAATCTCCGGTTCGACAAAGGATTTTCGCTTGGCGGCAGGACGAAGTTGACGGGCATGTTCGACATCTACAACCTTCTGAATCGCGACCCGGTCACGAACTTCAACATGATCGCCGGGGGGTCCTACAAGACAGTCATTGCCGTACTCGATCCGCGCGTCTTCCAGATCGGCGCCAGATTCGAGTTCTGACGGTTGCTCTCACGCGTGTGGCGGACGGTCGCTTTTGACCGTCCGCTGCTTTTTTCTTCCCAATCACTCATCGACCCGCGCCGATCCGCTGAAGGTTGTCCGCGGCGTCGGTAAGTTCCGGCCGCAGCCGCAGCGCCTCCCGCCATTCCGCGACCGCGCGATTCTTGTCCCCCTGCCTGGCGTACGCGACCCCAAGGCCGTTGTGAGCGGCGGCCAGGCCGGGATCGAGCGCAACGGCATGCGACAGCGCTTCGATCGCATCTGACGTGCGATTCTCGGCCAGGAACATCGATCCGAGGTTGTTGTACGTGAGCGGCGCGTTCGGATCGATCGACAACACGTATCGGAACTGCCGCTCTGCCTCCCTGAAGCGTTTCATCCGCGTGTAGGTGATGCCGAGCTTCTCGTACGCGTCGATCTCGGACGGGTTCATCTTCAGCGCGGCCTCGAGCACGGCGGCGGATCGATCGAGGCGATTCGCCTCTTGCAGATAACCGCCGAGCGTTGACAGGAGCTCGGCGTCGGCGACGCCCTCATGGGACGCGCGTTCAAGAGTCGCGATGGCCTCCTCCCGTCGGTTCGTCTCGTGATAGAGGAACGCGAGCCGATCGTACGCCGTCATGAAGTCCGGCCGTTCGGCGAGAATGCTCTTGAGGAGACGCTCGGCTTCGTCCACGTCGCCGGATTTCAAGCGATCCAACGCGGCGTCGAGCCTGTTCTGGAGGCCCACGAGCGTCTTCGGATCATCCGCGGCTGTATAGGTCCGGGCTGGTCGCGCGACTGGCGCGACGAGGTAGCCCAGCGATCGGAGGCGCTCGCTCGTTTCCCGATCGACCGGCGCAGCGGTCGCCCCGCGGTGCCCGGCGGTCAAGGCGTCGAGGGCCTGCTCGAGCGGCCTGGCCCGCTCGGGCTGCCGGCCATAGAGGTTGTGCAGCTCACCGGCGTCCGCTGCAAGGTCGTAGAGCTCCGGAATGGGCAAGTCGATCAGTTTCATTCCCCCGGAGACCACGCCTGTGAGCGGCGCCCAGTTGCGGGTGAGGTTGGCGTTCAGCGCTTCGAAGTACGACGCCGCGTCATCTCCGGTCCGCTCGCCTGAAACGAACGGCCGCAGGCTGTGTCCGTCGAAGCTCCCGTTCGCTGAAACCCCGACGAGGTCGAGGATAGTAGGAGAGATGTCGACAAGCCTCGCCAGAGATTGCACAACGGCTGGCCGAATCGAAGGTGGCGCCCAGATGATAAGGGGCACGCGCAGCGTCGCGTCATAGGCAAACAGACCGTGCGTCCGCTCGCCGTGTTCTCCAAGCGATTCACCGTGATCTGACGCGACGACGACGAGGGTGCGATTGAGCGAACCGGCCCGCTGAAGCTCTGCCAGTGTCGCGCCGAGACTCGCGTCGGCGTACGCAATTTCCCCGGCGTAGAGATCGGCGGCGTAGCGCGATCGGTATGGCTCAGGAGGGTTGTACGGATCGTGCGGATCGTACAAATGGATCCACGCGAACCACGGGCCGGAACCCGAGTCGCCGGACCTGCCCGGCGCACGCGACCCACCTGTGAGGATCCAATCACGAGCGGGCGCGAGCACCTGTTCAGCTGGTCGCTCCAGGAGTGACAGCTCGCCTCCCGCCGGACGCGACCCGTAGTTATCGTCGTAGGCGCCGAACCCCTGGTTCAATCCAAACCTGGCGTCGACGACGAAGGAGCCGACGAACGCTCCCGTGCGGTACCCCGCGGTCTTGAGCGTGCCCGCCAGCGTAGGCTTGGATCCGTCGAAGCGGAACGAGCCGTTGTCCCGTACGCCGTTCGACATCGGATACAGACCGGTCATGATCGTCGTATGAGAAGGGAGCGTCAGCGGGACATGAGCGTAGGTTCGCTCGAAGCGCAAACCCTCGCGAGCCAGGCGATCGAGCGTTGGCGTCACTCCCAAGAGGCTTCCATACGCCCCCAGGTGGTCGGCACGCAAGGTGTCGATGGTCACCAACAGGACATTCCATCCGCTCAAAGAACCGGCAAGAGGGCTTCGGGTCGCCCGGCGCGCGCACGAATTGGCCGCGAGGATGCCGAAAGAGAACACGAGAACGCAAAGGAGCTGCGAGGGCCTATCACCTCGCCGTCGAAATACAAAACGGCCGGCGGGCGGCTTCATCGCTCGGATGGGTATCATAGCTACATTGAGAATTCTCATGCGGACTACCAATATCGCGAACCTGCGAAACCACCTCACACAGTACCTTCGAGAGGTCCGCTCAGGCGAGGAAATCGTCGTGCGCGATGGCCGGCGTCAGCACGCCGGTCATCTGTGACAACGCAGGCGGTGGTTGCGGCCCTTCGCGCAGGTCGCGACGAAGGCTGACGTGGCCTCTCGACTCTATGGCGCGCCGCCCTCGAGGCGTTTCAAGGTCTGTTGGACGAGCCGGATGTCCTGCGCATAGCGCTCCCTGGGCGCTTCTCTGATGAAGCGCTGCAGGTACGGAACAGCATCGGCTGGACGATCGCTTTGGGCCGACAGCATCCCCAGATTGAAAAGCAGGTCGTAGTCGTGCGGTAGCAGCGGCGCGGCATGGCGCCAGGCATCGATCGCGCCCGCGGCGTCCGTCTTGACAAGCGCTGCGCCCAGCGCGTGCCAGGCGTCGCCGTACGAGGGCTCGAGGCTCACCGCACGGCGAAAGGCCTGAGCAGCCTCGTCCGGGCGGCTGCTTTGCAGCTCGAACAGCCCCAGGTTGTACCAAACTGTCGCCACTGAGGGATCCTGCTTTGTCAGATCGCTGAAGAGCGCACGCGCCTCGGCGGTGCGCCCGAGCCGCGCGTAGGTGACGGCCAGGTCCTGGAGCAAGCTCAGATTCCGATCGCCGGCGCGCCGCGCCTGCTCGAATGTTGCCGCCGCCGCGCGGAGGTCGCCGGCGTCCCTGAGCGCGGCGCCGAGCTTCTCCAGCAATTCCGGAGACGCCTGCTCCTCGGGTGGGGCGTCGCGGAGGAGCTGGACGGCATCACGGCTGCGGCCCTGGCTGAGGAGCACCGTCGCGAGGCTGGTTCGCGCTGACGTGAAATCGGGTCGCGCCTGAAGCACCGCGGTCAGCGTCGAGAGGGCCTCGGCCGATCGCCCGTCGTCGAACGCGGTCAGCGCCGAATTGAATTGCTCGTTGAGCGCCACGAGGCGTTTGGGATCGTCGGACAGGGTGAAGGTTCGTGGGGTCGTCTGTGTCTTTGGTGACGCGGCGCCTCCCACGTATCCGAGCGCGCGGAGGCGTGCCGCAGCCTCCGCGTCTAACGGCGGCGCAGGTGGAGAGGCGCCGACGGTCGACGATCCTGGCGCGGAGGGAGCCCCGGAGGGATCGAGCTGCGCGAGCAGCCGGCGCAGCGCGTCCTCTCGATTGCTCCGGCCGATCAGATTGCGCCGCTCGGCGGGATCCGAGGAGAGATCGTACAACTCCGGTTCAGGCAGATCGATGTACTTCCAGCCGCCTTGAACCACGCCCTTGAGTGGGGCCCAGTCTCTCGTCAACCACGCGTCGAGCGCCTCGAAATAAAGGGGCCGACCGGGTAGCGGAGCCTGCACGAGCGATTGGCCCTCGAACGACTGGTCGCTCGGCGACTGCCTCTCCGAACCTCCAGCATGGTTGGGCGTCGCTGTGCCGACAAGATCGAGAATCGTCGGCGCGATGTCCATGTGTGCCACAGGCGCGTCGACGACTTCCGATCGCGCCCCAGGAGTGCTGACGATGAGCGGTACATGAATCGTGGCCTCATATGCGAAGAGGCCGTGGGTCGTCTCGCCATGCTCGCCCAGTGATTCACCGTGGTCCGCCGTGACGATGATGATCGTGTCGTCGAGCTGGTGCGCGAGCCGGAGGCGGTCGAGCAGCGTGCCGACCATCGCGTCGGCGTACGCCACCTCCGCGTCGTACGGGCTTCGGCCCATGCGAAACTCCGGCGGCGCGTCGTACGGGGCGTGGGGATCGAAGAGGTGCACCCAGGCGAACCAGGGACGAGATTCGCGGAGGGATGGGCTCGCCGGTTGGGATTCGGACCGCCGGGGGTTGACGGGTCCTTCGATCCAGTCGCCGGCGGCCTTGACGACCTCGGCGCCGCGGCGCTCGGCGAACTGGAACGACGTCCGATCGTTGTGCGGAAGTCGATCGTCGTACACATCGAAATCGCGGGCGAGCCCGAAGCGCGCGTCCAGCACGAACGCGCCCACGAAGGCACCGGTCCGATAGCCTGCACGCTTCAAGAAAGTCGCAACCGTCGGAATCCGGTCGTCGAGCCTGAACGAAGTGTTGTTGCGAACCCCGCTTTTGCGAGGCGTGAGCCCCGTCAGGATCGACGTGTGCGCAGGCAGGGTCATGGGCACGTGGGATATCGCTCGGGTATATCGAATCCCGTTGGCGGCGAGCCGGTCGAGTGTCGGAGTCAAGCCGTTCGGATTGCCATATGCCCCGACGCGATCGGCGCGGAGGGTGTCAATTGTGACCAGGAGCACGTTTGCGCCGTGGAATTGATCGTGCCGTAGCGAAGGTTGGACCGTCATTCGGCGGCAGGACGCCGAGACGAACAGGACGCTGGTCAGTCCATAGGTCAATAGCCGCAACCGGCGCAAACCCATCGTGGACATGTAAAGAAGTAATGGTAGAACGGTTTCCGCCGAAGCTCGGCAAACGTCCGTATGTGAACGCCTGTCTGATCAATTCACAAGAGTTTGGATCTTTCATTTACCTGATCTGAGAAATTTGTCGCAGTTTGAGATTGACAAGTCACGCTCACGTATATGATCGCCGCTGGATTCTGGCGATTGCCCTGTTCGTGACTGGTCCTCTTGCATTTCAGCGACGGCCAGTATTCGAACGAAACAGACCGGGTGGGGGAGGACCGGGAACCATGATCCGCGTGACCAGGAAGCTGGCGGGGTGTTCCGCGGCGCTCGCCTGTGCTTGCGGTTTTGCTGCAACCGTTTCTGCGCAGGTCTTCACGGGGCGCATCGACGCCACAGTTGAAGATACGACCGGCGGCCGGCTACCGGGCGTCACCTTGGAGCTCACCGGGCCGGTCAATCAGAGCCAGGTGAGCGACGCGAAGGGTGAAGCCCACTTTCTGAACCTGCCCGTGGGAATCTACTCCGTACGAGCGACACTGCCGGGTTTCAATCCCTATAACAACGACACGGTGCAGGTGGCGACCGGCTCGGCGACAGCGTTGGCGATGAGGCTTTCGGTGGCCGGCACTGCGGAAACCGTCAACGTGACGGCTGCAACACCCATCGTTGACGTCAAGCGCGAAACGACGACCACCAACGTCACGCTCGAGGAGCTGCAGAACATCCCGACGGCCCGCGACCCGTGGGTGATCATGCAGACCGTACCCACGATCTATGTCGATCGTGTCAACGTTGGCGGGTCAGAATCTGGCCAGCAGTCGAACTATCTCGGGAAGGGCGCGGCGGGGACCGACAACACATGGAACCTCGACGGTGTGCCCATCACGGATATGGGGGCGACTGGCTCGACGCCGACCTACTATCAATTCGACATGTTCCAGGAAATGTCGGTCACAACGGGCGGCGCCGACGTGCAGAACCCGACCAACGGGGTGCAGCTGAATCTCGTGCTCAAGAAGGGGAGCAACACGCCGCACGGAAACGCCAGCACGTATTTCGAGAGTCAGAGTCTCCAGGCGGACAACATCCCTCCCGATCTCGCGGCGTCACTTGGCGGCACCGGCGGCAAGGGCAATCGAACGGACCGGTATCTCGACAGCGCCTTCGACCTCGGCGGGCCCGTGCTGAAGGACCGTTTGTTTGCATGGGGATCGCTCGGTTACACCGACGTCCGCAACCTCTCGCTCACAAGCCAGCTCGATGAGACGAAGCTGAAGAACTCGGCGTTCAAGGCCGAGGGCGTGCTCAATCCGTCAGTGCGCGGCAACTTCGCGTTCTTCCGCGGCGACAAACAGAAGAACGGCCGTGGCGTCAGCCCGCAGCACCTGATCGAGACCGCGTGGAACCAATCCGGTCCGACCAGCATGTACAAGGGCGAAGGCAACTTCGTCATCGCCCAGAAGATCTTTGCCGCAGCGCGATACGCCCACATCCACGGTGGATTTACGCTGGATCCGATCGGCGGCAGGAACATCGACTTCTACGCAGACGATGATGGTGTCTGGCACAACTCGTACTACTTTTACAACTCGAACCGGCCGCAGGATTACGTCGGCGGTGACGCGAGCTACTTCGCCGGCAAGCACGAGGTGAAGTTCGGCTTCGCGTGGCGTCGGACGCCCGTGGAATCGGTGTCCGAGGTCACCGGCGACCAGGTCTTCTCGACATGGACCGGTTACCCGAACATGCTCGCGAAAGCTCAGCGCGCCAACAACATCAACACGGTGGGCAAGTACACCAGCGGTTACGTCACGGACACGATTTCGCTCGATCGACTGACGATCGTCGGGGGCATCAGGTACGACCATCAGACGTCGTCGTACGAGCAGACCACCAGTCCGGCGATTGGCGGCATTCCGCTCATGCCGTCGATCACGGCGCAGGCTGTGGAAAACGCGTACGTCTTCAACAACCTGACGCCGCGGGTCGGAGTCACCTACGCACTGGACGAGAGCCGGAAGACCGTTGCACGGGCCAGTTACGCGATGTTCGCATCGCAGCTGCCGGGCAACGCTGCGTCATTTGTTTCGCCGATTCAACCGTACACGTACGTGTACTACAACGTCGTCGACCGTCAGACAAACGGACAGCCGTGCGCCGTTGGCATGGTGGGGTCGAACGGGTGTAAGGGATATGCGACGGTGAGCGACATCGCCTCGTACGTAGGCGTCAACAATATCGCAGGCTCGCAGAACGTCGATTTGAACAACCCGGGCAGAGTGACCTCGCCGAACATCGTCGGCAACATCACCGCCCCGCGCACGAACGAGTTGATGTTCGGCGCGGATCGAGAAGTGATGCCGAACTTCGGCGTCAGCGCGACGTTCACGTACCGCCACATCAGCGACCTGCTCTGGAACCCGGGGATCGGCGTCACGCCGGCCAACTACGTGCAGACCGGCACGCTCACGGGTACGTACGCCAACGTGGGCACCGTGTCCGTTCCGCTCTACGGTTTGGTTTCCTCGAGCGGACCGGGACGTGTGGCTGAGAACCATCCCGACTATCATCAGCGCTATCTCGGGTTCGAGGTCAGTGCCACCAAGCGCATGGCCAATCACTGGATGGGACGCTTCGGGTTCGCCACGACGAGTTGGAACGAGTACTTCGACGGCCCGGGCGCAATCCTCGACAAGACGCCGAGCCCATACCCGAACACCGGCTATGAAAACTATGTGGCCGCGGGCCCGCTCGTCAACGGCGGCCCGGTCGTCATCCATTCAACCGGCAGTGGCAAGAGCACGATCTACCAGATACCGCCGAAGTATCAGCTGATGGCCAATGGCCTCTATCAGGCGATGTGGGGAATCGACCTGGGCGCCAGCTTCCAGATGCGTCAAGGATACGGCGAGCCGTTCTACCGCAGCCTCGTCAAGACGAACGACGCGCTCGTTCCGAACAAGAACGTTCTGCTCGCACAGGGCGCCGATCAATTCCGGCTCGACGCGGTCAGCACGTTCGATCTGCGCGTCGAGAAGATGTTCAAGTTCGGCAAGTCGAGCCTTGCGGCTGACTTCGATGTCTTCAACCTGTTCAACAAGGCGACCACGCTCGGCCTCCAGTACGACGCCCGCAAGACGACGTATAACAACGTTCTCGAGATCATGAATCCGAGGATCGCCCGCCTCGGCGTGCGGTTCTTCTTCTGATCTCCTGACGAGTTGTGTCCGGCCGCCGCCGGACCGCGGCGCTCCCCGGAGGCCGCGCCGGTCACCGTGAAAACTCTGACGCGGGGCGCCGTGATGGCGCCTCGTGGCTTCTTCCCCTCTCCGTCTTTGCGATCGCCGCAGCCGTCCGGCTGATCGTCGGCGCGACGATCTGGGATTTGCCTCTCGTCAGAACTCCCAAGCTCGATTCGGCCGAGTACTTCTCATGGGCCACGCGTCTCGCGGCGGGGGACTGGTCGTGGCCGGCTGTCGCGCAGCACGGCCCCGGCTACCCAATCTTTCTCGGGATGCTGCTCGTCATCGGGGCAGGTTCACTCAAGGCTGCAATGGCGCTTCAAGCCCTCGTTGGGGGGTGCACCGCCGCAATGACTGCGAGCATCGGCCGCCGCTCGTTCGGGTGGCAAGCCGGCTGGTTCTCGGGTCTCGCGTATGCGCTGTACGGTCCGGCCGTATACATAGACACGGCGATTCTGTCCGAGGGCCTGTTGCTCTTTTGCCTGACCGGCGCACTGTGGGCGCTTACGACGCAGCCGACAGGCGCTCCCGTTGGGTCGGGCGAGCGGTGGGGCCCGTCGGCCTTGCGGGAGGTCGGGCCGGCCGCCGCAGCCGGCGTCGCGTTCGGCGCGGCCGCGCTCGTTCGTCCCACGGCCGTCGTGATTGCAGGCGCCTGCACGGTGTGGCTCATCGCCGCCGCGCGATCTCCTCGAGCGGCGTGGGCGCTCGGTCTCGGATGCGTGGTGATGATGCTCCCGGCCTTGGCGAAAAGCTGGCCCACTTCGCACGCTTTGAGCATTCAAGGCTACGGCGGGCTCAACGTGTACATCGGCAACTCACCCCTTCATGATGGGCGCGCCACGTTTCGGCTCGGCTCGGGATGGGACGCGCTCAACTCGGAGGCGCCGCGCGCCGGCATTGCCGATCCCGCGGCGCAGGACCGGTACTATTTGGCGAAGACCTGGCAGGAAATCGTCCACCATCCCGCCAGCTTCGCGAAACTGATCGGCATGAAGACCCTGTGGATGACACAAGCCGAAGAGTCGCGCGACAGCCACAGTTTCTATTTCTTCACGGAGCAATCGACGCTCCTGCGCCTCCTGCCGCGATGGGCGATCCTGTTTCCGCTCGCCTGCCTCGGCGCTGCCGCCATCGCTTGGAGGCAGCCTTTATCGGACCTCGGGCCCCCGCCCTCGCCAGCGCGTGGAACCCCCGCTTCGTTGCTGATCTTCTACACAGTCGGCGCCGCCGCCAGTGTTGTCTGCCTCGTCGTCGGCTTCCGCTATCGGATGCCGCTGGCGCCGGCACTGGCCCTCGCGGCTGGCGCGGGACTGGGCGCCGTCGTCGCGGCGGTTCAGTTGCGCCGAGCCCGCGAGCTCGCGGCACTGGCCGTCGTTGGGGCCGTCGCCGTCCTGGTCAGCCACCTGCTGAGCGATCCTCGAAACACCAACGTGGCCGAGGAATGGGCGCTGACCGGCAGCTCGCTCGTCACAGAGCACCGTCTTGGCGAAGCCGAAGAGGCCTACCACCGCGCGCTTGAACTGGATCCGCATTCGGGCCTCGCGTGGGACGGCCTCGGCCTCACGCTGTACGACGCCGGACGCGTGGCGGAGGCAAAACCGGCGATCGAGCGGGCGCTCGCAATCGATCGGGACAACGCGCGCGCGACCTATCACCTCGCCCTGGTCCAGGAGCGCGAGGGCGAGGTGCGTCGGGCAGCCGATGGGTACGCGCGCGCGCTCGCGCTCAGTCCCTTCGATGCGGAAGTCGCCACACACCTGGGCGAGGCGAAGCGCAAGGTTGCGGTGCAATTGGGGATGGCTGGCCGGACGGCCGAAGCACGCGACGAAATGCGCCAGGCTGTGACGCTTCTCCCGGACAACGGGGAAGCCTGGCTCGATCTGTGTTTGCTCTCGCTGGATCTCGGGGATCGCGCCGCTGCGGCCACTGCTCTCGATCGCGCCAGAGCGAACGGCGCATCTGCCGAGCGCGTGGCGTTCGCCGCCGCCGCGCTCGCGCGATGATGCACGAGCCTTCAATCGGCATCCCGGCGCCATTCTGAACCCAGAGCGACACGGAGCGTTGCGGAGCGCTCGCGCCGTTTCTTATTTGGGCTCCGTCGGCACCCAATTCAACCGGCGCAGCCCCGCCAGGGCCGAGTCTGCGTACGCGCCGCCGAGCTGCATGTGCCGCTGATAGTTCGCGATGGCCGCCGCCAGATCCGTGTCGCTCGACACCCACTTCCTCAGCTGCGTGACGTACCGCCGTGATCGGTAGTACCTCAGCTCCAGTACCCTCCCCAGATTGAAGTAAACATTGGCGTCGTCCGGCGCAATGGCAACGGCGGATTGAAACGACTTGACGGCATCGTCGAGCGATCCGCGGATGGTCTGGACGACGCCGAGAGCCTGGAACATTTCCGCGTCCTGCGGCCAGCGCTCGAGCGCCGTGCGCGCCGTATGGACCGCGCGATCGTATTCCTTGAGCTGCAGGTACGCATCGATCAGATCAAAATAAACCGGCTCGAAATCAACCGCCCCTTCCCGGACGCGCTCCCATGCGTCCGCTGATTCGCGATACCGCGAGAGTGCAAAGCTCGCGAAGCCCAGCGTGTAGTGCACCCAGATCTCTGCGCCCGGGCGGGCGGCCGCCAGGGCCAATCGCGTGCGCGCGGACTCCACGTCGCCGCGCTGATACGCGCTCCAGCCTTCCCTCGCATCGATGTCAGCCACAACCGGTGGCGCCAGGCGCAAAGCGTTGGCTGCCGCACCAGGCCGCGTGCGCCCGCCGGTTGACGGCTCCATGGGCGCGGCCGTTGTCGGTCGGTTGGCGGCCGATGGCGCATTTGGCTCCGGGCGAGCTGGCGCCGGCTCGCTCGGAAGAACCGACTCGATAGATAGATTGCCTGAAACGGCTGTGGCCGGCACGACCTCTAACGGCGTCATCACAGGTTCAGGCGCGCGCGGAGTCGCGAGGTATCCACGCCTGGCTCGAACGGCGATGCCAGGACGCTTGACGCTGACCTTGATATGGTGGAACTTGCCGTCCCCCGGCACCGCCGGACGATATCCGAGCACGTAGTAGTTATTGATGTCCTCGGCAATACGGGCGATCCCCTTGTCGAACTGATTCGTGTTGCGAACGACGAATCCTCCGGTATCCACGGCCAGGCTGTTGATGGAGTCGCCGCCGGAATCGATCTGTTCCAGCACGCGGGCCTCCGCGTCGTCCGGCGCAGACGCATCGACTGAGACGGAGGTCAACGCCCGGTCCTGCCCTCGCGCATCGAGCGTGTAGAACCGAAAGTTGGCGCGAGCTGCGAGCGCGACGACCTCCTGAACCATCGGCCAGGACTGTTCGGCGATGAATCCTTCGGACATCAACAGCACGATTTTGCGGCCCGGCAGCTTGGCAAGCCCATTTCCAACGGCTCGCAGCGCCTGAAGCGTCTGCCCGCTCTCGGCCGTGGCGGACTCCGCCAAAGCCGAGGCCTTGGACCGCACCGGCAGCTCTGGATCGCCGACACGGCAGTAGGAAGGATCGTCGGCACACGCCCGCCGCAGTGCGACGTCGAGCACATCGCGGTCGGAGTCGAACGTGATGCGAACCGCTTCGATTTCGCTGAGGCGCGGCCATTCGCGCTCGCTCAGCAGACGAGAGCTCTTGTTGGCGTTTGGCTTGACGTCTTTCACGGCCTTCAACAGCTCATCGCGATCGGTCGTCAGCCTGCCGTTGACCATCCGTCCCGCGACGACGACGCCGCCCAGGTCGCCGATCCTGAACTCCTTCGAGAACAGCGCTTGTGCGGCGCTCTGCGTTTGCTTGAAGCCTGCGGGCGTGAGATGCGCGTCGTCGAACACCACGACGAAGGTGCGAGCGGAATTGGCGGTCGGCGGCGATTCGCTGAGCTGTCGTGGAGCGGCGGCGAGCGGCCGGCCGGCGGCATCGCTCACGTGCAAGTAGAACTGTTGAATGCGCTGCGGCTGGCCCGCGTCCTCAATGGCGAAATCATCAATGGACAGATCGGACACGAAGGCGCCGTTTCTGCCGTGGACGACGACGTCCACTTCGACGAGATCCGCAGTGGCGCGAAAGACCGGCGGTGGCGAAGGCTGCTCGGCCGCGGCGATAGTCGGGGCGACGACAACTGTGCCTACGAGGACCGCGGGAACGATTCCACGCATCAGCTTGAACTTCGCTTGACGGCAGCCCTCACGGCTGCAGCAGCGAGACATCCGCGGCGGTGAGGATATACCGCTTTTTGTCTCTCCGCTCGAGCCAGGCCAGTCGCTTCCCGTCGCCCGACCATGCCGGAAAGAAGGCGGACTTCGCGCCGGCGAGCTGCTGCTTGTTGCCGGCTTCATCCAGGACCATGATGGGGCCGCCGTCACGCTTGGTGAATGCCAGGAACGCGAGCGGCGCGGGGGCCCAACTGAAATTGACGCCAGGGATGACCGGCTCGTTGATCCACTCGCCGAGCGCTTCATTTCCGAGCTTCAATGTATAGATCATCTGAACCTGGCTCTGATCCACCGCCGCCGCCACGTCGCTGACCGTCGTGCCGGCGCTCGGATCGGCGGAGCCACCTTTGGCCAGCACGCCGCCGGTCGGAGCGGCAGTGGTTCGCTTGGTTTCGCGGCGTGGGCCTTCCACCGTGATCTTGAGTTGCGACGCGGGCGACGACTGCGCGGACTTCCATTCCCAGTACTTCGCGGCCCATGCGGGCTCTTCGGCGATGTCCTTCACCGACATCGACGAGTTCGAGACGATGTAGTGGCGAGTGGCTTTGACGTGGCCCGTCCGATCGCGCTCAATCGTCTGCACGTAGAAGTCGGCGCCGTCGGAGGACCATGCGAGCCGAGTCAGGTCGCCCTTCATCTTGCTCAAGTCGAGCTCGGCGATGGGCACCGGCGCGGCCACTGTGAGCACTCGGGCACCGACAGCGAGTCCTCCAGGGGTCCCTCCCACCTGGAACCCGCGGAAGGCCTGAAGCGTCGTGAGCGCGGGCAGCATCATGACGGCCAACGGGCTCACTATCCGGCGCGTCATCGTTGACCTCATTGGGGAACCTCATTGACCTCCCAGGCGCGCCACTGCGGCTTTCGCCTCGGAGAGTCCAGGCTCGGACTGCAGGGCCAGGCGGTACTCCGCAAGCGCCTTCCTCGTGTCGCCTTGCGCCTCGGCGATCTGAGCGAGGCCGAAGTGCATCCGCGACGGACGATATCCCATATCGAGCAGCTTCTCGAACTGAGGCTTGGCTGCGTCAAACTGACGCAGTCGCATCGCGAGGCTGGCGAGACTCGCGCGGGCCTGGGCGTCGGAGCCGTTCGCGTGCACCGCCTGGTCGTATTGCGCCAGCGCTTCGGTGCCGCGCCCCTGCTTCTCGAGAATTGATCCCCGGACAATCGCCGCTTCGCTGCTGCCCGGCTCGATGCGCGCGGCGCCATCGATTTTCTGTTGGGCCTGCCCGACATCGCCCAGGGCCAGGTACACGCGGGCCTGCGAGATGAGCGGCGCGCTGCTCTGCGGGTTGAGCGTCATGGCGGCGTCGTACTCACCAAGCGCCGTCTCGAACTCGCGCTTGGCCGCATAGGCGTCGCCGAGGAAGAGGTGGAGCTCGTACGAGCGATCGTTGATGCCCACGAGCTTCTTCAGCTCGGCGATCGCCACGTCCGGCGTGCGGCGGTCGAGAGCAGTCATCGCGGCGCTGATGCCCGTGCGAAACAGTTCCAGCTTCGGAACCATGTCCTTGGGATCCGCGCCGCGGACGCCAGCCGAGCCGGGGGGCGACGCTGCGATGCCGACGTACCCCAGGCTACGGAGGCGCGCCAGCGTCTCAGGATCTGGCTGCGGCGCGTCGATTGTGGCGGCCGGACCGAAGCCGCTTTGAACTTTGTTGAGCTCGTTCGAAAGGCCGGCCGCGAGCGCGGTGCGTGCGTCTATCGTGTTGCGCTTCTCGCCCGGGTCGGCGCGCAGGTCATAGAGCTCCGGTTTGGGCGCGTCAATGTATTTCCAGTCGCCAACGCGGACGGATTTCAGCTCGCTCCACCCGAAATGCCATTTGGGATAGTACGTTTCAGCGTACGACGGGGGCGTGTCTCGTGGTGTGGACAGGGCGCTCTCGCCGTCGACGTTCGTCATCGTGATGCCGGCGATTGCCGCGAGCGTTGGCGCCACGTCGATTCCGCGGACTTGCGTGTCGATGACCGTGCCGGGGCCGGCAGCGCGACTTGGAGAGCCAGCGGAGCCCGCTCGGTCGCGCCCCGGCAATCGTAGAATCCAAGGCACCTTCAACACGGAGTCGTAGAGGAAGAGCCCGTGTTCAGCCTCGCCGTGGTCGCCCAGGCCCTCTCCATGATCGGCAATGACCGAAATCGCAGTCCGATCGAGCTGTCCGGTCTCTTCGAGCGCGGCGACGACCCGGGAAACGCAGCTGTCGATGTAAGCGATCTCCCCGTCATAAGGCGTGGCGGCGAAGCGCGCGCGAAACGGGGCGGGCGCATCGTAAGGCGTGTGCGCGTCGTATAGGTGTATCCACGCGAAGAACGGGTGGCCGGCCGTGTGCAGCCACCTGGTGGCCGTGTCGGTGACTTCCCCGCATCGTCGCTGGGCCTGAAGTTTGCTCCCGGCCGTGAACTTGGAGAACGTGGCGTCGAAGGTGTCGAATCCGCGGCCGAAGCCGTACTCGGCACCCAGGATGAACGCTCCGACGAATCCGCCGGTGTGGTAGCCCTGCGCCTTGAACAGCTCCGCGATCGTTGTGGCGCCACCGGGGATCGGCGTCGTGGCATTGTCGCGGACGCCCATGCGTGCGGGGTACCGGCCAGTGAGCAGCGCGGCGTGGGCGGGCCCCGTCAACGGCGCCTGTGAAGTCGCGTCCGCGAAGCGCACGCCTTCCCGAGCGAGACGATCGATCGTAGGCGTGGCGCCCTTCGTGTACCCATACGCGCCAATGTGATCGGCGCGCACGGTGTCGAGCGTGATAAGCAGCACGTTCGGCGGAGACGCTTGGAATACGCCGGTGGCCACAAGGGACACCGCAATGCACATCATCGAGAGGGCGTAGCGAATCATTCAGAGATCACTTCTGGATCATCGCCAGAATCATTTGCGGGATCATTTCTGACCCAGGCGTGCCAAGCGATCGAGCAGCTCGGGTGACTGGGGGAGCGCGGTCAGGCCGGCGCGCAGCGCCTGAGCGGCGAGCGCGGGCTGCGACAGGCGTTCATAGATATCGGCCAGTGCGAGATGCGCGGAAACCAGCGTCGGATCGACAAAAACCGCCCGCCGCCAGGCGCTGATCGCCTGTCGATCCTCGCCTGCGCCGTGATAAGCCCACCCAAGAAGAAACGCGGCTGAGCCATTGCGGGTTTCAGCCTGGAGGACCGACTCAAGCGCGCTGATCGACCCCGCGAAGTCGGCGGAGCGGAGGCGGTCGACGCCCAGCTTCGCGTCGGCCAGCGCCGGCGACGAAGCGTTCTCGAGGCGCGCAATGAAATCGCGCGCGACCGTGCTCTCGGCGATTGCCCGCGGATCGAAGTTTGGCTCCCGATCGATGTTCTCGCGATCGGTTGCGCCGTCGGGCGCGGGGTGCCGGCCGGGGCGAATATCGACTTCGCGCACGCTCTGGCTGACCGTGTCAGGGCCGAGCATCACACGAGCGCGCGCCAGGTATGCGCCAGGTGGGATGGCTTGCAGCGGGAGATCGAGACGAGCTTCCCGCGTGACGCCTCGCGCCGTCGTTCGCACGTCCGAAAGCTCGGCGGTCCCCGACACAAGGGCAGACGTGTCGCCGACAGGCACGAGCTCGACGAGCACGCGAGCCTCTTGCAGCTGCGCAGCCGTTCGCGCGTACAACTCGAGCGCGCCGCTCAGGCCGTCGCCCGTGTACGCCGTCGGGCGGACCGGCAGCTCACCTCGTACCGGGCTGAGCAGCAGATCGGTGGCTTCCAGTGATGGGCCATCGAGCGCCCGTACTGTGAAACGGCGGTCCGCGCTTCCTACCAGCCCGCCGGGCTCGCGGACGACCGCGCGCATCAGATAATCACCAGGCGGCAGGTCGAATTGAACGCGAAAGGCGCCGGTGCCACTGGTTGCGCCGGCGTCCGGTCGAGAGGGCAGCGGCAGGCTGTCACGACCGCTTGCCGCGACGCGGCCATCGCCGGCTCGACGCACGACGA
>Ga0182035_10000629_pt1 | contig 16740 bp, 14 predicted proteins | sample flu12Cox44000170_FD_125969 | JGI IMG/M metagenome (GOLD analysis project Ga0182035, IMG submission 125969) | Lab enrichment of tropical soil microbial communities from Luquillo Experimental Forest, Puerto Rico - flux4day.12C.oxic.44.000.170 | ecosystem: Environmental > Terrestrial > Soil >...
GATCCCATGGAGTACCGCTTCAACACCTGATCGTCAAGACGCAGAATGAGCCGAGGCAATGTCCCCTCCCGAGAGTCGCCGGGTCCAGTGGCTCCACATGCTTCGCCACATGCCTCCGACGACCTCCACAACGACCACGGTAATGTTGTCAGGACCGCCATTCTGGTTGGCGGCGTCGATGAGATAGTCGCAGATGCGCTGGGGGTCGCGCAGTCGAGAGATCGCGCTCGACACGGCCGCCTCGGGGACGGTGTTCGTCAGGCCGTCGCTGCAAAGCAGCACGTAATCGCCCGGTTGGACGGCCACTTCCCGCAATTCCACGTCGACGGTCGCTTCACGGCCCAGCGCGCGCACGAGCACGTTTCTGCGAATGCCCGCCTCATGGAGCGAATGATCGCGGGTCAGTCGCTCCAGATGGCTGCGATGCCAAAGGTAGGCGCGGCTGTCGCCGACATGAGCGACGCTGACGAGTTGCCCATTGATCCACGCGCTCACGACCGTCGACCCCATGCCCGCGTGGCGCGGTTCGGCCCGCGCGCGCTCGTAGATGTACTGGTTCGAACGTTCCACGGCGCGCCGCAGCCGCCGGCTTTGCGGAAGATAGTCGTCGCCCGGCGCGGTCACCGCCGTCCCCGGGAGCGCGTTCATGTGCTCGAAGATCGTTCGCGCGGCCAGCTCGCTGGCCACTTCACCGGAGGGACATCCGCCCATCCCGTCGCACACGAGAAACAGCCCCTGTTCGGGCCGCAGGAGGTAGACATCCTCGTTGAGCTCGCGCACGCGCCCCGTATCCGTTCGAGCGCCCACCTGTAATCGCATTCGCCCCTTCGTGGTGACGCCGATTCCGCCCCTGTCCTGTTTCTCGACCTGAGGGCACCATCCGATTAGAAGGCCACTGTGAATTCCTCGGCACGCGAAGGCAGATCGGGGAAACAGCTGCGGTGTCCGGAAACGCCGTGCTGTCCGCTCGTTGTGTCACCTCGAGCGGCGAAATGAGCGTATTTCGCGTTGAAGCGGGGTGGCCTTTCCCTTGCGACCGTCAAATTGCAGGAGGTCGACATCATGATACGGCGAATCTTTTCAGCCTTGTTCATGACGGCGGCGATCGCGTCGCCGATGGTCGGGCCGACGAGCGCGGAGGCAGGCGAGCCCGGCGCGAGCGCGTCCATCACGGTGCGCGTCTACGATCCGTATCGGCATGACTACCATTATTGGGACCGGGATGAGGAGCGCGCGTATCGAGCCTACCTGGGTGAGCGTCACCACTCGTACCTGGCGTATCAACGTCAGCGGCAGGCCGAACGGCGAGCCTATTGGCGATGGCGGCACGAGCGCGAGGAGCGATTCGAGCACGATCGCCGCAGGTAGCTGAATGTCGGACCGCAGCCGAATTCGGCTTGGTGCTGGAGGGAGCGCGCGGCGCCACGACGTGACATTTACGATTGCGGTATCTTCCTTACACGACGAGCCGCCGCGCGCGTTGATGTGCACTCTTTGTCACGACCTCCGCCGGCATCGGGTTTGCCACGTTACGCTTGACTCGGTTGACACTCCTTCTCTTCAACTCGCCGCTCGCTCCGATCCTCGTGGCGCTCATCCCGGGAGTTGTCGCCCGGTGGCGCGGCCGCGGGCTCGCTCGCCATCTCGACGACCCCGCGTTGCCCGAGCGGCTGCTCGCCGCCCGGCGTGGCAACGGGGTCGCGCTCTGGTTGTCGATCGTGCTGCTCCTCATCGCGTGGCCAACAACCACGGCGTGGACGCTGCCGCTTCTGTTCATTGCACGCCTTGCAGCCTCGTTTCCTGAGCGTCGGACGCTCTACCAGGAAACGTGGAGTCTTGGCGCCTACCTCTCCTTCCACATCAGGTTGACGGTTGCGGCGTTCGGCTTCTGGATCCTCTTGCTGGAAGCGCCCACGCTGATCGATTTTGTTGGTCGGTACGGGTGGCCGGTCGCGGTCGCCCTGTCCGCGGTGCTCGTCGTCTGGCACATGCGGTACACCGATGCCTTCGGCTGGCTCCTTCGGGCGCGAGCGATTGACGACGCGCATCTGGCCGCCCGATTCGCGCAGCTGGTGCAAGCGTCAGGCGTCCGGCCGCCGCGGTTCGAGCGCGTGGACATGCACGGCGGCGTGTTGGCCAACGCCGTCGCGCTCCCGTCGCTCCGACAGTCGGCCGTAGTGTTCAGCGACACGCTGCTCTCGCGGCTCGACGAAGACGATAGCGTGGTGATTACCGCGCTCGAGCACTCATACCTGCAGCTTTACAACACGAGTCGGCTTCGACGGCGGGCCCTCGTCAGCTACGCATTCATTGCCGCAGTGGCGCTGACGCCCGTGCTTGCGCTCATCGTTCCAGCGGGAGTCGGTCTGAAGTACGCGTGGCCCGGGTTGCTGCTCGTGGCCCTCGTTGCACGCGCGCGCAACCGGCAGCAGCACGAAACGACGAGCGATCTGCGTGCCGTTGCGCTGACAGGTGATCCTGAGGCGCTCGTGCGCGGGCTCACGAAGCTCCACGCGATCGCCCGCCTTCCCCGGCGGTGGGACGGGCAGTTCGAGCGCCACGCCACGCACCCCAGCCTGGCCCGACGGATCAAGGCGATCCGCGAAGCTGCCGGGCGTGCGCCGGCAACGCTCGGCGAAGCCGCCGCATTCAACGCTGCGGATGGAACGGCATCGGTCATCTTTCGCGACGATCGAGTGGAGTGGAATGAACACGCGCTCGCGCAGCACGCCATTCAGTACGCGCATTTGACCGAGTTGCGCCTCGCCGTGCGACACGCAGGAGCACCGCGCCTGGTGGCTGTCGACCGCGGCGGACGCCGTTGGGAGCTTCCGCTCCTTGACGCAGACGTCGCTCGTGCCCAGGCCGTCATGGACGTCGTAGACGTGCGAACGGCGAACCCGGCGCGGCCAACGCTCTCTCCGGCGATGGCCCGCTTCCTGGCTTGGTCGATTGCCGCGACCGCCGCGAGCCTCGGGCAGTTCTCGGTCGTGATCATCGCGCTGTTCGCAGCCGTGCAGCCTGCAAGACCGCTGCTGGCGGCCGCCGGGTGCGCCGCGCTCGCAGCCGGAGGGCTGGCGCTACGCGATCCCGCTTGGCGCGCCGACCAGGCAACATCACTGGCGATCGTTGCCGCGCTGCTCGGGCTGGCGTTGATCTGGATGGCCCGCGCGAGCCGCCACGACACCGTCTCGAAACCTGCCTCGAGAGCCGTGGCTGCGCTCGGGATCTGTGCAGCGCTGTCGTGGGCTGCAGCCCTGTCACTCGGATTCAACGCCGTTCGCCTCCATCAGGCGGCGGGCGCGTGGCCAGCGACGATCGTGTTTTCCGTCGCGTTCGCGGCAGCGACAGCGTTCAACGGAGGCCGCCGAGCCCGGCTCGAAGCTGTCAGCGCCGCAGTCGCAGCGCTGCTGGCCGTCGCCGCTGGATCGGATGCGTTTCTCGAGGCGTTCAGCCGGGACGCATTTGTCAGGACCGCCGAACCCATCCGGGTCCGCCCGCTATCTGCCCGTCGCCTTGGGGAGTTCACCGTGCCGTTCGGCGTGACCGGCCTGCGACTCTCGCCGACTGGCCGAACCGTCGGGCTGGCCTCCGTCAACGAGGATGGGGCAACCTTCCACGTCGGCCCCGCTGGCGGGCCGTTCGCGGTCTTCGACGCGGACGATGCGGTGTTCATGGACGACGATCACGTTCTTCTCCTCGAGCGCCACCCCTCGACGGGTGCCACGCTGAGAGAGGTTGCGATAGGCGCGACGAGCTCCGTCGTCTTTGAACACCACCTCACAGACATCTCCGGAGCCGACCTGTTCTTCGACGCCAGGACACACACTTGGGCCGTCTTCGGTCACGACCACGACGGTCTATTCGTTCGCGTCACCGGCACCGCGATGAATGCCGTGACGGATGACCAGCGGTGGGCGCTTCCAATGCCCAGCGCGCGTCCCGTTTCTGTGATTTCGGTTTCTGACCATGATGCGCTCGTCGTGGAGACACGCGACGGTGGCGACCCGCTGGCGGCGCCCACACGGTTCTTGCTGTTCACGTGGCTCCTCGGCGGCAGCCCATGGAGTGAATCGCACCTTTGGACGATCGGGCCGCATGGCGTCACTTCACTGGCGACCACCGAGCTGTTCCTCAATTGCATCACCGCTCACGTCGACGAAGCGCCGGCTGTCTGCGCGGCGTTCGACGGTGCGCGCACGCGGTTCTTCAGCGTGGATACGAACACGGGCCTCAAGCCTGTAGGATGGTTGTCGGGTCGATCCTACTTATACGGGCCGAGTGCTCCCGACTGCGTGACGGGCTGGTGGGACAACGACGCCGTCATGCTTCGCGTGTCGAGACACGAGGCGCTCCGGATTGCGCACGCCGCTTACCGGGCGATCAGGGAGGTTGCCGTCACCGAGACCGTGCTGGCCACGGTCACCCCGGACACTCAAGGGTCGACCGTGCACCTCTACGAGCAACCCTGAGGGGCCTGGAAGCGCCCACCCGCCCCCTTTCAACGTCAGGCACGCACCGGCGCCTGAGGCACTCGAAAGTTCCTACTTGCCGCCCGTGCGCGATCGTGCGATCTATCAACGCATGACGCCCAAGATTCATACGTACGTCTCGACGGAACCCATGGTGAAGGCGAATGCCTTTATCATCGAAGGGGATCGAGAGCTCGTCATCGTCGACACGACGTTAACTATGAGCGACAGCAGGGAGTTGAAGCGGACCGCCGAGAGTCTGGGTAAACCGGTTGCGGGCATTCTTCTCACGCACAGCCATCCTGACCACGTTGCGGGAACGACGAACATCGCGCCCAACGGCGAGGTGCCCATCTACGCCTTGCGTTCAGTCCACGACCTCATGAAGGCGTCGGAACAGTCGAAGCACAAACAGTGGTCGGGACTGTTCAAGAGCGAGTGGATCCCAACATGGGTGTATCCGAACAGGATCGTTCGGCCCGGAGAGAGCGTGACGCTCGGGGACCTGAAGTTCACCGTCGTTGACCTTGGTGCGGGCGGCGACTGCGACGCGAATTCGATCTGGCTGTTGGAGAACGACCGCGCGGCGGCCTTTGTCGGCGACTTCCTGTTCAGCAACAACCACGCGTACATGATGGACGGCAGCGTCCTCCGCTGGATCGTGAACCTCGAGCGATTCGCCGGACTGCTTCGCAAGTACCGCACGCTCTACGTCGGCCACGGCCCGGCTTCGGATGCGTCATTGATCGAGAAACAACATCAGTACTTCGAAACTGCAGGTGTTGCGCTCCTCGAAGCCACGGCCGGCACGGCCGTCTTGACCGACGGCTCGAGAAAAACATACGAGCAGGCCATGCTCGCCAAGTATCCCGATTATGGATTCACGTTGACTGTCGCCTTCTCAGCGGATGCGCTCGCGAAGGAACTCACCGGCATCAAGAACTACGAATGGTAACACCGTTGGCGATGCGCGAGTGGGACGCCGCCGAGGCCATGGCCGCCTCACGCGCCGCCGAAACCTGCGGCAGATGACCCTCGGCCCAGCGGCAGATCGATCGGAGCGGCACGAGGAGCGTTCTGCCGAGCGGCGTCAACCTGTACTCGACCCGCGGAGGCACCACAGCATGCACCCGGCGGCAGACAATCCCATCGCGCTCGAGAGATCGCAAGGTTTGCGTCAACATCTTCTGCGAGATCCCTCCGACCATCCGCTTGAGCTCGCCGTGGCGCCGGACACCGAGGCTCAGGGCGTAGATGATCAACATGCTCCAGCGATCGGCAAGCAACGCCAGCACCTGGCGGGAATCGCAGTTCGGGTCGAAGACGTTCGGCTGGAGCTTCGTCATGGCGTTCCTGACTATGCAATCGATCGCGCGGAGGGCGCAAGGCTCGGGAACGAGCCAATTCGAGGATAGGAGGGCGTGTTATTGTGCCGGGCAGAATTCGTAGCGTCGAAGTCTCCGACGCCGCCGAGATCCTGGAGATCTACGCGCCGTTCGTCACCGACGGAGCGACGTCCTTCGAGCTGGTCCCGCCGGAACTCGTCGAAATGGAGCGCCGCATCACGGCGGGGCGCGATCGGTATCCTTGGCTGGTTCTCGAGCGGGACCGACGCGTCCTCGGCTACGCGTACGCCTCAGCCCACCGCACCCGCGCCGCCTATCAGTGGTCGGTCGAAGTCTCGATCTACGTCCATCCCCGCGCGCAACGTTGCGGTGTGGGGCGAGCGCTCTACACCGCCCTCTTCGACTTCTTACGCCGGCAAGCGTACGCGAACGCGTATGCGGGCATCACGCTCCCGAATGCGGCTAGTGTGAAGCTGCACGAGTCGTTCGGCTTTGCCCCGGTTGGCGTGTTTCAACGAATCGGGTTCAAGTTCGACCGATGGCACGACGTCCTGTGGCTGCATCTCCGGCTCAGGGACGATCCGCGGCCCCTACCCGATCCGCGTACCGTGACGGACGTGTTTCAGGAGCCGGGCGTCACGGCCATGCTCGAGACGTGTGCGCGTCTTGCGCACATCTCGTGAGTGCGGAGACCGCGGACGCAAGACTTCTTTAATGATCGCGCAGGACTTCTTAAGGCGCCGCCGGATAGAGTCGCCCGATACCATGCTACAACCGATGGATCGGGTCGACGCTGCTGTTCCGCCCAGAAATTCGATACGACATCGCGTACGATGCTCCCGCCTACGACGGCGGAACCCGGAAGCACCAGTTCATGGTGGCGGCCGATTTCCTCATCTTTTATTGAGGGGGGGACCTCTTCTCTTGAAGGAAGGCCTCACGTTCGCGCTTCATTGGCTGTAGACGCGCGCTCCCAGGCGACCGTGCGCCGGATGGCCTCGTCCACGTCGACGATCTCGGCGTACCCGAGCTCCTCACGGATCCGTGACGTGTCCGCGCTCCAGTCCTGAGCGAGATTGCCGGCGGCCAAGGGGTTCGGCGGGGCTTCCGCATCCGGCACAATCCGGATTCGGCCCTTCCAGCCGATGGCGCGCGCGACGCGCTCCGCCCACTCGCCTTCGGAAAAGTTGTGTGGTTCCGCGACGTTGTAGATCCGGCCGGCCGACGCCTCATGCGTGGCGGCTGAGGCGATCGCGTGGGCGACATTGTCGACATACCCCCGCGCCCAGCGCCACCCTGCAGCACTCTTCGCCATGACGAGATCGTTTGTCGTCCTTTCCATGTGCGCGACGAGAGCGCTCAATCGGTGGAGGCGATCGCCCGGGCCGTAGACCATGGGCAGTCGCAATACTGTCCCGACCACGTCGGGGTCGTGAAGCACTTGGCGCTCCACGGGAATCTTGTCGTACTCATCGTCCAGCCATTCGAACACCGACTTGAGCGTCGCTATCTGCGCGGCCGGATAGGTCTGAAGCCTGCGCCGCAGCGGCGAGGTCTCGACGAGCGGCACCGGCTCGAGCGGGCCGTCCTCGAGGCGTTGAAGGACGCTGCACGCGCGGTACACGTCGATGCTGCTGACGGCCATCACACGCTTGGCGCCCCCCCGAATCACGTCCATGAGATCGCGTGCCTGAGCGCCGGAGCTCAGAATCAGGTCGACGACGAGATCAGGCGCGAACTCCTGGATGGCGCCCCCAAATTCCTTGAGCGACTTGCGATCGCCCTGGATGTCGCCGCGTCTCGAGAACGTCGCTACGACATGCTCGTCACGCCGCAGCTCGGCAACCACGCCCGTTCCAATGAAGCCGCTGCCGCCGATCACGAGAATCCGCATGAACCGGATCATATTCTCCCGGCGTACAACCGATGGATCGCCCAATCTCGACCTTCAGGGATTGCGTTTGAGGTGCTACAATCCGCCGATGACGGTGCCGACGAAGGCGAGCGCAATCGTCCCGCTCGGTGTGCTCTGTTTGGTCGCCTTCCTCATCCCTGAAGCGCTCTCAGGCCAGGCCGGGCTGCGGACCCCCGATGGTCGGCCGGACCTACAGGGAACCTGGAACTTTTCGAGCCTGACACCGCTCGAACGGCCGGCACAGTTTGCCGACAAGGCAGTGCTCACGGAAGAGGAAGCCGCGCTGTTCGAGCGCCAAACGCTCGACCGAAACAACGCCGATCGACGGCGCGACACGGCGGAGGCAGACGTCGCCCAGGCGTACAACGACGCATGGTACGACCGCGGCACGAAGACGTCGGCAAAGGGCGGTCGGCACTTGACGTCGCTCATCGTCGACCCGCCCGACGGCAAGATACCCGCGCTGACGAGCGCGGGCCAGGCGCGAGTGGCGGCGCGTGCCAACGTGCGGCGCCAGCGCGGCCCCGCGGACGGGCCTGAAGATCGGTCGCTCGCGGAGCGCTGCCTGCTTTTCAACGCGGGCCCGCCCATGCTGCCCGGTCCGTACAACAACAATGTCCAGATCATCCAGACACGCGACCAAGTCGTCATCGCCAACGAGATGATTCACGACACGCGGATCGTGCCGCTGGATGGACGGCCGCATCTGCCGGCGACCGTGCGGCGGTGGCAGGGTGATCCCCGCGGACACTGGGAGGGAGACACCCTGGTCGTTGACACCACCAACTTCAGCGATCGAACCAATTTCAGGGGAGCGGACGAGAATCTGCACCTCGTCGAACGTTTCAGGCGTGACGGGCGCGAGAGGCTCGACTATACGTTCACAATCGACGATCCCACGGTGTTCTCACGGTCGTGGACCGTGACGCTTCCCATGAGCCTGAGCGACGGGCGTATCTACGAGTACGCTTGCCACGAAGGCAACTACGCAATCGAGGACATCCTCAGGGGCGCGAGAGCGCAGGAAGGCCGCTAGGCATCGGCTTTACCGTGCCGGGACAGTCCCACAATCGAAACGACCGGACGCCTTGCCATCGTTCAGCACGAACGTCCCCGAGTGACCATCTGCGGCAATGACGACGGTGCCAAGGCCTCCGTAGCTATCCTCGAGTGCCGTCTTGCCGAGATACACCGCGATTATCTCGTTCGGATACCTACCGGGTCCGGTGTACTTTGCGGGGTTCGCGTGCATCGTGTCGGTCATGGGGCCGGGGCCAATGGTAAGCGCCAGCGTCGGCAGCTTCTCCGGACCCCATTGGCCCGAAAAGAACCCGTCGCTCGGCATCCGGCACCCGCCGCCCGTTACGGTGACCGCCCTGGGCTTCTCGATAGTCACCGTCGCGGCAGGAGCCGCGGCCGCTATCCCCGCGAGAATCAATGCCTTGGCTGAGAAAGTCCGCATCAGCCCAAGAGAGTACCACACGCATCAAACCTGAGACGCCGAGAGCGCGTCAAAACAGTGCGTCATGGATCAAGTCCTGCAGGATCTCCGGTACGCGATACGGAAGCTCGCCAGTGCGCCGGCTTTTAGCGTGACCGCCGTCCTCACGCTCGCGATCGGCATCGGCGCAACGACGGCTATCTTCAGCACGGTCAACGCGACGCTGTTACGCCCCCTGCCCTTCGCTCATCCCGAAGAGCTGATTGCGCTTCGGACGCGGTACGCCGACGGTCGCGTGACAACGGGCCTGGTCGCGCCGGCCGAGCTGGCTCGGTTGACAGGGGCGCCGTCGATCGTGCGATCGGTCGGCATGTCCTCGGCACCGTTCGATGTCACCCTGCTGCGTGAAAATGCGCAGCCGGTTCACACGACGATTTTCGCCGTCGGCGAAGGGTTCTTCGATCTGTTCGGCCTGCCGATGACGCTCGGCTCGGGTTTCGGGCACGACCAACATGTCCCGACGGGGCAACGACAGGGGCCCGGGCCACCGCCCGTCGCCGTTCTGTCTCACCGGGTGTGGACCGAGCTGTTCGGAAGCGACCCGCAAATCGTCGGGAAGGTGGTGCGGTTTGCCGAGCTCACCGCAACCGTGACCGGCGTCGCCGCTCGGGATCTGGACGTCCCGCGCGGCGCGGATTTCTGGACCAATCTTCGCCCCGATCCTCAGGACGTCGGGCACGCCCTCGATGCGATCCTCAGAGTGAAGCCGGCGACGACGCTCGAACGGCTCCGCAGCGAGCTCGCGGTCGTCATGACGGGGCTGGCGCAGGACTTCCCCGTCGCTGACGCGGGACGAGACTTCGTCGCGCAGCCGCTCGTCGCGTCGGTCGTCGGGGATCTCCGGTCCATCCTGTTGATCGTGTTCACGGCGACCACGTTGCTGCTCCTCCTCGCGTGCGTCAACGTGACGAACCTGCTCCTGGGCCGCGGCGCGGCACGCGCGCGCGAGGTCGCGGTCCGCTCGGCGCTCGGCGCAAATCGCGGCCGCATCATCCGCCAGCTCCTGACGGAGTCGTTTGTCGTGACCGTTCTTGGAGCAATCGGCGGCCTGTGGCTCGCTTACGCGGGCGTGCGCGCGCTGCAGACGCTCGGCGCGTCGAAGCTGCCCCGCCTCGAGTCGGTGCCCTTCGACGCACACGTGCTCGGCTTTGCGGCGCTGGTCCTGGTCGTCAGCGGTCTGATGCTGGGCGTCGCACCCGCGATCCGTCTGGCACGCACCGATATAAAGACCCTCATCAACGAGAGCGGCCGGACGACGAGCACCGGGCGCGGGACGTCGCGGCTGATGGGGGCTATGACCGTGGTCGAGATCGCGCTCGCGCTGATGCTCGTGGCCGGCGCCGCATGGCTCGTGCAGAGCTTCTCGAAGCTGCGCGAAACCGATCCAGGCTTCGTCCCCTCCGGACGCCTCATCGTCGACGTCCGCCCAAATCCTGCCAGCGTGCGCGGGCCGGACCAGACCATCGCGTGGACGCATGCGCTTTTTGACCGCCTGCGCGCGATTCCCGGCGTCACCGGCGTCGGGTCGACCGCCGCGTTTCCACTGCGCGGAACGCTCGACGGTTCCTTGTTGATCCAATTCCAGGGCGAGGCGTTCGACCCCGCACGCCCGCCTGGCGCGCGTCTGCGGCTCGTGACGCCTGGGTTCTTCGAAACGATGGGCATCCCGCTTGCCGCCGGCCGGGACTTCAGCCCTGACGATCGCCAGAACACGGCCGCGGTCGCGATCGTGAACCGCGAATTCGTGCGCCGGTATCTCGCCGGGAGAGATCCGCTGCACACGCAATTCGCGTTCGGCTACCCGACCGTCGATCAGACGACGCTCAGGACCATTGTCGGCGTTGTCGGCGACGTACGATACCGATCGATCGCGGAGGCGGCTGAACCGAGCTTCTACGTCCCGCAGGGCCAGTTCCCGTTTCCACGCCAGGCCGTCGTCGTGGCGACCCGACTCGCCGAGCCGAGCACATTGGCGCCAGTGGTCCGCGCTGAGATCGCTCGACTGGAGCCCCAGCTTGCCGTCGACGTCGAGACCGCGTCGCATCTCGTTTCATCGACCCTCACGCGGCAAGAGCTCGGCATGACGCTGATGCTCTTGTTCGGCGCGACCGCTCTGGTGCTCGCCGCGGTCGGTATTTACGGCGTCATCGCGTATGCGTCGGCCGAACGGCTGGGGGAGATCGCGACGCGTCTGGCGCTCGGCGCGACACCGTCGCAGGTCTTCTGGCTCATGATGCGCCGGGGCCACTGGCTGGCCACGGCGGGCGCAGCGATTGGCCTTGCCGCGGCGTACGCCGTCGGGCGCGCTGTCGGCAGCACCGTCTATGGGCTCCAGGCGTCGGACCCGATTGTCCTCGCGTCGGCAACCGCGGTTGTCGCGGTCATCACCTGGATCGCCACCGCCATTCCCGCACGGCGCGCGGCGCGCATCGATCCGATCCTCGCCTTGCGCGCCGACTAGGCCGACTAGAATGTCCTGTGCATTTGTTCAAGCTGGCGACCGTCCGCCTGCTCGGCGTCTCCGTGGCCGGGGCCGCAGCGTTGGCGGCCGGGGCCTGCGGCCGTCACGCAAGCCAGGCACCGCAGAAAGCTGAACGCTCCGTCGTCTGGCGCCAGCTCGGGTCGTGGGCCGGCCGCGGCAGCCTCCAGACCGAGTCGTTCACGAGCGACTCCGGCACCCTTCGAATCCGCTGGGAGACCAGTTCGCCGCCGGACAGTGGATCGACCGCCGAATTGGGAGGAGGGGTAGGCGGCGCGGCAGCCAGGGACGGGGCCGCGGGCGTCCCGCCGAGCAGGGACGCGAGCGGGGGCGCGCCTGCAGGCGCGCGCCAAAGCGCCCAGACGCGGACTGTAGAGCCCGGGTCGTTTCACTTGGCGGCGCACAGCGCGATCAGCGGCCGCCTCCTCCAGCAGGTCGTCGACCACACCGGAGCCGGCCAGGGGGTCGGCTACGTCCAGCAGGAGCCTCATGTGTTCTACGTGGTCGTCGAATCGACACAGCTGAACTGGAGGTTTACGGTAGAAGAGGCCATCGAGTATCCTTAGCCGTACCCTAATCGGGAGCCGTACCCCAGCGGCCCTAAAATACGCCGGTCATAAGGAGTCGAACGATGACCGAAGACGCTGCCAAACAGTTCTCCCGGCGCAATTTCATCAAAGGCGTCATCGCCACGGGCGCCGTCGCTTCCTCCTCCGCGTACCTGTTTCGCTCGACGACGCTGCAGGGCCAGCCGTCAGCCGGCGGCGCCCCCGGGACTGCTGAACGGCTCATCACGCTCAACGTGAACGGCCAGGATCGGCGTCTCGACGTGATGCCTCAGGAAACGCTCGCCATGACGCTGCGCTACAAGCTGGGGCTGACCGGCACCAAGATCGGCTGCGACCGCGCCGAGTGCGGCGCCTGCACCGTGCTTGTCGACGATGTGCCGCACTATTCGTGCTCTTTCCTCACACATCGCGCGCGCGGCAAGAAGGTCGTGACGATCGAAGGGCTCGCCGATGCCGCGACGGGAAAGCTGAGCGCGGTGCAGCAGGGCGTGATCGACGAGCAGGGCTTCCAGTGCGCATTCTGCATGTCGGGCTTCATCATGGCCGCGACCGGCTACCTGAAGACCAATCCCAATCCGACGCGCCAGGAGCTCGCGCACGGGGTCTCGGGCAATCTGTGCCGCTGCCAGGACTACGACAAGATTCTCACCGCGCTGATGCGTGGCGCTCAGTTGATGCGAGGCTGAATCATGGCGAACAAGTTGATCGGCCAGAACTACGTCACGCCCGACCTCGTGGCGAAGGTCACAGGCGCGGCCAAGTACGCCGAAGATTTCCGCGCGGACGGCATGCTGTTCTGCAAGCTGCTGCTCAGCCCGCTGCCGCACGGGCGCATCCGGCGCATCGACACCAGCAAAGCGCTGGCACTGCCTGGCGTCAAAGGCGTCCTCACCGCAGACGACCTTCCGGCACCAGCTGATGTCGTCACCGATCTCGGCCAGACGATCAAGGCGAATACGAAGGGCGAGAAAGCCCTGACCAACGAGCCGGTCTATCAGGGCGAGCCGGTGCTCGCGGTGGCGGCGGTCGACGAGCTCACGGCGTCCGAAGCGATCGAGCGGATAGAGATCGACTGGGAACCGCTGCCCTTCGTCGTCGATCCTCTCGTCAGCCTGCGACCGGGCGGACCGAACGCGCGGCTCGAGGGCAACATCTGGGGAAAGGCGAAGCCGGCCGCGCCGGGGGCACCGATCACGCCGCCGGCCATCGAGGAATTGAAGTGGACGGATGCCGACTTCGCCGAGTACGAGCACGGGCGCCTGCCAATGGGCGCGACGCCTGACGAATGGGCCTACGGAGACGTCGACGCAGGATTCAAGAACGCGGCGCTCGTCCTCGACGAGACGTTCGTGACGCCGAACACGAGCCATCAGACGCTCGAGCCGCGCACCGCGATGGCGTACTGGCAGAACGGGAAGCTCTACATCCACTGCTCGACCCAGAGTGTCGTTCAGACGGTCGGGTCCATGTCGCGCTGGCTTCACCTGGACGCGAAGGACATCGTCGTCATCAGCCAGTACACGGGCGGCGGATTCGGAAGCAAGGCCACCGGCACCATTACGGCCGTCATTCCCGCGCTGCTCTCCAAACGGTTGAACGCGCCGGTGATGATGCGCATCGATCGCGAGACCGAGCATTACATCGGCGGTGCCCGGCCCGCGATGCACGGCCGCCTCAAGGTCGGCTTCGCGAAAGACGGGCGGATCACGGCGCTCGATATGTTCGTCGTCAACGAGAACGGTCCGTACGAGCCGGTTGGCGACACCGGGACGTCGGGACGCATGGTCTCGCTGCTTTACCAGCCGCAGGCGATGCGCTGGCGCGGCGTGTCGGTGCTCACCAACACGCCGCCGCGCCGTGCGCAGAGCCAGCCCGGCGGCATGCAGGGCATCGTGCTGATTGAGCCGATCCTGGCGAAAGCCGCGCGCAAGCTCGGCGTCGATCAAGTGGCCCTGCACCGCGTGAACGCGCCCGAAGGGAAGGCGGAGTTCGGCCCGGCGGGTCCGCAGGGCCGGCGCGCGCATGCCACAAGCGCTTTTATCAAGGAGGCGCTCGATCGTGGCGCGACAGAGTTCCGATGGGAAGAGCGCAAGGCGCAGGGCGGCAAGCGGCAGGGGTCGAAGGTTCGCGGCTACGGCGTCTCCACGAGCGTGTTCGTCGCAGGCTCGACGGGATACGACGGCTTGTTCGTCATCAAGCCCGACGGCCGCATGTACATCCAGTCGGGTATTGGCAATCTCGGCACCGAGTCGATGAGCGACTGTCATCGTGTGTCGGCCGAGCTCGTCGGCATCCCGTGGGAGAAGGTCGACGTCACGTGGGGCAATACGGGCAAGAATCTGCCGTGGAGCTGCGTCTCCGGCGGCAGCCAGACGACGCACGCCCACACGCGCGCGGCGCACGCCGCCGGCAAGGATGCGGTCAAGAAGCTGCAGGAGCTCGCCGCCAAGGTTCACGGCGGAAAGCCGGAACAGTACACCGTCGCAAACGAGCGTGTCACTGGCCCCGGCGGCAGCCTGACGCTCGCGCAGGCGGCGCAGAAAGCCATCGAACTCGGCGGCGTCTACGACGGCCACCAGCTGCCCGAAAACATCAACGCTGTCACGAAAGCCTCTGCGACGGCGCTCGCGGGCCAGGGGTTGATGGGTGTCGCCCGCGACATCTATCCGCGAGACGGCGTGACGCATTCCTTCGTCGCCGGCTTCGCGGAGGTCGAAGTCGACGTCGAGACCGGCAAGTATCAGATCATCGATTACCTCGCGGTTGCCGACGTCGGCACGGTGATTCACCCGCACGCCCTCGGCGGCCAGGTGCTCGGTCGATCGATGCTCGGCATCGGCCACGCGATCGGCCAGCACTGGGTGTACGACCAGCACTACGGTCTGCCGGTCGCCAAGCGGTTCTATCAGAACAAGCCACCGACCATTCTCGACGCGCCGCAGAAGATGGCGTGGGGCGCGCTGGATATCCCCGACCCCGAAACGCCTGTTGGCGCGCGCGGGATCGGCGAACCACCCGTCGCAGCCGGGTGCTGCGCCGTGCTCAACGCTCTCGCCGACGCGCTGGGTGACGACATGTTCAAGCGCGCGCCTGTCATGGTGGGACCGCTCATTGCCGCACTCGATGCCGGCAGGGCGATGCAGGAGCCCTTAACTGCGCACATCTAATTGAGGCACCTATGGCTGTAATCAGAGACGTCATACCGGTCTTCGAGCTGTACCAGCCAACCACCGTGGACGATGCGCTCGCCCTCCTGGAGAGGCATACGACCGACGCGTGGGTGCTGGCGGGCGGTCTGGACAGCATGGATTGGCTGAAGGACCGATTGAAGAAGCCGAAGGTCGTCGTCGATCTCACGCAGGTGAAGCCGCTCAACGGGATCAAGGAGGCTGCCGGCGGCGGCCTCGAGATCGGCGCGATGACGACGCTCACCGAGGTGGTGAGGCATCCGATCGTGCGCGAGAAGTACTCGCTCTTGATGCAGGCCGCTGAGCTCGTGGCCTCGCCGCAGATTCGCAATCAGGGTACGATCGGCGGCAACGTCTCGCAGGACACGCGCTGCTGGTATTACCGGGGCGGCTGGACGTGCTACCGCGCGGGCGGCAACATCTGCTACGCCGACACACCGACCGCGATCAACCGCGAGCATGCGATCTTCGACGCCGACCGCTGCGTGGCGGTGAACCCGTCGGACACTGCGCCGGCGCTCGTCGCGCTCGACGCGCGGATGGTGATTCGTGGACCGAGAGGCGAGCGCGTCATCAATGCCGAGGACTACTGGATCGGCCCCGGCATCGACATCACACGCATGAACGTATTGGCGCCGAACGAGCTGCTGGTCGCGGTCCGCATTCCGGAGACGATGGCGGGAGCAGACTTCTACTTCGAGAAGGTGCGCGATCGCCAGGTGTGGGACTTCCCACTTGTGAACGTCGCCTCCGCGATCAAGCCGGACAAGGGCAACGGCAACATCGGCGAAATGCGCCTCGTCGTCAACGCCGTCGCGGCGACGCCAAAGCGGTTGAAGAACGTTGAAGCCGCGGTGGTCGGCAAGCCGCGCAACGAAGAGACCGCGAAAATGGCGGGCGACCTCGCCGTGGAGGGCGCGCAGACGCTGCGATTCAACGGCTACAAGGTCCCGTTGATGCGCAACCTGGTCAAGCGTGCGATCCGGGGAGTGCCGGCGGCGACGACATAACCGGGCAGCCCGCCGTGACATGCTGGTTGTCAGCGCGTCTCCGGAAGGACCGCGCCGCCGACCACCGCGCGGATCATGCCGTCGGTCTTGCTGAAGAGATAGAGCTCCCCTGCACCATCGACCGCGACGTGGACGTCGGCGCGGCCGAGGCCTGAGACAGTGCCGCGCTGTGGCAGATATGGGAGCCGTCCCCCACGAGCGAAGTACGCCATCTTCGTGATCGGCTTCATCGTGTCGAAGAGCGCGGCGTTGTCCCCGCC
>Ga0182035_10000633_pt1 | contig 16682 bp, 14 predicted proteins | sample flu12Cox44000170_FD_125969 | JGI IMG/M metagenome (GOLD analysis project Ga0182035, IMG submission 125969) | Lab enrichment of tropical soil microbial communities from Luquillo Experimental Forest, Puerto Rico - flux4day.12C.oxic.44.000.170 | ecosystem: Environmental > Terrestrial > Soil >...
CCGCCGAAGGTGTTCTCCAGGCACAGCAACCGCGTGCGGGCAAAGTGCGCGTCGTCTGGCTTGATCGCGGCCTCGATGTCGGCCAGCGCCAGCGCGCCGTCCGGCTGGTGCGCGATCGGCTGCGGCTGGATGCTGCCCAGCACCGCGGCGCCGCCGCCTTCCCAGCGGTAGGTGTGGGCCATCTGGCCGACCAGGTACTCGTCGCCGCGCTGGCAGTGGCTCATCAGCGCCGCGAGGTTGCTCTGCGTGCCGGTGGGCATGAACAGCGCAGCCTCCTTGCCCAGCAGCGCGGCGATGCGCTCCTGCAGCGCGTTGACGCTGGGGTCGTCGCCGAAGACGTCGTCGCCGAGCGGTGCGGCGAACATCGCGTCGCGCATGCCCGGCGTCGGGCGGGTGACGGTGTCGCTGCGGAGGTCGACGACGCCGGTCATTGCACGGTGCTCAGGTTGAGGAAGTTGCGCAGCATCGCGTGGCCGTGCTCCGACAGGATCGACTCCGGATGGAACTGCACGCCTTCCAGCGGCGTCTTCGTGCCGACCAGGTCGCGATGGCGCACGCCCATGATCTCGCCGTCCTCCGAGCGCGAGGTGACGATCAGCTCGCCTGGGCAGGTCTCCTGCTCGATGACCAGCGAGTGGTAGCGGATCACGCTGAACTCGCGCGGCAGGTCCTTGTAGACGCCTTCGCCGTCGGTGGTCAGCGTGCTGGCCTTGCCGTGCATCTGGCGCTGGGCGCGCACGATGCGGCCGCCGAGCGCCGCGCCGATGCTCTGGTGGCCCAGGCACACGCCCAGGATCGGCAGCTTGCCCAGGTATTCGCGGATCGCCGGCACGCACACGCCGGCCTCGGCGGGCGAACAGGGGCCGGGCGACAGCACGAGGTGATCGGGCTTGAGCGCGCCAATCTCCTCGACGCCGATCTCGTCGTTGCGCACCACCCGCACGTCCTGCCCGAGCTCGCCGAAGTACTGCACGAGGTTGAACGTGAAGGAATCGTAGTTGTCGATCATCAGAAGCATGAGCGTTCCTGTGTCTGGGCTGGGATCGACTCGCGGACTCCGCAGGGCGCGGAACGGTCGATCGGGGGTCTCTCGTCGGCCGCGGGAGCCCGCGGCAAGGTCAACGGGGCGCACGCCGGAGGCGGCGCGACCCGGGCCGTGATCTTCACCAGCGCCAATGCCCGGTATGGAAGATGGTCGAGAGCTGCTTCATGTCCGGGCCATTCTAAGCGTGTCGCGCGCAAAAGCGGCGCGCAGGCCTTCTTCCCGCTGCAAGCGTGACTTCGGTGGCGATTGCGGTCTGTCCGGATCGCCGCACGCGCGCGCCCTCGCTACGATGGCGCGATGCTCCTGAAAGACGACTCCCCCGCCGCCAAGCCCGCCGCCGCGCCACGCCGGGGCCGCCGCCGCGCGGCGGACGACGCCCAGGCCGCGCCGCCGCGACCGTCGTCGATCGAGGAGCAGCTCGACCAGGCCGAGATCTGCTCGCGCTCGGGCCGCATCGACGAGGCCATCGAGATCTGCAACGCGCTGCGGCCGTCGCTGGCGGCCGGCGGCGATCCCGGCAGCGTCGGCTGGTGCGACTTCGTGCTGTCGCTGAGCCACCTCAACGCGGGCCGCGCCAAGGAGGCGGTGATCGCCGGCTACCGCGCCATCGCCAAGCTGCCGGCCGGCACCCGGCTGCTGCGCGGGCTGACGGTGCTCGCGTCGGCGCTCGCGCGCACGGGCGACGCCGGCGGCGCACTGGAGCTGCTGGAACGCGCCAAGCGGCTGCTGCCGCAGGTGCAGAGCCCGCGCGACCGCTGCCTGTTCTGGGTCAACTGCGGCAGCACCTTCCATGCGCTCGGCGACATGGATCAGGCCGTCAAGCATTCGCTGCTGGCCGACGGCCTGCTCGCCGAGTTCGACGATCCGTACCTGCACGCCGCCGTGAAGATGAACCTGCTGGTGCAGCGCCTGATCCTGGCGGTGGCCGGTTGCCGCGGCACCGAGACGCCCGAGCTGACCGAGCTGCTGGCCGCCGCCTCGGCGATGGTCGAGCGCCTGGTGGCCGCCGGCCAGCACTATTCGGTGGCCAAGGGCAGCGAGGACATCGCCGACGCCTACATCGCGCTCGGCCAGTACGAGAAGGCGCGCGAGGCGCTGCAGGTCGGCGTGAAGTCCGCCGACGCCGCCAAGGCCGGCCCCGACCGCGGCATCCTCGAGCTGCGCCTGGGCCGCATCGAGCGCCTGGCCGGCCAGTACCGGCGCGCGCAGGCCCACATCGGGCTCGCGCTGGAACTGCTGGCGGAGAGCGCGCTGCTCAAGGAACTGTCCGAGGCGCACCTGGAGAACAGCCTGCTCAACGAGGAACGCCAACACTGGCGCGCCGCGCTCGACAGCTACCGCGAGTCGGCGCAGATCCGCGAACGCCTGCTGATCGCGCAGTCGGACGCGCGCGTCCACGCGCTGGAGGTGCGGCTGGAGCTGGTGCGCGGGAACGGCGACCGCTGAGTCACTGCACCAGCGAGGCCGGCGGATTGGCCGGATGCCAGGCCTTGAGCCTGTCGAGCTTGGCGGCGTAGAGGTCGTGGTCGCTGCGCTTGACGGCGTCGGACATCGCCCGCGCCAGTTCGGCGCGCGCCTCGTCGACGCGGTTCAGGCCGAAGTCGGCCACCGCGAGCGCGTAGTGGAACTCGTGGTAGTCGGGATCGCGCGCGATCTCCTTGAGGAACATCTCGCGCGCCTTCAGGAAGTCGCCCTTGTGCAGCGCCACCTGGCCCTGCACGAACCAGTAGAACGGCGGCACCGGCTCGAGGACGGCCAGGCGCGCGCGCACGGCCTGCGCCTCGTCGGTGCGGCCCAGCTCGCGCAGCGCCTCGGCGTAGTTGGCGAGGACGCGCGGGTTGTCGGGCTCGCTGTCGAGCAGGCGGCGCAGCACCTGCTCGGCGCGCGCGGGGTCGCCGTGCCGCATGTAGACCACGGCCAGCGTGTTGTAGGCGCTGCGGAAGCGCGGGTCGAGCTTGATCGCCTGGCGCGCGCGCCAGTAGGCGTCGTCGAGCTGGCCGCGCACCATCGCCTCGGCCGCGCGGTTGTTCATGAACATGGCCAGCACGGTCTGCTGCGAGATCGGCTTCACGTGCCAGCCGTCGTTGTCGCCCGGCATGAAGTCGATCGTGTAGAGGCCGTTGCGGTCGAACATGCCGGCCAGGAAGTCCTTCTGGCGCTTCTCGAGCGTCAGGTTCACGTGCCCGCTCATGAAGTACATGTCGCCGGAGCGGCTCCACATCTCGTCGGTGGAGACCTGCTGGAACGTGACCTTCAGGTTCATCGCGTTGGCGAACGCGCCGGTCATGATCACCAGCGACAGGCAGTTGCCCTGGCGGGCCTCGAAGGCTTCGGCCGCGGTGCGCGTGCTGCTGGAGTCGTATTCGAGCTGGAGCTTGTTGCGCGTGTAGAGCGCCTCGGTGAGCGCGTCGCGCAGGCCGCGCGAGTGCGCCAGCGGCTCGATGACGTCGTCGAGATAGGCCTTCATCGCGGGCGTGAGCCGGAAGACGTCGGCCGGATCGATCGGCTCGGAGGGCGCCGCGAAGCGCGCGTCGTCGAACAGGTCCGGCGTCGCCGCAACCGTCTGCGGCGCGTCGGCGCAGCCGGCCAGCAACAGCGGCGCGACGGCCAGCGCCAGGCGGCACAGGGACATTCGGAATGTCGGCATGGCGAACTCCTCGACGGACGTCCGGCGCCTCGCGGCTCCGGGCTCCCATGATGAACTATGCGCTTTCCAGGCGCGCTGGCAAGAGGCCGGCGCGGGTCAGAACCCTTCCTCGACCAGCTCGGCCGCGCGCAGCAGCGCACGCGCCTTGGCCTCGGTCTCGCGCCATTCCATCTCGGGGACCGAATCTGCCACGACGCCGGCCGCCGCCTGCACGTAGAGCGTGTTGTTTTGCACGATCCCGGTGCGAATCGCGATCGCCACGTCCATGTCGCCCGCGAAGCTCAGGTAGCCGCAGGCGCCGCCGTAGATGCCGCGCTTGACCGGCTCGAGCTCGTCGATGATCTCCATCGCCCGGATCTTGGGCGCGCCCGTGAGCGTGCCGGCCGGGAAGGTGGCGCGCAAGACATCCATGTTGGTCATGCCCGGCTTGAGCAGGCCCTCGACGTTGCTGACGATGTGCATCACGTGCGAGTAGCGCTCGACGACGAAGGCGTCGGTCACCTTGACGCTGCCCGTGCGGGCGATGCGGCCGATGTCGTTGCGCGCCAGGTCGATCAGCATCAGGTGCTCGGCGCGCTCCTTCGGGTCGGCCAGCAGCTCCTTCTCGGTCTCGACATCGGCCTCGGGCGACGCGCCGCGCGGGCGCGTGCCCGCGAGGGGCCGGATCGTCACCTTCTCGCCGTCGGCCACGTGCTCGTGGCGCACCAGGATCTCCGGCGAGGCGCCGACGATCTGGAACGAGCCCATGTCGTAGAAGTACATGTAGGGCGACGGGTTGAGCGAGCGCAGCGCGCGGTACAGGCTCAGCGGCGACTCGGTGTAGCGCTTCTGCAGCCGCTGGCCCACCTGCACCTGCATCATGTCGCCCGCGGCGATGTATTCCTTGGCCTTGAGGACGGCGGCGATGTAGTCGTCCTTGGCGAACTCGCGCTGCACCGCGTACGACGGGCCGCGCTTGACCGCCGGCGCCGTCACCGAGTAGCGCAGCTTGTCCGACAGCTCGCCCAGGCGGCGCTTGGCGGCGAAGAACGCGTCCGGCGTCGTCGGATCCGCGTAGACGATCAGGTACAGCCGGCCCGACAGGTTGTCGATGACGGCCAGTTCCTCGGTCTGCAGCAGCAGGATGTCGGGCGTGTCCAGGCCGCCGGGCTTGGCGGTGCCGGCCAGCTTCGGTTCGATGTAGCGCACCGCGTCGTAGCCGAAGTAGCCGGCCAGGCCGCCGCAGAAGCGCGGCAGGCCGGGGCGCAGCGCCACCTTGAAGCGGCGCTGGAACTGCTCGATGAAGTCCAGCGGGTTGCCGTCGTGGGTCTCGACGACCCGGCCGTCGGTGACGACCTGCGTGACGTTGCCGGTGGCCTGCACGCGGGTGCGCGCCGGCAGTCCGATGAACGAGTAGCGGCCGAAACGCTCGCCGCCGACGACGGATTCCAGCAGGAAGCTCTGCGGCTGGCCGCCGGCGAGCTTCAGGTACAGCGACAGCGGCGTCTCGAGGTCGGCGAACGCCTCGAAGATCAGCGGGATGCGGTTGAAGCCCTGGGCGGCCAGGCTCTTGAATTCGAGTTCGGTGATCACGTTGGGGACACTCCGGTGGCCGGGTGCGCGGCGGCGGCCCTCGTGGCCCGGCCCGGCGCGCTGCGGCGAAGATTCTCGACGACGCTGCGGGATGCGCGAGCGTGACGTCGTCCAAGGTGCACGCGCGGCGCATGCGCCCGCGCGGTGCGGCGCCGGTGCACCGCGACGGGGCCCGGGGACGGGCGGGTCAGCGGCGCCTGGCGCGCTCGTTCGTCACGAACGGCGTCGCCAGACCCAGGCTCCCTGGTCGTGCGACCGCACCGCGCACGCTTTCGCGGGAGTGCAGGAGGGGACGAAGCCGTGGGACATGCGACTCAGTCTAACCGAAGGCGCCGCGCCCTCGCCACGCCGTTGCGCGCTCGGCCCTTCGGGCGGCGCGAAGTCCGCGCGATCAGGGCAAACCCCGAGACACGGATAAGTGCCGCCGTTCCGGGCCATCACCAAAGATCCCCGACTGGCCTGTTGCCGCAAAGTGACGTATTGCGCATTCCGCGCGGTTTGGCAATACCTTTTCCACGGCATGGCCCTTGCATGTCGTTACTTGTCGCTAAACTTTGCGGCACCACCGCGATTTCCGTCGTTGGGCGCGGTGGCCCCTTCGAAAGCCCCTCTCGCAACGGCGCGGCCGCTTCCCGGCCGCGACCCGAACGTGTCATCCGAGCACGACCGACATGACTGATCCGAGAATCATCGCGCGCTGCGTCCTGATGCTGGCCGGCGCTGCCGCCGGCACGGGCACGATGGCCCAGGTGGCCCCATCCGCCGCCGCCTCCGCCGCCGCCGAGAAGGCGCAGAAGGAAACCGACCGGACGATGTACTGGATCAAGGTGCTGGCCTCGACGCCCGCGCCCAAGGCCTCCGCCGCGCCCAAGCCGGCCGCCGCCGCCCCGGCGCCGAAGGTCGCCGCCGCGCCCGAGCGCGTGAAGGTCGCCGCGGCGCCGGCCCCGGCCGCCGCGCCGGCTCCCACCCCGAGCAGCGCCGACATCGCCAACGCGACGCCGTCGTCGGTCGTCGCCCCGGCGCCGGCCGCCGCGGCCGCACCGTCGCTGGCGGCCGCCACCGGCGGCGCGAGCGCCGGCAACCCCAGCGCAATGAGCACGGGCGGCGTCGACGCCGGCGTCTCGTCGGCCGGCGTGGCCGCCGGACTGGCCGCGCCGAGCGCCTCGGCGGCGCAGATCGACATCCCGGCCGCGGAAGAGGAACCCGATCCGGGCCTCGTCATGGTCCAGTCCGCCGACCCCGAATTCCCGATCGCCACGATGCGCCGCCTGCGCAAGGGCGAGGTCGAGGTGAAGTTCGAGGTGGGCCCGGACGGCGTCGTCGACGTCGTCACCGTGATCAAGACCACCCACCAGAGCCTGAACGCCGCGGCGATCGAGGCCGTGCGCAAGTGGCGCTTCAAGCCGACGCCGCGCGGCCACACGGCGATGGTCGAGCTGGCCTTCAACCTCGACTCCTGAGGCGCGGGCTCCTCGAACGGAAAGCGGCCCGCGGGCCGCTTTTTTCATGCGTGATCCCGGTTCAGGCCAGCGCGTCGAGACGCTCGATGACGCGATCGGGCCGCGCGTCGGCCACCGGCTCGCCGTGGTTGTAGCCGTAGCCCACCAGCACCACGGGGCAGCCCGCGGCGCGCGCGGCCTCGCAGTCGTTGCGCGAGTCGCCCACCATCAGCGTGCGCGCCGGACGGGTGCCCAGCGCCTCGCAGGTCTTGAGCAGCGGCAGCGGATCGGGCTTGTGGCGCTCGAACGAGTCGCCGCCGAACACCTGCGCGAAGAACGGCCGCAGCCCCTTGGCCTCCAGCAGCGCCAGCGCGAACGCGCGCGGCTTGTTGGTGACGCAGGCCAGTTGCCAGCCGCGCGCGCGCATCGCGGCCAGGCCCTCGGCGACGCCGGGATAGACGTCCGCATGCGTGCCGTTGACCTCGGCGTAGTGGCGCTGGTAGTGCGTCCATGCCGCATCCAGCAGCCCGGGCGCCCCGCCGACGTGCGCCAGCGTCTCGCGCAGCAGGTTCATGCTGCCGCGCCCGACGGTACGGGCGATGAAGGCCCGGCCCGCCGGCGGCAGCCCGAGCTCGGCCAGCGTGCGCGCGAGCGCCTGCTCGAAGTCGCCGACGGTGTCGACCATGGTGCCGTCGAGGTCGACGATGGCGGCGGCGATGGCGGAAAGATCGAGCGACGTGGCGGTCATGAGTCGCCCGATTATTCCGCAGCCGCGGCTTGCGACTAGAGTCGCGGACATTGGCACTTCACCAAGGCACCCGCATGCGCTCCTCGCTCCGCCCCTTCGCCGCCCTGCTCGCCCTCGCCGCGGCGGCCGCGGTCCACGCCGAACAGATCGGCGACGTCAACACCGCGTTCCAGTGGATCGGGCCCGACCACAAGATCGTCGTCGACGCCTACGACGACCCGAAGGTGGCGGGCGTGACCTGCTACGTGTCGCGCGCCAAGACCGGCGGCATCAAGGGCGCGCTGGGCGTCGCCGAGGACAAGGCCGAGGCCTCGATCGCCTGCCGGCAGGTCGGCCCGGTGTCCATCCGGCAGCCGCTGCCGCAGCAGGAGGAGGTGTTCAGCGAACGCATGAGCCTCGTGTTCAAGCGGCTGCGCATCGTGCGCATGGTCGACCGCGCGCGCAACACGCTGGTCTACCTGACCTATTCCGACCGCCTCGTCGACGGCTCGCCGCAGAACGCGGTGACGGCCGTGGCCGTGGATCGCGCCACGGCGATCCCCGTCAGGTAGCCGCCCTGTCGCGCCGGCCCAGCGCGCAGCGCAGGCGGGCGACCAGGTCGGCGACGGCATCGCGCACGGCCTGCAGTTCGCCGCGCAGCCGGGCGTCGTCGACCTGCGGCGCGCGCTCGCTGCGTTCGCCGCGCAGCAGCCTGTCGATGCGGTGCGCCGCGTTCTCCAGCTCGATCGCGCCGAGCGCCGCGGCGGCGCCGCCCATCGAATGGATCTCGCGGCCCGCGGCCTCGCGCGTGCCGCCGGGCGCGCCCGCCAGGTATTTCTCGACGGCGGACAGGCCGTCGCCGTACAGGTCGACGAAGTAGCCGAGCGCCTGCACGTAGAGAGCGCGCTGGCCGGCGAACAGGCTCATGCCGCGCACGACGTCGAGCGCCGCGATGTCGTCGAGCAGGTCGGTCGCCAGCGGCTCCGCGGGCGGCGGAGGCGGCGCGGACGCCTCGACCGGCGCACCGCGCGGCGCCTTGCGCGACTCGTCGAGCCAGCGCAGCATCTTGTCGTACAGCACGGCCGGGTTCACCGGCTTGCCGATGTGGTCGTTCATGCCGGCGGCCAGGCAGGCGTCGCGGTCGGCGCCGAACGCGCTGGCGGTCATCGCGACGACGGGCGTGGCGTCGAGCCGCGGCTCGGCGCGGATGCGGCGCGTCGCCTCGAGGCCGTCCATCTCGGGCATCTGCATGTCCATCAGGATCATGTCGAACGCGCCGCGGCGCGCCATGTCGACCGCGATGCGGCCGTTGTCGGCCACCTCCACCTGCAGGTCCACCAGGCGCAGCAGCTCGGTGGCGAGCTGCTGGTTGACGCGGTTGTCGTCGGCCAGCAGCACGCGCGCGCCGGCGTGGCGCTGCTTCAGGGTCCGCTCGAGATCTCGGTTCGCCACGGCCGCGCCGTGCAGCGGCGGCCCGGCCAGTGCCTGCGCCGACGCGCTCGCCGACTGCAGCTTGGCGGTGAACCAGAACTCGCTGCCGCGCCCAGGCTCGCTCTCGACGCCCACCACTCCGCCCATCAGCTGCGCCAGTTCGCGCGCGATCGACAGTCCCAGGCCGGTGCCGCCGAAGCGGCGCGTGGTCGAACCGTCGGCCTGCTCGAACGGCGCGAACAGCCGCTGCAGCACCTCGGGCGAGATGCCCTCCCCCGTGTCGCGCACCGAGAAGCGGATCGTCCAGTCGCTGCCGGCCTGCGCGAGCACGTCGCAGCGCAGCACGACGCTGCCGCGCGCGGTGAACTTGACCGCGTTGCTCAGCAGGTTCACGAGGATCTGCGACAGCCGCAGCGCGTCGCCGCGCAGCGCGTGCGGCAGGTCGCCGCGGTCCACCGTCAGCGCCAGGCCCTTGCGGCGCGCGCTGTCGGTGATCATGGCCGCGGCGCGCGCCAGCAGCGCGTCGACGGTGAAGTCCACCGGCGCCAGCACCAGCTTGCCGGCGTCGATCTTGGACAGGTCGAGGATGTCGTTGATGATGTCGAGCAGGTGCATCGCCGCGTCGCCTACCTTGGCCAGGCGGTCGGCCGTGGCGGCGTCGTGCGCGTCGCGCTGCATCAGGTGCGTGAGGCCGATGATCACGTTCATCGGCGTGCGGATCTCGTGGCTCATGTTGGCGAGGAAGGCCGACTTGGCCTGGGCCGCGTCCTGCGCGAGGTCGCGCGCCGCCACCAGCTCGAGGTTGAGTGTCTGCAGGTCGGCCTGCGCGCGCCGGGAGGCGGTGACGTCGGTGGCCAGCGTGAACATGCCGCGCACCTGGCCGCGCTGGACGTCGGGGATGTACTGCACCTCCCAGGTGCCGTGGCGGCCGTCGGCGCCGATTTCCTCGGTCTCGAACTTCTGCGGCACGCCCTCCAGCGCCCGCCTCGTGTAGGCGCGCCGCTCGGACGTCTCCTCGTCGTCGAAGATCTCGGCCTTGGTCTTGCCCAGCACCTGGTCCAGCGACCTGCCGATCCACTCGCAGTAGACTTTGTTGGCGAAGCGGCAGCGCGCGTCGCTGTCCCAGTAGGCGACGCGCACCGGCAGGTTGTCGGCGACGCCGCGCGTGAACGACTCGGCCTGGATCAGCTTGGTGTTGAGCTCTTGCAGCCGGCGCTCGCTGCGGCGCATCTCGGTGACGTCGGTGGCGATGAAGAAGTAGCCGCGGATCGCGCCGTCGACGACGTCGGGCAGGCGGTAGATCCAGAAGTTGCCGACCCGACCCTCGGCGCCGCGCATGTCGGCGGCCCGGCCCGTCGCCTCGCCACGCAGCACCTTGGCGATCGCCTCCTCGTCGGGCTGCAGCAGCACGTCGCCGACCGACTCGCGCACGCTGCGGCCCAGCACCTCCTCGCGCTTCTTGCCGAACCAGTCGAGCCAGGCGCGATTGGCGAACTGCAGGCGGCGCTCGCTGTCGACGTAGGCCAGCAGCGTGGGCTGGTGGTCGGTCATCGTCTGCGCGAAGTTCTCGCTCTGGATGCGCGCGGCGACGGCGGCCTCGAGCTCGCGGGTGCGCTCGTGCACGAGCTCCTCGAGGCGGTCGCGATGGCGCTCGAGCTCGGCCGCGGCGCGCTTGCGTTCCGCGATGTCGCGCAGCACGCCCAGCACCGCGGGCCGGTTCTGGAAGGTGGTGCGGTTGGCCACCAGCTCGAACTCGGCGCTGCTGCCGTCCTTGCGCAGGAAACGCACCTCGTAGGTGCGCACCGGCTCCGGCCCCGTGCCGACGCGAGCGCTGAAGCGCTCGTTCCAGACCTGCAGCACCTCGGGCGCGAGCACGCGCTCGAACGGCAGGCCGGTGAACTCCTCGCGGGTGTAGCCCAGGCGCTCGAGCAGCAGCCGGTTGGCGTAGGCGAAGCGGAAGTCCTGCGCCACGAACACGCCGTCGGCCAGCGCGTCCATCAGCGTGCGGTTGGTGCTCTCGCTGACGCGCAGCGCCTCCTCCACGCGCCGCGACTCGGTGACGTCGGTGAACGACAGCACGCCCCCGGTGACGGCCCCGCCGCCGTCGTGCAGCGGCTCGCAGTTCACGTCCAGCCAGCAGGTGCCGCTGTCGGCGGTGCGCATGCCCAGCAGCGCGTGGCGCACCGGGCGGCCCGTGGCCAGCACGACCGCGATCGGGATCTGCTCGGGCGGCACGACCGCGCCGTCGACGCCGATCGGCTGCCAGTCGGCGATGCGGTTGTGGCGCAACTGCTCGAACGACTGGCCCAGCAGCCGCTCGGCCGCGGCGTTGACGCCCGTCAGCCGCGCCTCGCCGTCGAACATCATGACGCCCTCGTTGAGCGACTCGATCATCGTCCGGTAGCGCTCCTCGCTGCCGCGCAACGCGGCCGTCGCGGCGCGCTGGCGCGAGATGTCGTGCAGCACGCCCAGCATCGCGGGCCGGCCGCCCCAGTCGGTGCGCGTGGCCGAGACGGACAGGTGGCGCACGCGGCCGTCGGGCAAGGTGACACGGTACTCGCGGTAGTCCTCGTCGGCGCCGCCCGAGACGACCGCCCGGTACGACGCGGCCGGACGCCGGCGTTCGTCCGCGGACAGCAGGGTTGCCGGATCGATGCCGACCAGCGCCGCGGGCTCGCGCCCGAGCATGCGGGCCGCCCGGCCGTTGACCCAGGCGAAGCGGTCGTCCTGCAGGATGGCGATGCCCGCGGCGACGTTCTCGATCACCCGGCGGAACGCGCCTTCGTCCACCGCACGGCCTTCCTGTTCGCTCATGTGTTTCCCGTCCTCCCTCGGCGCCCGGTCCAGGCCGCGGCTCGCGGGCCAGGCCTTGTCCGGGGCAAGTCGGGGCAGTTCACTCCGACGGCATCGGCGTGTCAAGCCGTATAACCCTCCTGCGGCCCGGAGGCGATGCGCGGCACGGCTAGGCCGCCGCGCGCGATCCGGCGGCGCCGCTCCAGAGTCCGGTTAGCGCCGGCCCGCCGGCGCGGGAAGCGGGCCGGCGATCAGGCCGCGCGCCGCAGCAGGTAGACCGTGAACCCCGTGCGCCCGCCGTCCTGCCACGAGCGCTCGCAGCGCCAGTGGGCGGCGTGCGCCATGCGCAGGAACTGCGACGGCGTGTACTTGTAGCAGTTCTCGGTGTGGATCGTCTCGCCCTCGGCGAACGCGAACGTGCGGCCGCGCACGCGCACCTCCTGCGCACGGAGGCTGACCAGGTGCATCTCGACGCGGCCCTGGCGCGGGTCGTGGCGCGCGAGGTGGTGGAAGTCGCGGCTGTCGAAGTCGCCGTCCAGCTCGCGGTTGATGCGCGCCAGCAGGTTCAGGTTGAACTCCGCCGTGACGCCGGCGGAGTCGTCGTAGGCCGGGATCAGCAGCGCCGGATCCTGCGTCGTGTCGACGCCGATCAGCAGCCGCGAGCGCGGCCCCAGCGTGCGGCCCAGCTGCGCCAGCAGCGCGACGGCGGCGTCGGGCGTGAAGTTGCCGATGGTCGAGCCGGGGAAGAAGCCGAGGTTGCCGGACGGATCCGCCGACGCCGCGGCCGGCAGCGCGAACGGCTCGGTGAAGTCGGCCACGACGGGCTGCATCCGGACCTGCGGGAAGTCGCGCGCCAGGCCGGCGACGGCGTCGTGCAGGAAGTCGGCGGAGATGTCCACCGGCACGTAGCGCGCCAGCGCGGGCATCGCGGCCAGCAGCAGGCGCGTCTTGCGGCTGGAGCCGCTGCCGATCTCCACGAGGCTCTGCACGCCGCCGATCTCCGCCCCGAGCTCGGGCGCGAGGCCGGCCAGCAGGCGCGTCTCGGTGCGCGTCGGGTAGTACTCGGCGACCTGCGTGATGTCCTCGAACAGCTCGGAGCCGCGGCGGTCGTACAGCCAGATGCTGGGAATGTGCTTCTGGTCATCGTCCAGGCCTTCCAGCACGTCGGCCTCGAACTGCGGGTCGACGCGGAACGCCGGCGTGAGCGGCGTCACGTTGTAGCGCGTGGACAGCGCCGCCGCGCGCTCGGCGTCGGCCCGTTGGGTGTCTGTCTTCATGCGTCCTCCGCGAGGCGCAGGCCGCTGAACTGCCAGCGCTGCCCGGGTTGAAAGAAGTTGCGATAGCTCGCGCGCAGGTGGCTGCGCGACGAGGCGCACGAGCCGCCGCGCAGCACGTACTGGCCGTTCATGAACTTGCCGTTGTACTCGCCGACCGCGCCCGGCGCGGGCCGGAAGCCGGGGTAGGCGACGTAGGGGCTGGCCGTCCATTCCCAGACGTCGCCGAACATCTGGCGCAGACCGGGCGCGGCGGGTTGCGCTTCGGCGTGCGGCGCCCAGGCCCCTGTCTCGACGAAGTTGCCTTCGACCGGCAGCTCGCGCGCCGCGCGCTCCCACTCGAACTCGGTGGGCAGCCGCTTGCCGGCCCAGCGCGCGTAGGCATCGGCCTCGAAGAAGCTGACGTGCGACACCGGCGCGTCGAGCGCCAGCGGCCGGAGCCCGGCCAGCGTCATCTGCAGCCGCGTGCGGCCGTCGTCGGCCAGTTCCCAGTACAGCGGCGCCTGCCAGCGCTGCGCCTGCACCGCGTCCCAGCCGTCGGACAGCCACAGCTGCGGATCCGCGTAGCCGCCACCTCGACGAACGCGAGCCACTCGCGGTTGGTGACGGGCCGCGTGGCCAGGCGGAACGGCCGCAGCGCGACGGCGTGGCGCGGCGACTCGTTGTCGAACGCGAAGCCCGCACCGGCGTGGCCGGTCTCGACGACGCCGCCGTCGAACGCGATCCAGCCGGACGGCGCCGCGGTCGTCGGCGCAGCGGCCCCGGACGATGCCCGCACGGCCGGCCGCAGCGGGTTCTGCGCGAACAGGTGCAGCAGGTCGGTCAGGATCAGCTCCTGGTGCTGCTGCTCGTGGTGCAGGCCCAGCTCGACCAGGTCGCCGGCCTGCGCGGGCAGGCGCGTGCCGAGCAGGTCGGCCATCGCGTGGTCGACGTGCTCGCGGTAGGCGCGCACCTGCGCCAGCGACGGGCGCGTCAGCAGCCCGCGGCGCGGCCGCTCGTGGCGCGCGCCGACGGCGTTGTAGTACGAGTTGAACAGGAAGCCGAAGCGCTCGTCGAAGCGCCGATAGCCCGTGCCCAAGGCCGCGAGCACGAACTGCTCGAAGAACCAGGTGGTGTGCGCGAGATGCCACTTGCCGGGGCTCGCGAACTCGGCGGACTGCGGCGTGAGATCGGCGTCGTCCAGGCCGTCGACCAGGCGCAGCGTGGCGGCGCGCACCCGGCGATAGTCATCGATCGAAGGCGTCATGCGAAAGGGTGCGACGGGAGCCGCGGTTGGGGCGTGGAGGTCCGGCGCTGACGGGCGCCGGCTCGGCCGTGTGACCGAGGGGCCATGCTAGGGGCAAACGCCGCGCCGTGCTGCCGGGGCCCGCCGCGCCACCATGGTGTCAGCAGGGGACTTTCACGCCGCCGACAGATTGGCCGGCGCAGCGCCACGCCCGCCGGCAAATCCGGCGTTCGGCAATCCTTGCCCTCCCGGCGGGCGCGGGCGCGCCCGGGGCCCCTCGCTCAGGCGGCGAGTGCCGCGCGCATCTCGGCGATCGCGTGGGCGTAGTCCTTCTGGCCGAAGATCGCGCTGCCGGCCACGAAGGTATCGGCGCCGGCGTCGGCCGCGGCGCGGATGTTGTCGGCCTTGATGCCGCCGTCGACCTCGAGGCGGATGTCGCGGCCCGAGGCGTCGATGACCTTGCGCAGCTTCTCGATCTTGCGCAGCGCGCTCGGGATGAAGCTCTGGCCGCCGAAACCGGGGTTGACGCTCATCACCAGCACCAGGTCGACCTTGTCGATCACCCACTCCAGGATGTCGATGGGCGCGGCCGGGTTGAACACGAGGCCGGCCTTGCAGCCCGCGCCCTTGATCAGCTGCAGCGTGCGGTCGACGTGCGTGCTGGCGTCCGGGTGGAAGCTGATCAGGTCGGCGCCGGCCTTGGCGAAGGACTGGGCGAGCGCGTCGACCGGCTGGATCATCAGGTGCACGTCGATGGGCACGCGCGTGCCGTCGGCCTTGACGGCATGCTTGCGCAGCGCCTCGCAGATCATCGGACCGAAGCTGAGGTTGGGCACGTAATGGTTGTCCATCACGTCGAAGTGGATCCAGTCCGCGCCGGCCGTGATCACGTCGGTGAACTCCTGCCCCAGCCGGGCGAAATCGGCGGACAGGATGGACGGGGCGATGCGGTAGGTGGGCTTCATGGCGGACAGGCGGGGACGGCGGGCGGAAGGCGCGATTCTAGGGTTTGCGAGCAATCCGCGTGCGCCGCACGCCGGCGCCGCGCGGCTTATGCATCAAAATGCGGCGATGCCACGTCCCGAACTCCGCTGCAGCGTCGTCACCCGTTTCCTGCACGAGCAGTCGTCCGCCGCGGATGACGTCTACGCCTTCGCGTACACGATCACCATCCGCAACACCGGCGAGGTGCCCGCGCAAGTGATCGGCCGCCACTGGGTCATCACCCACGGCAGCGGCAAGGTGGAGGAGGTGCGCGGGCTGGGCGTCGTCGGCCAGCAGCCGCTGCTCAAGCCGGGCGAGCAGTTCGAGTACACGAGCTGGACGCGCATCACGACGCCGCGCGGCAGCATGCGCGGCGAGCTGCTGTGCATGACCGACGAGGCCGAGCCCTTCGAGGCGATCGTCGAGCCGTTCCCGCTGGCGATCGCCCAGGCGCTTCACTGACGTCCGGTCGGCGTTTCCTCGGTGTCGGCTTCCTCGTCGCCGCGCCCGGCGCGCCCGCGGAACGTCCACCACACCACCGCCACCATCGCGCCCAGCGCCACCATCGCCTCGAACAACATCCAGCCCATGAGATCTCGTTTCGCAGTCGTTGCCCTGGGGGCGATTCTAGGGACGCTGGCCGGCTGCGCGGTGCACGCGCCGTACGGCGGCCCGTCGGGCGAGACGCGCGCCCCGGCCGCAGCAGCCTCCGGCTCGACGGCCACCCCGCTGCCGCCGCTGACCCCGCTGGCCGGCGAACCCGAGCACCCGCACGCGCGCTGGGTGCCCGCCGCGTTCGCCGACCTGCCCGGCTGGCGCGACGACCGCACGCTGGAGCTGTGGCCCGCGCTGCGCCAGGGCTGCGCGGTGCCGGCGCCGCGCTGGGCCGCCCTGTGCGGCGAGGCGCTGCGCTACACGCCGCGCGACGACGCCGACGCGCGGCGCTGGCTGGAGCAGCGGCTGGAGGTCTTCCGACTGGAGTCGGGCGACGGCGACGCGACGGGCTTGGCCACCGGCTACTTCGAGCCGCTGGTCGAGGCGCGGCGCAAGCCGGCCGGCGCGTTCCGCACGCCGCTGTGGGGCGTGCCCGCCGGCTACGTCCCGCACAAGCCGACGTGGACGCGCCAGGAGCTCGACACCCTGCCCGAGGCGCGCGCCTCCGTGCGTGGCCGCGAGATCGCCTGGGTGGCGGATCCGCTCGACGCGCTGATGCTGCAGGTGCAGGGCTCCGGCCGCCTGCACGTCGTCGAGCCCGACGGCCGCGACCGCGTCGTGCGGCTCGCGTTCGCGGGCAACAACGAGCAGCCGTACAAGTCGGTCGGCCGCTGGCTGGTCGATCAGGGCGAGCTGAAGCTGACCGAGGCGTCGTGGCCGGCGATCAAGGACTGGGCGCGCCGCAACCCTGCCCGGGTGCAGGAGTTGCTGTGGGCCAACCCGCGCGTGGTCTGGCTGAAGGAGGAGCCGCTGCCCGACGCGCGCGTGGGCCCGCGCGGCGCCCAGGGCGTGCCGCTGACGCCGGGCCGCTCGATCGCCGTCGATCCGGCC
>Ga0182035_10000634_pt1 | contig 16675 bp, 16 predicted proteins | sample flu12Cox44000170_FD_125969 | JGI IMG/M metagenome (GOLD analysis project Ga0182035, IMG submission 125969) | Lab enrichment of tropical soil microbial communities from Luquillo Experimental Forest, Puerto Rico - flux4day.12C.oxic.44.000.170 | ecosystem: Environmental > Terrestrial > Soil >...
CGCATTCGCTCGGCCGCGACGGCGCGTGAGGAGTTCACCCTGCTCCTGGTCGGCCTGTTCGGCGCCCTCGCGCTGGTCGTGGCAGTAACCGGTCTGTACGGCGTGACCGCGTTCGCCGTCGCCCAGCGGACGCGCGAGCTGGGGATCCGAATCGCGCTCGGGGCCACGCGGCTCGACGTGATCCGGCTCGTCGTCGCATTGGGCGGCCGCCTGATCATCGCGGGGATTGCGATCGGCATGGCGACATCGCTTGGCTTCTCGCAGCTCATGCGCAGCATGCTGTTCGGGATCAGCGCGCGCGATCCGTTGACGTTCGTGGGCGTGGCCGCGCTGCTGGCCGCGCTGTCGCTGGTCGCGTGCTACGTGCCTGCACGCCGCGCGATGCGTGTGGATCCCGTCATCGCGCTCCGGACGTGACGCTCCGGACATGACGCCGGCGGCGCTCGGGGCTCCGAGCGTCGAGTTATCTCAACTACAGCCTGTTATTCGGTCGATGAAGCCGGGCGCCCCGTCGTCATCTGATATGGTAGACTCTTCTTTTCGGAAGGCGTCCGACGCGCACTTATGAAAAACTCCCGCGAAAGCCTGGCCGATGAAGCGTATGTAATCGTGCGTGAACGGATCCTCCGAGGCGAGCTGCCAATCGGGAACGTCATCTCGCGCCGACGACTGGCCGCGGAGTTGGGCATGAGCCTGCTGCCCGTCTCCGAGGCCTTCCAGCGGCTGGAGCTGGAGGGCCTGCTCGAGAGCCGTCCCAGAGCCGGGACGAGAGTCAGGATCCCGAATGAACAGGACGTACGAGGGCACTACATCCTGCGCCAGGCGCTCGAGGCCGAGGCGGCGCGGTTGTTTGCCGAGGTCGCCACCCCCGGCGAGCGGCTGGAACTGCAGAAGCTTGCCGCGCGTGTGGACACCCTGTCCGCACAGGCCGACGGCGATCGGTTCATGTACTTGAGCCTTCACGAAAAACTGCACAGGCGGATCGCCGAGTGCACGCGCTGCCAGCCTCTGGTCGATGCCATCGAGAAGAACCACGTGCTCGCCCTCACATGGCTGTGCGTCGCGCGACAGCCCTCGACGGACCAGCCCCGGCGAGGACATCGGGATCTCATCGAGATCCTCGTGAAGCGGGAACCGCTCGTCGCAGCCGAGGCGATGCGCGCGCACATTAACTCCGCTCTCGAGAACACGCTGCGCCGGCTCGAGCCGTACTTCAAACTCCGTGAGGCCAGCGGAGCGACGTACGCCAGAGGACTGAGCGCCACGAGCTCTCTTGCCGCCACGAACGCCCAGCACCTGAACGGACTGGCCGCAGCGAGAGGATGAAAACGCGCTAAGACGTGCGGGCCGCGACGTCCAGGACGTCGAGAACCGCGCGGTAAGTGAGGGGACCGTCCGCCCCGAAGCGGTCGCGGAGTCCCGCGTCGGCGCTCCACTGCTGGCGACGCGCAGCCGCCTCGGCCATGATCGGGTCGACACCGATCGCACGAAGCGTCTCGGCCACTTCCTCCATTTCGCGCGCCCGGCGCTCGCCGTGCATGACGACGCGGCCGATCATGTAGTCGGCGAGCTTCTTCCAGTCGATACCTGGAAAGCTCTCGTCGAGAGACGCGAACACGTGCTCGTCCGCGTCGTACAACCGCGCCGCGAGCACGCACTCGCACATCAACGCCTCGAGACCCTTGACGATGATGCTTCGGCACATCTTGACCGCGGCGGCGCTGCCGACCGCCGCGCCGGCGAGCACGTGGCACCGCATGTTGAACGGCCGCACGGCATCGGCAAACGCCGCGGCCGACGGGCCGCCGACGAGCATCGGCACCCGATGACCGTACGGGAGCACCGGCGCCATCACCGCCACCTCGACGAAGCGCGCGCCGCTCGCGTCGACGACGGCGGCGATCTCACGCTTGAGCGCCGGCGACACGGAATTGAGGTCTGCGTACATGTGGGCCGGCCCGAGAAACGGCGCGGCGGCCGACGCGGCCTCAAGCGCGGAGCTCGACGTCACCGTCGAGAAGACGATGTCGCTCGAGCCCACCAGCTCGCGAGGCGATCGCACGATCGTCGTCTGGCTCTGCTCTGCCCGCCGGCGAATCAGGGGGCCGAGATCCGGCGCGTCGCTCTTGATGTCATAAGCGTGCAGGCGGTCGACACCCTCCGATCGCAGCCCGAGCGCGATGCTGGATCCGGCCTCACCAAATCCGATGAAGCCAATTGAAGGATGAACAGGCAGGCTCGGCACGGTTCGGCTGTTCGTGTGTCAGGATCCGACTCGTTGAGGCGCCGGCGCGGAGGCTGCCTGAACGGTCCATGCGCGAGGAACGTGCCGGCGGATCGCCGCGAGCGCGACGAAGGCCGTCGCCATCGTCACACCGATCAGGCCGAAATAGCGAGACGATCCGCCCGATTCGAGCGCCCACGATCCGACCCACGGGCTGAGCACTCCGCCGATGCGCCCGACGGCCACGGCAGTGCCGACCCCTGTCGCGCGCACTGCCGTCGGATAGATGTGGGCGGCAAGCGCGTACATTGTCGTTTGGACGGCATTGATCAAGCCGCCCGTCCACGCGAGCATGGCCAGCACCGCGAAAGCCGACTGCGCGCCAATCGGCATGACCGCCAGCACGGCAGCACCGGCAATCGCCCCGGCCGCCATGACGAGCATGGTGAGCCGCGACCCCAGACGCATGATCACCATCGCGCCCAGAACGGCTCCGGCGACGCCGCCGAGGTTGAACGCGGTGAGGCCGTAACTGGCCGTCGCGACGTCAAAGCCCGCACCCACCAGCATCGACGGGACCCAGTTGACCCCAACGTAGACCGACAACAAGCAGAAGAAGTACGACGCGCAGAGTGCCAGCGTGTCGCGCCGATAATCCGGCGCGAGCAGCTCGCGCGCGGACGCATGCGCAACGGCTTTTTCTGTGGTGTCGACGAACGCCGCGCCGTCGGACACGTGATGCCCCGCGCGGCGCAGGAGCGCCCGGAGCTGCGCCCACCGCTCGGGCAGCCGCGCCAAAAAACGCGGCGACTCGGGAAGCACCTTGAGCAGCACGGCCGCCATCACGAGGGGGACGATCCCGCCGACGAGAAACAGCCCCCGCCAGCCGAATCGCGGCAGGATTTGTCCGCCGACAATGCCGGCCAGCGACCCACCAAGCGGAATGCACACGATCGTGAGGGTGACCGCGAAGGGCCGCTGGCGCCGGGGCACGTACTCGGACGAGAGCGCGGCCGCATTCGGCATCGCACCGCCAAGGCCCAGGCCGGCGAGGAATCGCAAGGCGGTCAGGATCGCGACGCCGCCGGCAAACGCGACTAGAACGGTCAGGACGCCGAACACGACAACGCTGCCGAGCAGCGCAACACGGCGGCCGAAGCGGTCCCCGACGAACCCGCCGATAAACCCGCCGACCATCATGCCGACCATCCCGGCCGTCTGGACCGGAACGAACGCCGGCCGCGCCAGATGCCACTCTCTCATCAGCGCCGGGAGCGCCGCGGCCAGCAGCTGGTTGTCCAGGCCGTCGAGGATGATTGTCATCGCTGCCGCCAACACCAGGAGCTTCTGGTAGACGGTCCACGGTCCCTCGTCTATCAAGGAGCCAAGGTCGACGGTGCTCGATGACGTCATCGGTTGGGTCACCGTTCGGTCACCGGTTTCGTGTAAACAGCGGTTGGCCGAAGTCGTCCGTCAGCCGGAGCAGGTACTGGTTGTTTTCCTGGCAGATGTACTCGGCGAGCTCGCCGCGAGGCCGCCACGCGATGTTCCACGCGGCGGTCCAGCTCTTCGTGTACGCGCCAGGGTCGTCGATTGTGACTTCATAGTGCAGCGTGCTCTTGTCACGCCGGGTCAGCTTCTCGACGACGTGGAGCAGGTCGGTGTGTGGATGCCCCGAGTAATCGATCCAGGTCGCCTCGTTGAACCCCACCACATCGATCACGAGCGTGTCGCCCTCCCAGTGGCCGACCGAATGCCCCAGATACGTCGGGTTCAGCGCGTCACCGGCGGGATGGGGCCGGCCATCCATATAAATCTCGCGCCAGATGTGGGTCGCCCCCTCGAACGTCATCACGATACGCTTCTGCTCGGGGAGCTGGATGATCTCCATCGGGTACGGTGTCGCCATCATGCGCGGGCCGCCGGGCGGCAGGCAGTAGCCTTCCGGGTCGTACTTCGATTCGTTCCGCACGTTGTAATCGTAGACTGCCGCCGACCAGGGCATGAACGGCACCAGCGGTTCGAGCCGCGACCCGTCGTGCTTGGGATCATGACCGACGAGGCCGACCGATCCGCCGACTGAAGGCAAATCGCTCCCCCCCTCTGTCTTGTCGATGCGCAAGCCCATGTTCCTGATCCAGGGCACCCCCCAGACTCCCTGCTCGCCGGGAGCGCGTCCGAGGTTCGGCGTCCCGTCGGCAAGACGCGGCGTCGGAGCCGGGGCCGGCGGCGCGCCACGCTGCGCGACGACCGGGGCTACCGGCAGGATCGCCGCCGCGAGCATGAGTCCGAAGAGCCGGACCGTCATGCATCCTTTCACGTCAGGCCTCCTTCCAGACCTTACGGGCCGTATCCACGACCAACTCCAATTTGCGCCACTGGTCTTCTTCGCTCAGGAGGTTGCCTTCCATGGTGGAGGCGAAGCCGCATTGCGGGCTGACGGCGAGGTTCTCGATCGGCACGAAGCGGCTGGCCTCCTCGATGCGGCGGATCAGCAGGTCCTGCGACTCGAGCATCGGGACCTTGCTGCTCACGAGGCCGAGCACGACGGCCTTGGAACGAGGCACGAAGCGCAGCGCCTCGAACGTCCCCGCCCGCTCGGACTCGTACTCCAGCAGGAACAGGTCGACGTTGAGCTGCGTGAAGAGCCGTTCCGCGATCGGATCGTAGCCGCCTTCGGCGTACCACTGGCTCCGGTTGTTGCCGCGACACAGGTGCATCGCCAGCGTCACGCCGTCGCGCTTCACGCCCTCGAGACAGGCGTTGTCGACGCGAATCGCTTCGTCGAGGGCGGCCTCCGGGTCGACGCCCATCTCATCGTGGACGAACTGCCGCCACTTCGGATCGATGTAGTAGCTGTACCGCGGCGCGTCGATCTGGATGTACTTGATCCCCTCCTGGACGAGCGCCCGGATCTCCGCCCTCATGATCGGCACGATGTCCCACAGGAACTCGGAATAGGTCGGATACGCGCGCTCACTCACGCCTTTCTTGTACGCGATGGCGGGAAACTGGTTCGCCGTCGGCAGCGTGATCTTGATGTCACCAGGGGCGTGTTCTTTGAGGAAATCCACTTCATGCTTCGTCAGCCGCTTGGTCTGCCGAAGCTTGGCCACCACGGCGCCGCCCGGCGCGCCAACGCCCTTTGCGGCGCTCACGCCTACGGGGGCTCCCTTCCAGGTGCGGGCGAGCTCGTGCTGGGGATCCAGGCCCTCGACCGAATCGTAAAAGTCGCTCATGAAGCCCGTGCGGCGCAGCTCGCCGTCGGTGAAGATCCGGAAGCCGGCGTCCTTCTGGCGCTTCAGAACGCCAAGAATGTACCGGTCTTCCATGGCCGTGAGCCGCTGGCGCGTGACGTTCGGATCTGTGCGGGCCTCCAGCAGATCTGACGGTCGCAGGAGGCTGCCGACGTGGTCTGCCCTGTATGGGGACGCCATGTGTCAGTGTTCCTTCCCTTCGGTTAATGGGTCCTTCCCGACGCGACGGGCGGCTTCGCCTGGTGAGACATCGAGAAGATCACGTGGAGCGACATCAGCGCCTGGAGCGGATGCGCGCCTGCCTCGACCAGGGGGCCGACGTGGTCGCTGACCAGCCCGCCCTTGCCGACGCTGATCAGCTCCTCGGCGGCGCGGCGCTGCTGCGCGTTCAGATCGTACTCGGCGGCCACTCCGTCGAGGTTCTCGATCACGCGCTCGCGAAGCTCCGCGCTGTGGCGGACCTCGAACAGGAGACGGTTGAGACCGTAGGCCTCAGCCGGCGGATGCTTGTAGAACTGGAAGCCCTGGTTCTTGAACGTGAACCCGCCATACATTGGTCCGTGGTCCGCGGTACTTGGGGCTTGGGCCGCGCGCTCGGGCAGAAACCGCATCATCGCGAGCCCGTGGTGCCAGGTCGGGATGTAGTCAATGAGCGTGCCGGGCTGCCGCCCGATCGCGCCGAACATCATGGCCCAGGTGAGCAGTTCCGTGTTGCCCACCTCGTCGAGCTGTGTCCCGGTCATGTTCAGCAAGGCGTCCGTGTTGCCCGCCTCGAACTGCGCGAGGAGCCAGCGATCGAAGTCGAACTCCGGCGAGAGGTACTTCTTCGTTCCGGGGAAATGCGACATGCCGCCGCTCGCAATCAGCGCGACCCGCTCCTTGCGCCCTTTGATGATTTCGCCGATGGCCCTGCCGAGTGCGGCGCACCGCCTCGGCGTCGGCAGGGGGGGAACGTAGACATTGGTGAAGAACGGGATGACGGGGATGTTCCGCCCGCCGATCACGTGCTCGAACGGCACGGCAAAGGCATGGCCGAGCTCGGCGTCTTCGGAATACGCAATGTCGAAGGCGTGCTCGACCACCAGCCTGTTCAGCAAGTCCTCAGCCATCTCGCGATGGACCGGCAGGTCGTATTCGCGGCCGGCAAACTTCGCAATCGCGCGGCTGCCGGCGATGATCGCAAACGTCGGAATGCAGGTAACCGAAAAGGTCTCGACATGATCGCTGCCGAGAAACACGATGACGTCCGGCTTCGTCTCGTCGAGCACCTGCCCCAGCTCTGCCATGCCCCGACCGGCCGCGTCGAGCTCGTCCGGCTTCTCGTCCGGGGGACGCGTGAACATGTAAGGCGTGTGGCACGTGCCGACCGCCGCGACGATCTCACCCATAACGTTCTCCTTCTCGACCTCTCCCTACGGTTTCACGCGATCGCCTTCCCAATCCGCGGGTAGACCCGTCGAGCGTTGTTCTCGAAGATCTTGCGCCGGTCGGCGTCCCCAATCGACGTCAGGGCGTCGATGTAGCGCTTGGTGTCGTCGAAGTAGTGCCCCGTCTCGGGATCGATGCCGCGCACGGCGCCGACCATCTCCGATCCGAAGAGAATGTTATCAGCTGGCACGACCTTCACGAGGAGCTCGATGCCCGGCCGGTGGTAGACGCACGTGTCGAAGAACACGTTGTTCCGAATCAGCTCGCCGAGCGGCGGCCGCTTCATGTCCTGCGCCAGGCCGCGGTACCTTCCCCAGTGGTATGGCACGGCGCCGCCGCCGTGCGGAATGACGAAGCGGAGCGTTGGAAAGCTCTTGAACAGATCGGCCGTCAGGAACTGCATGAACGCGGTCGTGTCCGCGTTGATGTAGTGTGCGCCGGTCGTATGAAAGTTCGGGTTGCAGGACGAGCTGACGTGGACCATGGCGGGCACGTCGAGCTCGACCATTTTTTCATAGAGGGGGTACCACCAGCGATCGGTGAGCGGGGGGGCCGTCCAGTGACCGCCGGACGGGTCGGGATTCAGGTTGCACCCGATGAACCCGAACCCGTTCACGCAGCGCTCGAGCTCGTCGACACAGTTCTCCAGCGGCGCGCCCGGCGACTGGGGCAGCTGGCACACCCCCACGAAGTTCTTGGGATAGAGCGCGCACACGCGCGCGATCAGGTCGTTGCAGTGTTGCGACCAGTACAGGCTCGTCGTCGCATCGCCGATCTGGTGCCCCATCGCCGACGCGCGGGGCGAAAAGATCGTGACGTCGGTGCCGCGGTCTCGCTGCAGCTTCAGCTGGGCGTTCTCGAGGCTCTCGCGGATCTCGTCGTCGGAGATCGCGACGACACCCTTCGACTGCGGGCGAGACGGATCTTTCAGGCCCGCGATCTGGGCGTCGCGATAGGCCTGGAGCGCTTTCGGCGCGGTGGTATAGTGCCCGTGGCAGTCGATGATCACTGGAGCGTGGCCTTTTCGATCCGGTCGAGGAGCGCCATGGTCGGCAGGCAGCTCTGCGCGCTCGACTCCGGCTCACGCCCCTCGCGGATGGCGCTCGTGAACTCTACGTCCTGGCGGTCGAATGCGGGCGTGGCGTCGAGCGCCACTTCCTTGCCTTCGCTGTCGGTCATCCCGTCGCGATAGACCCTGTAGGTCTCTTCCTCGCCGATGTACCGGTAAAAGCCGCCGAACGGGCCTTTGTTGTTGAACGACATCGCCATCGAGAAAAGCGTTCCCTTTTTCGACTTCATGCCGACCGTCATGTCCATGGGAATGCCCAGGACCGCATGATTCGGCCCCTTCTGCCCCCACACGGTGAAGCTCGAGTCTTTGTGGGTCGACCCGCCGAGGATCCACTGCGCGAGGTCGACCGAGTGGCAGCCGTGGTGCCATAACAGGTTGTCGACCCACGATCGCGGCTGCCCGTGCATGTTGGTGTTCTCGCGACGGAAGAAGTAGGTTTCGACGACCATGTGGTGCAGGTGGAACGTGCCCTCCTGAACGCGCCGGCGAATCTCTCGATGGGGCGACGAGAAGCGCCGCGTGTGCGTGACCATGCAAATCTTCCCCGACTGCTTCACCGCCTGCACCATGCGCTCGGCGTCCGGCAGGTTGAGGCTCATCGGGATCTCGACCTGGACATGCTTGCCCTTGCCGAGCGCCATCACCGTCTGGTCGGCGTGCATGCGGCTCGGCGTTGTCAGGATGACGGCATCGACGCCGGGGCGGTCGAGTGATTCTTCAAGGCTCGTCGAAAAATACGGGACGCCCCACTCCCGGGCGAAGGCCTTGCCGCCCTCTTCGGTACGGCTGTTCACGGACACGACCTGGACGCCGGCGATTTTCGCCAGCGCCTTCATGTGGATGGCCCCCATGGCGCCCGTTCCTGCCAGGCAGATTTTCATCGCGCGACTCTCGAGCGGTCGGGAAGACGCATGGCCCGAGACATGATACTGCAATGTCAGTTGGATTCGCTCGGAGCTCAGGCGTCCAGAAGCCGCGTCGGGTTGGTCACCGCCATCGTGTGGATCTCATCGACGGTGAAGCCGGCGTCGAGGAGCCGCTGCGCGAACATCCCGAAGCCGTCCGAGACAGGCGGATTGATCGCCTGACCCAGGTCGGTGGAGATCACTGCGCGGGACACGCCTGCCTTCCGGATGTTGGCGAACGCGGCTCCCCACGTCGCCTTTCCGGTGTAGGTCGTCGTGAAACAGTGCTCGATGATCGCTCCGAGATCCGAGAGCTCCCTCTGCTCATCGCCGGTGAGGTTCTGGGAGGGGAACTCGGCATGGGTGACGACAACCTTCGCAAGGCCCATCTCCTTCGCCGCGCGCACGAGCGCGAAGATTTCCGCCCGCCCGAGATGTCCCGTCGCGAGAATCATGTCGTGCTTCCGAATCCGCTCGAGGCATCGCCTCGCGGCCTCGACGAGGCGGCCCGATTCGTCAACCACCGACAGCGGCGGCGGCGATATCCCTTCGGCCGCCAGCTCGCGCTGAATCTTCGCCCAGAACGGAAGCTTCGCGCTGCCGCCGTCGAGCCGCCCGGCCGTCTCGTTCTGCGCGTCGACCGTCGGCATCCACACGATCTTGCAGCCCGTGCGGCCCGCGAGCTCGACCGCCACGGGATTCAAGCCGCCTACGCTGTGGTTCAGCGTCAGCGCGCCGAACACCCGGCTGCCCGCGACCGCCTTGCTGACGACCTGCGCGCGCTCGCCGGTCTGGATGTAGTGCGATTTCAGCACGAACCCCTTCATCCCGTGCGCGAGGAACTCCCTGGCGCAATCGATATCGTCGATGCGCCGCGCTATCACGTCCGGGGCCACATGAACCTGCAAATCGTAGGCGCCCTCCAACGCTTTCCACGCGAGATCGGACACTTGAATAGCGGCGGCGATGGACGTCTCGGACATGCGGCGTATTCTCCCTTATGGGCGCTCGGGGCCTCAAGTCGCGTGCGCTCGCCAGGCTCAAAGCGATCGCCATACGCGCGCGCCCTCGGCACGGAACGGCCCTTCGTATACGGTTCCCCCTCCACAGCGCTCCAACACGGCACGAGCGTGATCCGCCAACCGGACACCTTCGTCTTCGCCGTCCACGATGCCGTAGACGGAGGGTCCCCACGAGCTCTGTCCCACGCCCGAGGCGCCACATTCCCCCATCCGGCGCACGAGCTCCGCGCTTGGCCCGGGCGCAAACACCCCGCCCTGCACAGGAGCGAACCAGCGGCCGGTCATCGCCTGAATCGCCGTCAGCGCGCGGCCGAACGCCCCGAGATCGGCGTCCGCAAGCGCGGGCAGAAGCGCCATCAGGACGAGATGGGCGATCTGCTCGACCTCACCATCAGGCGGCGGTGGGAGCCTGGCGAACGCCGCAGCCTCCTCCGCGCCGCTCATGGCGGGCGCATGCCGAGGCACCGCCACGACGGAGCGCCACGTCGGTGGAAACGGGAGCCGCGCAATCAGCGGACCGACGCCGGCCACCCGCCGGCCGCCCTCGCTGTCCTCGAGGGGGGCGCGTCCGCCGACGACGCGCCGGCCGCCCTCGACAACTAGGCCGCCACCCGCAAACGTCCATGTGCCGACAGCCGAACGCTGCGCGCGCCCCACGGCAAGCGCCAAGTCGGCCGCGCTCGCCTCCACGCCGTACAACTCGGCGAGCGCCTTGGCGACCGCGAGCGCGAGCTGCGTCCCTGACCCGAGCCCGGCGTGCGCCGGGAGCACCCGATGGACCGTGATGTGCGCGCCGATGCCGGCGGCATTGTCGACGTCGCTGCCAGGGGCGCCAAGGGCGTAATGCGCGAGGAAGGCGCGGGCGAAGCCGGCCGCGCGTTCCGCGTCTGCTCCGTCGACGGCAAGCGTCGGCGCCCGGCAGGCGGAGACGAGGAGAGTGGGGGGAGAGGCCGCCGCCCCGATGCCGCCGAACCAGCGGCCCCGCGCGCCGCGCAAATCGAGCACGCCGAAGTGGAGGCGCGCCGCCGCTTCGACGAAGACGGTGCCGGACCCGCTCACGGCGTCGCCGGCTCCCGCCGCGATCGGATGTAGCCCGCGAGAATCGCCATCGCCTCGAATTCGCGTGGACCGGCCGTCTTGTCGACGATCGTCTGCAGCCGCGTCAGCTCGCTTTCGACGAACTCGCGAGAGAGGAGGTGCAAACGCGTGGCGTAGATGGCGATCTCGAGCACGGCGTGGCACGCGCGGTTGAAACCCACGAACTCGCGGCGCGCGCCGCGGTGCACGACCGAGGTTTCGATCCGTGACCGCGGCGGCGCACTGTCGATCGATCGCACCTCCACCTCCCGCCACGTGCAGCAGTCGGCGAGGACGACACCGCGCACCGCCACGGCCGGCACGGTCGGATACACGGGGTTTGAGATCGCGGCGCGCGCGAACACACGCACATCGTCGGTCAGGTTGACCACGGCGGCGCTCGTCGCCGCCACGTTGCGATACGTCGCGGTGTCCAGAAACGGCTTGAGGACGATCGCGTCCTCGGCCCATTCGACACCCATCGGCGCAATATTGATCGCGCCGTCAGCCCCGAGGCTGGTGACGATGGATTCAACGATCACGACCGAGACCCAGGATCACGAATCATCGCGCGGGGGTTTTGGGCTTCGATCGCTGTGTGAGCCTCACGTGGTCGGTGACCGCGTCATCGGCCGGAGTCAGATACCCCCACGACAGCGCCCCCTCCTGTCGATACGTCTTGCCGAGCGTCACGGCGAGACCCGCGCGCGCGAGCTCGCGACCCAGGTAGAACGCGTGCATCGGCTCGGTGACTTCGAGCTCGGCGAACAGGTCCGCGAGGCGTCCGGGATCGGTGCAGCGAACGAACCGCTCGTTGTTCAGGACCGTAATCCCCTCGCGATCCGCGAAGATACGGAAGTTCGGGTCGGTGATTCGCACTTGGAGCGCGCGCAAGTCCTGCTCGCTGAACGCCAGCACCGCCGGGTCTTTCACCGTGACGAGCCGGTCGTCGACGCCCTTGGGGATCGTGTGCCCCGTGACGGCGTAGTGCATCAGGCGTCGCGCCACGTCGACCTCGCGTACCGCCCCGCGAGCCCACGGGATCACTTCCGTCGTCAGCACGGCCCGCACGCCCAGCTCCTGGCAGATGGCGATCAGGAGCGCGTTGACGCCGGTCGAATCGGCCGCCGTCAGCTCGGTGAGGTTGCCGATTCCCATCAGCATCGGCGTGCCCGGATAGCGGCGGCGCACCTCGGCGTATCGCTCGAGCGACGCCATGAAGCCGAAGCCGATCGGCTCGAGAATCGGATCGATCAGGTAGCCGACGCCCCACTCCTCCAACTTCTCGAGGATCGGATCCAGCGTGTCGAGCCCGCCGCCGAGCTCGGGGACGGCGACGACGCGCGCGCGCGTCCCGGCGAGATCCCTCGCGACGTCAAGGTTCGAGCCGTTCACGCTCAGCACCAGCTCCGCACCGGCCGCGACCGCCGTCCGAATCTCGTCCGCGTCGAACGTGTCGACGCTCACGCGGACCCCCGCACCGACCAGGCCACGAACGACGTCGCCGAGCGCCGGGAAGGCCACGCCAGGCGTGCAGCCGATATCGATCACGTCGGCGCCGGACGCGAGGAAGTAGTGCGCGGCGTCGCGGACGGCGTCGAGCGACAGCCGGGGAACGTTGTTGATCTCGGCGACGATCTCGATGTCCCACGCGCCGTAATCGCGCCTCGTCGCGGCGCTCCCGAAGTAGTGCGGGATCTCGCGGAGATCCTTCGGGCCTTTCTCGACCGACACGCCCACCTTTTCGGCGATGACTTGGGGATCGCCCTCGCACAGCCCGGGGATCAGCACGAGATCGGTCCCTTCGGGTACCGTCAACGCGCGCGCAATCCAGTCGGTCGTCATCAATGCTGCGACGGTGATACCCATCGCCGTGACGTCGTACGCGAAGTCGGGCGCCATCTCGGCGAGGACGCGTTGGAGCGCCGGTTCGGCGAGACGGCCCGTGACGAACTGCACGCGGCGCCAGTCGGCGGAAGCAGGGGCCTGGTCCCCGTTCCGCCGCGGACGACCGACCTGGTCGGTCAACGCGGATCGCCGCTCCGCACGAACTTGTCCGGCGTGCCGGTGAGCGCGCCGCCTGCGGGCGGGCGCCACAACGCGATCTCTTCGATCCGGCGGGCGAGCGCGAAGTCCTTGTCGGTGATTCCGCCGGCGCTGTGCGTCGACAGCTTCACCGTCACGCGCCCCCACGTGACCGCCAGGTCCGGATGGTGGTAGGCCGCCTCCGCGCAGAAGCCGATCGCGCCGACCAGCATAAGGGTCGTCGGCCAGCCGTCGGTCTTGTAGACGCGACGGATCCAGCCGTCCTCGAAGTACCAACCCGGAAGCTCTTGCAGGCGCTTGGCAATGTCGGACTCGGAATAGGTCGGTTCCTTCTCTGGCATGGGGGACCTCACATGACGTGTACATCACATTACGGCGCCGCCGCCGACCAGGATCGTCTGCCCGGTCAGGAAGGCAGCGGCCGGCGATGCGAGAAAGACCGCCGCTCCGGCCACATCGTCAGGCGTGCCCCAGCGTTGGAGCGGCGTCGACTCGACAACCGTGCGGCGCCACCGCGCTTCCGCGGCAGCGCCGAAGGCAGTCTCGATGAAGCCGGGCGCGATGATGTTCACCCGCACCCGCGGCGCCACCGATCGCGCGAGCGATTTGCTGAACGCCAGGACGCCACCCTTCACGGCCGAGTACAGCTGGGGATTCAGCCCAGCCATGCCGATGAGCGCGTGATCCCAGCTCATGTTGATGATGACGCCGCCTTCCTCTTGCGCGGCTAACATCTCTGCCGCCTCCCACGAAGCGAGCATCGTTCCGCGCAAATCGACGCCAAGGAGCAGATCGAGCTTTTCGATGCGCGAAAGCGAGGCGCCGTCTCCCGTCAGGATGTCGGCCCCGGCGTTGTTGATCCAGACGTCGAGCCGTCCCAGGGCGCGTTGGGACGCCGACCTGAGCTCGCTGACCGATCGGGCGTCGGCGAGATCTAGATGAATCGCAGCCGCCCGGCGACCCAACGCGCGGATCGCCTGCGTCACGTCATCGGCGCCGGCCGCGTTCGCCCGATAGGTGGTCACGACGTCGGCTCCCGCACGCGCGGCGGCCAGCGCGATCGCCCGGCCGATGCCGCTCGACCCGCCGGTCACGAGCACGGCGCGACCCGTGAGCGGCAGATCGATCATGAATCCAGATGATACAGTAGCCGCCATGGAGCTGCTGGTCAGCGTCACCAACGCAACCGAAGCCTTGGCCGCTGTTCGGGGCGGGGCCGATATCATCGATGCGAAGGACGCCAAAGACCCGCAAGCCGGCGCGCTCGGCGCCGTGTCGCCAAGCGTGCTGCGCGAGATCTGCGCGGCAGTCGGCACCAGACGGCCGGTCACGGCCGCCATCGGCGACGCGGCCGACGAAGGCGCGATTGAGCGCATGGCGTTCGCGTACGCCGCGGGAGGGGCGGCCCTCGTGAAGGTTGGCTTCGCGGGAATCGGCAGCGACGCGCGCGTCGCCCGGCTCTCGGCTGCCGCCTGGCACGGCGTCGCAGTCGGCGGCAACGGCAAGAGCGGGCTCGTCATGGTCGGGTACGCCGACGCCCACCGGGCAGCGAGCGTCGAACCCGCAGCGGTCGTGGAGATCGCGGCTCGCACCGGCGCACGTGGCGTGATGCTCGACACGGCCGACAAGAACGGTCCGGGTCTTCGGACACTCATCGAGCTCGGCGCCCTCACGGCATGGGTGGCCCGCGCACACGACTATGGCCTCATCGTCGCGCTTGCCGGGAAGCTGACGGCGGACGACCTGCCGTTCGTGCGCGACGCGGGCGCGGACATCGCCGGTGTGCGAGGGGCGGCGTGCGATAGGGGCCGCGCGGGGTGTGTGTCGGCCGCCCGCGTCAGGGCGTTGTGCGCCGCGTGTGTTCCACCGTTGGCAGCAGCGCCGTCCGTAAGGCGTCGAGCCGATCGGCCGGAACGATTGTCGCTCTGACCTTTGCCGGCAGCGCGCGCGCGAAATACGGATCGACCGCGGCTCTTGCGGCGCTTGCCTCGTGGACGCCGCGTGGTTTCACGAGGACGAGCCGGTGCGCTCCCAGGGAGCCGGCCACCCAGGCGGCGATGCTGTCACTCGTCACGTCCCACGAGTGCGGCAGCGGATCGGTCTCGCGCAGCCAGCGCGACGGGGCGAGCACGGGAACCCGATCGGCGCTGATCGCTGTGGAGATCTCGCTCGGTTCCTGGACGAATCGAGCCCCGGCCAACCGCTCAGCGATGAGATGCGCGCACTGATCCATGGCGAGCACCGCCATCCAGTGCGCGGTCGTATCGGAAAGGCCAAGCCGCCGGTCCATCGCGCGGACCGCATCGGCGAACGGTCCCCCGCCGGGCACGATGAGCAGTTTCTGCGATCGCGCGGCTCCGGCAACGGCCGACAACGCCGCATCGAGCGCTTCGATATCTTCGAGGACGCCGCCGCCGATCTTCACGACCGCGTCGACGACCGCGGCTGTCACTCGCAACTCTGTCATTGCAGTATACTGCGGTCCGCTGACCCGAAGCCGGAGGACTGGATGACGTCTTTCACACGGTCGTGGGCGTTCGCCGCCTTACTGTGCCTCTCGTCCGTAGGACTCGCCACGGGCCTGCTGCAGGCGCAGCGGAACACCCAGAACGCGGCCGCTGCCGATTACATCACAGGCGTCGTGCAGGGCGGGCAGGGTCCGGAAGCCGGCGTGTGGGTCATCGCGGAGACGAAAGATCTGCCGACCAATTTCATCAAGATCGTCGTCACCGACGAGCAGGGCCGCTTCATGTTGCCCGAGCTTCCCGCCGCGAGCTACCGCGTCTGGGTTCGAGGATATGGCCTCGTCGACTCGACGCCGATCCAGATGAAACCCGGGGCGAGCGCGATCACCCTGCGGGCGGCGGCCGCGAAGAGTCCCCAGGAAGCGGCAAAAGTCTATCCCGGCAACTACTGGTTGTCGCTCCTCGAGCCACCGGACAGGGGCGAGTTTCCCGGCACGGGCCCGCAGGGCAACGGGCTCGGGCCGAACATGTCGTCCCAGAATCACTGGATCAACTCGTTGAAGTCGGACTGCAACTTCTGCCACCAGCTCGGCAACCAGCTCACACGCACGGTCGACGATGTGCTCGCGGCGAAGCCGGAGCTCAAAACGCACGCCGAAGCATGGGAGTGGCGTCTGGGGACGGGCGTACGCGGGACGTCGATGTACTCGGTCCTGATGAACCAGGGCAAGGAACGATCGCTCAAAGCCTATGCCGATTGGACCGAGCGCATCGCGAAAGGCGAAGTGCCGGCGCCGCCTCCGCGACCCAAAGGCATCGAGCGCAATGTCGTCGTGACGCTCTGGGACGTTGGTGACGACCATTCGTTCATGCACGACGAGATCGCGACCGACAGGAACCATCCAACCGTGAACGCCGGCGGCCCTATCTACGCGGTTTCGGCGGGCCATGGCCAGCTCGTCATCCTGAACCCGAGGGAAAACAGCACCCACGCGCTGGATATTCCGACGCGGGAGGCGAAGGAAAACGTCCCGTCCCGCTTCCCGGCGCCCAATCGCCCGTCGCTCCACTGGGGCAACGAGCACCTGTGGGGCAATCCGCCTTACGATCCCGCCGATCCGCACAACCCGATGATCGACAGCAAGGGTCGGGTCTGGATGACCTCGAAGATCCGCGCCA
>Ga0182035_10000636_pt1 | contig 16643 bp, 14 predicted proteins | sample flu12Cox44000170_FD_125969 | JGI IMG/M metagenome (GOLD analysis project Ga0182035, IMG submission 125969) | Lab enrichment of tropical soil microbial communities from Luquillo Experimental Forest, Puerto Rico - flux4day.12C.oxic.44.000.170 | ecosystem: Environmental > Terrestrial > Soil >...
ATTGCAGATGAGTCAAGGAGGTTTTTCCGGGATCCGTACACTATTCATGAGATTGCTCTGGTTTTCATGGATTCTACAGAGGGGTACCGCAGGTCTCGCCGGTCCCAGGCGCGGCCTCCCTAGCGAGGCCGCGCCTGGGACCGGCGAGGTTTAGTATCAAAGTCGGGTTGGGAGCAGCGTCAATGTGGTGAAGCGGCCTCGCTTTTGCGGGACCGAAATTTGTAGAAGTTAAAGGTCCGGGCAAATCCCCGCTCCCGATCGCCATATCGCGTTTGGGTTTTGATTCGTGTTCGCGTATAGAACTGGTCTTGGAATTCAGCACCTTTGGGTTCCGCGGTCCCGCTTGTAGAATCCTTGAAAAGCAAAGCAACCGAATGACTAACGTGCGGGCATGGGAAAAAATTTGACTCATCTGCAACGAGTTTTGCTTTTCAAGGATTCTAGTGCCGATCACAATCGCGCGCAACGGCATCACCTTTGCTGTGAGACGCTACCGCTAAAACCCGATGTCTCTTACCCACGATTCGACTTCGGACTCCTCGACCGGTCCCACAAGCCCGAGACCCATTTTTTCGGGAGCAAAGCAGATGTTCGCGACCTCCTGAACCTGTTCGGCGGTTACATGCCTGAAGCACGCCTGCACCTCATCAGGATCGATAACATAACCGTAAGCAAGCAACGATTCCCCCATCCACATGATCTGATTGGTCGTGCTTTCAAGTCCCAGTTCATTTTGGCCGACCGTATATTCCTGCGACTGACGAAGTTCCTTTCTGCAAGGAGCTCTGCTTCGAAGCTTATCTAACTCCTTGTGAATTGCACGCAGGGCGCTTCGCAATTTGTCGGGTTCCAGTCCGACGCTTATGCTCACCAAACCTGAATCTGCCAAAACCAGAGTACCGCTATAAACTGAGTAGCAGTAAGCGTAACGTTCCCGGAGTTGCTGAAATAACCGCGAGCTCATGTTCTCACCCAGGATCACGCTTAATAACTTCATTGCGTACCTGCGATCGTCCGTCCGGCTCATTGCATGATATCCGAGCGCTAGATGCGTTTGCTCTGTCGCGTCCTTTGCGATCAGGATACGCCGGTCCCGTTGCACTTCGTTCCAGGGTTGAAAAACAGGGGGTTTTCCTTCCGGCAAAGCTTTCAGCCTGTCCTTGAAATATCTGACTACGTCCTCATGGCAACAATTGCCTGCTACTGTCACGATCGTGTTATTGCCGTTGTAATTTTTCTCGAGAAACTTGAGCAGATCCTCCCGGTGAATACGCGAAATGGATTCGATCGATCCGGTCAGTGGCCGGCCCAGGGCGTGACGCGGCCACATTGCCTCCGTCAGCAACTCCTGGGAAAACTGGCCCGGGTGATCCCTGCACATCATGATTTCTTCGCGTATCACTTCCCGCTCGCGCTCGATCTCGTCTTCAGCCAAAAGTGAATGAACGTACATATCGCAAAGCACGTCGGCCAAAGCGGGCAAATGCTGACAAGCTGCCTTTGCGTAAAAGCAGGTGTGATCTTCCGTGGTGAATGCATTGATGAACCCACCAACACCTTCGACTTCCTCCGTAATCTGTTTCGCCGACCTTTCTGAGGTGCCTTTGAAAAGGAGATGTTCAATGAAATGCGAGATCCCGCACAAATTTTCGGGCTCGTGCCGGCCCCCAACGGCCACCCAGATGCCGACGCTCACGCTTTTCATCTCGGGCATCGGCCGGGTGGCAATCCGGACCCTGTTCTCCAAAATAGTTGTTCGATACTGCATGCTGATAATGAACCGGGTTTCGCAGAAGTTGGTTAAGGCTCGCGCCCGGGTAATACGCCTAAAGGCTAAACTCTCCTAAGTTGATCAGTTTTTCCGCAAAATCCAGGTCCCGAGGAAAAGTAATTTTTATGTTCCAATCTGGATTCTGCAGTAATTGAACGGGATAACCGGCCTCCTGTAGAGCTGAAACTTCGTCGGTCACGGTACGACCGGACTCAATAATTCGTCTGTAGGCATGAGCCAGCCACTGCGTCCGGAAAACCTGTGGGGTCTGCATACCCCATAAGCCTGTACGGTCAACGTTATCGGTAACACTACCAGCCGCATCAACCCGCTTTAGAGTTTCCACGATGGGCGCGGCAAGCGAGATCGCGCCCACTTCCCGCGCCAGAACCACCGCCTGCCTGATCAGAGCCGGAGACACCAGGGGCCGCGCTGCATCATGCACCGCTACAATTTCACTGGACTCCGACAGGTGAGTAATACCATTCCACACCGAATGATGACGCTCCTCTCCGCCGTCCACAATCTTGTTAATCTTTTTGAAGCCAAACGTTCGCACAATTTGTTCGAATTCCAAACGCCTATCCGGACGAATAACAAGCGTCACTTCATCGATAAGATCGCATTTTTCAAATCGATCCAGTGAATGGGCTACCACCGGCTTCCCGCGCAGAAGGCTCGTCAGCTTGTCCAGCCCCATTCGCCGGCTGCTTCCCGCCGCAACAATAATCGCAGAATTCACGAAAGAATCCTCTGCACCGCCTGACTTAGTACCTTGCCCTCCACGCTTCCGGCTGCTTTTTCGGTTGCGACCTTCATGACAGCTCCCATCTGAGCTTTCGATGTCGCCCCGACTTCTTTAATGGCCTCTCTGACAAGCTGCTGAATTTCGTTTTCTGCGAGTGGCGCGGGAAGATATTGGCTTAAATAGTCGATCTCCCTTCTCTCCTTCGCTGCCAAATCGGGTCGCCCACCTTTTTCGAAGCCTCGAACTGATTCCTGGCGCTGCTTCAGCTGCTTACGAATGACATTCAACGCATCCAGGTTGCCTAGTTTACCCCCAGCCCCATGCTTTTCGATAGCCATATTCATCAGCGCCGATTTCGCCATTCTTAATGCCGATAACTTATCCGCCTCTTTTGCGCGCATCGCTTCCTTGATGTCGGCATCGATTCTTTCCTGGATAGTCATGAACCGAGTTTAGCGCCACAGGATCATCCTGCAACCACACTCAGGACAGGAATTTCTCTGGAAATCCACGCAACGCCGGTTAAATGTCCCGCTTTATGCGCAAGGTTGTCTTGTTCGCGCCTGTCCTGCTGTTTTTGGCATCCCTTACCAGGTTGGAGGCCAGCGTCTATCTTCCCTACTCGCGGGTTTTCAGAGGTAATGCAGAATTTGACGCCCTGGTTCAACAAGCTCGAAGGCAGAGCTGGCGTTCACTGCCGCTTGGAGACCGAACAGTCGCAGTCGGCCGAGCCTTGCTTGGGACGCCCTACGTTAACTACACCCTGGAGATTGATGATCATACCGAGTCCCCGTCCGTGAACCTTAATGGCGTCGATTGCTGGACCTTCTTCGAGATCGCGCTGGGATTTGCGCGGATGCTTGAAGTGAAGGCTGACAACTATACCCCGCAGGATCTCCTTGCGATGATCGAACTTGACCGGTATCGGAACGGTCGTTGCGATGGCAAATACACAACCCGACTTCACTTTTTGGAGGATTGGATCTACGACAACGAGCGACGCGGATTGGTCAAGAATCTGACGCCTTCACTCGGAGGTGTCCCTATGCGAGGTCGTTATCTGAATGAGATGAGCCGCTATTGGCGAAGTTCGCGTTACCTCCGAAATAACCCCGAGCTGGTTCCCGAAATGCGCCAGATCGAGAATGGGATTTCGAGCCGGACAATATATCACATCCCCAAGGCCGCCGTTCCCCGCATTGAATCGAAAATTCAAAATGGCGACGTGATTTGCATCAGCGGAAACGGGCCGGAAGGATTTACTGAGCATGTGGGCCTGGCTTATAGAGATCGGCTAGGCGCGCTCCATTTTATGCATGCGTCGAAGGACGAGCGGCGGGTGATAATCGACCTACCGCTCCACAGTTATCTCTATCGTTACAGGAAGTTCGCAGGAATCATGGTCGTTCGGCCGCAAGAAGTCGCCCACTCCAACCTGGCTGCGCTGATTGAGAGGACCCGATAGAATCCTTGAAAAGCAAAACTGTTTACGGGTGAGTCAAACTTATCCTTATCCGTAGGGCAAAGCGTTGCTTAGTTTTACTTTTCAAGCGTTCTAATATATGTTCAAATGAGTATGGCTGCGACACCTTCTACAATGACAGATTTAGGTCGCGGAGCGTCCCCGTTCGCTCTGCCAAGCGTGTTAGATGGAGAAACCGTATCCCTGGATTCTTTCCACGGGCGCAAGGCGCTGCTGGTGATGTTTATTTGCAAGCATTGTCCCTACGTGATGCACGTAAAGCCGGCTTTGATTCAGCTGGCCACAGACTTGTCGCATCATTCGCTGGGAATTGTCGCGATCAGCTCTAACGATGCCGAACGCTATCCCGATGACAGCCCGGAGCGGTTAGCCGAACTTGCAGAAGAACTTCCTTTTCCTCTCCTTTTCGACGAGAGCCAAGAAGTTGCGAAAGCCTATCGCGCGGCATGCACTCCAGACTTCTTTCTGTACGATGCGGATCGCCGCCTCGTTTACCGTGGACAGCTTGATGACAGCCGGCCCGGTAACAGCAGGCCGCTTACGGGACGCGATCTTAGAGCCGCAATCACTGCGGTATTGACCTGTTCGCCGGTAAATCCGGACCAGCGTCCGAGCGTTGGATGCAGCATAAAATGGAAGCCAGGAAATGAGCCGGACTACTTTTGAGTCTTGAGTTTCCAAAAAGCAGGTGCTTGCTCGTTTCGGGACAAGTGAGAGCGCCTTTCGTTGAACTATGGCATCCGAACTACCACTGATTCATGGCCGGGGCGCTACACTCAACCCCGCGAATCGATTCGAAGCGCTCCACTGCGAGTCCGACGAATGGTGCGAGTCCGAAGCCGCTCAACCGAAGATCCAAACCCAGTTTCTGCGGGATGATTCGCAAACGGTCATTTCCTACAATAACAGTCCGGACGTGGGATTCGATGCGAGCCTGAATCCGTACCGAGGGTGCGAACACGGTTGCGCTTACTGTTATGCGAGGCCCACGCATGAATACCTGGGCTTCTCCGCCGGTTTGGATTTTGAAAGCCGAATCTTAGTGAAGAGCGGGGCTCCGGAACTGCTCAGATTGGAATTGGGGCGCAAAACATGGAAACCGCAATGCCTGGTCCTTAGCGGCGTGACCGATGCTTATCAACCGGTCGAAAAAAAGCTGAAAATCACGCGGGGCTGCCTGCGGGTTCTGGCCGACTTTCGGAACCCGGTCTATATTGTCACGAAAAATCATCTGGTGACTCGGGATGCTGATTATCTAGCCGAGCTGGCCGAAGTTAAGGCTTGTGGAGTAGCGATTTCCATTACGAGCATGGATCCGGATCTGACGCGCCTGCTAGAGCCGAGAGCTTCGATTCCATCATTCCGGCTCCAAGCAGTGGCAATGCTTCGGAAGGCGGGAATTCCTGTTGGCGTAAATGTTGCCCCTATCATCCCCGGACTGAACGACCATGAAGTGCCCAATATACTCAAGGCTGCGTCGGACGCCGGCGCGCAGTTTGCCGCATACACGGTCGTCCGGCTTCCGCTCGCGGTCGCACCCATCTTCGTTACCTGGCTTGAAACGCACTTTCCCGAGCGAAAAGAGAAAGTGCTCGGCCGGATCCGCTCCATGCGTGGAGGCAAGCTGAACAGCTCCGAGTTCGGCGCTCGGATGCGTGGTGAAGGACCGATCGCTGCAGAAATCCGGCAGTTATTTAGGGTGAGTTGTCATCGTTTCGGTCTGGATCGTGAGCGTGCTGAAATCAGTGTTGGCGCGTTTCATCGCCTTTCACCGGAGCAGCCGGAGCTCCCGTTGTAGATTCAGCAGCGCCGAGCAAGCGGAGCCCTCCAGTCAAGGTTGGTCAGCATAGATCTAGAGATCGGTCCGGGATTCGGGATTTGGAGTTCGAGGTTCAGAGTTCGGGGGTCCTTCTGACTGCTGGACTTCTGACTGCTGGACTTCTGACTGCTGGACTTCTGTATTTTGTATTCTTCGGATCCGTATTCTCTGGATCCGGTCCCTCGCGGCCGCCGTGACCCGAAGTCAACACCATTTCACGGCTACGACGGAGCGTAGCCTCCAGGGAATCGGCCGGCAATGGCCCATCAGGTCCTGGCAACGATCAGCGGTGGAGACCCGGCGATGCGGTTTGGGGTTTGGAGTTCGGTGTTTGGGGTTTGGAGTTCGAGGTTCTTCTGTCTTCTGACTTCTGTATTCTGTGTTCTGTCTTCTCCGGATTAATGTCTTCACTACTCGCCATTAAACGGTAATGTTCGCCACCATGAGCGACGGAACGTCCGCGATCGGGGTCATAGGAGGCAGCGGTCTGTATCAGATCGACGGCCTGGAAAGACCAAGGGAGATCACGCTGGAGACACCTTACGGTAAGCCATCCGACAGTCTAATGTCCGGGCTGATCGCGGGGCGACAGGTGTATTTTCTGCCACGCCATGCGCGCGGTCACAGGTTGCTCCCAACCGAGTTGAACCATCGGGCAAATATCTTTGCATTGCGATCGCTGAACGTACGATGGATCATCAGCGTGGGAGCAGTCGGAAGTCTTCAAGAAAAATACGCGCCGCGAGATATTGTTCTGCCTTCACAGTTTTTTGACCGGACAAGCCAGCGGCCGAACTGCACATTCTTTGGAGGCGGCATTGTTGCCCACGTAGGTTTCGCGGATCCCGTAAGCGCCGGATTGCGTGACATTATCGCTCGGCAAAGCGCGGAACTCGGTTACACCGTCCACAATGGTGGAGTCTATGTGAACATGGATGGGCCGGCATTTTCGACCCGTGCGGAATCGGAGTATTATCGGAAGATGGGATTCGACGTAATCGGGATGACCAGTGCGCCTGAGGCCAGGCTGGCACGTGAAGCCGAGATTTCGCTTGCCTCAATGAGCTTCGTAACCGATTACGACTGTTGGAAAACCGAAGATGAACCGGTGAGCGCCCAGACGGTTATCGGACACTTGCTGGCAAATGCAGATGCGGCTAGAAAAATCCTTCCCAAGGTCATTCAAAATATTCCTTTGGAGCCAAGCTGGCCTGAACATCGCGCGCTCGATTTCGCCCTCATTACAGATCGAAAGCTCTGGCCGGAAACGACGGTCCGGAGGCTTGAAATAATTCTCAAACGTTTTTTATAATTCTATGCGTCTTGGCCTGATCATTTTATTTTGGTTTCTGGGCGGGCTCATTGGACAGACCCAAGAAGCGCAACCAAGTCCTGCACCTGATGAAACACCGGCAAAGCCTGCCACCTATGCTCAAGCACACGTCGATCAGCCATTCATCGCGATGACCTTCGACGATGGGCCCAGTGCGGAAAATACACCGCGTCTGCTCGAAATGCTGAAACAGCGCAACATCAAGGCTACCTTCTTCCTGATCGGGCAGAATGCTGCTTCTAACCCTGAGATTGTTCGGCGCATCCTCGCAGAGGGTCATGAAATTGGAAATCATTCCTGGACGCATCCACAGCTCTCAAAGCTCTCAGACGAGAGAGTCACCACGGAAATCACAAAAACCCAGGAGGCCATCAAGAGCGCAAGCGGATTTACGCCCACGCTGCTACGGCCGCCCTACGGAGCGATCACACCCCGTCAGCGCGCGTGGATTGAGAATCAGTTCGGGCTCAACATCATTCTCTGGTCCGTCGATCCGTTCGACTGGAAGAGGCCCGGTGCTTCGGTCATTACGCAGCGAATCCTCACTCAGGTTCGTCCAGGGGCAATCATTTTGTCTCACGACATTCACAAGCAGACGATAGACGCAATGCCGGCGACGCTCGATGGCCTCATTCGCAAGGGTTACAAGTTCGCGACCGTAAGCCAATTAATCGCGATGAATAAACCGAAACCGTCGCCATCCCCTGTCGCCAAATCCGAGGTGGGACAAGCAAATTCTCCGAAATCCGCAAAAGAGGGGACCAGGGCATCAGACGTGCACGTGCCAGGCGGGGAGCACGTGGAGGAAACACCCTCTCCTTCGCCAGCTTCTGCTCTGAAGCTTCAGTAGGACTAGCGAGGTGGCTTCACTCAACAACGCCATTCCCAAACCGACCACGCTACCTCTAGGTCTCAACGTTTCAATACGCGGCCCCGGCTAATGATTGATGTCCGATTACCGAAGAAACGTGACTCATCCGCAGCCAGTTTTGCTTTTCAAGGATTCTAGCTTACCCCAAAATGGTTGTTGAGAAATACCTCGAATTGCGCGCTCGGCTTGGAACTGCGCTCAAGTCCCTGGTGGCGCTGGCCAATGAAATCGGTGCGCCTGAAGATACTCTTCAAAATATTCAGAATCTGGTGGCCAACCTCAACCAACCTTTTCTGTTTGTGGTGGTTGGAGAGGTAAAGGCCGGCAAGTCGTCGCTATTGAACGCATTATTTGGTCGGGAGTTCTGCAAAGTCGACGTCTTGCCCGCAACGGACCGGATCTATATTTTCAAATACGGCGAGTCTGAATACGACGTGCAACTTTCGGAGCATCTTGCTGAGCGTCATCGGCCGATCGACTTTCTGCAAGACTTCAACATCGTCGATACACCCGGCACAAACACCATCGTCGCCAATCATCAGGAGATCACGGAGAACTTCGTGCCGATGGCCGATTTGATCATTTTCGTTTTTTCGGTAACAAACCCCTGGGCAGCATCCGCATGGGATCTTCTCCGCCTGATTGGCCATCAGTGGAAAAAGAATATCATCTTTGTCGTGCAGCAGGCGGATCTGAGGGAAGCGCATGAAGTCGAAGCTGTGGCAAAGCATCTGGAACAGACGGCTCTCCACATTCTGAGTGTGAGTTGCCCTATTTTTTCTGTTTCAGCCAGGAAAGCTTTTCAGGCAAAAACAAATACTGCCGCAGACCGGGAAAGGCTATGGAGCGAAAGCAACTTCGGTCCTCTTGAAGATTGGATCACGGCAACGGTTTCTCAGAGCGAAGAACGGGGCGGAAAACTCCGTTCGGTGTCTCAGACGGCTCAGGTCCTGGCTGGAGGGTTGCGGGCACGACTTCAAGGCTCGCTTGAGATTCTAAAATCTGATCAGGAAAAGCTGGCGGCCATCCGTGGGACATTCGAGGCCCGCAAGGCTCAAACCAAGCGTCAGATTGGCGGATTTATACGCGAAATCGAGCAAGCCTATGACGCCTGCCGGGAACGCGGCGAAAAGGTATTGGAGGAGAAATTGACCCTGGGCCAGACGTTCAAGATGGTTTTTTCGGGGACTCGATGGGAAAGGGATTTTCAAGGGCAGGTAGAAACCGAGCTGAGGAAGGAAATAGAGGTCAAAATCGAGCACGCGCTTGCGCTTTTGGAATCAGATCTCCGCTCAATATGGCAGGATCTGCAGGAAAAGGTTGATTTTCAATTCGGATCGGCGAAGAAGCAGGTTCGCGCGGTGACGCCAGGTTTCCTTTCGCAGCGGCAGATGGTCCTTCAACGGCTCCGATTAACATTGATAGAGCAAATGTCCGATGCCAAAATCAAGGAACAGTTGCACAGCCTCTTCGGAGAAACCGCGCGCTGGCTACGCGTACCGACTGGTGTGGCTGCCGCCGGAGGAATCGCCACCGTGATCGCGGCGTTGACGCATACAGCGCTCCTCGATGTTACCGGAACCGTCGCCGGACTAGCCGCATTGACCGGCACGATCTATGCCGTTTGGCGGCGAAGAAAGATTCTGAATCAGTACAGGCTCCAGATGGATGAAAAGCGTGGAGAACTGACACGGGCCGTGGAGGTGCAGTTAACGCACGCCATAGAGGCTTTTTACCAAGAGGTGAGTCAAACCTTCACACCCCTGGAAAGTTTTTGTGACTCCGAGGCCAGGCGGCATATTCCTCTGAAAGAGCAACTCGATAAACTCGATAGCTCTGTTGGTGCAATCAAGGCACAGCTTGGCTGAAACGTCCCTCAAAACTCAAAACCCGTTAGACGTTCTTCCGGGCTTGTGGCAGTCTCCGCCCATCTCTTGCCAATGAGTCGATTCTTACGGAGGCTGATCAGCGCGATTGCGATGTGGGCGATCGCGCTCTTTGTCATATTCTCCGGAAACGAGACAATTTTCCTGCTGCTCATCGGCTCGCTCGGAATGGGAGGCCTCTGGGAATATTTCCAGATGATTGAGCAATCGGGAATGCGCTGTTTCAAAGCCTTCGGGATGGCTTGTGGAGCCGCTTCGTTCATAGGCAGCTTCTTGGCGTTGCGAACAAATAGTCAGACCGCGGCCTATGACTTTGAGATGTTCGTCCTGCTCGTATTTCTATTCGGTGTATTCGCGCGTCAAATGTTTCGGCCGGCAGCTAAGTACGCGCCTCTGGAGACAATGGCCTACACGCTGTTCGGGCTTTTGTACGTCGCATGGTTATTCAACTTCCTCACCAAAATCGTTTACGTGATCCCGAGATCGCCGGATGGAGCCACGGTCGGTCAATTCTACGTGTTGTATCTGGTGGTGGTCACAAAGTTTGGAGACATGGGTGCCTACCTTGTGGGGAGCCGAATTGGCCGGCACCAGATGATCCCTCACGTCAGCCCGGCCAAAACCTGGGAGGGCTTCTGGGGTTCGCTGGCGTTCGCCGTTGTGGGGAGTTATCTTGTAGTCTTCTTGATGCCGCGACAGTTGGCGTGGTTGAATTTCCTTCACGCGACGATCCTCGGACTTCTTATCGGTCTGGCCGCCGTGGTTGGAGATCTAGGGGAGTCCATCATAAAGCGAAGCACCGGTGTCAAAGATTCGGGAGCAGTGCTTCCAGGCATCGGAGGGATGTTGGACCTGATTGACAGTTTATTGTTTAGCGCTCCTATACTCTTCTTCTATTTGCGATTTTTAGTTCGATGAGAAAACGCAAAGTAATTCTCCTAGGGTCTACAGGATCGATCGGAACAAGCGCCATCAAGGTCGCCGAAACGATACCTGATCGCATGGAGATTTCCGGGATGGCTGCCTACCAAAATGCCGCCAAACTGGCGCAAGCGGCAAATCGCCTTCAGCCGAAAGCACTCTGCCTGGTTGATTCATCCGGTCTGATGGAATTGCGCAGCCGGCTGGCCTATGAGCCGACAATCTTTACAGGGGAAGATGGGTTGATCGAACTCGCTACCCTTCCGGACGCTGATCTCGTCCTGGTGGCAATTATGGGAACGGCTGGTCTCCGACCGGCATTGGCTGCGATCGAGCGTGGAAAGGACCTCGCCATTGCAAGCAAAGAGATTCTGGTTATGGCCGGGCAGATAGTGATGGAACAGGCGCGAAGAAAGGGGGTGTTGATCCTGCCCGTGGACAGCGAACACAACGCCATTTTTCAATGCCTGGAAGGCAAAGATGGACGTCATATCAACAACCTGATCTTGACAGCATCCGGCGGCCCTTTTCGCCAGTTGCCGGCCGAAAAGTTGCAGATCGTCACGAAAAACGACGCTCTGCAGCATCCCACCTGGAAGATGGGACAGAAGATCACGATTGATTCGGCGACTCTGTTTAACAAAGGCTTGGAAATGATCGAGGCTCGCTGGTTGTTTGATGTCCCGATGAGCAAGGTGCAGGTCGTGGTACATCCACAGAGCATCATTCATTCGATGGTAGAATTCGTTGACGGTTCGATTCTTGCCCAATTAAGCCATTCTGACATGTGCTTCCCAATCCAGTATGCCGTTACTTGGCCCGACCGCGTACCGCACAGCCTGAAGACCTTGAGGCTGGCGGATGTCCGCCGGCTGGAGTTTGAAGAGCCTAGGTATGATGCATTTCCGGCACTGAAACTTGCGCGTGAGGCGGGCGAAACCGGTGGAGTGCTCCCGGCAGTTTTGAATGCCGCAAACGAAGAGGCAGTCCAAGCATTTCTAAATGACCGAATTCCTTTTCCCGAAATCTGGTTTTTAGTGCAGAGCGCTATGGAGCATCACGCAAATTTGGCTGAACCCGAGCTGGATGATATAGTCCGTGCGGACTGCGAGGCCAGAGAGTTTGTGCGCCGAGCTTTAGCTTAACCTAAGTATTATGATTTTGAACATCTTGCGTGTAGCCCTTACCGTAGTTGAGGTTCTACTGATTTTTAATCTTCTCATTATTGTTCACGAACTGGGTCACTTTCTGGCTGCGCGATGGAGAGGATTGCATGTCGAAAAATTCGGAATCTGGTTCGGGCGCCCGATTTGGAAGAAAACTGTCAGCGGCGTTGAATACAGCTTGGGATGGATACCCGCGGGCGGCTTTGTTCTGTTGCCGCAAATGGCCCCGATGGAAGCCGTCGAGGGCAAGCCCGGCATCCAGCGGCAGGAACTTCCCCCTGTTGGGCCCGTAGACAAGATTATTGTGGCATTCGCGGGCCCACTTTTCAGTTTCATGTTGGCGCTTGTTTTTGCGGTCATCGTCTGGGCGGTCGGCAAACCAACGGTCGAGGCGGAGGCAACAACGACGATCGGGTATGTAGCTCCCGATGAACCCGCTGCAAAAGCAGGGTTTCAGCCCGGGGACAAGATTTTGGAGGTCGATGGGCATCCCGTATCCCGTTTCGCCGGTATGGTCGACAGCATCACTTGGTATGTGGTGCGAAGCGAAGGGGAAACGATTCCTTTCAAGGTGCAGCGTGGCGATAAAATCCTGACCATCAATTCTGGTTATACGCGACCTGAGACAAGGGGTTGGGAAAGGAAGTCTCTACGGCAGGTAGGCATCGCGCCGGCGATCACCCCCATCGTTTTCAAAGTGACCGGTGGATCGGCTGCGGCGCTTGCCGGGATACGACCGAACGACGAGATCGTCGCCGTAGGCGGCGAACGGCTATATCATCCTCAGCATATCGTGGAATGGGCTCAGTCCCATCCGGGTAAACCGCTGGTACTTACCATTGTGCGCAACAGGAAGAGCCTTGAGATCACGCTCGAGGCCACCCGACCGCTGGTTTCAAGCGTGATCAAGAACAGCCCCGCCGACGTCGCCGGCATCAAAGCGGGAGATCGCATCCTTTCGCTAGACGGACATCCGATTTATGATCCAACCGAAATATTCAAGCGGATCGAAAGCAAACCGGACGTTCCTTTCTCCCTTACAGTCGCTACAGGTCCTCAGGTGAGAACCGTACGCGTTCTTCCGGCCGTTCCGGATGGTCAAAACAGGGCCGTTCTTGGAATTGTTTATGCCTCGGACTCTCAAGGGATTATCTGGGACGGCACCGGCAAGCTCACGATCGTTCACATTTCGCCTCTGGAACAAATTGTGGCCGCGGTCGAAACCATAGGAAATACCATCGGAGCTCTTCTTTCGCCACAGTCCGACATTAAGCTTCAGCACATGAGCGGTCCGATCATGATCATGCAGACCTACTACAGGCTGTTTGACACCGACTTCGGCTGGCAATTGGCTCTCTGGTTCAGTGTCGTCTTCAATGTCAATCTGGCGATGATCAATCTTCTGCCGATTCCGGTGCTGGATGGCGGGCACATTGTGCTGGCGCTTATTGAGGGCATCCGGAAACGTCCGATCAATATCCGCGTCCTTGAAGTGGTGCAGGGTGCGTGCGCGCTCCTGCTCATCGGCTTCATGCTCTACGTTTCATTTTACGACGCGCAGGATCTTCCTTGGAACTCAAATCACAAAGCAAAGTTCAGCGTGCCAGCTAAACCGGCGCCTCCGGAAAATCAATGAGAAGCGCTTCTTTTTGTCCCGATTCGATGCGTTATCGCCGGAGAGCTACCCGGGAAGTCATGGTCGGCAACGTCGGCGTGGGGGAGCGAAATCCGATTCGGATTCAGTCCATGATCACCTGCGACACGATGGATACCGAAGCGTGTATTCGCCAAACAATGGAATTGGCCGGGGTCGGATGTGAGATTGTGCGAATCACCGCTCCGACGGTGAAAGATGCGCAAAACCTTGAGCATATCAAAAAGGGTTTGCTCAAGAGGCGCTGTGAGGTTCCCATCGTCGCCGACATTCACTTCAAACCAGAAGCTGCAATGGAGGCGGCTCGGTGGGTCGAAAAAGTGCGTATTAATCCTGGAAATTATGCGGATTCAAAGAAGTTCGCGGTAAAGGAATACACCGATGGGCAGTATGCAGCCGAACTGAGCCGGATCCGGGAACGGTTCACTCCGCTTGTACGAATCTGCCAGGAGCGGGGCATCAGTTTGCGCATCGGGACGAACCACGGCTCTCTCAGCGATCGAATCATGAACCGATACGGTGATACACCCCTGGGCATGGTCGAGAGCGCGCTGGAATTTGCCAGAATTGCAAGGGACTTGGACTTTCACGCTTTTATTTTTTCAATGAAGGCGAGCAACCCGAAGGTCATGATCTCCGCGTACAGGCTGCTTGTCGCTCGACTGCGCGAAGAGGGTCCGGACTGGAACTACCCGGTTCATCTGGGAGTCACCGAAGCAGGCGATGGTGAAGATGGGCGCATTAAGAGCGCAATAGGAATAGGTTCCCTGCTAGCGGACGGGATTGGTGATACGGTGCGAGTCTCATTAACGGAGGACAGCGTTCACGAGATTCCGGTTGCACAAAAACTTGTTGCCCAATACAACAGCCAGCCCGCTCAGGAAATCGGCGACCAGCAGCCGGATGCCATCTTCTCGTTTGATCCTTTCTCTTACACGCGACGGGCAACCGACACAATTGACCTGAACGGCGTGTTGACCGGAGGCAAAGAAACAATTCGCGTTGTCGTGCGCCGCCAAACCTTCGACCAGGTATCGCACAAGCTTGAAAAACTTGGTGATTTCCGGCCCGAAATTGTTCTCGAGTCTGCCAGCTTAATCGCTGTGGACCCGCGAGATGCCGATGCGGTAAACGCGATCAATCGGTCGAGCACTCCCCGATTTGTCACGATTCAGGATTACATCGATCTTCCCGTTATCACCGCGTATCGGTTGCTTGCAGCGAAAATCGATGCCCGCCATCCGATACTGTTGAAGGATACTTTTGTACCTTCCGACGATCCGCAGCGCGATTCCCTTGAGATCCTTCTCGCATCCGCCACAAATATCGGAGCATTGCTTTGCGACGGCATCGGAGACGCTCTTTTAGTTCAGGCAGAAGAGGCACCAGGCCAATCACTGCGCTTGGCCTACAACATCCTGCAGGCGGCAGGCGCCCGTATTTTCAAGACCGACTATGTAGCATGCCCCTCGTGCGGCCGGACCTTATTCAATCTGCAAACAACGAGCGCGCGAATCAAAGCGGCCACGGCTCACTTGAAGGGCGTCAGAATCGCAATCATGGGATGCATCGTGAACGGTCCGGGCGAAATGGCTGATGCGGATTTCGGCTACGTCGGCGGGGCGCCTGGAAAGGTAAATTTGTATGTTGGCAAGAAGGCGGTGAAATTCAACATCCCTGAAATTGAGGCCGTCGACCGACTGATAGATCTCATTCGTGAGCACGGCCGCTGGAAAGAACCCTCCTTGAACGAACCGGCAGCTGTAGCCGCTTTGTGACTTTTGCAAGGGACTCCACGCGTATAAGTTCCGGTTGGCAAAAAGGATTCCATCTCCATCTTTGTACCGACGGAAAGCATAATCGAATATCAAGAGCGCTGGAAATGAGTCTTTGTCAGCGTCGCTTCTGAATCGCAAGAGAAAGGCCGGCAACGCCGCGTCTCAGACCGACGTTCCGATAAATTGAATTCCAGTGACATTTGGGACAACTCCTGATCGATCGGACTGGTAGGACGGCATCTCCGAGGCTCCGGTTTTACGGTGACATCATTGGTTCCGGGCAACCAACCTGGCGGTCCGCTCGCCCGGTGAGAAGAGGGCTGCCTAGCCACGAACCGGCGGGCTCGGAGATCCCGCTCTACCTGTGCCGCCATCTGCAACTCGTTGCTGCTCAATAGGTCCTATCGCAAGTTCCTTGGAAGCGCCGCCCCATCACGGTGCCATCTCGCCCTACAGAAATAAGGTGGGCTTTTGCGTCAAGAAGGAGACTGCTTTTTGTCGCAATTGTTCTGTTCTGCTCATCGACGGCAGAATTCTCCGGGAGAAGGACGACGAGCACGCGCTTAGCTACATTCTTCCCTCAAAAGCTTTCCGTTGCCTTGTCGATGGGCCGCTGATACACATATTTGTTTTCCAGGAGGCGATCGTAGTTGGTCTCGGTCCAGCTTTGACCCGATCGATTCCTGCGTGCATCATGAATTCACATAGGCCCGCTTTTACCCAACTCAGAACTTATGCCTGAAATTCAAACCCTCTCGATAAATACAATTCGGACGCTTTGCATGGATGCCGTCCAGCAGGCGAACTCCGGTCATCCCGGAACTCCGATGGCTATGGCGCCAGTTGTATACGTGTTGTGGCAGGAGTTTCTCCGTTTTGATCCCGAAGATCCGATCTGGCCGAACCGCGACAGATTCATCCTTTCGGCCGGCCATGCCTCCACCTTATTGTATTCACTGCTGCACTTGGCAGGAGTGAAAGCCGTAAATCGCAAATATGAAACACTGGGCGAGCTTGCTGTTCCATTGGAAGACCTGAAAAATTTCAGGCAATTGGAAAGTCGATGCCCTGGACATCCTGAATATCGTTGGACCTCTGGAGTTGAGACGACTACGGGACCACTTGGCCAAGGAGTTGCGACCAGCGTTGGCGTTGCGCTGGCAGGCAAATGGCTCGCAGAAAAATATAACCGGCCGAACTTTGAGATGTTTGA
>Ga0182035_10000638_pt1 | contig 16576 bp, 17 predicted proteins | sample flu12Cox44000170_FD_125969 | JGI IMG/M metagenome (GOLD analysis project Ga0182035, IMG submission 125969) | Lab enrichment of tropical soil microbial communities from Luquillo Experimental Forest, Puerto Rico - flux4day.12C.oxic.44.000.170 | ecosystem: Environmental > Terrestrial > Soil >...
GAACGCACCCCTGGCCTGGCTGCATCGCTTCCGCCGCCTCGCGCTGCGCTACGAACGCCGCGCGGACGTCCACGAAACTGGCGCTACCTTTTGAAACGCACTCTTAGAAGTTTTTCGCAATCTTCGTAGCACCTGAGTCGATGAGCAACGCCGCAGCGACCGATTTCGTTGTACATGATTTTGTACATCGGAATGGGACATAGGGCGGTTATTGCGTTTTGAGCGTCACGCTTTTTCAATAAGTTGCGTGTTATCAGTAGCGGTGTATCGTTCGACTCCCCCCGCCTCCACCATTCTTTCTTCTTGATTTGAAAGGAATTACACGCGCGTCCTTCTCCGTGTACCCGCCGTGTACCCTTCCTTCCGGTTCGTGAGTCTGCCAAGTGCGCCGAACCTCAGCTTCGAGTTGTTCCTGACGTGCCCGTACCCATGGTGCGTAATGCTTCTCCGTGATCCGCACGCTCTGATGCCCCAAGAGAATTGACAGACGTTCTATCGGCACTCCCGCGAGCAAAAGCTCGACGGAAAATGTATCGCGGAAACGATGCGCGTGATCGTCAGGAACGCCAGCTAGTATGAGGAGCCGCTTCAGGCTGCGCTGCCAATCTCCCACCGCGCTCTTCGGCTTTGAGAGTCCAGTCCAGAAGAAATAAGTGCTCTCAGGTATCGCACCCAAGGCTTCGATTCACTGGGAGCAATTTGAGCACGCTCCACGCGTTGAGTTACTTTGCGGACGGGGACCTGCCTAAACTTCCTGCGTCGGGTGCAAAACGCCTTGCGGACTACAACGACGGCAACGAGAACTTTGCGGCGCCGCATGCCATGAACCGACCGATCAACGCCGGCCGCTGAGTTTTGCCGAGCCCTTGACGAGAACAGCATCTAACGAAACCAACCGGCACAATCCTGAGGGTGCTCGCCTTGCAAAGTCATAGCGTTTCGTGGCCTCCTCGAATTAAAGTTGTCGGAGTGGGAGCCGGACTCGTAATTCACGTTTTGGTTGCGTAGATCTTCCTCTGTTCAATCCTCAGATCGACAAATCTGGCGTGAATCAATTTTTGAATGACGGCAAAAATCATCGCGGTGGAAACCCCGAACATGAGCATTCCGTTTGCCGCTTCCAAGGGACCCAGCAACCTCCACGACGGAGTCATAACCATGTCTCCGTAACCCAAAGTCGTGTAGTTGACAGCCGAGTGGTAATATGCGGTTCCAAACTCTTGAAATTCTTTGCAGACTACGAATAAGACGGCCCACAAGCCGATCTCAAGCAGGTGCGCAGCCATCGCGTAGGAAATCGTCCGGACCACAATTGCGACATTGATCCAGAAGCTCGCGCCCGCCCGGCCGCGGCTTGTCTCGTGACGAACAAAGTTGACCGCCGCCCTCACCGGCAGCGCGTGAACCACGGTCGTGCATAGGAAGGTGACTGCTCCCAGCGCCAATGGAACTAGGATGGCGATTCGATATTGCGTCGTCATACTGGCTCAAGTCCAATCGCTATTGCCACAGAACAGACACGTTGTTCGCAGAAGCCCCCCGATGTAGAGATTTCGGACTCTTTGTGCCAAATCGGAGGTAGACGTTGTCTTCCTCCGACCGGGCGTCCTGGTTCCGCTGGGAGACCGTGGCTGTGCTCAGCACTTAGCCGGCGATGATTTGTGAGGATCATGCAGCTTCGGCGGTGTAGCATTGCCTCCGTGCTTTTCAAGGAAGTCGCAAGCACGTTCGATGTCGCCGGCCAGAATTGATGCAACTTCGCTGTTGAGATGCGGGCGAACAACAATTCGGAGGCTATTGACTTCCTGAGCGTTTGGGGGCATCGAGTATGCGGCCAGGATCCAGCCGCGCTCGCGCACCTTGTTCGAGATATCGAACTCGTTGTAGCGGGTGACCGATTTGTCAAGGGTGAGTGCCACCACAGGGATCCGCTGGGTTTTGTTGAGCACTTGGAACTTACCGGTCCTCGTGAGGCGGTCGCGAAGATACTGCGCATGCCCCAGGGCGTGCTTCATGATTCGGGTATATCCCTCACGCCCCAGCCGAAGGATCGCGTAGTATTGAACGAGAACGTTCGCTGAGCTTTTGCTGAAATTGAGAGTTGCCGTCGGCGCTTCGCCTCCGAGATAGTTCACGTAGAACACCAGATTCTCGTTGAATACCTTCCGATCTTTAAAAACCACCCAGCCGAGGCCTGGCGGCACGAGTCCATACTTGTGGCCCGATGCATTGATCGACTGAACCCTGGGCAGGCGGAAATCCCACTTATAGTCAGGGTAAAGGAAGGGGTTTACGAACCCGCCGGATGCCCCATCGATGTGCATAGGAATGGAGATGCCGGTTTTTTTCTCATACTCGTCGAGCCAGTCGTGAATTCCCTGAATGTCGTCGTCTTCTCCCGTGAAGGTTTGCCCGGCGATCGCCACAACACACGTGGTGTTCTCGTCGACGTACTTGTCAAGGTGCTCCGCAGTCAGGCGATAGTTCCCGGGCCGGAGCGGCACGATTCGCGGTTCCACGTCAAAATAACGCATGAACTTCTTCCAAACGACCTGCACATTTCCACCGGTAACGATGTTTGGCCGGCTTGTGTCTTTACCCATCTTCTTTCTGGCTTCCCGCCAGTTCCACTTGTGCGCCAGCCCACCCAGCATGCAAGCCTCGGAAGACCCGATAGTTGCAGAACCGTATGGTTCAGCCGACTTCGGCCCGTTCCAGAGATCGTGTAGCCAGCGAACACAGGCGAACTCAGTTTCTTTGGTGTGGGGGTACATGTCCGGGTCCGCGAAATTCCGGAACGCGCCAGCGGCATAGATTTCACGAGCTTCCGGCTCGGTAAACGTCGTTACGAAGGAAGAAAGGTTGAGCATCGGGTTCGCGTCCGTCCAGCATTGGCTTTCCACGATTGCCTTCGCGGCTCGAGCCGCTATGCCTTCGCTCGGAAAACGCTCGGGAATCGGCAAGTTGAACTGATCGTACGGAGTCTCCTTTTCGGTGATGCGGTACGGGGGCACTTGCCCCTTTGTTGAAATCGCTTGCGTAGCCATTTCGGCGTCTCCTTCACTGCTGCGAATCGTCGCTTTGTGTTCGAGTGAGCACTTGCCCGAAGCACACGCGGCAGGCCCCAGCTTCGCGCTGTGCGCGCTCGAGACATAGCACGCAAAATCTTTGCCAAATCCACGATCACCTAAGTGATTGAATCGAATGGCGATCATCAACGATCAAGAAGCTTGTGTCGGCGCAAGGACCGATGTTCTGACAACTGTCGCGACAAAATGACGCTGACGTGCGCGTCGCAACGCGGGATCTGGTGCCCACCCAAGACCAAAAATTCAAAGGATGAGATGACAAGCGGGGGCCCAAAAATGCGAATGCGTCGAGGTGTACAAATCCCTCGACGCAGATCGGTGTTCGCCTGGGAAGGGCGCGTTTAATTCTTGTCGCGGTCTATCTTGACAAAGCTATATTTCGCGCTGAACTGGATGCGCGGCGCGTTGCCTGTTTGTCCGCTTTTCAGGACTTGCCAACCGTAAAGAAACTCGCCTCCAACACTCAGGGATCCGAACGGGTTCCAGATCAGGTTCGCCGCCGTGTACTCGCTTCGGTGATAGGTAGATTTGGGTTGAAAGGCGGTGTTTTGCACTCGGGCGTACCCGTAAACCAGATTGGAGCGTAGACCCTTCATCCAGTAGTGTTGGTAGGCCCCTTCGGCGCCGACTGCCGGCGTTGCCTTCAAATGTGGTTGCGCGGTGGAGATTACCGCGGCATCGATTCCCAACCCTGAAGGGTCTTGTAGATAGCGCGAGATGCCATGCCCATACGTTCCCTCGGCAAGGAAGTTGTCCCGGCCGAATATGCGAAGGGCACCGGTGGCATTCACACCCCAGCCAAAAACGGAGTCTGAGCGCCCGTCCGGGAGGAAGGCCGCAATGGAACGAAATATCGATGCAACCTGCCAGTGGCCGCGCTGAAACTCCTGGCGCACGCGAACTGCTCCATCGGGACTAGGGGAGTTGGGCTGTGAGGAGAACTGAGGCGTCTTGAATGCAATGTCCGACGAAGGCTTTTCGACCGACACCGATAAGGTCATTCTTTGGGAAAGCCCGAACGTATAGCGGACTTGTGGATTGCGCAAATTGACGAGCCCGTTGGGACCCTGAAAATCTAGAGTGTCAGGAAAAGCGTCGGGGTCCATGAAATTCGTAAAGGTTTGCCCGAGGAGCAGATTCCGCACCTGAGCGTAAGCGTGTCGAAGCCGGGGAGTGGTTGAAGTCGAACCGAAGAGGTCGCTTTCGACATAAAACCGAACGTCTCCCATTTGTGTCGAAGGGATACGGAAGTCAAGGCTGAGGCGCGTTGGACGCACAGACACGTTGGAGTTGTGCACGCCCTGGACCGTCGGGATCAAAATAGAGGACGGTATGAATTCATCTGGGTTACCCGCCGGTTTCAGGTCGTACATGAAATCCGTCTTAAAATACCCGCCGATTTTCAGAAGCGTCTGGGTGCCCGGCAACATGAAATAGCCGCGGTACTTCGGATCGAGCGGGACATTGTTGAACCGCGCCGCCGCGACGGAATCCTCGGAGAAAGTTTGCTTCGTGGCCGTGGCATTGCCAACGTGCGGCGAGGTTGGACCCTGCAGGATGGCCTGGTCTGGTGGCGCGGCAGGTGCAACAGCTGCCTTCGTGCCATCACCAGGTTTGCTCGCCTCCAGCTCACTGATGCGACTCTGAAGCCTGTTCATCTGTGAACGCATTTCTTCGAGCTGTTTTTGCAATTCTTTGACCTCGGCCGGCTGTGAGGGGGCAGCCATCTCATCGTCCTGCGGAGCAGTTTGTGCAACGGCCCCTGCCGGGACTAGAAATGCTGCGAGACTCAGTAGTGCAATCTTATTCATAAAGGCGCTCCGTAGATTTCAAACAGGTGATCCGTTATTTCATCAACAGCACGATGACGACACCCCAAATGATCAGGAGCGTATTCCCGACCGCGTAGGTGACGGTGTAGCCGAGAGCCGGGGTCTTGCTCCCGGCCGCTTCCTGAATCGCACCAAGTGCTGCGGTCGTGGTTCGGGCACCCGCGCACGCACCCAATAGAACTGCTGGGTGCATCTTGAAGATGTATTTGCCGGCGAGGAGGCCGATGACAAAGGGCACCGTCGTGACGACAACTCCGGCAAGAAACAGACTCGGCCCGTTTTCCCGTAGGCCTTTGATGAAAGTAGGACCTGTCGTCAAGCCGACTACGGCAATAAAAGCATTGAGGCCGATGGTGTTGAAGACCCAAAGGGCAGGCGCTGGGATGCGCCCGAACGTACGGTGTACGCTTCGAAGCCAGCCACAAACCAAGCCGGCGATTAGCGCGCCACCACTTGTGCTGAGGCTCAGGGGAATGCCACCCAGATGGATGGCAAGAGCGCCGAACAACGCACCGGCGACGATTCCAAGCCCGAGAAAAAGGACATCGGTCTTCTCCGTTTCTCGATCTGCATAGCCGATTACCTTGGCAGCGGCCTCGACTTCTCGCTTTGCTCCTTGCAGCGTCAGAACGTCCCCGCGATCCAACTTACTGTTTGGGCCATAGGGAATCTCCACGCCGCCGCGCATGATCTTGCGCAAGAACACGCCTCGTCCCTTTCGACCTAGCGGAGACTCAAGGACCTGCTGAAGCGTCTGGCCTTCCAACTGTTTGTTCGTGACGACTACATCCAAGATTTCGCCAGGAAAGTTGAGTAGTTCCGGGTCGTTTATCTCAGGCCCGACTTGCTGTTCATGCAAGAGCACGGATTCTCTGCGTCCCACTACCGCGAGAACCGCTCCCTCGCTCACCACGGTATCCAAGTTCGCGGGCGAGATTGTGCCTCTCTGCCGGATTTGCTCAACAAAAATACGCTCGTCCTTGACGGCGGCTTCGATTTCCCCAACCTTTTTGCCGACTAGCGTTGGATTTTCAACGCGGTACGCACGCGCGACAAGAGCAGTGTAAGCCGGCGAGACTCCAAGCTCGGGGTCTCCGGCCCCCATTTCCGATTCAAGTTCCTTAGCTACCAATGGAAGGTTCACACGCAGGATTTTTGGCCCGATCGTCGCAAGGAACCACGCGGAACCCGCCGTTCCAAACAGGTACGTGACTGCATAAGCCACTGGCATGGCATCGAGCAGGGCTTTCTTTTGTTCGACAGCCAATGTCAATTGGTTGATGTTATCGGCAGCGACACCCAGCACAGCTGAGATCGTGCAAGCGCCGGACAACAGGCCCGAGGCGAGACCCACGTTGTAGTGCAGTATTTTGGCTACAGCAACGGTGCAGAAGAGACAGGCTACGCACAGCACCACTGCAAAGAGGACTTGTTGCAGTCCGCCGCTGCGTAGTCCTCGAAAGAACTGAGGCCCAACGCCATAGCCGACGGCAAAGAGAAACATCAGGAAGAAGACTGACTTCACGTTTGGCGAAAGAACGATATGCAGTTGACCGACAAGGACTCCCGCGAGCAAGGTGCTTGTCACGACGCCCAGCGAAAACCCTTTGAATTTCCACGAGCCCACCAGTGCGCCGAGCGCCAGGCATAAGAACAAAGCAATCTCTGGGTAAGTATGAAGCGTATGCACGATCCAGTTCATTCCTCATCTCCTCTCCAAAGCGCGTTTGCCGAAGCCTCGTAGCACCCTTAAATCGGGGAATGGACAGTCATTTCTTTATTTCCTTGCCTGAGCCTGCCAAGCCTCAAAGGCACCATGCACGATAGCCGATAGTTGCGCGCCAATTTCCGCGTAGGCTTCGTCAGGCAGGTTCGCGAGAGAGACGCGCACCGACCATTCGGGACCTTCAAAACCGCTTCCGTTCAAGAGCACCGTGGAGTATCTCTCCGCGAGAGCGAACAACACGTCGAACGGATGATAGTGTTCCTGCAAAAACTGGACAAACTCTGGAGAGTGCGTCCGTCGCGCCCACACCATGAGATCCAGAGTTGTGTAGTAGTCCGCGCGGAGTGGATCGTCGGGAAGATCCACGCCCATGCCCCGCCATAAGGCTTGCATCCGGTCGCGTACAATTTGCTGGCTGAGCCTTTTGTAGGCGCCGGTCTCGTCCATCAACGCGAATAAGGAGAACAGGGTCATCTGCACCTGTTGCGGAGTAGAAAGGCCAGCAGTGTGGTTCAATGCCACACAACGACTATCTGCAACCATGCGGTCGATGAACCTCAGCTTTTCCGGATTCAGGGTGAGTGTGCCGTATCGCTCATTTAGCGCCGCCTGCTCTTTCGCGGGAAGCTGCGCGATCTTGCGGTCGAAGACGTTGTCCTCGTGAATGGCTACGACACCAAGACGCCAACCTGTGCACCCGAAGTATTTCGAGAACGAGTAGACACCGATGGTGTTTTGCGGCAGGTCAGCCATCAAAGATCGGAAACCCGGAACAAACGTTCCATACACGTCGTCCGTGACGATCATCAGGTTCGGGCGTTTGGAACCCACCAAAGCGCTCAGGCGGTCCATGGTCTCCTGTCGAATCGCGGTGGATGGAGGATTGCTCGGGTTGACGAAGAAAACGACTTTGATTTCAGGATCGCTTAGCTTCTCGATTTCAGAATCGGGATATTGCCAGGTGTGCCTGCCGCTTTCGTCTGAAACCTCGGACGCTTGTATTTCGACTACGCGAAAAGAAAAGCGGTCCAGCCGGGGGATCTCGAGGTACGGCGTGAACGTGGGTGTCGAAAGCGCGATCTTATCGCCCCGCTGCACGAGCCGATTGGCTAAAAGCGAATCAAAGATGTAGCACATGGCGGCGGTGCCGCCCTCGACGGCAAAGAGGTCGAACTTCCCTGGCGGCCGGTTACCTCCGCCCATCTCCTGAATCAAGTACTCGTGAACAACCCTCTCTGCATGGACAAGCATGCGGTCTGGACTGGGGTACTGATCACCGATAATTCCATCTACCAACTCATGCAGGAATGCGTCGCTATCGAACCCAAACGTCCCTGTCGCGTACTTTACTGCGCGCTTCAGGAAGTCAACTCCTGAAGCGGCGAAATTGGCTGCGGCATAGCGTTCAAACCGCTTCGCAATGCCGTCTTGTTGCGGCATTCCGCCGAGGTCGGGCCGATCCCAGACAGATTTGGATTCTTGGACAGCAAAGTTGCCAAGAGTAAAAAAGGCGTTGCGCGGCGTGGTGGCGATCCAATTGGGATTCCCCCGCCCGGCGTTTAGCATGGCTCGAGCTGACTTGCGAGATGATTCCCTGGCGAGATGAATCAGTTTGTCTTTCAGCTCAAAGGGGCTGAGTTTTTCAAACTGCTTTTCCTGTTCGAGAGTTACGGAGAGTTTGCGTACGACCCCAGTGGCATTCATTCATTTGCTCCCAGGCGATTGCGTCTCGGTACGAGATTAGGCAAAGGTGGTGCCAAATTGAGAATTTGTTAAATGCTTGAATCGAAAGAACATTTGAACGCAGCTGCTTCCGTCTCGAGGGAATCCCGCCGTCGTTCGGACACTTGTCCGCGCTTAATGACAGCCATTAAGTTCATCCTCGGCGTGGTCGCGTTTTCGAAGCCAGGGTATTCACAAATCTGCAGCGGCGGACCGAGGACGATGACTCGTGATGAACTGTGAAGAATACAATTGCTTGGCGGAGTGGTTTGGCAGGCAAAAAGTCTTCCCGATCGGCCCCCGCATTTACGCGGTGCATTGTGGAACCTGACCATAAACTCCAGAAATCTTGAGTGACTCAGCACGAAGGGAAACTATACGAAGTGAGGTCGAAGCTATCAGGTCCTACCTAGTTAAACAGCCCAGGCCGTCAGCCCGGCAAGGCGATGACCCGGGCAACCTTCCACGAAGCATCTGGCTGGCGGGAGAACACCGCGATGATCCTAGAATGCGCTTGGACTCCTATGCCGCTCTTTACTCCGCTCACGATTCTGTCCACTTCGCAAAACTCAATTGCCCACTTGTCGTGAACGATGATCTGGGCAGATGAGTCCCGCGGCTCAACATCAAATAACCGAAACTCGTGTGTCAGGTTCGCCCTCAAGGCATCTATGCCGACTGCAGTTTTGCCGTTTCCATTCACTACCACAATATCGTCCGTGGCCAAAGCGATCAAACTGTTGACGTCACTTGCTTCCACGGCCCTAATCCAATCCGCTCGGACTGCTGCGATTTTGGAGACGTCCAAGTCGTGGCGCGGGTTCACCCTACTATTCACAGTTACCTCCTAACCAGGCGCCTGGAGATCGACGGTCAACGATTGCAGTCGACAAGCCGGGGCAGAACATGTTTGCGGGATTCACGAGCTGGTCTTTGCCCAGCCATCTTTTGCTGCTCACCGTGCGAAACGTTTCATCCCATTCACCAGCTTGCGGCTCGGATCACTTCCGATGCCGGCGTTTTACGCGCAGTTGTGCCAGTGAGCGCGCCAGAGCGGCGTTGACGGAGGCGACTTCTGCGGCCGAGATCTTTTCGCGGAGACGCGCTGCGGCGCGTTGGCGTGCTTCTTCGGCTCTTGCTTCATCGATGCTCTCGGTGGCAACCGCCATATCGGTCACGATGGCCACGCGGTCGCCCGTGACTTCGACAAGCCCCTCGCCCACAGCCAGAAAACGAACCTGCCCGCTTTTGCGCACAATCATTTCCCCAGGCACCAATTGTGTCATCAGCCGCACATGGTGAGGAAGAATGCCCATCTGGCCCTCTACGCCGGGTAGCGTGACCATGTCCACGTCTTCGGAGTAAACCGTGGCTTGCGGCGTCACAATTTCCAATTTTATGGTATTTGCCATTTTTTGAATGTTTGCTGCGCTAGAGCCTTTCTAACGGCTAATGCTTAAGCGCTATTTGATTTCCTCAATTGCGCCCTTCATGTAGAAATTGCCCTCTGATACATCGTCGTGCTTGCCCTCCAGGATTTCCTTGAAGCCTCGAACCGTGTCAGCCAAGCCCACCTGCTTGCCCTCGCGGCCGCTAAACACCTGCGCCACGCTGAACGGCTGGCTCAGAAAGCGCTGAATCTTGCGCGCCCGCAACACCGTTAGTTTGTCCTCCGGTGACAACTCATCCATGCCCAGAATCGCGATGATATCCTGCAGATCCTTGTAGCGCTGAAGCACGTTCTGCACTCCGCGCGCTACGTCGTAATGCTCCTTGCCAACGATTTCCGGCGCGAGAGCACGTGAGGTCGAAGCCAGGGGATCTACCGCCGGATAGATGCCCAGTTCAGCAATGGCGCGGTCTAAGACAATCGTGGCATCCAGGTGCGCAAAGGTCGTGGCCGGCGCCGGGTCGGTCAGGTCATCAGCTGGAACATACACGGCTTGAAAGGACGTGATCGAGCCCTTTTTCGTGGAGGTAATGCGTTCTTGAAGGGCTCCCATCTCCGCGGCGAGCGTCGGCTGGTAACCGACGGCGCTGGCCGTGCGGCCAAGCAAGGCCGACACCTCGGAGCCCGCCTGAGAAAAGCGGAAGATGTTGTCAATGAATAGCAACACATCCTGGTTTTTTTCGTCGCGGAAATACTCGGTGATCGCGAGGCCCGACAAAGCCACGCGAAGGCGGGCACCAGGCGATTCGTTCATCTGCCCATATACCAGGGCGATTTTGGACTCACCCAGGTTGTCCTGCTTGATGACTCCCGCCTCGGACATATCGTGATAGAGATCGTTCCCTTCCCTGGTGCGCTCGCCGACACCCGCGAAGACCGACACGCCGCCATGAAGCTTGGCGATATTGTTGATCAGTTCCATGATGACAACGGTCTTGCCCACTCCCGCGCCGCCGAAAGCCCCCACTTTTCCGCCTTTCAAGAAAGGGCAAATCAAATCGATGACCTTAATGCCCGTGGGGAGCAACTGCGGAGAAGTCGATTGGTCCGCAAGCGGCGGCGGCTGGCGATGAATCGGATAGTACTTTTCCGCCTGAACTGGTCCGCGCTCATCCACAGGGTCACCGGTCACATTGAAGACACGTCCCATGACACCTTCGCCCACGGGCATGGATATTGGTCCGCCGCTATCGGTCACTTCAAAGCCTCGTTTCAGGCCTTCGGTGCCCGACATGGAGATGGCCCTGACTGATTTGTCCCCGAGGTGCTGCTGCACTTCGAGCGTCACTTTAGCGGGCTGTCCTTGAACCTTGCCTTCAACCGTCAACGCGTTATAGATCCCGGGAATTGTTTCCGGGAATTCGACGTCGACCACCGGCCCCACGACTTTAACTATTTTCCCTTTGTTCATACCCATACCCCTTCTTGATGGCCTTCCAAGGTGATTCTGCTTCAATCAGACTGGCCTCCGGCGATTTCGAGCAATTCCTTCGTGATGTTGCCCTGACGCAGATTGTTATATTCGAGGGTCAAGTGCTGAATGAGGTCGTCAGCGTTGTCGGTGGCGTTCTTCATCGATACCATGCGGGCGCTTTGTTCACTGGCTTTGGCATTCAGCAAGATCTGATAAATATAAATGTTCAGATAGTGCGCGAGGAGATAACCGAGGACGGCCTCCGGGCTGGGCTCAAACAGGGACTCTCTGGTGTCGGCTTTCAGCTTCGCTTCCGATTCCGCCCCCGGGATCTTCAGCGCTTTAATTTCGCCCACGGGAAGAAATTCGAGGTCTACCGGACGCTGAGTGAGCGTGTTGACAAATTCTGTGGCCACAATCCTTACCTGATCCACCTCTCGCTTCAAGAAGAGGTCGCGGGCAAAGGAAGCAATCGCGCCAGCTTCCTCGAATTTGGGCTCGTCCGCATAGGCAAACTCGGCGACAAGCTGCCTCCGGGAACGGGCGACGAACTGCGCTGCTTTTCTCCCGGCTGTGATGAAGACTGTTGACGCGGCATCGAACTGGGCGGCCAGGCGGAATAGGTTGCTGTTGAGAGCCCCGCATAAACCCTTGTCCGCGCCAATTAGGATGACGGCCCTTTTGCGGACTTCGCGTAGTTCGAGCAGCGGGTGACGGAAGTCGCCCATACGGGTCGTTGCTTCGCGCTGAATGCGGTACAACAGCCGAGCGAAGGGACGTCCGGCGAGAACAGTTCCTTGGGCTTTGCGCATCTTGGAGGCCGCCACCATTTGCATGGCCTTAGTGATCTGCGCGGTGCTGCTGATGGACCTGATTCGTCGGCGTAAGTCGTGTAAGCTGTGCATGGCTATAAAACGTTCACTTCCAGGTCTCTTTGAACTGATCGGCTGCAGCCTTCAAATCGGCCGTTAAAGCAGCGCTGAGCGCCTTCTCTTGAGCGATTTTCCGGAGCAGCTCGGCCCTGCGCGTCGTGAGGAACTCCGTCAGACTGTCCTGGTACTCTTTGATCCGATCGACGGGCACGTGGTCAACGTATCCATTTTGGACCGCCCAAATCACCGCTACTTGCACCTCGACAGGAATCGGTTTGTATTGGGGCTGCTTGAAGATTTGCATGATGCGCCTGCCGCGGTCGATCTGCGCCTGAGTCTTAGCATCGAGTTCCGAACCGAATTGGGCGAAGGCCGCCAGTTCTCTAAACTGGGCGAGGTCTCCCTTGAGCTGTCCGGCAACCTGCTTCATGGCCTTGAGCTGTGCCGCTGAGCCAACGCGAGAGACAGAGATGCCGACGGAAATAGCCGGGCGGACCCCTTGGTAGAACAGGTCAGTTTCCAAGAAAATCTGCCCGTCCGTGATCGAGATGACGTTGGTAGGGATGTAAGCAGAAACGTCACCGGCCTGAGTTTCGATGATGGGCAGGGCCGTCAGCGAACCGTTGCCATACTTTTCCCCCACGCGTGCCGCCCGTTCGAGCAATCGGCTATGGAGGTAAAACACGTCGCCTGGATACGCTTCACGACCGGAGGGCCGTTTTAGCACCAGGGAAACCTGCCGGTAGGCCACCGCGTGCTTGGACAAATCGTCAAAAATAATCAACGCGTCCATCCCGTTGTCCATGAACCACTCGCCCATCGCTGTCCCTGCGAATGGTGCCAAATACTGACTGGTCGCCGAATCGGACGCAGGGGAAGCAATAATGATCGTGTAGGGCATGGCCCCGGCGTCTTCGAGAGTGGCAATGATTCGCGCGATCGTGGATTGTTTCTGACCAATGGCAACGTAGATGCTATAGATGCGGCGATAGTCTTTGTCGCCCGCTGCTTCAGCCGCTTTGTTGAGACGGCCTTGGCTGATGATCGTGTCGATACCGATGGTCGTTTTGCCCGTCGAGCGATCACCGATAATCAATTCGCGTTGGCCGCGGCCGATCGGGATCATCGCGTCAATGGCCATGATGCCCGTTTGTACCGGCTGGCTAACTGGACGACGCCGGATGATCCCGGGAGCGATTTTCTCGACAGGGTAGGCGGCGTCACTCTTCACGGGTCCCTTGCCATCCAAGGGCTCTCCGAGCGTATTCACGACCCGCCCCAGCAACCCCTTCCCAACGGGAACCTGCAACAGTTTGCCGGTCGCGCGAACTTCGTCTCCCTCCCGAAGTTCGGTGTAGTCGCCTAGGATGATCACTCCGACTTCAGTCTCGTCGAGGTCTAGTGCCAGACCCGTGACGCCGTGGCCGAGGTCGAGCATTTCGTTGAGCATCGCATCGTCAAGTCCTTCAACTTTCGCGACGCCGTCACCGATCTCACGGATGACACCCACATTCTGCTTGCCAGTTGTGGCCTTGGCTCCCGCGATTTGAGCTTCAAGTTCCTGTAGTAGGTCGGCCATAAATCTTTCACCCCAATCTATCCGTTTATGCGGGTCCAATCCCGCAAAGGATCAGGACCCTATGTTCCTGCTTCCCGGGTAACTCAGAAGCTCCTCTCCAAGGCCGCCAGTCCGGACCGCACGCTGCCGTCATAGACATCGCTGCCGATTTTGATGCGTATCCCCCCGATCAACGACGGGCGGTCGGCGAACTGGATGTTTATTCCCGGGCCGTACAAACGCGCGAGATCGGTTTGAACACTGGCCCGCAAGTCTGCAGGCAACGGCGTGGCACTCTCGACTTCGGCCGTGTGCCGGTCATGATCGAGTCTCAGCAAGCGCTGAAAGTGAGACAGCAAGACCAGGTAACCACGCCGTTTGCTTTCGATGACTCGCTCGACCACCTGGTGGACCCGGCCCTCATCCAAAAATCCCTTGCGCATACACAAGCGGAACAATTGCTTGGCCTCACGCGCGGCTTGTTTACTCGTTTTCACCTGTTTCGTACCGTTGTGCGGCTATCCGGTCACTTGCTTGGCTGTTTCCTCGGCCAAACGCCGCTGATCTTCCAGCGTCAGAATCTTGCCCGCGACTGCGGCCGTAGTGCGCACCACCAACCGGCCGACCTCGCGCTTGAGCTCGCCAAGCATGCGCGCGTAGTCTTGCGCAGCCGCTTCGCGCGACCTCACGATGATCTGTTCTGCCTCAGCTATGGCCTTTTGGGTCTCCTGCTCACGGACCAGGGCGGCCGCCAAATGACCTTCTTCGATGAGCCGAGTCGCCTGGGCATTGGCCTCGGTCAGCACCGCCTGGCGCTGGGCCTCGGTCTTTGCCAGCTCGGCCTTTATCTTTTCCGCGTTCGCCAGTCCCAGGGCGATTTGCCGACGCCGCTCTTCCAACATCGTCAGAACTCGCCGATAGGCAAACCGGTAGAGAAGGACACAAACGATGGAAAAGCTGATGATCTGCGCGATCAGATGAGACCAGTCCACGCCGAACGTGCTGGCGATCTTCTCCACCTGCCCGCTAGGTTCCACTTGCAACAGCAAAACAAGAATATTCATATCCAACGTATCTGGTGCGGGTGCGGCCCGTGCCCTGGCTCTGCAGCCGACCTTTCTCCTTATTTCGCAAGGAAGAGCGCGTAGAACACAATCGCTTCCGCGAAGGCTATGGCCAGGATGGACTGGACTAGAACCTTCGTGGAGGCCTCAGGATTCCGGCCCACCGCTTCCGAAGCCTTCATGCCGATCAAACCCACTCCCACTGCCGCGCCAAGCGCCGCTAGACCAACCGTCAAGTTTCCCGTCATATTTCTATGGTTCCTTTCTCGGCGGCTCATGCCATTGAAGAGGGCGAGCCACGGAAATCTGCCTTTCAATCGTGCGCGGGTGCAGGCCCTTCTTCGTGCTGACAAATCAGCAGCGTGAACACAGCCGTCAACAACATGAACACCAATGCTTGGACCAGCCCCATCAGCAGTTCCAGGAAATAAAATGGAATCGGCACCAACCAGCCGAAGCCGGGAACCAGCTTGGCCATGGCTTCCATCATGTTTTCACCTGCAAAGATGTTGCCGTAGAGACGAAAACTCAATGAGATCGGCCGGAACAGGATCGAGACAATCTCTAGACACCCGGCCGCGAAAAACACAAACACCATGAGCAGCTTTAGCGGTCCGGTGGTCTCACCCTTAGGCGCAAAAAGCTCCTTTAGAAATCCCAGCGGGCCAACTTCCCGTAGCGCCCAAACAATCCAGCAGGCGAAGAAGACCAGGGCCATGGCGAACGTCATGTTGACGTCGGCGTTCGCGCCGCGCAACCACGGTCGATCGATCTGGAATCCATGAGAGCTCTGATGCCCCCACCCGACCGACCCCACTCCAGGAATGAGCCCCACCCAGTTTGCGGCGACAATGAAAATGAAAATGGTGGCAAAAAACCAAAACGTCCGTGCGACCAAATGCGGGCCAACAACATCTTCCAGGAACTTGTACAAGCCCTCAACCAGCCACTCCAGGAAATTCTGGGCCCCTTCAGGCACTTGCTTCATGCTGCGCGTAGCAACCTGGGCAAAGGCGATTAGACCCAAGGCCACAATCCAACTCACGATCATCGAGTTGGTTATTGGTAAGCCGAAGAGGCGTGTGACCTCGACGGCCTTTTGCGGGAGGCCGTGGCCCTCGGGTTCTGGGGTTTCCGGGGGCAAGGCCCCCGGCTCGGGAGCGTTCAGGCCGGCCACTGCAATGGCCGATGTCACTGAAGCAGTTGCCGTTGAGACGCCTGCCGCAGACGTCAAGTTAGCGCCAAGCCCCAGAAGCAAGACGAAAACCACCACTGCCAAGTTGGTCTTCAGTCCAACGAGAATTCCGGCCCCGTGAGCAGTTTGAATCGGTTCGGGTCTTAGTTTCGGCATATCGGTCATTGGCATGTTCACGCGCGAGCTTGACTCGCCGCTTTCACACATCCCGTGCCACATAGAATTCAGGCATTCGAATCGCCATCGCCGCGTCCGAGTCAGGCCCTTCCTATCGCCTTAGGAAATAGCCACTTGGACCGTGGGAGGCGTTTTTTCTCGAAAATACAAAACGTCTGCTGAGACGAGGCCAGGACGAACTCGTCCAATCTCTGACGCTTTGCCCCCCGTAGCGCGCCTCGGCAGGTGCCAGCCCATACCCTTCCTCGCTCCTTGCTCTCCACCACGATGATGTGTGCACCCATTTCCCTGTACCTGCGTCGGCAAAGTTCTGATCTCGGACTCCTGCACACCGCTTTGGGCGAGTGCGCCGCTCGGAAGGGTCTCCGCCCAACCAGGCGGATCCTAGCGAAAGAAGACGGGGACGATGTCCACGAAGAGTATCTTCAGGATCGTCATACCCGGGAAAATCATCGCGTAACCGATATCCGGCCGGTC
>Ga0182035_10000642_pt1 | contig 16536 bp, 19 predicted proteins | sample flu12Cox44000170_FD_125969 | JGI IMG/M metagenome (GOLD analysis project Ga0182035, IMG submission 125969) | Lab enrichment of tropical soil microbial communities from Luquillo Experimental Forest, Puerto Rico - flux4day.12C.oxic.44.000.170 | ecosystem: Environmental > Terrestrial > Soil >...
ACCATGCTAACTGATTGTCACCGCTTGCGTGGAGAGGTGCCGGAGCGGTCGAACGGGGCGGTCTCGAAAACCGTTGTCCCTCTTACCGGGGGACCGAGGGTTCGAATCCCTCCCTCTCCGCCATTGGTTTGTGTGCGCAGATGACGGGACAACGGCGACGGCGGTCAGAGCGGCTCGGCGTCGCGGACGGCGATGCCGAGAATCCGGCCGTCCGGGGCTTGCACGATCGCCGCGACGCGGTCGCATTGCGCGGGTAACCGAGCTTCAATCGCACCGGGCCGACCGTCGAACTTCGCCACTTCCTCGATGCTGCGCACGACATCGGCGTGCGTCAGGGTGCGCCCGGCATTTTCGCCGCGCGCTACCGGTGTGACATGGCGACGATCGAAGCCTATCAGGATGACCGCCGCCGATACGCCGTCGCCGCCCGGCCCCAGTGCGATTTTCGCGCTACCGTGATCGAGAATGAGCATGACCCGTACTTGGCGCCGATCGCGCCGTGCGGAGCCCAGCGCCTGCTCGACCTCGACGCGATCCGAGCCGACCGCCTGCCACTTGCCGTCGACGACGATCTGCGGCGTGTAGACAGTGGCGAGGCCCAGGAGGTCGGCGTAGTGCTGCTGGCGCCGCGTTGCCGCGGGACTGGAGAACGGGTCCTTCCAGCCGAGCCGATCCCAGTAATCCACGTGCAACGACAACGCCAACACCTCGGGGCGGGCCGCGAGCTCGGCGAGCAGCGCGTCGGCCGGTGGACATGAGGAGCAGCCTTCGGAGGTGAAAAGCTCGACGAGTATTGGCCGTTCCTCTGCCATCGCGGGCACGGTCACGAGGGCCAGACAGATGGCGGCGAGCAGCAGGCTGATTTTGTACATGTCCCGAGATTACAACGCCTTTCCCGGTTGCCGGATCAACACGGCGTGAAGCGGATAGCCGGTTCGCCATCCGATCCGGAGGGCGGCCGCTCCCCAATCGATCGCCGCACGCTTTTTAGCGATTTTCGAATAGTCGGAGGCATTACAATTCTACGCTTTCCGGATAAGATCGCGGGTCGCGGATATCGCCCGCGCCGGTTGGAGATCAGCTTGAGGCGGCAGACCGTCTCGATACGTTGGAGGAGACATGGCCAGCTATCTTCTCATCGAATCGCGCGACCCTTTCGAATCGGCAGACGTCGCCTTCTGTCACGACCTCGCACGGCGCCTTGCCGTCGCCGGCAACCGGGTGACGGTATTCGTCGTGCAGAATGGTGTCTTGGGGGTGCGGGCAGGCGCCCGATCCTCGGGCTACGCTGAGCTCGCGCGGGCCGGCGTCGAGGTCCTCGCCGACGACTTCTCGCTGCGCGAGCGCGGCATTGCTGCCGATAAACTGCAGCCCGGGGTCACGCCGTCACCGCTCGATCTCGTCATCGACCGCCTCGCCGAGGGCGCAAAGGCGATCTGGCATTAGGAGGACAAGATGGCCGAGAAGAAGACGCTCACCTTTGCGCTGATGGACGCGCCCTATGAGAGCGGTCGGACGACGACGGCGTTGCGGCTGATCGACATCGCAGCCCGGCGGGGCTATGCGGTCAATGTCTTCGCGTATGAAGGTGCGGTGCTGCTGCCCTTCAGCCGGCAGCAGCCGCATCCGAATGCCGTGCACGGGCGCGATGTCGCGGAGGAGAACCATCTGCTGACGAAGGAGGTCGTTGCCGCGCTGATCGTCGAGGCGGCGCGCAACGGCGGCAAACTCGACTGGGTCAATTGCGGCCTCTGCGTCGACGAGCGCGGCGCGGGCGAAGCGATCGACGGCGTCCGGCGCGGCGCGCCCGCCGATTTCTGGAAGATGGCCGAGGCGTCGGACAACACCCTCGTCATCGGCACGCGCTGAGGAGGCGAAGATGAAGGTTCTCAATATTATCGAGAGCGCCTATCGCGCGACGACCGAAGAGCAGGACGACACGATCGTCTGGCTGAGCCACACCCTGAAAGCGGCGGGTGCCGATCTCGGCGTGCTGCTGCGCGGCAACGCCGTCAATTACGCCGTGCGCGGACAGGATGCCGCCGGCCTTGCCTTTGGAGCCTGGCGCCAGACGCAACCGCCGCGACTAGCCAATGATATTGCCGCGCTGCCCACCAAAGGTGTTCCGGTCTATGTGTTGTCCGAAGACCTCGCGGAACGCGGCCTCGAAGCAGGCGATCTCGTCCCCGGGCTCGAGCGCGTCGCGCGCGACGGCCTCCCCGGCCTCTTCGCCGCCCACGACCAGGTTTGGCACTGGTAACCCATTGCCGCTAGCTGGGACAGCGAGCCCAGCCAGCGCCGATTTCCGGGCTTACCGGAGCGCCCTGACGTCGTCGACGGTCTTTTGTGGCTCCGGGCGATAGCGATAATCGGGATCGGCATCCACCGCCCGCACAATGCGGGCCCTGTCGACTACCAGACGGGCCGGCATCGGCAGCGTCCAGCTATCCTCGCCGTTGCGTTTGGCGAGATCATTGCCCAATCCCAGATAGACGGCCTTCAAATCATCCGGCAATTTGAACCTGAGGCCGAGCTTTGCGGCATAGGTGTTGCCGGGATCGGAAAGCAGGTCAAACGCAATTTTCCGTTTCTCGGCGAGATCACGGCTGGCTTCCGCCAGCTGCGGCGTGATCGCGACGATGTTCGCGTTCAGCTGTTTGAGGGTTTCCGTTACCTGCTGCAAAGCATACAGCTCTGCCACGCAGTAGGGTCACCAGCTGCCGCGGAACACCGTTAAAACAAGTGGGCCTCTGGCCAACAGATCTGATAACCTGACCTCGCGTCCATATGCGTTCTGCAGCGCGAAGGCGGGCAGCGGATTTCCAAGCTTGATCATCCTGTCCAGAATGCCCGAGGCCCGCAGATCCTCGTTGGCACGATGCATAATGGCCTGGTTCTCCGGCGAGAGGCGTTTGCTCGACGCCTCGCGGATCGTGGCCAAGCTTTGCTCCAGGGTCATGTGCTTCTCCTATTTGAGCTGTAACGGAAACTCTGGCTTTCGGGCCGATGCCGTCAACCCCGCCGTATCATGTCGCCGCGCTGACGAGCCTTCCGCCAAGCGTGTCGCGGGGTCCCGAGCGCGCGACGATGACCGCATCGAGGCCAAGGCTGCGCCCGTAGCGATGGACCGCAAAGATCACTTGCAGTACCAGCAGGAAGAAATAGGTCCACGGCCATTCTCCCTCGGCGTTGTAGAGGCCGAGCCACAGGTTGAGGATCTGCAGCGCGCCGATGACGCCCCAAAAGCGGACGAAGATCCCCAGCATCAGCGACACCGCCGTCAGCACTTCGAGCGCGTAGACCGCCGGCGCGAACAGGTAAAAATGCGCCAAGACGATATTGTTGACGAAATCGGCCTGCTGCGGAATTGCCGCGGACTTGCCGATCACCCCCATCCAATAGGCAAGACCGGTCGCGCCGAACGGCTGATCCGGGTGGTCGGTGTAATAGGGTGGCAGCTTCCAAAGGGTTTGCTGCCACCACATGCAACCGATCAGCAGGCGGAAACCCCAGTTCCAGATATGGATCGCACGGCGCTGGTCCCAGATCGTTGTAAAGGCGTAAATCGCAATCGCGATGCTGGCGAGCACGAGCACCCAAAACACCGCGGTAGGCCACGTCGGACCGGACACGAAGGCTGGCTGCTGCAGGAAATCGAGGACGTCGGAGATCGGATTGTGTTTCATCGAACGATCCTTTCTGTCTCGGCGTCGCTCGCCAATCCGCGCCACGCGCGCGCCGCGGCCGCGATGACCGTGAGCGAGGCCGAGGCGCCGTCCGCCTCGCCCTTTTCGAAATCGCCCTCGTTGACCGCCATCTGGTTGGTGACGTGCGCGAAGCACAAAACCGGCTGGCGGCGCACGCGCGCGAACGCATAAAGCGCCGCGGCTTCCATCTCGACCGCCAGGATCTCGCGCGCGCGGCAATGCTCGATCGCCGCGACGGTCTCGCGGAACGGCGCGTCGGTCGTCCAGCTGGCCCCGCGGTAAATCGGCAGCGCCACATCGGCAGAGACCTGCATCATCGCCTCGACCAGGCTCTCCTCGGCCGCAGCGAAATCGGCCGGCGGCAGGTAGTGGTAGCTCGTGCCCTCGTCGCGCAAGGCTCGATCGATCAGGACGAAATACGGCGGCGGCCCCTTTTCCAAAATCTGCCCGGCGGATGTCATGCTGACCAGAAAGCGGCAGCCGGACACGAACAACTGTTCGGCCAGGAGCACGGCAAAAGAGGCGCCGACGGCGCAACCGATGATGCCGAAAGTTTCGCCCGCCTGCTCGAACTCGTAAAGGTCGGTGTGATAGCACGCCCACCCGGCGCAGCGGCGCGTGCGCCCCGCTCTGGCGAGTGTCCGCAGGATGTCGCCGTCAGGATCCAGCACACAGATTTCCCGCACCGCGGAAAGCGGCACGTTCTTTTGCCGCCGCGCCTCCCGCAGCAAGTTCTCCGGCTCGAACACCGAGGGCGCGGCAAAGTCTTTCCCGGCCAGGATCGGCGGCAGCTTCGGCATCTCAGATTGCCTTCAACGGACGTCCGGCGGGCATACTGGGACGCATCCGCATAACGCCGATGCACCTCAGCCGATCCACCACGTACATTAGCGGCTAACGCTCGGTCAACGCCCGGGACAGCTCGGCCACGGCACGGGTCTCGCCTCGTCACGCAATTTACTATATTGACAAATGACACAAATAGTGGTATTTGGCAACATGCTAATCGCATCCAGAAGAAGCGCTGAGACTTTTCCGGGCCAGAAGTCCCGCATTCGATCCATTTGCTGCGCGATAACAGCGGAAACAGCGAAAAACAGCGGACTGTTTTGCTGTTATTTCGCCCGGCGGTCGGGCGAAAACCCAGGATTTACGCGGCGGACGAGAGATAGTTCGCTGTAAATTTTCGGGAAGAACAGCGAAACGGCCTGGCCCTGAGCCGCGCAATGGAGGCCTATCGGCACCCGCCCTACTGCGAGATCGCGCTGGCTCCGGCCGTCCCCGGCCGCGAGGTCGATTTCTTCGAAGCTGCGATCGCGAAATTTTCAAAGACTAAGGTCCGCCGCGGTTTCGAACTCGGCGCCGGCACAGCACCCTACCTGGAGGAGTGGCACAGGAGAGGCTATGCCTATACCGGGCTCGACTTGAGCCCAGCCATGGTCGATTTCGCCCGCGGCAAGGCAGAGCGGCTCGGCATCGAGGCGAGCTTCATCTTGGGGGACATGCGTGATCTCGGCCGCAATCTCGGCCCCTTCGACCTCGTTTATGTATCGCTGGGCTCGCTCTACGTGCGGTCCAACCGTGAATTTTTTGACCATCTCGACCGCGTCGCCGACCTGCTGGCAAGGGGCGGCCTATACCTGTTGGACAGCTTTGTGTGGTTTCGCATCTTCCACGAGTACCAAAGGAGCTGGACAAGGCGAAAGCGGGGCGTGGTCGTGCGCGCCCGCTACCGGGCCGAACTCGTCGATCCGGTCGCGCAGACCTACCATGAATGCCTTACCTTGCGCGTCAACGACCACGGCAGAGAGCTGCTGATCAGCGGCCGAGTGCCGGCCAAGGTCTTTTTTCCCCAGGAATTCTTGTGTCTCGTCGGGCTGAGCGGCCGGTTCGAATTTATCGGCTGGTACAATGACTTCAACCTGGCCGCAGAATTCAAACCGGAGGGCCGGCACGTAGTGATATTGCGTAAACGGTAGTGCACGCGGCTGCGCAGCTAGCGGACGGAGCGCCAGGACTGCGGCGGGAAGTTGCGTCAAATCGCGGGTGCTCCCTGCAGCACGTTCCCGGAAGATTCGCTTTTTCGGCGTTGGTTAATCGATTACACTCGGCGGTCCGCAGCGGGGTTGCAAACACGGTGATTTCGATGACGGCAAAATATGCCGAAGCCGAACCGGCCGAGCGGGTCGTCGCCCGCTTTCTGCGCGAATATCACAGGGTCTGGCAAAGCTGCTTTCCGGGCCTCATCAGACGGACCCACTGGCATGTCATCTTCTCGGCCCGATCGAGCTTCCCAGAGGGGGTTTCTTGCCGATCGATCCACCGCACGCTTTACGGTCTATACGGGACCGACATCCGTACTTGTATCGAGCGGATCAAGGACTGCGAAAGGGACGGCTTGATCGGAGTCACCGATGCGACGGGCCAGCCCTGCTCCGCTTCGCCCGGGTGCCTCGTCATTGCAACCGATCTCCTGCGCGACAGTTTCGACCGTCACTGCCGTGACACGCTCGCGGAGGTCAGTGCAGTATTTGACGGCTCCCGGCGACGCTGGCCGATCGCGGAAAATTGTGACGACGGCGCGATCTCGGCGATCTTTAATTTTTTCAATGCGTCCGACCAGAAATGGCGCGAGACCTGCGAGCGGGTCATCAGGCAAAAGGGGCTTACCCCGGCATATGCCAATGATGCCATGGATCATCTGGTAACCTATCAATACTGGGCCATCGTCATGTTGCTATGGACGGCGAGCCCACTTGGCAGCGATCACGCTGATGCCCCGGCGCTCGTAATCGACGAGATCAACAGCAGAATGTGGGACGTGTTGAAGCTGGGGCATTTGGCGATCAAGGAGCGCGTCGATAATCTGATCCGGTGGGGGTTTTTTACCGAGCAGACGATAAGGAAGCACAAGGCGGTGGCGCTGACGTCCGGCGCGGGCATGGCGATCAGCAAGGGACTGGCGGAGACCAGACCGCTGCTCGCCGAACTCCACGCGAAGCTCGCCCCCTACCATGCGGGACTGGCTTCAGCCTAATCCGCTTGGGGGCTTCGTCAGTAGAGCCGGGTTTTGTAGCTTTCTACCGTCTGCCGCTCTGCCTCTTCGACCGAGATGCCGCCGATCTGATCGGCGAGAATGCGCCCGAGAGACGGAAACTCCGAGCGCCGCAGATGCTTCTTCGGGTTCCACAAATCGGAGCGGATCAACGCCTTGCCGCAATGGAAGTAGATTTCCTCGGCGGCGACCAGGATGCCGCTGCGCGGCACCTTGCCGTTCACCGCGAGCGGCTCGAGCACCGCGGGATCGGTGGTGACGCGCGCGCGGCCGTTGACCCGCAGCGTCTCGTTGATGCCGGGGACGAAGAAGATCAGTCCGACACCCGGGCGTACCAGCAGGTTGCCGATCGTGTCGACCCGATTGTTGCCGAGCCTGTCGGGGATCAGCAGGGTTTCGTCGTCGAGCACCTGCACAAAGCCGGGGGCATCACCCTTTGGCGAGGCGTCGCAGCGGCCCGACGGATCCGACGAGGCGATGACGAGAAACGGTGAGCGTGCGATGAATGCACGGCAGTGTTTGTCGAATTTCGTGAGCTGCTTCTTCAGCGAGCGCCCGCTCGGCGCGCCGTAAAGCTCGCGCAGCCGTTCCGGATTCTCGATCAGGTCCAACGTCGTTCTCCGTCAATGCCTCGTCACTATGCCTGCTGCCCGGCAAAAGCTCCAGGGCAAAGACGCGCTTTTGTTTTGGCTCCGGCTGCTACTCCGGGTATCACTCTTGCGATGAGCGTCGCGGTTCGGCGCGAGGAGCGGCCCGAGGGCGGCCACCTTGTGCACTTCGTGATCAACAATGCCCGCAAGCTGAACAGCCTCAACCGGGCGCTGATGGCCGAGATCGTCGAGGCTGCCGCAAGCCTCATCGCGGACCCGCAGTTGCGGCTGGTAGTGCTGACCGGCAGCGGCGAGCGCGCCTTTGTCGGCGGTGCCGATATCCGTGAGATCGCGGCGCTCGATCGCGACAGCGCGCGCGGCTTCATCACCGCAGTCCACCGCTGCTGCGACGCTTTCCGCCGCCTGCCGGTTCCGGTCATCGCGCGCATCGACGGCTACGCGCTCGGCGCCGGGCTCGAGCTCGCCTGTGCTTGTGATCTTCGCGTCGCCAGCGAGCGCTCGACTTTCGGGATGCCGGAGGTCCGGATCGGCATCCCCTCGGTCGTCGAAGCGGCGCTGTTGCCCAAGCTGATCGGACAGGGCCGCGCCCGCCGGCTGCTCTTTACCGGTGAGACAATCGGTGCCCATGAGGCGCTCGCCTGGGGTCTCGTGGATATTGTGGTCCCGTCCGCTGGCCTCGACGCGGCGGTCGAGACGCTCCTACGGCCGATCCTCGCCGCCGGCCCCCATGCGATCCGGTTGCAGAAGTCGCTGATCCTCGAGTGGGAGGAGTTGCCGACCACGGCGGCAGTAGAGCGCGGCATCGAGTGCCTTGTCAGCGCGTTCGAGACCGATGAGCCGGCACGCATGGCCGGCGCGATGCTCGCCAAACTGCGGGCGCGACGCGAGCCGCGGGGCTGACCCGTCCGATGAACGCAACGCGCCGCCGGAAGCCGCCGCGCCTCACCGAAGGTGCGGACACGGCCCCGCACTATCACGGGCACCGCGAGCGGTTGCGTCAGCGGCTCATCGAGGCCGGGGCGGACAATCTGCCGGACTACGAGCTGCTCGAAGTGATCCTGTTCGCCGCCAACCCGCGAACTGATATGAAGCTTCTCGCGAAGAGCCTGCTCGCGCGCTTCGGCGGCTTTGCCGAACTGCTGAGCGCCGAGCCCGACAAGCTCGCCGAAGCGGGCCTCAGCCTCGCCGGCATCGCCGCGCTCAAAGCCGCGCGCGAGGCGGCGCTGCGGGCGATGCATTCGGAACTGCGCGAACGGCCGGTCGTCAATTCCTGGGATAAGCTGGTCGATTATTGCACTGCCCAGATTGCGCACGGCCAGGTCGAAGAGTTTCATATCCTGTTTCTCGACCGCAAGAACGCTCTGATCAAACACGAGCGGCAGCAGCGCGGGACCGTCGACCATACGCCGGTCTATACCCGCGAGGTCGTCAAGCGGGCGCTGGAGCTCGGAGCGTCCGCGCTGATCCTGGTGCACAACCATCCTTCGGGCGACCCGACCCCCTCTAAGGCGGACATCGCCGTCACCAAGGACATCGTCAAGGCGGCCGGCCCCCTCGGGGTGGATGTGCACGATCACCTGATTATCGGCCGCGGCCGCCACGCGAGCCTGCGTGATCTCGGTCTGATGTGAGGCTTTAGCAGCTCGCCGGTTCGAGGTTCAAATGCCGTTCGATGCGCCGGACGCGCTCGTCGAGTTCGCTGATCAATATGCCGTGCCCAAGTATCGTCGCGTGATAGTTGGTCACCGCCTCGCACAGCGAGGCCAGACCGGCGGAAAGGCCGTCGAGCTTGCCGTCATGGCCGGAAACGGTATGGGCAACCTGTGTCAACAGGTCAAAAAAACGGCTGCGATATCGGGGCCGTTGGCACTGTGCATTAATCGATCGCGTAAGGCGATAGGAGCCAAGCCCCTGCGGCAGCTAGGCTACGCGGTCAAGGGCCGCGCGCGCGGCGGAAGCCAGGTCTTCCTTGCGGTAAGGTTTGCCCAGCAGAGGCGTGACCGCGGAAAGCGACCCGATGTCGCCATTCAATCGCGCTTCCGAAAACCCCGAAGTAAAGATGACCCTTATCCCGGGCCAGCGCTGCCGGGCGCGCCGCGCCAGCTCGCGCCCATTGATGCCGCCCGGCATAACTACGTCGGTCAACAAAAGGTCGATGCTCTGTTGCTCCATTAACCGCAAACCAGTTACCGCATTCTCGGCCGCTAGGACGCGGTAGCCCAGCTCCGCGAGCTGCCGACGCGTCGCAGGGCCGCATTGTCTTCGACCACCAATACCGTCTCGCCTCGGCCATGTGCCAGCGGCACCACGGAGCTTTCCTCGTCGACTGATGCGTCCTCCATCATGCGCGGCAGAAAGAGACGGAAGGTCGTACCGATTCCGGGCTCGCTATAGACACTGATATGACCGCCGGATTGCTTGATGAACCCGAAGACCATGCTGAGCCCGAGACCGGTGCCCTTGTCGCGGCTCTTGGTCGTGAAAAACGGCTCGAAAATGCGATCGACGATCTCCTGCGTCATCCCGGATCCCGTGTCGCTTACCTCGACCATGACGTAGCCGCCCGGTACGACCTCGTTGTGTTGGGCGGCGTAATCGTCATCTAGGCAGCGATTGCCGGTAACGACCATCAGGCGACCGCCATCTGGCATAGCGTCCCGCGCGTTGGTGGCGAGATTGGTGAGGCTGGCTTCGAGCTGGGCCGGATCAACTACGACCGGCCACAGCTCAGGCGAGAGGTGGAGGGATATTTCGATGTCTTCGCCGAGCGTGCGGCTCAATAGCCGGGTGATCCCCGATACCAGAACGTTGACATCGACGCATTGCGGCTGCAGCGGCTGCTGGCGAGCAAAAGCGAGCAACCGGCGCGTCAGATCGGCCCCGCGGAACGCGGCGTCGAGCGCCTCGCACGTCAGCTCCTCGACGTCCGGGTCATCATTTTTAAGATCGCGCAAGAGGTCGATATTTCCGATGATGACGCCGAGCATGTTGTTGAAATCGTGCGCCATGCCGCCGGTCAGATTGCCGATCGCTTCCATCTTCTGCGCCTGATGGAGCTGCGCCTCCAGCTTGCCGCGATCGAGTTGCTCTCGCTTTTGGCGGGTGAGGTCCCGCAAAATGCCGGTGAAATGGCGGTGTCCGCCGGCCCACCATTCGGCGATCGACAGCTGCGCAGGGAAGATGCTCCCGTCTTTCCGACAAACTTCGAGCTCGCGGGCGCTCCACAAATAGCGAGCGGTATAGCGTTCATGCTCCTCCCGCAGTTGCGGCGGCAACAGCACTCTCATGTTCCGGCCAATGACTTCGGCGGCCGAGTAACCGGTCATTCTCTCTGCGGCCTTGCTGAATTCGCGGATCGTGCCGTGCTGGTCGCTGACAATAATGGCATCGACCGCGGTCTCGAAAATCGCCCGGTATCGGCTCTCGTTTTCCTTCAGTTCCTGCTCGATGGCCGAGCGATTTTGGCGCTCATGCCACAGGTATCCCAGGAGCGCCGCAACGGCAAGGCCGAGCGTCAGCGAGGCGAGGCTGCAAACCAATGGCAGGCCGGCTAGGAATTCGGGCGGGAACTCGGGCATCGTTCTCGATCCGATTTTTTCCGGGTCGCGATGGATCGTAACCCTTGATTAACCTTTGCACCCTTGCCCACCGAACGTCAGAAATCCGTCAAAAAGTCAGTTGAAGGTGACATCGGCAAAGACTTATCTGTTAAAATTCCGTAAACATTTTATGAATTACAACAACAATCGCCGATCTTAAGTGCCGGCTTCAAACTCTCTCCCGCTGTTCAATGTTGGCCTCATACGGAAAGATCGGATATCGACATCTGTGATCCGGTTATTACTGAAGGATGGCACACGATAGTTAGGATGCACTGGAGCAGCACGTGAAAAAACATTTGAGCTGGGGCCGAGCTTCGCTGTTAATATAGTATTGTTCGCCTTGAACGGGAGCAGTCGGGTGCCAATGAGCTTATCCGATGAGCAACGGCGCTTCGTGCAGACCGTGCGCGAGCTCGCGCAAGCAGAATTCCGCCCGCGTGCGCTCAAATTCATGGACGGGACATTCCCGTGGGAAAACATGCGCGCTCTCGCCGCGCTGGGTGTCCTCGGAATGGCGGTCCCCGAGGAATATGGCGGATTAGGGCTCCCTGTCCTCGACACCGCGCTCGTCCTCGAGGAGATCGCCAAGACCTGTTACGTGACGGCAATGGCCGTGCTCGGCGAGGTCGGGGTGCAAACCCGGATAATCGCGACCTACGCGCCTGAACAGGTTAAGGCGCGCATCCTGCCGCAGGTATGCAGCGGCGAGGCGATCCTCGCGATTTGCATGACAGAGCCCGATGCCGGCACCGATGTCGCCAGCTACAGGACCAACCTCGATAGCGTCGGCAACTCGCTGCGCCTCAATGGCGTCAAGACCCTGATCAGCCGCGCCGAGGAGGCCCAGATGTTGGTCGTCTTCACGCGCGTCGACCGGCGCCCGGGCCGTGAGGGCATCGGCTGCGTGTTGGTCGAAAAAGGCACGCCGGGCTTTTCGGTCACCGGCACCTACCACACGATGGGCGGCGAGAACCTGCACGAGATCCGCTTCGAGGACTGCATCTTGCCGCCCGAAAACCTGATTGTGCGCGAAGACGGGTTTCGCAGGCTGCTTTCGGCCTTCAACACGCAGCGTTGTCTCAACCCGGCGATTTCGCTCGGCCTTGCCGAAGGCGCGCTCGAGGAAGCGGTGCGCTATGTCAAGGAGCGGCGGGCGTTCGGCCGCGCGATCGGCGATTTTCAGGGCATCCGCTGGAAAATCGCCGAAATGTACAAGGACATCGAAGTCGCCCGCAGCATGCTCTACCGCGCCTGCGCCAGCGCCGACCCGTTTCCCGACCCGCTGCTCGCGGCGGTTGCCAAGATCTGTTGCAACGAGATGGCGCTGCGCGTCACCAGCGAAGCGATCCAGGTGCATGGCGGCTATGGCTTCACCGACGAATTCCCGGTCTCGCGCTTCTACCGCGGCGCCCGCTACGGCACGTTGGGCGGCGGCACGACCGAAACCTTGCGCGACCTGATCGGCCGCCGCGTCCTCGCCGGCCACGATCCGGTCGACGGCATCTTGGGGCTCGGCATGTTCTGATCCGCGTTTGCGTCGACAACCCTAAGTTGATAAGCTCAGCGCTTTGTTGGTGAAATGAAAGCAAGATCCCCGCCCGGCCTTTGATGATATCGGCACGGGCGCGATTGTCAGGGGGCGATCGTCGTGCCGCCGTCCACGACGATGGTCTGGCCGGTAATATAAGCGCCGGCGCGCGAGGCGAGCATCAGCGCCACCCCAGCAATGTCTTCCGGCTCGGCCAGGCGCTTCAGCAGGGTGCCGGCCTCCCGCGCAGCGCGGCGCGCTGGATCCTCGTAAAGGACGCGCGCGAATTGCGTCGTCACAACGCTGGGGGCAATACAATTGACGCGCACATTGTCGGGGCCCCATTCGGCCGCGAGATTGCGGCACAGCGCATAATCGGAGGCCTTGGTCACGCCGTACATGCCGAGCATTGTGTTCGCGCGCAGCGCGGCCGTCGAAATAATATAAATGATCGAGCCCTCACGCCGCTCCCGCATTTCCGGCGCCACCATTCGCGACAGCCAAAGATTGCTGAGCACGTTGTTGACCATCATCCGCTCGAAGACTTCGTCGGTCAGCTGTTCAAGAGAGCCGTAATGCGGGTTGACCGCGGCATTGCAAACGAGAATGTCGATGCGGCCCCAGGCTTCGCGCGTCAAGGCGACAAGGTTCTCGAGCTGGACCTTGTCGGAGATCCGCGCCGTCACCGCGATCGCCTCGCCCCCCTCGGCCCGAATCGCCGCCGCGACCTCCTCGCACGGCCCGAGGTTGCGGGCAGAAATCACGACGCGGCCGCCGGCTTCGGCAAACGCTTCGGCGATCGCCCGGCCAATGCCGCGGCTCGACCCGGTCACGATCGCCACCTTTCCGGACAAATCGAACAGCTTCATATTGGCCTCTGATCACTTGATGCCGCCACGATTATGCCGCATCGAGCGCGGTTACGAAAGCCGTGTCATTCTTGCCGGTGTTTCTGTTCGCTTCGAGATTTGACTTGGTCGATACCGGATACAAGTGTCTCGTCGGAATTAATCAGTAGGGAGTATTTCAATCGCTCCGGATTTGTTGTATGGAGAGAGGCTTAAAATTGGGCGGCAGGAAGAGAAGCAGTTATGAACACCGAAAATACGGCGACAAACGTCGATCTTCGGTCGGCAACCAAGATCATCGCGAGCTATGTCCGCAATCACACGCTGTCACCGGATCAACTGGCGGCACTGATCGTCTCGGTGCAGCAGGCGCTAAGGGAGCTCGGGAAACCCGCGCAGATCGCAACGCCACGCGCCCCCGCGGTGCCGATCCGGAGATCGGTGCAGCGCGACCAGGTGATTTGCCTTGAATGTGGGTTCAGAGGAAAGACGTTGCGCAGGCATCTCGGGACGCGGCACGGTCTGCAGATCGCCGATTATTTAAGACGGTGGGATTTGCCGGGCGACCATCCGCTTACCGCTCCCGCCTACTCCGAACAGCGCTCCGCAATGGCGAAACAGCTCGGCCTCGGCCGCAAACGAGGCCGGCCGCGTGGCCGGCCCCGTCGCCCCAGAGCTTGACCGGGCGCGCCTCGCCCCTGCGCCATTCCTAGCCGGCCACCGGCAGACTAAGCGGCGCTATTTCCGCAGCGCTGCGGCGACAATAATCCCGCCGGGTAGCCGCTTCCAGCATGCGAAGCTGAGCACGGCCGAGGCGGTCGGCCGCATCGTCTTGGTCGAGCGTCAGCACCTTTCGATCGGCGACGACTTGTTGGCCATCGACAAAGACATCGCACACGGCACGGTCGGCCGCATGGTAGATAAACGAGCGCAGGGGGTCGCGTGCCGGCCTCATCTGCGCGACCGTCAGATCAATAAGCACGAGGTCGGCTTTTTTATCCGCCGCGATCCGGCCCAGATCGTCGCGCATCAACGCCTTGGCGCCGCCAATCGTCGCCGCGTGCAACAGGTCGGCGGTCGTGACCGTGGCAATATCGCGCGCCGCGATGCGCGCTAGCAGCGCTGCCTTGCGCATCTCCTCGACAAGGTTATGCGGGGTCGTGTCGGTGCCGAGCCCGACGCCGGCCCGTAGATAATCGCCGAAATTCTCCATGACCTGACCATAACGGGCGAATGGTGTCGGGCAATGCTCGACCGAGCAGCCGGTATCCGCGATCAGCGCGAGATCGGTCTTGGTCCACCAGCGAATCCAGGAATGGGTGTCGAGAAACAACGCGTGGCCGAGAATGGTCTCCGGGCCCAGTATGCCGATCTCGTGCGCCCATTGGACCGGTGTCTTGCCGTGGCGCCGGATCATCTCCTGCACTTCGTTAACGCTCTGCGCGATGTGCACCGTGAATGGAATCCCGCGCTCACGCGCCGCCTCTCGGCTGTCGCGCAAGAGATCCGCGGTACAGTTCTCGATCTGCATCGGCGAGAGAACACCGGAAAGCCGGCCGCTCGGGTGTTGCGCGGCGCGCTCGATCACAGCCAGCGCCGTGGCGAAGCCCTGACGCCCGCGCGCCTCATCCCAGTCGAACCGCAAATCGAAGTCGTTTTCCAGCCGCCAGCGCGCCGACGCGAAGCCGGGAGCAAGAAAGCCACGCATCCCGCTCTTCGCGAACAGCTCGATCCAGCCGTCCCACGGCGGTGAGATGTCAACGAGCGAGGTGACGCCGCTTAGGAGCAGCTCGCAATAGGCAAATTCAGCGCTTACCGCGTGCGCCTCGTTGTCCGGCGCCGAAAAGGCCTGCGAGCGCTCGTAGAGCCCGTACATGTGCATGTTGCGCACGCCGTGCTCCTCCCGCACCCTGCGGTAGAGCGGCTCGTGCCCGGGATGCGAATGAACGTCGATGAGCCCGGCAACAACAACCGGTCCTTGCCGTCGATCACCCGGTCCGCCGCACCGGGGTAATTTTGTCCGGCAAAGGTAATCTTGTCGCCGGCAAACGCGACGTCGATGCCGCGGCGATAGACATGACGTCCGGCGGCCTCATCCCAGGCAATAACCCAATCGACGTTTCTGATCACCGTCGTAGTCACCGGGGCTCCCTCCCCTCTTATGCCAAGAAACCGAAAAGGCCGTCCAGGTCATCGGGTCCGGAACTCCGGCGCTACCCGCTGCATGAATAAACTCAGGCTGTTCGCCGCCACTTCGTGCGACATCGGTCCCAGGCGGAACGTGGCGATGACGCCGCCGATGCCGAGCCTGTCGATTTCCGCTATCGCCTCGGCCACGCGGCCCGGCGAGCCGTAGATGAAGCCGTGCTCGACACTCGCGCGGGCCGACGGCAGATCGCTCGCACCTCGATGCGCATGCCGGTCTCGCGATAAATCCGATTGCGCATTGCCGCGCGTGACTCGACCATCGCCTGAAACGCCGGCACCCCGATCCGCTCGGCTTCGGCGTCCGTCTCGGCAACAAACACGTTTCGCCAGACCCAACAGTTTTCCAGATTCCGGGCAACCACATCCTCGTCGTATCCCGCCGCGTGCATCCCGTCCCGATAAAGCTCGATGCGCCGGCGCGTTACTGCCATCGACTGCACGTTCATCAGAAACGGCCGGCCTTGCCGCGCAAGCGCGAGCAGCGAGGCCTCGCCGGAAGCGGCGCGGATGAGGGCTGGATGGGGTTTCGTGTAAGGCCGTGGTCGCAGCATTGGCACTTCGAGCTGCCAATACTTACCGTGGTGCGTGAATGGTCCACAGGTCCATGCCTGCAGCAGGATCTTTTCGCTCTCCTCCAAGCGTTGCTGCGCCTCCTGATGATCAATCCCAAAGCCCTGGTAGTCGTAGATGTTGTAGGAGGAGCCGCGGCCGAGGCCGACGATGAGCCGCCCTTTGGTGACGTTGTCGAGGAACGCCAGCTGTTCGGCGAGGCGGATCGGGTGGTGCAGCGCGGTCTGCACGACGGCGAAGCCGATCTTGCTGTGCCGCGTCGAGGTCGCCAGCGCGCCTGCGACGGTGATCGGGTCAACATAGGCGCAGATGCCGTCGAAGTGATGCTCGGCGAGCCAAATCACGTCGAGCTCGAGTTCGTCGGACAGCCATGCCTCGCGCAAGGTTTCGTCGATCACGATCCCGTC
>Ga0182035_10000648_pt1 | contig 16474 bp, 15 predicted proteins | sample flu12Cox44000170_FD_125969 | JGI IMG/M metagenome (GOLD analysis project Ga0182035, IMG submission 125969) | Lab enrichment of tropical soil microbial communities from Luquillo Experimental Forest, Puerto Rico - flux4day.12C.oxic.44.000.170 | ecosystem: Environmental > Terrestrial > Soil >...
CCAGTTCGACGAGATGATCGACGATGTCGGCATCCTTCAAGCGGTGATCGGTCAGCCCGCTGATATACACTTGATGCGTGCCGTTGCCTCCGCCGGTGAAGCCGATATCGGTTTCGCGCGCCTCTCCCGGACCATTGACCACGCAGCCGATCACCGACACCGTCAGCGGCGTCGTAACATGGGCGAGCCGTTCCTCGAGCCGCTCGACCGTCTTGATCACTTCGAACTGCTGCCGGGCGCAAGACGGACAGGAGATGACGGTGACGCCTCTGCGGCGCAGGTTCAGCGACTTCAGCATTTCGAAGCCGGCTTTGACCTCCTCGACCGGATCTGCCGACAGTGAGACGCGGATCGTGTCCCCTATACCCGACCACAACAGCATGCCGAGCCCGATCGACGACTTGACCGTGCCGCTGCGCAGACCGCCCGCTTCGGTAATCCCGAGATGGAGGGGGTAGTCGCAGGCTTCGGCGAGCTGCTGATAGGCAGCGACTGCAAGAAACACGTCGGACGCCTTGCATGAGATCTTGAACTCGAAGAAATCGTTGTCCTCGAGGATCTTTGCGTGGTTGAGCGCACTCTCGACCATGGCCTCAGGGCATGGTTCTCCATAGCGCTCGAGGAGATCGCGTTCGAGCGAACCGGCATTAACACCGATCCGCATCGAGCAGCCGTGATCGCGTGCCGCTTTGATCACCTCGCGGACGCGCTCCGCGGAGCCAATATTGCCAGGATTGATGCGCAAGCACGCCGCACCATTCTCCGCCGCCTCGATAGCCCGTTTGTAATGGAAATGGATATCGGCGACGATCGGCACCGTCACTTGCCGCACGATCTCCTTCAAAGCGAACGCGGACGCCTGGTCGGGGCAGGAAACTCGTACGATATCCGCGCCTGCAGCCTCAAGTGCCCGGATCTGCGCGACCGTCGCCCCTACGTCGCTCGTGACTGTGTTGGTCATCGATTGCACGGTAATCGGGGCGTCGCCGCCGACCGGCACCTTGCCGACGTGGATCCTGCGACATTGACGGCGGTGGATGTCGCGATAGGGCCTGACGCTCATTCAGCAACACTCGTGCAGTTGATACCCTGTCAACGGCTTATAGGCGGATTTGATACCAGAGGACAATCGAGGGCGAACTTACCCGCCGGTTGCGGGTCCAGATATCAGCGCTTGCGGTTCCAGCAGAACGTTCCGGATTGCACCGTTCGGGCCGATCGATGGAGCTGGCTGGCCGTCGACACTAATTTCCAGACCGCCGGCATTGCCGGTTCGCATGGATACGCCCGGCAGGTCAGGCACGCGGTAGCTCTCACCGGCCTTCAGCACCCGCGTGAAAAGTAAAGACTGGCCCGTGCTGCGTATCTGGATCCAGCTGTCGGCAGTAGCGCGGATAATGATACGCGCGGTTCCGTCGACAATCCCGTAGGCGCGGGGCGCCTCGCTCTGGGGTATTGGGGCCAGACCGACCAAGACCGGAGGAGGAGCCGGCGACAGCGCCGATATTGCCGCTGACAAAGCAGGGACTTGCGCGGCAGGCGGGCTCGCTGGAGCAGCGGCCGAATCTACCCTCGGACGCGGTTCGGGGCTGGTCGGAGGGGGTGTCCTCAGCCCGGTGTCGGCCGGCGTCGGGGGCAGTGTTTCAGCTGCGGTCTCTGCGCTCGGCGGGGCGACGGCCTCGATTGCGCGCTGGGCAGAGGCCGGCGCCAGAAGTCCGATCGGTACTTCGGCGACACGTTCCGGACGTGAGCGCTCGACAGTCGACAGGTAGTACCAGGTGCCGTAACCGCAAAGCACCAAAATCAATGCCGCCAGAACCATGCTCCCGCCGGGAATGCTGCGCTCGCTGAGCGGCATCGGAAAAGCGAGATCGGGCTTTGCATCGAGGCCGGTGGACTCTGCCCTGAAACGGCGCAAGATCTCGCGATCGTCCAAACCGAGATAATCGCTATAGGTACGCACGAAGCCGATTGCGTAGGTCGCGCCGGGAAGGAGGTCCGGACACCCCGCCTCGAGTGCCGCCAAGTAGTCCGGTTTGATTCGGAGCGCCGCCGCAACGTTGTCCAGATCGAGACCAAGCGCCTCGCGCTGCTGCCGCAACACATCCCCGGCGGATCGCGGACCTGATATCGGCGCGGATTCGCCGTCGGGCAGATCCTCCTCAAAGGGAGTACTGAAACGCCGGAACAACGCCATCGATGATCCCGCTCCAGCACCATCTTAACCAACGACGCCGGCCCCTGTCCAATCTGAGGTGCTGCGTGGGTCGAGACCACCGGATCGAGCGGCTCACAGCGCGATGTTATGATCCCGCGCGTAGGCTTCGAGCCTGAGTCTGAGCGAATGATCCGGCCGGCTCGAGATCTCGTCGAGGTAACCGGCGACCGCGGCCGCATCGAGGCTGCGGATCATCGTCTTGACCGGACCGATCGCGGTCGATGCCATCGACAATGTGCGGAAGCCCAACGCGATCAGCGCCATCGCCTCGATCGGGTTGCCTGCCATCTCACCGCACATGCTGAGCGGCACCCGAGCATCGCGAGTCCGAGCAATGACTTCGCGAAAGAGAGCCAGCATTGGCATGGAAAGGGGATCGTAACGATCGGCCAAGCGAGGATTACCACGATCGCAAGCAAAGAGAAACTGCACCAAATCATTGGTGCCGATTGATAGAAAGTCGATCCGCTCGCATAGCGCCGGCAGCTGCCACAGCAGCGCCGGCACTTCGAGCATGACCCCAGTTTTGATCGCCGCCGGAAGCACTCTCCCCTCTTTCGCGGCTCGAGCGAGCTCCATATCGAAGATCGCGCGTGCCTGCTCCAGCTCGGCGATCTCGGCGATCATCGGAAATTTGACAAATAAGGGCCGCGCTCCCGCCGCCCGGATCAATGCGCGCAGCTGCTGTCGCAGCATCGCCGGACGGTCGAGCCCGATGCGGATCGCGCGCCAGCCCATCGCCGGGTTGTCCTCGATAGCATGGGCCAAGTAGGGCAGCACTTTGTCTCCGCCGATATCCAGGGTACGGAAGACAACCGGAGAGCCCTCTGCCTGCTCAAACACGCTGCGGTAGAACTCGGTCTGGTCCGCGACATCAGGGAAGCTATCGCGCACCATGAACGGGATCTCGGTGCGAAAGAGCCCGACGCCCTCAGCACCGGTCGTTCGGAGTTGGTGCAGGTCGATCAACAACCCCGCGTTCAGCAGCAGCTTAATTTGGATCCCGTCGCGGGTGACCGATGCTGCCGACCGCAGACTGTCGTAAATGGCGCGCCGGCGGGTTCGCGCCTCGACTGTCGCGGCCACCGATTGATGGATGTCTTCGCTCGGCCGGATAAGGACCTGCGCGTGATCAGCGTCGACGACGACTATGTCGCCCGCCTCGATCCGGCTCGCCGCATCATCAACTCGCCCGACGACAGGGATATCCAGAGCCCGCGCCACGATGGCAACATGTGAGGTGGGCGACCCTTCCTCCAGCACGAGGCCCGCGATCCGCCGATGCGCATAGTCCATCAGTTCGGCAGGTCCCATCGCCCTTGCGACGAGAATAAAATCCTCGGGGAGATCCGCCGAGGCGGCGCCCGGTGGGCGTCCGGAAAGATGCTGCTGGAGGCGATTGGCTAGATCTTCGAGATCCAGCAGCCGCTCGCGCAAATACGGATCGCTGACCTGCATCATGCGCGTGCGCGTTTCATCGCGAACCTTCTGCACCGCAGCTTCGGCGGTCAAGCCGCTGCGGATCGCGCCAGCGATGCGGGCGACCCAGCCTCGATCGGCCGCGAACATGCGGTAGGTCTCCAGGACATCGCGGTGCTCACCGATGCCGAGCCCCCGGCTCGTCGCGACCAGCTCATCAATTGCGCTGCGCATCGCCGCGACCCCGTGGCGCAAGCGCTTGAGTTCACCATCGACATCCTCTGCGACCACCTGGCGAATCAGCAATCTGGGCTCGTGTAATACGGCCGGTCCGATCGCCAAGCCGGCGTTGAGCCGGATGCCGACAAGCCGAACGGGCAGTAATCCCCCACCCTGACTTTGCGCGATCTCCAACGGGTTGACGAGTTCGCCTGTCGCAGCGAGTTCGGCGATGACCATCGCGATCGTCTGAAGTACCTCGATCTCGTCTTCGGTATAATGGCGCAGCGAACGGTTTTGGACGACCAGCACACCAAGTACTCGGCCGCCGCGGAGGATCGGAACACCCATCAGCGAATGGTAAATCTCTTCGCCGGTTTCCGGCCGATAGGCGAAGTCGGGGTGGGACTGCGCGTCGGCTAGGGTGAGCGGTCGCGCGGTCGCCGCTATGACCCCGACAAGTCCCTCACCGATGCGCAGCCTTGTCCGGTGGACCGCTTCCGACCGAAGCCCTTCGGTCGCGAAAAGCTCGAGGACCTCCCCCGCGCGCATCACATAAGCCGAGCAGACCTCGGCCACCATCTCCGCGGCGACAATCCGGACGATGCGGTCGAGCCGCTCCTGGGGAGTGCCCGAGCCCGCCATGATATCGCGAAGACGGCGCAGGAGGCGGCGGGTTCCGGTGATGCTCCCTCCAGCCTCCGTCATTCTGGCGCGCCCTGCCTCCCCAACAAGGCCGGTGATGACCACGCCGTCCAGTGGTAAGTGCGCTCGCTACGGGCCGCAAGAGCCGCCAATGCTTGTCCGACGAGCTCCTCAAGGATCTCGATGGTGCTTTGCTCGCGCGTCACAAAACCTACGCTCTGACCCGCCATCAGCGAACCCGCTTCAATATCGCCGTCGATGACCGCCCGGCGGAGCGCACCGGCCCAAAAGTGCTCGATCTCGAGCTGTGCCGCCTTTTGCGACAATTCGCCTCGCGTGAACCGATCGATAACCCCGCGCTGCACGGCGATGAACCGCTCGGTTGCCGGATTGTTAAGCGCGCGAACCGGGATCACCGGAAAGCGCGGGTCGAGCTGAATTGAAGGGACAGCATCGCGCGCGGCAGCTCCGATGAACGCCCGCTTGAAGCGCGGATGAGCGATCGACTCATGAGCGCAGACGAAACGGGTGCCGAGCTGGACACCCGACGCGCCCATCTCGAGATAAGCCAGCATTGCCTCGCCCCGGCCGATGCCCCCGGCGACGAACACCGGAACGCTGGTAAGGTGCGGCAGGATCTCCTGGGCTAATACCCCGGTCGAGACCGGTCCGACGTGCCCGCCTGCTTCGTTGCCTTCTATCACGATCGCATCGACGCCCATGCGGACGAGCTTACGCGCGAAGCCAAGGGCTGGTGCAAAACAGAAGACGCGCGCCCCACTCCGCTTAATTCGACTTACAGCCGTATTGCTCGGAAGCCCTCCTGCCAGCACAACGTGGCCAACATGGTGGGCTGCGCAGACGTCGATCAGCTCGAGAAGCTCGGGGTGAAGGGTTATCAGATTGACACCGAACGGACGGGTGGTCATCGCCTGGGTCGCTTGGATTTCGCCCGATAGCAGCTGTGGCGACATGGCTCCCGAGGCGATGACCCCGAAACCGCCGGCCTCGGAGATGGCGGCCACCAGGTTGCGCTCCGACACCCAGGTCATGGCACCGCCCATGATGGCGAGATCGCAACCGAGAACCTCGCGACCGCGCGCCCATAACCGGTCGAGTTCTGCGTAGGCGCGCTTGCGTTCGACGTCCCGCTGGCTCGCCGCGCATTCCCCGCCGGCTGCAACATCGGCGACGCCGATACCTTCGGTCATCCCGGAGCGTCGAGTCCGTAGGCGGTGTGCAGCGCCCGCAAAGCCAACTCCGTATACTCGGCCGCGATCAGAACGCTGACCTTGATCTCGGATGTCGAGATGACCTGGATGTTGATGCCCTTGTCGGCCAGGGTCCGAAACATCTGCTTCGCTACGCCGGCATGGCTACGCATGCCGACGCCGATCACCGAGATCTTGACTACGTTCGAATCGGGCTTGAGGGCGACGTAACCCAGCTCGCCCCGACTCTGTTCCAGTACCGACACGGCACGATCGAGATCCGCTTCGGCCACGGTGAAAGTGAGATCAGCTGTCTGCCCATCCTCTGACGAGCTCTGCACGATCATGTCGACATTGATCGCATTATCCGCGAGTGGGCCGAAGATGGCCGCCGCCACCCCGGGCCGATCGGCGACCTTCTGTACGGTGATCTTGGCTTCGTCGCGGCTGTACGCAATGCCGCTTACAACCTGATGTTCCACGATTTCGTCTTCATCAACCAACAGAGTTCCAGGAGTATCGGTAAAGCTCGATCGAACGTGCACGCGCACTCGATGGTTCATCGCCAGCTCGACCGAGCGCGTCTCCAGTACCTTGGCGCCTTGCGACGCCATCTCCAGCATCTCTTCGTAGGTAATTCTACCGAGCTTGCGAGCTTTCGCAACGATACGGGGATCGCTGGTGTAAACACCGTCGACGTCCGTGAAGATGTCGCAGCGATCTGCTCCGAGCGCCGCTGACAGCGCTACGGCGGAGGTATCGGAGCCGCCGCGCCCGAGCGTGGTGATTCGGCCGCGCGGCCCGATGCCCTGAAATCCCGCCACGACGGCGACCTGGCCCTGGGCAAGGCGGCGGCGGAGCCCGGTGACATCGATCTGCTCGATGCGGGCCTTGCCATGCACGCCGTCGGTGCGGAGTGGAATTTGCCAACCGAGCCAAGAGCGCGCATCGACCCCGAGGCCCTGTAGCGCGAGCGCGAGCAGACCCGCGGTCACCTGCTCGCCGGAGGACACGACAACGTCATACTCGCGCGCGTCATGCACCAGGCTTGACTGGCGCGTCCAATCGACGAGTTGGTTCGTTACCCCCGCCATCGCCGAAACGACGACCGCCACCTCGTTCCCGGCATTGACTTCGCGTCTGACCCGCTGCGCCACATTCTTGATGCGATCGACATCGGCGAGCGAGGTGCCGCCGAATTTTTGAACTATGAGACCCATACTTCGCTCGACAGACTCTCCGCGGGCAGCGAGCCACTGCAAGGCGCCACCAGAGCAGCTCCTATATTGCCGAAGCAACGGCACAGCCCCATCATTTTTTTCCGCGATTAAATTCATTCAGGCGAATATATTGGTCCGACCAGGATAGGAAGTGTTGCGCGGGACCAACGACACCATCGATCCCGGGGAGATCGGCCGCTTCGCTGCACAAGCCGAAAGCTGGTGGGATCCCGAGGGAAGTTTCCGGACACTCCACCGCATCAATCCGGCTCGGCTCGGTTTTATCCGGCAACATCTGACAACCCACTTGCGAAGCGATCCTTCCTCACTGCGGCCATTCGAGGGGCTCACCTTGCTCGACATCGGTTGCGGCGGCGGCCTTGTCGCCGAACCGATGGCGCGGATGGGGTTCACGGTGATGGGCATCGACGCAGGCGCCGAAGCGATCGACGCTGCGCGGGCGCATGGGGAGGCGACGGGTCTGGCGATCGACTATCGGGTTGGTGCCGCCGAATCGATGGCCGAGGCCGGCACGCACTTCGATGCTGTGCTCGCCCTCGAGGTGATCGAGCACGTCGCGGATCCGGCCGTTTTCTTGGCCGCGGTGAGCTCGCTGGTGCGATCCGGGGGCGCCTTCATTGGTGCTACCCTTAACAGGACCCCAAGATCGTTTGCCCTCGCCGTCGTCGGTGCCGAATACATCTTCCGCTGGTTGCCGCCGGGCACGCATGACTGGCGCAAATTTCTGCGTCCATCGGAATTCGTTCTTGGATTGCGCCGCAACGGCTTTGTTGCGACGCGGCTCGCTGGCCTCGTCTACGATCCATGGCGCGGGGAGTGGTCGCTCTCGCCGGATCTCCAAGTAAATTACATGGTCGCCGCCGTGCGGCGGTGAATTCGCCCAGTCGAGCGCCTGACCAAAAGAGGCGCAAAGGCGATCAAAATCGGTTGTCGTTCAGCTGTCGGTAGGCAAGATCCAGGGAATGCGGCCAAAGCTAATCCCCTCATCGGTGAGCTCGCGGGACTCGTCCTCGCTGGCTTCGCCATAGATGCTGTGCGCATCGATCTCGCCATAATGGATGCGGCGGGCCTCCTCTGCAAAACGATTGCCGACATAATCGCAATGGGTCTCGATTTGCTGGCGCAAATCAACCAACGCCGCGCGAAACTGCGCGGGAGACATCGCCGGCATTGTTTCGCGGGAGCGACCGAGCCGGGGGGCCATCACTGCTTTTTCGACAGAGGTGTCGCTGCACTCGGGGCAGGCGATCTCTTGGGCCTTCTGCTGTGTCTCAAACCCGTCCCCGTCACGAAACCACCCCTCGAATTCGTGGCCGTGAGCACAACGCAACGTAAACAGGATCATCGACACGACCTCCGGTCGGTACTCTACACCCGCAGAGATGGCGCTCGCAATTCTCGGCCGCAATGAGCCGAGGCAGCGAAACCTCATTGCCGGTGCTCAGATGACTTTCGATGCTGCTGCGAGGAAACCGAAACCGATGCTACTCAGCCGAGAGAGAACGTGTGACGAGCTCCGGCTCAGTAAATCGCCGGTCATGACGAAGTGACGGAACCATGTTGCGCACTTCGGCAATGCGCGCCAGTTCGATGCGGGCACTGACGACCCCGATCCCCTCGCCGGCGTCGGCGAGCACTTCGCCCCACGGATCGACGATCAGCGAATGGCCGTAACTGCGCCGCCCGGCGGTATGCTCGCCCCACTGCGCGGGCGCAAAGACGAAGCAGCCGTTCTCGATCGCTCTCGCGCGCAACAGGACCTCCCAATGGGCAGCGCCGGTCGGTACAGTAAAGACCGATGGTACCGTCAGAAAATCCGCGCCCGCCTGCGCCAGCGCCCGGTAGAGGTGTGGAAAGCGCACATCGTAGCACACGCTCATGCCAAGCTGGCCCCATGGCATCTGGACGACGACGGTACCGCCGCCAGGCCGGTAGGCGTTGCTCTCGCGATAACTCTCGCCGCCCGGGAGATCGATATCGAACATGTGGATCTTGTCGTAGCGCGCGACGATGACCCCTCCTGGATCGACAAGAAAGGACCGGTTCGCCAGCCGCGTTTCACCCGCGGCCGCGTCTGGCCCGTCGGTGGGGTCGATCACCAGCGACCCGATCAGCAACCACGCCCCCGTCTCTCGCGCGACGCTGCGCATGCCGGCGAGGAAGGGATCGTCCGCTTCGCGGCGAGCCTTCTCGTGTCGACGCCTACCGGTCTCGATGAAATTCGATGCTTCGGGAGACATGATGAAATCGGCGCCCCCATCACGCGCCCGACGGACCAGATCGGAGATCGTCCGCAAATTGGGTTCGGGGTCCGGGCCTGCGGTGAATTGGATGCAGGCGGCGGTGAAGCTCGCGCTCAATTTGATATTCCCAGCTTAGCGTCAAGCTCGCCCGCGCGATCGAGCGCTACGAGCTCGTCGGATCCCCCGATATGCTCGCCGTTGATGAAGATCTGCGGAACCGAGGTGCGCCCTCCCGTGCGCCGGATCATTTCTGCACCCCTTGTTGGCTCTTCGGTGATGTCGATGTCGGTGAACGCGACCCCTTTGCGATCGAGCAGCGCACGGGCGCGCGTGCAGTAGGGGCAGAACGGCGTCGTGTAGAGCTCTACCTCAATCATAGCCATCGCGATTGTTGCACCGAAATTCTGCAGTTCCGTTCATGCCCCGGTCCGCAGCGCTCGTGCCAGCGTCAGCACACCGATGGACAGGGCGCCGGCCCGCTTCAGCACGCGTGCGCACTCCTCGACCGTGGCCCCAGTCGTCATCACATCGTCAATGATCACCACGCGCTTGCCGGTGACATTGCGTTGAGCCCGCATCGCAAAGGCCCCCCGGACATTGCGCTCGCGCGCCGACGGCCCGAGGTGACCTTGTGCCGGTGTTCGCCGCCGGCGAACCAGCCAATCCGCCGCGACTTCAGGCCCGCCGGCCGCATGCACCGCGTGGGCGAGCAGGGCTGCTTGGTTGTAGCGGCGCTGGAAGAGCCGCGTCCAGTGCAGCGGTACTGGCACGAGTAAATCGGCGCCGGCGAGGACCTCGCTGCCGGCGCGGTGCATCCACCGGCCGAAGGCGGCAGCCGAGTGGGTATGGTCGCCATGTTTGAACCCGAGCAAGAGGCGGCGGCTGTTCTTGTCGTAACGGAGCACGGCGCGCGCCTGGTTCCAGATCGGCCGCTCGCGCGCGCACTCCCCACAGACTGCATCCTCGCCCATCGGATGGGGAAAGGGCAGACCGCAAAGCACGCACCACGGCGGCACGAAGAAGGTGATCCCGCTCCAGCACCGGCTGCATAGCGCATCAGGCTGTTCGACGATCTCACCACAAGAAAGGCAGCGCGGCGGCAACACGCCATCGACGAGCGCCCGACCGATCCGCCGCAATCGATCGGAAGTCCTGGCGGTAAAGGTTGCCGAGGCCTCCATGAGGACACATCATCAGTCTGCGGGCGCATTCGTCAACCCGCAGACGAAGAGGTGGCGGACATGGCACCCAAGATGGCCTTGCCTGACGGCTGCTCGAGCGGTGACATCCGCTGATCCTTCTGCGCTGTTCGATCGCCGTGCCTGGCGGCTGCACCGAGACCGGGCGGCAAGGAGCGGCGGCGTGGACTTCCTGCATAGCGAGGCGGCCGACCGCATCATCGGTCGCCTCGACGATATCGGCCAGCGATGCAGCACCGTGCTCGATCTCGGCACACATAGCGGCGCCTTATTCCGGGCGCTCGAGCGCCGGCCGGAGATCGAAACGGTTGTCGCTGCCGATCCTTCTTTCGCCTTCCTAAACCGCCTCCATGGGCTACGTGTCGGCGCTGATCCCGAGTTGGTCCCGTTCCGAGAAGGTAGCTTCGACCTTGCCGTCAGCGCGCTGGCCCTCCACTGGGTGGACGATCTGCCGGGTACCCTCGTCCAGCTCCGCCGGGTTCTGAAATCTGACGGGCTGCTTCTTGCGGCGATGCTCGGCGGCCGCTCGCTGTCCGAACTGCGCACCGCGCTCTTCGAAGCCGAACTAGCCGAGGAGGGGGGTGTCAGCCCGCGCGTGTCGCCGGCGGCCGATCTCCGCGATATCGCAGGGCTGTTGTTGAGGGCGGGATTTGCGATGCCGGTTGCTGACACCGAAATCCTCACCGTCACATATTCCGACGTGGTGACGATGATGCACGATTTGCGCGGCGTGGGAGAGACGAATGCGTTGTTGGCGCGCCGTCGAACGCCGCTGCGCCGGGGCACCCTCGCCCGCGCCGCGGCCATCTATGCCGAACGATTTGCCTTTCCCGAGGGCCGGATCCCCGCGACCTTCGAAATCCTATTCCTGACCGGTCGGGCGCCATGATCGCCGTACCCCGGATCGACGAGATCCGCGCTGCCGCGGGGCGAATGCGCGGCTACGTACGGCGGACCCCGTTGCTCGCTGCCGCACCGATCAAGGAAGGCCGCGAGCTTGCGGGGGGATTGCGGCTCAAACTCGAAGCGCTTCAAGTCACCGGCTCCTTTAAGGCGCGCGGCGCGATCAATGCGGTCTTTGGCCTGCCGCCGGAGCAGCTGCGCCGGGGCATCGTTACCGCCTCGGGCGGCAATCACGGGCTCGCCGTCGCTTATGCCGGTTGGGCAACCGAGGCGCCTGCGACGATATTTCTGCCGCGCTCGGTAGCCGCTGAGAAAGTCGCCAAGCTCGATGAGTGGGGAGCGCATGTGGTGATGGCAGGCAACGTCTGGGACGACAGCAACCAGGCAGCCCTGCAACATGCCGAGGCCGAAGGCCTCGCCTATATCCACCCGTTTGCCGACCCCGAGGTCATCGCCGGTCAAGGAACGATCGCGATCGAGATTCTCGACGAAGCGCCCGACCTCGATACGCTGCTTGTGGCCATTGGCGGGGGCGGCCTGATTTCAGGCGTAGCGATCGCGGCAAAGTCGCTGAAATCCGCGATCCGGATCGTCGGGGTCGAGCCGGTGGGTGCACCAACCTTGCACGACAGCCTCGCGGCCGGCCGTGTCGTCGAGCTCGCCAGCCTCGACACAGCGGCGGTCACCCTTGCGCCTCGTCGAAGCGAGCCGACGAATTTTGCGATCATTCGCGACGCGGTCGAGAGAATCCTTCTGGTCGAGGACGCCGAGATGCGTGCGGCGGCGCGTTGGCTTTGGCGCGAGATCGGGATAGCCGCCGAGCTCAGCGGCGCCGCAGCGGTCGCCGCACTACTTTCTGGCCGTTACCGGCCAGCGGCGGGCGAGAAGATATGCGCCATCGTCTGCGGTGCTGGAACCGACGGCATAGAGTAAATCAGCACGCCACGTCGCCCGGTGGTAAGCCTGCCGAAAGTATTTATTAATAGTGGAGCGCGATGATGCTCCTGAAGGAAATGTAAAACGTCATCCAAGTGGTAATACGGAATCGATATTCGAGCGCCATCTTTTTGGTGTGGGCCATGGCGTGGATAGCGGTTTCGATAGCGGACGGCCGGGCCGCTTTGAATGAAACCGCGAAGCCTGGAGCTGATGGTGAGGCTGAGTCTTTGGACAAATCCTGCTATGTGCGCGGGGAGGACGGCTTGGTTCGCTACTACCTCGAAGGCCCGCTGCGCGACGGCGAACTGCCCTACCTTCAGGGCCAACCGGTAAGCGGGCGGGACGGCCAAATGATCGTGCGCGACGAAGTCCCCGAATCGGCGATTCCGCCGCGCATCCTGCACGCGCTGCCTTGCCCGCCAGGCAAGCATCACCTTTCGTAATTCCAAAAGGCTGGATTTACAGCAGATCGCGCAGCGACCCGACGAGGGGCCCGTCGGCTGGCGGCATCGGGTAGTCGGCGAGCCGCTCTGGCCGGACCCAGGCGAGGAGCTGCCCCTCCCGCGCCGCCGGGATCCCCGACCATTTGCGGCAGACGTAGAGCGGCATCAGCAGGTGGAAGTCGGGATAGGTGTGGGACGCAAAGGTGAACGGAGCGAGGCAGCTCGCCGTCACATCGATGCCGAGCTCCTCGGCAAGCTCGCGGATCAGCGCTGCCTCAGGGGTCTCGCCGGCGTTGACCTTGCCACCGGGAAACTCCCACAGCCCGGCCATTGATTTGCCTGCGGGCCGTTGAGCAAGCAGCACCCGCCCGTCGGCGTCGACGAGCGCCACCGCCGCGACGAGCACTATGGGGGGCTCAGCTGCGGTAGCTGGCATTGATGTCGATGTAGCCGTGGGTCAAATCGCAGGTCCACACTGTCGCTTTGCCGCGGGCGAAACCGACATCGACGGCGATCTTGATGTCGCGGCCCTTCATGTGCTCGGCGACCGGCGTTTCGTTATAGCCCGGTACCGGACCGCCGTTGGCGAGGATCGGGAGGCCACCGATCGAGATCGCCAATCGATCGGGATCGATTTTCTCCCCGGCTCGCCCCACCGCCATGACGATGCGGCCCCAATTGGGGTCGCCGGCCGAAAGCGCGGTCTTGACCAGTGGGGAGTTGCCGATCGTGAGGCCGATGCGCCGCGCCGCCCGAGACGTCGCCGCGCCGGTCACCTCGATCGTCACGAATTTCTGTGCGCCTTCGCCATCGCGAGCGACTTGCTGGGCGAGATCAACCATCACCGCGTCGAGCGCCCGGCGAAAATTCCGAAGCCGCCGATCTCCGGGGCCCGCGACGGGCCGGTGCCCCGCCTGCTGGGTGGCGCAGAGCAGCACCGTGTCGCTCGTCGACGTATCGCCGTCGACGGTCATGCAATTGAACGACCGGTCGGCCGCCGCCACGAGAAGCGGCTGCAGCACTGCGCGGGGCAATGCCGCATCGGTAAAGACATAGGCGAGCATCGTCGCCATGTCGGGGGCGATCATGCCGGACCCTTTGGCAAGCCCGCTGATGCGGACCTCGACGCCGTCAATCTCGGCCGTCGCCGTCGCCCCCTTCGGAAAAGTATCGGTGGTCAGGATCGCGTGTGCTGCAGCCTCCCAGCCATCGGCCGACAGCCGCGGCACAATTTGCGGCAAGGCACCGATGATCTTGTCGGCCGGCGGCGGTTCGCCGATCACGCCGGTCGAGGAGATAAAGATTTGCTGCGGATCGCAACCGAGCAGCCTTGCCGCAGTTGCCGCGGTCTGTTCGACGAGCTCTTTGCCGGCTTGGCCGGTAAAGACATTCGAATTGCCGGAATTGACGACAATCCCGCGCACCTTACCGCCCGGCAGGCAGTCGCGGCACCACAGCACCGGTGCTCCCGCAGTCAGCGAGCGGGTGAAAACGCCGGCGATCGCGCTGCCCGGTGTCAGCTCGGCGAGCACCAGATCGTCCCTGTCGGTGTAACGAATGCCGCAAGCGAAGGCCGCGAGCCGCACGCCGGCGATTGGCCCGAGCGCAGGAAAGCGCCCTGGCGCGAGGGGAGAGACAGCGGTCATCTATTTGGTGGCCGGCAAGGGCTTGCCGTCGAGCCCGAACTCCTCGATCTTAGCGGCGGCACGAAGGTTCTGCAGCTTGGCGTCGATGATCTCGCGAGCAAGCTCGCGGCTCAGCTGCTCGCGCGCCTCCTCGAAGCTCGGCGGCTTGCTGAGCCGACGGTCCTCGACCTTGATCACATGCCAGCCGAACTTGCTCTTGATGGGCGTCTTGCCATACTGGCCGACTGGGATCGAAAACACGGCGTCGGCGAATTCGGGACCCATCTCGCTGACTATGTCGTCGCGATTGGAATAGCCGAGATCGTCGTCCGACGCCGAGCCGGGATCGGTCGAGTGCTTCTTCGCCAGCTCGGCGAAATCAGCACCCTTGTCGAGCTCCGCGATGACCGATTTCGCCTCTGCATCTGTGGCAAGCAGGATATGGCGGGCGTGCACCTCCTCGCCTGCCGGCATATCCTTGAGGAAGGTCTCGTAGCGTGTTCTGAGCCGATCCTCCGTCTCCGCTGGCTTGACTGCGCGATTGATGTAGGCCTCCTGGATCAGGCGATCCTCATAGCGTTTGAGACGGCTTTGCACGTCAGTATCCCGATCGAGGTGTTCCTTGCGCCCGGCCTCGGTAATCAGCATCCCGTCGACGAGCCGATCGAGCAGCATTGGATAGATTTGCTCGAGCGGCAACTTTTGCGCTTGCGGCGGCAAGTTCTGCTGGGCCGCCTCGACATCCGACAGGCGAAGCTCGGTCCCGTCGACGCGCGCGACGACTGGATTACCCGACGGGATGGCTTGCGCCGCCGGGGCACTTAGTGTCGGTGAGGTCGCGCCCGGATCGGCCGCCATAACCGGGTACTCGGCGGCGAAGCCGGCCGCGCACACGAGGCCCAGCGCCGGGGCGAGCAAGGGACGTATCAGCATCGGTTACCCTTATCGAGGAAAATGCCACCGCGCCGCGGAAGGACAGCTGGATCATCAATGCATATCGAGCGCCGGCGAACAAGCAGTGCAAGGGAGTTGTGGCGCGGGTTGGCGGGCCCCGTCGAATTGACACTTCAAGTCAGCCGGCCTATCTGTCGGTGGGCCGCCGTGCGATCACGTTCTGCCTTCCGTCTCCGTAATTCGAGGGTCCCATGTTTGGCGCCTTTGCCAGGCGGCTGTTCGGCTCCGCCAACGATCGTTACGTAAAGAGCCTGGAGCCAATCGTCTCGGCGATCAACGAGATCGAACCCCAGCTCGAGGCGATGTCCAACGAGGAGCTGCGTGCCCGCACTCAGCACTTCAGGGAGCAGCTCGCCGACGGGACCGAACTCGACGACATCCTTGTCGATGCCTTCGCAACGGTGCGTGAGGCGGCCAAGCGCACGCTCGGCCAACGTCACTTCGACGTGCAGCTGATGGGCGGGGTGGTGCTGCATCGCGGCATGATCGCCGAAATGAAGACCGGCGAAGGCAAAACCCTGGTCGCCACCCTGCCGGTTTATCTCAATGCGTTGACCGGCAACGGCGTGCATGTCGTCACGGTCAACGACTATCTGGCCCGGCGTGACGCCGAATGGATGGGCCAGATCTATCGCTTTCTCGGTCTCAGCGTCGGCTGCATCGTCCACGAACTCGACGACATGCAGCGCAAAGAGGCCTATCTGTGCGACGTCACTTACGGGACCAACAACGAGCTCGGCTTCGACTATCTGCGCGACAACATGAAGTTTCGGCTCGAGGACATGGTCCATCGGCCGTTTCACTACGCGATCGTCGACGAGGTCGATTCAATTCTGATCGACGAGGCGCGCACCCCGCTGATCATTTCAGGCCCGACCGAGGACAATTCCGAGCTCTACATCCGGGTCGACAGGCTGATCCCGGCGCTCGATGGCGGCGACTACGAAAAGGATGAAAAGCAGCGCACCGTCGCGCTGACCGAATCGGGGGTCGAGAAAATCGAGGGGATGCTGCGCCAATATGAGCTGATGACGGCGGGCTCGCTCTACGACATCCACAATGTCGGCCTCGTCCATCACGTCAACCAGGCGTTGCGCGCGCACAAGCTCTTTGCCCGCGACACCGATTACATCAGCAAGGACGACAAGATCGTCATCATCGACGAGTTCACCGGCCGGATGATGGAGGGGCGGCGTTATTCAGAGGGATTGCACC
>Ga0182035_10000649_pt1 | contig 16458 bp, 17 predicted proteins | sample flu12Cox44000170_FD_125969 | JGI IMG/M metagenome (GOLD analysis project Ga0182035, IMG submission 125969) | Lab enrichment of tropical soil microbial communities from Luquillo Experimental Forest, Puerto Rico - flux4day.12C.oxic.44.000.170 | ecosystem: Environmental > Terrestrial > Soil >...
CCTTGTGAGGAAACTCTAAACCCTGGAACGCATTCCAGGGTCAAGTTCAAAGCAGCGGTTTCAAATCTGTCTCAGTGATTCAAAGCTGATGACCTTTTGCCGCAAAATCCCTTGGCGGTTCGCAATCGTGGAACCATCGTGATCGTCACTTCCGCCTACACGCCCGAATTCGGCTGGATCGCCTATCCGGGCATGAAGAAAATCCTGCTGCTCTGTGACCGCGGAGGCAGCAATGGCTACCGGCCGCGGAGGCGTTGCAGGCTTACCGGGAGTTGGGGGATTGACAGACTACATATCATAGTCGAATAATTATTCGACTATGTCTGAGATTTATAACACCTACCGCCCAAGCTTTTGGTACTGAACAACGCACTGCTTTCCGCCTCACATCCTAATGGTGCTCCAGACCCTGCTCGTGAACCGGAGCGGTTCGGCGTCTGGGTCGAGAATGCCTGTCTTGCCTTCGCCATCAACCAGGGCCAGCAGGTATTGTATTGGCGTGAACAACCGCTGGAGACTGACGCTGTTTGCGACGGGAGTTGGGGAAAATTGGCGGTCGAAGTCAAAACCGGGCGGTTCGATGTCCAGGCGCTACGTGGCCTGTTGGAGTTCTGCCGTCGCAATCCCGCGTTCAAACCGCTGGTTATCACCGGCCCGGGCGACGAAGAGACTGCTCGGCGCAACGGAATCGAGAGCATCAGTTGGGAGGACTTCCTGATAGCTGGCCCGCCTGGAAAATGAAGGAGGAGTGGCGGGGCGTTCATCTGACAATGATCTCTTATGGCTGCGGGGGCCAGTTTGGGTGCAGGATTGGGTGCAACTAGAAGGCTAGAGGCGGGAATGACTCCTTGCTTTCGGTACTTTCGATAAGTGACACTCGATGCGGCGCTTAGAATTTTTTGGCTACAACGGCTGCTAACCGAAGGGTTGCAAGGGCCCAGCACCATCGGCGTAACTTGAATTTCGGGGCGTATCAGTTCTGGGGGCTGCGAAGTTTGGTCACCGAGCCAACCTCTTCTATTGCTTATAAAGCTCCTAAGCACGACAAGTACGTGGGACAGCCAACCCGATTAGGGCAAGTCGGGATGGGAAGAAAAACAGATAGAGAAGTCTGGAAAGCTGGCCCTCGCAGTATCAGTCCTGCCGACGATGTTGGTGCGGTGATCATCAGCATTGACGTGACTGAACCTGCTCCGGGTGTCACTGACGATGGCGAGAGCAGAAGTGGGTATTGGGCCAGTGACAATTGATGGTACTTGGACCGCGGTGACGGCACAGGAGAGCTGAATGGCGTCTCTGAAAGAAGTGCCGCTTAGCGGAGTGATGGTGCAGCGTCCGTCACTGGGCTTCCGCGCTGGGACGGATTATCGAGTGTCTTCTTTTGATTGGCAAGGCAGGACTTGAAGCATATCACGCGCTCCGAGAAGGAATGGCTTGACGCAGTGACCAAAGATCAGGTTATCCTGGGCTAAATCGTTCTCTCTCGACAGTCACCGTCAGGAAATCACATGACCGAGGATGAACTAGTTGCCTTCAATCCGGTCTTGGCGCAAGCCGTAAAGGATGCCGAAAACCCGAATTCCCGCACCTATGCCTACTGGGGCTCCCTCGAACATTTGCAGGAAATGGTTGCCATCGCTGTGCGGGCGGGCGTGGAACCAAGCAAGATATTCGCCATGATCAAGACTGGGCGCTTGCTAACTGACGACAACATGAAATTTCTCAGCAAAGCCGACATCAAGGAATGGGCTGACGCCGCACGGGAATACGACCAATTGACAAAACACCGGGCAGCGAAGCGGAACAAGTGAACATCAAGGGAACAGGAGGGTGACTCTCGCTACTGTAACTAAACGCACATCTTTATCACAAGGGCCGGAACAGAATAGAGCAAGGCGAATCCCTGCGGCCCCCCGTGCTCGTGACCCGATCTTGAGAAATTGGAATTAGGGACGAAAGAATATGAAAATGTTTGTGTACGCTCTACCAGAAACACCCATGCCGGAGATCCTGATGTGTGCGGGTAACGCAATTTGTTAGAGGCCTCTGACTAACTGAGCCAGGGCCGATGGAGTATCACCTCCACTCGCCGCCTTCCCAGTTCGCCCTCAATGTCGCCTGCGAGGAACTCCTTCGCCTCGCGCTGGCCTTTAAGGAATGCATCCATGTGGGCAAGGGTGAGGCCGATTAACGCATTGTTTTGCTGTAAAATCGAGCGGCGCCACTCTAGACTTAGACTAAGACTACCCAGAACCTCAGTGAAGGTTGGTCGATCTCATTGCACAGTTAGGATGACCGTTGTCGTTCGCGAAACAGAGCCACCCGTGGCTGTGACGGTGATGGTCGATGTGCCAGCAGGCGTTCCGCCGCTCGGCGTCGTGGTTTGGGCGGCGCATCCCTGAAACGCTGCGCATGCGAATAAGGCCACGCCTAAGGCGCAAACGCGAACCAATTTCTTCTCTTTCATCCAGCCCCCCTTCAAGAACCAAAACGCACTCCCCACCGTCAGGCACCAGAGAGCGTAAAGCAACAAAGGAGGCTGACCCGGCGAGCTGAACGGCCTCGACGAAGGCCAACCGTGCGACCTGCTCATCGTAGTGATCGTCATGACAGTGCTGGACGCAGCCGTTCCCGACGGGATGGACTGCGCGCTAAAATTCACGCTTGTATCTGCCGGATTACCCGAGGCGGAAAACGAGGTCACCGTTTGCGTAGGCCCGCCGGCGGTGGTCAGATCAATCGTGAAGGTGGCGCTGGTACCTGCCGCGACGGTCACAGTTGTCGGCGGCGCCGCGACCACGTTGAAGTCCACTCCCAGACCGCTCAGCGCGGTGGCCTGAGGCGACGCGGACGCATTGTCCGCCACGCTGACACTTGCACTGCGCGGGCCCGTTCCCGTGGGTTTGAATTGCACTCCGAGAAAACATGAATTGCCAGGGCTAATGCTATTTGCTCCCTGGGAGCACGCCGGTGAGCCGCTGGTTGGCGCTACCAGCAAGAATTGGGTGGGATCGGTCCCGGTTAGCGTGATCGACGTGATGTTCAGCGGCGCGGTGCCAGAGTTGGTCAGCTGTATATTACTCGTTGCCGATGCGAGTCCTACGTTTACGTCGCCAAAAGCCAAAGTAGTTTGAGATATGGTGATTGCTGGTCCGAGGCCGGACAGGGCAACGGTTTGTGGACTGCCCGGCGCGTTATCCGTCACGCTCACGCTGGCCGTCTTGGCGCCTGTAGATGTCGGCGAGAACTGCACGCCCAAAAAGCAGGAATTGCCCGCGTTAATGGTGCTGCCTCCGAAGGAACATGCTGGGGAGCTGCCGCCAGCTGGCGCTACCAGCGCGAACTGAGACGAATCGGTCCCGGCGAGTGTGATCGAAGTGATGCTCAGCGGAGTTGTGCCCGCGTTGGAGAGCTGAATGTTCATTGTCGCGCTCGATCCCACCGGCTGGCTGAACGTCAGGCTCGGGGGACTCAGCGTCACCGCCGGATTGATGCCGGTGCCGGACAGACTAACCATCTGCGGGCTGCCTGACGCGTCATCGGATACAGACACATTCGCGCTCTTGGTCCCTATGGTAGTGGGCGCGAATTGAACTCCCAGGAAACAGGAATTGCCGGCACCGAGGGTGCTGGCTGTCTGGGGACATATCGGTGAGCCGCTCGTGGGCGTCACCAGCGCGAATTGGGCCGAGTCAGTTCCCGTCAGAGAGATACCGGTAATGTTCAACGTCGCCGTACCGGAGTTGGTGAGCTGCACGTTAGTCGTCGCGCTCTGGGTTCCTATTAGCTGGTTACTGAAAGGTGTGCTGCCTGGGTTCAGCGTCACCGCCGGAGCAGGCTGAACGCCGACACCGGTCAGGGCGACCGTCTGGGGACTGCCAGATGCGTCGTCGGTCACGCTCACACTTGCACTCTTTGACGCTGTCGAGGTGGGCTTGAACTGCACGCCCAGAAAGCAGGAATTGCCCGCGTTGAGGCTGCTGGTTCCCTGGGGACACGTCGGGGTACCGCTGGTTGGCGCGACCAGCGCGAATTGAGAAGAATCGGTACCAGTCAGAGCAATCGAAGCTATGTTTAGCGTCGCCGAACCGGTATTGGTGAGCTGCACGTTGCTGGTTGTGCTTGTCGTTCCCACCAGCTGGCTGTTGAACGCGACGCTGGATGGGGTCAGCGTTGCTGCCGGAGCGTTGGTGCACGAAGGAAAGCTGAACGAGCCGATTCGTGTCTGCCAGTTTCCTGCACCGCCATTAGCCTGGCTGCTGTAGTACTCGTTGACGTACCAGAAGGTGCAATCATCGGAGGGATCGACACTCATTCCGGTATAATCGCCCCAACGATTAATTCCTGTTTGCGAGCCAGCGCCTGCGACGAGCTGCACCTCCGTTTGCGGCAACGTGTTGAGCGGATCGGTTGCCAGTCGGCCGGAGTAAGCGATGCTCGGAAAATTCGGAGATGTTCCATTCGAAGTGCTGTAGCCTAGCGCAACATTTCCTTGCTTGTCGGCGGCGATGCTGCCCATCCAGCGGTTGAGCGTCGTATCCGGCGCGTAAATCTGTTGCTGGACCGGCATAGTGGCGATCGTACCGCCAGTGATGTCAAGCTGCGCCCATTGGGGCTGCACAGGGCCGCCCGAAACGCCTACCACGTTGTGCACCACCCAGAGCGATTCGGTGTTGCCGACGCGCCGGTATTGGACCTTTTGCATTAAACGATCATCGATTGCGTCGAGTAACTGGGTCGTGCCGGGTTGCGGGACGATACCGTTCATGCTCCCCGGCGAAGACGCATAGCTTGCTTGGCTCACATTTGTCGCGCCACTCAGCGTGCCCCCGCCGCCGCAGTTCGGCCCGGCGGTAAACTTTCTCACCTCAAACGCGAAAGTATTCGCCATTTGGGATTCGGAGACAAAGTAATTGGGCGTGCCCGCCGGAGGAGGCGTGCCGCGCAAATTGCTGGGGATCATCGTGAAAGGGTCCGAGCCATTGTTTATAAAGCCGAGCGACCAGGTAAGGGCTGCTCCGCTTTCCAAATCACTTCGACTGATTGAAGCATAGATAGCACCCGTGAAGGCTCCCGTGCTATCGAACCCGTTGGCGGACATATAGAGACAGTCAGTCCAAATTCCCAACTTCGGATAGTCGTTGAACGTTCCGTTCGGGGGGACAGGGGGCGTGCTTGTACCGCCAGGGTCCATGCGCAGTGGATAGAACCACCATCCGCCTCCCACTGGGTCGCCGGTTTTGGAGACCGCAATGCATTCGTAGAAGGGTGGAGTCGGAGTCCGGTTGTTGCCGGAGAAGGCAGAGCCAATGTGAGCGAGAATCCAGCGGTCGCCTAGGGGATCGTAGACCACGATGGGATCACCTGCCGCATTACCATTGCCGCATGGAGTCGTAGTCGATCCGGAAGCACTCCACAGCGAATCCTCTGTGAAGGACGCCTGCAGTGCGCCCGTCTTATTGTAAATGGCATAGGCAGAGTTGACTGCTTCGATGTAATGGTTTGGTCCCACATCGCCGTTCGGGTCCGGTGGTATCGCACCTCCTCCACAAGAGCCGCCGGTGCAGGAGTCACTCGAACTCATTCCAGCAAAATTTTGCGTTGGGCTTGGCGCTGGTGTCAGCGGCAGGACAATATTGTCGGACGGCTGTGCCTGCTGTCCCTCTAGTGCTGGAGGCGTGCCGAAGATCCTGTTCGAAGGCGGAGCGTGACGCACGGGAAGAGCTGGGCGTGTCCGGACTCCGCCGACGGCGGGAAGCTGTGGCAAGTTGCGCAGGTCGCCGCGAAATTCGTACGGCACAACCGGCTCCATCTGCACCGTTACGCCTTCAACGGAATCCGGGCCGGCGGCCGATGCTGGAGATTGTTGGGGAGCTGCCTCAATCGATGAAACGCAGATCACAACGCAGAACAAGACAATGGAAAGAACGTGAAGGACCCGCCCAGGCAACCTCAGTGGTGAAGGTACCTCAGGGAAGGTAGACTCAGCGGACGACGACACCTCTCTTGACGATGGCATTCCTTACCGCCCTGATGCGCATTCGCCATTGACCGGCCGGGGGTGGCAATGGAAGCGGAAACATCTTAGCCGTCTAGAGGCCAAGAATCCATAGCTGGTACTAGCTGTTCGAATCCCCGCGGCCCTCCGTGCTTGTGACTCAATCTTGAGGAGTTGTTTCTAAGATGCGCAACGCGGCTTCGAGCTCAGGGCTTGGACGGTGCTGTTCTTTCCACTCGCTTACCAATCGTTCCACTCCACGAATCTGCGCAGGCGCCAGGTGCTTCCTGGCATCGGGGGCATCTTCTCCCGACAGACGGAACCAGAAGCAAGCCTGTACGTAGTCCCGTGGAACCCCGAGACCCTCCATGTAGAGCGAACCTAATCGGTGTCTTCCTTGGCCTGCTCCACCTAAATCGGGAACGTGCTCTGCCGCCTTTCGGTACCACTCAGCGGCAACCTTGTAATCTTGTTCCACGCCTTCGCCGTCTTCGTATCTTTGACCAAGTTCGACTTGGGCGTCAGGGTTTCCTCCCTCGGCTGCTTTTCGATACCACGCTAACCCTTCGTGAACATCGACGGTCCCAAACCAATCCTGCTCGTAACCGACTCCGAGCCAGAACTGGGCATCCGTGTCCCCTTGCTCCGCAGCTCTTCGCATCCAACGCTCTCCTACGGAGCGGTCTGCGTAGACGGACATCATGCCAAATATTCGCTGTGCAGGCGCATATCCTTGTTCTGCAGCTTTCAGCATCCATCGCGCGCCTTCCTCCGAATTCTTCGGTACCTTACCTTCGGTGTAAAAGATGCCCGCCCAATATTGGGCTTCCGCATCTCCAGACTGTGCTTTCGACAAAAGTTCATCCAGTTCATCAGGTGTCAAGCTCTTGAAGCGGGCATAGGCAACAAGGTTGGCCTGTTTTGGGTCAGGACTTTGCTGGGCAGCAGAAGGACCCAAAGGGATGAACAAAAGGGCGAGAAAGAGGAGCAGGATGCCAGTTTTCATGCGACCCTCCCCGATCAGCAATACTACACCGGCCCATATGTGAGGGCTAATGTCGTGGGAGCGATTCCCAACGAGATTTGTGCGAGTCCGACAATTTGACGAAGCGCATTCTAGACGACACCAGGCCGCGGATTTTCTCGGACTTGCCGGCATGATGCCGGAGCCGTTGCGCACGCGAACAATATTGGTTCTCCATGAATACGACAACGTTTGGATCACCACCGTTTGGCAGCGCGTTGTCCAAGAAGGCTCCTACCGCCTTTCACCGGTCGCGACGGTATTCAGGTCTCGTTGAAAATCCTCAAGGTCATACTGTGCAGTGATTTTCTTGGTTTTTACATGATCCATATTTCCCAGAGTGAAACACCTGCCTCACGGGCAGCACGTGCCAGGGTGAGCTTGCCGCTGCCATACAGTCGCGAATAGTGCTCGAGTTTCCAGTCCTGTATTGCCCGAGATAGGAGTTTTCTCACAGTTGTCGAGCGGTCGGATTGCTCGGCTTGCTCGATTACTTCGAGGTACCGAACCACCGTTTTCAAGCAACCTCGTTCCCACCATCCGTTCCTTCTTCATCGCTCAGCCTCCCGAGCTTTCTTCAACAGGTCTGCCACAACGGCCGGTGCAAGCCAGATTGTCTTACTCAACGCCTCAACCGCATCCTCGAATTCGGCCAAAGTTAAATATTTCTTCAATGCTTACTGTGACTACGATTGAGTTCCCGGCCGCCACGTTCACGGGTTGGGCTGTGAAAGGCAACTTCGCCGCTGGCCCAATCGTGACCGTCACAGGCTTCACGCTCGCGCATCCTGCAATGAAAGCGAGAGCACCCAACATCAAAGGCCCAAGCAGCTGACAGAATAGACCATCCGTGCGGACGCGAAAGTCGACGAGCATCATGGCTATCGTTTTGGGACTGTAGAGGCTTCAGCAATTATGCACGGCACCGCAGCTGGGGACAGGCCTGCAAACTCTAAGATTTGTGACCCCCGACGTTCCGAACCGTTCTCACGTCCAGAAGTAGAGAGCGTGAGGTAGCTCTTTGAACAACGTGTGCGAAGGTAGAAGGTACGCAAGGAGATCATGCTGACCGGAGCGAGCCCACGCTGGGTCGCATCTTGAACCCGAAGTTCCGCCGATTGCGGCATGTTTTGGCACCCAGTTGCTGCCCTTCGCCCAAACCTGCAGGTGCGACTGATTGGCATGGAGTTCTGTAGCGATGGCCATGGGTCTCTCTAGTGTCGACGCTGCGCAAGCTCCATACCGCTCGTGAAAATCCCACGACTCGCCGAGACACCGGCGAGTCGTGGGACATATAAAGAGCACAACGAAACGTCGGACTCTAATTCTTCTTGGCACACCAATCCGCGGTGCTGGCATACCCAAAGTATTGGGCAAGCTGCTCGACCGTATTAGCAATGTTAATAGTCGACGGTCCTGACCCAATAGTGACACCGGCGGCGGTATTGGCCTGCCAGTATCTCTGGTAAGTCAGGTGTGCTAGCGGCATCACCTGCTTTCCGTTAGGCGGATTGCTCTGTTGACAAAAAGGCCGCACCGCAAAAACAAAAATGTCATCCGGTTCGGCTCGGAAGTTAGCAGCCGTTCCGAAGTCTAGCGCAATCTCACGGTTAAAGTGGCAAGAGCGGCAGAATGGCGCGACAACCTGTTCGTACACCTGCTGCGAACCGTCCGGCGCAGGGCCCCCATTTGAAGCGTCAACCCAACCGGCCGGGACGAAGGTGTCGTCTTGCTGAATCACGGGGGGGTTACTTGTGAGTCCAGCAAGGTACCAGCCTTGGACGACTTCGGCGAGATGGGGCACGCGGACCGTGCCACTACCATCGTTCTCAGGAGTTTGGTTGACGGTTGACATCACAGCCGAGTTGTACACAAAGATTTGCTCCTCCTGATCGAGCCGGTCGGTGTATGCGACGGACCCGGGGAACCCGGTGGCTGGGTCGGGGTTAAGGGCTGGTTGGTCACCCCCGGCACCCGAGATGCCGGCATCCGAGGTGAACATCAGGTTCCTTATATCCAACGGCAACATTCTGAATCCGTTGACCTTACCCTGGTTTGGATACTGACCATTGACCAGAGCTTGCGGAGCACCACCGTGACAGATAAAACAGACGCCGGGATGCTGCTTGAATCCGATAAAGTCGAGGTTAGGCGGGAATGAATCGGTGGCACCGATGGGGGTGAGCCCGCCGGTAGAGTAATTGGGGACAACGTGGACAGGGTCACCGTCAGCCAAGTTAGGCGCAAATCCCGCTGGTGGAACAGTTATCGTCTCGCGAGTGTGCACCTGGTCTCCGATTCCGCTTGTGTCAGCGCTGAAGATGTACGCATACAATTTCCCGTACAATTGAGCGGAATTTTTCCCCGGCAGCGGCGCTGGCGTGAACTCAAAAGCGACATCGGCAATTCGCTGGATACTGCACTTGAGAGCCGTATCGGTCGCGCTATCGTTGCAACCTGCGAGTTTTCCCAGGGGACGGTTCAGGGCAGATGATATTGCCGCTGCAGCCTCAGATTGAGTCGGGTACCCGGTGAAGATCGGGAACCCAGAACCACCACTTGCCTTCGTCGCGAAAGGGTTGACGGGGTAATTCTCCAAGTATGTGTAGACAATCGCGTTAGTCGCCCCGCAACTTGGACTGCAACGAACGAACTGATTGCGCACAAAACCCAGGTCCGCCGCATTCAGCACGATCGCGTGCGAATCGGCATTGATGATGTTATCGCCGTAGTTGGTCGAACCGTCCGGCTTGGTCCTAGGCTGGTCGCACCCATTCTGCGGGCCGAGGTCACAAGCAATTATCTGCGGCCCGGTTGGGTGCCATTGAGTCGGATCGCTTATAAATCCAGCTTTGACTAGCCATTCCTGAAACGTCGCCTTGGTGCCGCCCGGGTCAATCGCTTTGTAGTACGCTTTCGCCGTATCTGCACTCTCAGGAGAACCCAGTTGAACGAACGTCAGAAAGTGGGTTTGGTTCTGGAAAGGTGTTTCCCTCGTGTTGAATACGGTCGGGACTCCGGGAGTCTCTTCGATGACTAGTCCCGCTGCCATCGCTACCACCGCGAATAGCAGACCGAATGCAGCCACAAGTCTCACAAGTCTTTTAGTGAGTTTCATATTCTTCCTCCTGAAATGGTATCGTCAAAGCCATTGGCGGTGTCCGTGCCATCAGCATTGCAAACTTTTGTCGCGGCGCTGTTGCTATAGGGGAATCCGTTTGTTCCATAAGCAAAGACCGCCGTCATCGGCAGCTGGGCATTGCACGCCCCGAAGGTGGGACGGCTGGGGTTGGAGCATGAAAGCACCGGCTGCAAGATCTCCCTCCCTGCGATCTGATAGCCGTCGCCAGGGTTGCCACCGACCGTGACCGGATTTGGTGCAAAAAATGGCGGATAAGCGAGCGGGTCCACAAATTTCTGAATGCAGGGTTGTGCCCCGCCCGTGCTATCGCACGAACGACGCTGCGCCGACGCCTCGGGACATAACGCTAAGGCGGCCAGCGCGAATCCGAGGAACAAATTCGTTCCGCGTTTCCAACATCGAGACATTTTCGACATGACCCGAAGGATCTCCTTTAGGAAATCTCTCCCGCGGGGAAAGAGATGAGAGCTGGTTCAGCGGAAAGCTTGGCGCATACGCTAGCCCCAGCAGATATGCCGTTTCAATCAGGAATTCCCGTAATTATGGAGGGGAAAAATCGTACAGCCCATCATGCGCAGTTACGGTACCTGTCTTACACCTATTATTTCCTTTTAATTTAGAGAGCGAAACAGAGCTCGGACGGTTGCTGACGAATTACCTCTCAGATGTTCGTCGCTGAGTCATGAGAATGGTTGCCGGAACCGTGATTACCGTCCGGCCCCATTTCCCTGGTTGGGTCGAGGACTGGCGCCGTGCTCCGTAGGTTCGGCCTAGCGGGTGCTCCCCGTTTCCTCTGGGAGTGCCTCATTATCCAAACCGTGAGCCGGTTTCCAGCCCCCGCCGCTTCCAAACCCATCGTGACGATTTCCGGCAATGGGCTTACCTGCTGGCTTCCGAACAAGTTTTATGGGGCCTATTCAGCTGGTTGAACTTTCAGCGGTGACCACGGTCGACGAAGCCGGTAATCGTTGTACAATCCCAGCTTCTCGTACAGCCACTGCTTACTCCATCGTTTCCAACCAAGACCTGCTCGCTCCCGAGCCCGCATCAGATGAGCCCGAACCTTCTTTTCCACGCAGTCTCGGACAAACCGAAAAGCATTCGCTCGAATCGCCTACGGCAAAGTAGTTCACCCAGCCGCGAAGGATCGGGTTGATCTGTTCGATCACCCGCCCTACTGGTTGGCTGATGTTTTGTCGGAAGATCTCCTTGAGCTTCGCCAACAACTGCCGTCCTTTTCTTTAGTCGCGGCGCGTAGTACGGTCGCCACTTGTTGTTACGGCTGAAGATGCGGCGATATTCAAAACCCAAGAACGTGAAACTTCCTCCGTTTGCCAGATCAACGATTTTGTTTTTCTCTTCATTTATCTCTACTCTGAGCTTCGCCAATTCCTCTAGCAGTCGTTTTTCCACCGCCTTAGCCAACCAGTCGCAGCGGGGATGGGAGTCGATCAATATCACCAGGTGAGTAGCCCCGGGGAATTTCACCCCGAGGCTCTCGCAGCTCTTCGCATCCAACGCTCTCCTACGGAGCGGTCTGCATGGACGGACATCAGCCAAATATTCGCTGTGCAGGCGCATATCCTTGTTCTGCAGATTTCAGCAACCATCGCGCGCCTTCCTCCGAATGCTTCGGTACTTTACCTTGACTGTAAAAGATGCCCGCCCAATATTGGGCTTCCGCATCTCCAGACTGTGCTTTCGACAAAAGCCCATCCAGTTCATGGGGTGTCAAAGCCTTGAAGCGAGCATAAGCAACAAGGTTGGCCTGTTTTGGGTCAGGGCTTTGCTGGGCAGCAGAAGGGCCCAAAGGGATGAGCAACAGCGAGAGAAATAGGAGCAGGATGCGGGGTTTCATACGACCCTCCCCAGTGAGCGATACACACCAGGCCATATGCGAGGGCCAATGTCGTGGGAGAGATTCCCAACGAGATTTGTCCGAGTCCGGCAAGTTGAAGAAAGCACCACCATCAATCACCGCAACATTGCCGCTCAAAACACTGACGCCGTCTGCAACGTAGATCCTGTTGGTCAAATTAATGTTTGTGATACTCGCAGGGCAAGCGCTGGGATTCTGTTTGCCTAGTTGCATTGCTGCACCTCGGTTCCCAGAAACGGGGCTACCAATAGACCCGAATCGGAGCGCACTGAGTCTCCGACTATTCCACCGATAGGCATTACTCTCTCGGCGAGAGAAAATGCCGCGTTAGCGTCTCGGTGGTCATTGGGTCCGCACTTCCCACAAACGAACCTCTTTCCGTTGGGCTTGGTCAACTGATGGCAGCGAGAACATTCCTGCGAGCTGTACGCAGGGTCTACCTCGATTACCATTACGCCGCGCAAGGCAGCCTTATACAGAAGAACCGGAGCAACTGATAGAAAGACCACTGCGACTGTTCGACGTAGCGGCGGATCTTTCCCTCTCTAACGTTCTCCAGTTTTTCCAGTACAATGCACCGACGATGTTTTGCGGCGTAGTCCACAATTTGTTTGGACACCACGTGATTTTCATACTTTGTGCGTCTCGATTGTTTGTTGCGAATCTTGTGAAGCAGACGCCTTTTCCCAAGACTCTGCAAATTGGCTTTTTGTCCCCTCCATACGGCTTTCGTTTTGGCGGGATTAAAGCCCAGATGCAAAACTTTTCCATTCTGAGGGTCGGCTAGGGTGGCCACTGCGCCAACCGAATTCTGGTCCACACCGACAGTTCCGGTTACACAAAGCTGCCTTTCCGCTTTTGCGTTGTAGCAGATCGCGGCATACCAGTGGCCGCTGCGCAGAAAGAATTCTGCACTACGAACGAACCCGACCGGCCAACGCAGCCAGAGGACTGGCAGGACTTCTTTCTTGAACAGTGCGGGAATTCGAATACCCCGATCTTCCAACTTAATCTGCTTCCCTTTGTCGCCGCAGACAGGCAGCACGAGATGGGTGACCTGCTTGCACTTTTTGTTCTTCTGGTACTTGGCAATCAAACTCTTCGCGATTACGCACGGCAGTTCCTTATAGTATTTGCTAGAGGATTCCATTCGACGAGCCAACATGCGGGCGACACAGGCTTGCGCTTTCCTTACCAAGGCATCCAGTACGGGGCGAAGAGAATCGGGAACCTTGACTTTGACACAACAAGTCACTGTGTCGACCATCTTGGCGAGCTTGTTGTCTTCGGTACGAAGTTCCGTCGAAAGATTCTCGCTGACCTTCCCTTGCTTCGAGACCTGCTTTCCTCGATTGCGACCGAGATGGGCTGCGCGGGGATGGAGTTTGGTGGCGAACCCGACCAGATCCATTTCCTTTTCCGCTAGCCTACCGATATGAATTTGAGCGCCGTTGTCGGAACTCTTAGAAGCCGCTCCGCTTCCGCGTACAGCCATCGCTTTGGTTCGTTCCACCGCGGTCAGCATCTCGTACCCTCTGGTCTGGCGGTCTTCCTTCTTTGTTCTCTTGATAATGACGCAAGTCACCCACCACGCTCCCATGCCTATGCCAGGACTAGAGCTGCTTCGAGAATCCCGTTTCGTGTTAATCCACAACGACAATGACGATGACTTGTGTGGTTGACATGACTACTGATATCCCGTACTATGATGGTATTGGATTTTGAGTGGCATGACGCTAAGGCTGAGGCCAACCTGCGAGCTCACGGCGTCAGCTTCGAGCTGGCAAAGACAGTCTTCAAAGACCCGTTCGCCATCGAATTTCTTGATGATCGTCAGGACTACGGCGAAGATCGGTACGTCAGCCGAAGCGCAGGTTCTGTTGTTCCTAGCCTATGCCGAACGGGAGGAACGCGTTCGTATTATTTCGGCCCGTAGGGCAACAAGAGATGAGCAAGAACACTACTTCAAAACCAACGCCTAGATCGATGAGTCCCGAAGCTATTGAGGAGGCCGCGTGGGCGGACCGTGACGCTCAACCGCTGAGCCAAGCCGACCTGAAACGCATGAAGCGAACTCCGCAGGCGAAGATCATCCGTCGCACTTTGGAACTGACGCAAGAGGAGTTCGCCGAGCGCTACCATATCCCCCTTGGCACGTTGCGCGACTGGGAACAGGGACGAGCTGAACCCGATCAGCCGACGCGAGCTTATCTGACGGTCATCGCACGCGATGCTGACCGCGTGAACCGAATCTTAAACTCGAAGCCGCTCTAATCACGCGTATTCTCTCTGAGTGATGCTCAGCGTGGCATCGCGCCCATCGCGCCGGCCCCATTGCCCAAGGAACACTTCTATGATTTGATCGAATTCGAAACGCCACACCAAGGCGGAGGCTCGGTTGAATCAGCTTCTGGCTTTTCTCGCTTTCGGGCTTTCGATGCATCTTGGCGGCTTGCCCGTTTATGGAGGCCTAGTCTTACTGCTAGTCACCTCCGTGACGTATTTGCGTGTGAGGAGCCGCCCGGCATATAACCAATTGCCGAATGAAATCGTTGAGCGCCCTCCGGGCGCTCGACTTCTGGGACCACCTCAGCCAGCTCTTCCGGAAGCGAGAAAGGACTTGGACTTCGCGCTACTGAGTCAAGCCGCCTATGACCAAACCCCATATGGGAAGAAGAACAAGAGAAGTAACGTGCGGAGTGCGGAGGTCGATTTGGCAGCGCGGGGTTGGTCAATTTGGCCGGCGTTTGGGCAGAACAGCGGTTTGCCCGACAAACTGCAAACTGCACATTTGCGTGCGCAGGTGTGGATCAAGAAATCCGAAAATGCAGTGGCCGTGACGTTTGGCGGTACCGTGGTGGGAAATGAAAAGGACTGGATATCCAATTTACGGTGGTTCATCCCGTTTCATGAGGACGAGTACACGGAGACGGTGCGTATATTTGGCCCAGCGTTTGCGGAAGAGTTTGCGAAAGATATTCGCGGGCAAATCCCGGAGCCCGCATTGGTGAGACTCTATTCAACCGGGCACTCGCTTGGAGGCGGATTGGCACAGCAGTTTGCGTATTCGCTACCGGTGCGTCCAAATGTTCCGCGAGTCTACAAGGTATTTGCGTATGATCCCTCGCCCGTCACCGGATACTTCAGTGTGAATTCAACAGTGCGTCGACGCAACAAGACTGGTCTGTTAATCGATCGCATATACGAGAGAGGCGAAATCCTTGCTTACGTGCGGTCGATCATAAATTTCTTCCATACGCCTTCTGCGAAGAATGCAGAAATCCGACAGGTCCGTTACAACTTGTTCGACACGGTCAACCCTTTTTCTGGGCATTCCATCTCCGAACTCGCCGCGAAGCTGTGGGATTTGATCTATCCGCCGTCGGCCAAGGCGCCCGCCGCAGTTTTGTGGCGGAGACCAAAGATGTGGTAGGGGGACGACGACGCCAACGGCACGAGCGTAAGAACGATGGCGGCAGGCCTTAGACAGTAACCGAACGAGGGTCTATAGCGCTACCCGACATCTTTCGACAGGTTTCGAGGTCATTCCACGGTGTTCCGCGCATGGCGTCTTCCCAGAGGAGAACGATGGGCTCCTTCGCAACTTCGCACGCAACTTCTAGGGTTGCCAGGACCGCTACATAGGTCTATAGTCGCGTGCATTTCGTGACTTCCGCGGCGAGGTGTATCCATGACGAATCGGTGTTCTCAGCCGCTGACCAGACTTGTGCAGTTGTTTGCGAGCCTGGTGCTGCCGCTTCTTCTAACGCTTCCACTTAACGCATACGAGCGAAACGAAGATGACAATCACGGGGATAATGACAGCCACCACGCCAAAGTTGTTGGTGGGTATTTCGAGGAATGGAGCATATACTTCGCGGGGTACAACATTGCTAATCTTCAATCGAATGGTGTCGCCGACAAACTCACGCATCTAAACTACGCTTTCGGCAACGCCACCCCGAACGGATGCGCGATCGCCGATACCTGGGCGGACTATCAATCGCCCTATCTTCCGAGCGTGAGTGGTGCTCCGTACACGGGGCCGCTCTACGGCAATTTTGCTGCTCTCCAGCAACTCAAGCAGCTCCATCCTAATCTGAAGGTTCTGATTTCTCTTGCCGGAGCTGCGGGTTTCTCCGCGGCCGCGAGCACGGCTGCCAGCCGCCAAGCCATGGTCGCGAACTGCATTGATCTGTTCATCAACGGGAATGTCGCTCCGGGAATTTCCGCCGCCGGCATCTTCGATGGATTGGATATCGATTGGGAGTTCCCAGCCGCTGCCGATACGCAAAACACGACTTTGCTGATCCAGGAATTTCGCAAGCAGCTCGACAGAGTGGGTGAGACCAACAAGAAGCATTATCTGCTTACCATGTTCGGTCCTGCCGGGCAGCAGAACTTTTCCAACATCG
>Ga0182035_10000653_pt1 | contig 16419 bp, 10 predicted proteins | sample flu12Cox44000170_FD_125969 | JGI IMG/M metagenome (GOLD analysis project Ga0182035, IMG submission 125969) | Lab enrichment of tropical soil microbial communities from Luquillo Experimental Forest, Puerto Rico - flux4day.12C.oxic.44.000.170 | ecosystem: Environmental > Terrestrial > Soil >...
CGACATCTGGAGCGTCGGACACTCGCAGTTCACCCAGTGTGACGATACGTGCTTCACTCTCGAATTTCCCGTCGTGGAGCACTGGGATGGGACTGCCTGGCAAACTGTTGCAGGCCCATTCACCACGTATGGATACAGCGGCTTTCAAAGCGTGGCAGCGCAGTCAGCGCAACGGATCTGGGTGACGGGGCATGACGTGTATAACACGATCGTCGCGTTGTGGGACGGCGCCCAGTGGATTGACGCCCCGAGTATCAACGCAGGTGCTGGGGTCGGCTACGTCAGTCTTGCACCGACACCGAACGGTGACGTTTGGGCTGTCGGGACGATTTTTGCCGGAAGCCAACGGCGCACGCTCACGGCACGTTACTTCTGCCGCTGATCTGAAGCGATGAGCTTGCGTTCTGCAACGCGGTCCTCGGAGATTGGTGTGATCACATCGGAGGCGGGTAGTGTCGTGAAGGGTGCCAAGAATCACGTTTCGCGTTTGGCCACCCTGCGCAACGTGGAAATCTGAGGCGGATGCACAGGAATGGGCGTCTGGCTCGGCGCGGTGCGGCACGAACTTGCCATCCTCCGGCGACGCAGCCGCTGACCCCGCCGCTGTCTCAAAGAACATGACCGTCGAGTCAGAGGCGGCCTCCGGCTGGAACCCCGACGCCCGGTACTTCACCTGGTGTGTTGAAAGTGAAGTACGAAAGCCGGTCGGACTCGCTGGCGTGCGCGGGCCCGCCGAAGATCTGCCATGCGCAATACGACGAGGGCGCTGGCGCGGATGGACGAAAAACGCTTCATGATGTGATTCCTCCTGCCGTTGTAATCGCCGGACGCAGCGCCAATATTCCGCACGCGAGGTGTCCCTGCTGAAAAGTTGGTCTGGCGCGGTGGAGAATCTATCGCGGCGATTCGCCGGCGTTCGCAGCGCCGGTCGCGAGGGCGGCGCGCCGCAAATCAATGACGAGATGACGTGTTCGAGAGATGATTGAACAGGTCGGGTCGGACCGCAACTTCAACAGTGCTAACAAGAACGGATTTTCTGCAGGGCAAGGATCTACCAGTGAACAACCTCAGCATCGCGTGTGCGACGGACGCTGACGTCGCCGACGTTGCGTCGCTTCTCGGCGTCCAGCTCGACGAGCATGGGATGGGTATGTCGGGCGATGCCGTCGCGCGGGCGCTCCTTGGGATCGTCACGCGTCCGGAACGCGGCCGCGTCCTGGTCGCGCGGAAGGACGGCGTTGCAGTAGGCTTTGCCGTCCTGCCCTTCACGTGGACCGTCGAGCACGGCGGCCTCTCCGCATGGCTCGACGAGCTCTACGTCGTCCCCGAGCTCCGGGAGCACGGCATTGGGGCAAAGCTGCTTCTTGTCGCGACGGAGGTCGTACGCGCCGAGGGTTGCATCGCCATGGACCTCGAGGTTGACGCTGACCACGCCCGCGTCGAGTCGCTGTACCTCCGCCACGGATTCCGTTTGCTGCCGCGTAAGCGCTTCGCGCGCCGACTGTAGTCGCGCCGACGTCGGAGAAGCAGGCGCCGGGATGCGTGTCCTTCGACGATGCCGTGACGGTCTTTCTTGATGGCGACGCGCTAGATGGCCCTGCCCGCGCGAGCCCTGCGCAGCGAATCGCGGCAGTGATCCTTCATTTGAGAATATCTAACGTCTCGATCTTGGGCGGCCTTGCGCGCGCGCGCAGGAACGCATGGATATCGGCGGCGTCCTCGTCCGACAGCACTTTCGCGGTGTACGGAGGCATCTGCAGCTTCGGCTGCCGGATGTATTTCGTGAATCCTGCGAGCGGCATCGGATTCGGGCCCAGCCGTGGCCCGGTCGTGCTCCCTTGGCCCTCACGCCCGTGACACTCGTAGCATCCGTACTTCATGAACAGTTGCTGTCCCTTTTCGGCGTTGACAGGCTGCGTGGACGTAGCCTGGGGAGGAGCCGGCGTCTGGGCGAAGGCCGGGATCCCGATCACGAACAGTCCGGTGGCAAACAAGACACCCGACGACAAGGCATGTCGCGCCATGTTGGCCTCATGTGTTCTCGTGCATTCGACTATCTGCTCTGAGCGATTACATCGACGAGCGCCGGTTCGCCGCGTTTGACCACGTCCAGCGCGCGACGAATGGCTGGCGCGAGGTCCTTCGGATTCTCAATGGGTCCTTCCCCATGGACGCCGAGCGACTTAGCCAGCCCGGCGAAATCGACATTGGGATTCGTCATCGTGGTTCCGATATGCGCGCGGTCGATGCCCCGTTCGCGCCTGGCGCACATGCGCTGAAGGTGCATCACTTCTTCGTGGTAGGCGCGGTTGTTGTGCATCACCATCAGCAACGGGATGTTGTGGTGGGCCGCCGTCCACAGGACGCCTGGCGCATACATCAAGTCGCCGTCCGGCTGAACGCTAACCGATAGCCTGCCATGTTTCTTGTTGGCCAACGCCGCGCCGATGGTGGCGGGCGCGTTGTAGCCAATGCCTCCTCCACCTGAAGCGCCGATGGACTGATGAAACTTGTCGAAGGCCCAGAGCCGGCTGGGCCAACTAGCCGCGCCCCGAATGTCAGACACGAGCGACCAATCCTCTGACTTGATCTGCGCCCAGAGTTCCATCGCCAATCGCGCCGTCGTCACCGGAGACGCGTCCCACGCGTACGCGGCATTCATTCGCTGCTGCTCCAGCGCTGTCAGGTTCTCCTCAGCCAGCCTCGAACCTCGTGCCTCCGCAGCGCGCCGGCGATCGCTCGTCATAGCGCGTTTGACCGCCTCGACGAGCCCCGGGAGCGTGGCCTCGACGTCGCCAGCGACAGCGAGGTCAACAGGCTGAAACCGCAAGAAGTCCTGATAATTGGACTTGTAGCTCAGCTCGCCGACGCCCAGAGACATCACCTTGGTGCCCGGTTTGACCAGCGGGCTCAGGGTGCGCTCGACCTGATCGCGAAATACGTTCAGCGACGCGTACAGGTTTGTGTACTCCATCCCGAGAATCACGTCCGCCGCTGCGACCGCTTGCGCGATCCGGCTCGTTACGTTCAACGGGTGGCGTGTGGGAAAGACCGTGCGCGTTTGAGGCGGATTGAACACCCCGGCCTGAAGCAGCTCCGCAAGCTCAATCAAGTGCGCCATCCCGGCAGCGGTGCGGAGGCCGTGGCCGTCCACCAATAACAACGGGTTGTCCGCGGCGACGAGCGCTTTCGCGATATCGGCGACGGCATTCGTCTCCCCCTGTGGGGGCGAGAGCTGCGTCAATTTAGGGATGGCGAGCTTCGCGTGTTCGTGAACTGGACGCTCCTGCATTTCCGTGTCGGCAACCAACACAACCGGGCCGCGCGGCGGCGTCATCGCCACTTTGTACGCACGGACGGCGGACTCGGCGAAGTGCTGAAGCGAAGCGGGTGTATCGTCCCATTTCACGTAGTCGCGGACCATCGCTGCGGCATCCTGCACGCTGTGCAACCATTCGACCGGCGGCTGTCGCAGTGCCCCATCCAGCGTGTTGCCGAGGATGATGAACACGGGCGCCCGGTCGCACCAGGCGTTGTAGATCGCCATCGACGCGTGTTGAAGGCCGACTGTTCCATGTGCGAACACGGCGAGCGGTTTCCCTTCAGCTTTGTAATAGCCATGCGCCATCGCAACGGACGATTCCTCGTGGCAGCACGTCAGAAACTCCGGCATGCTATTCCCGCCGTAGTTGACGACAGACTCCTGCAATCCACGGAAGCTCGAACCGGTGTTCGAGCAGACGTAGGCGAAGTCGAGCGTCTTCAGGACATCGACCATGAAATCAGATCCGCTGCGCCCCTCCGTGAGCGTTTCGGGCGCCGGGTCGCGTGGCGCAGGCGCCGGAAGACCAGGGGATTGTCCCGGCTGCGCCGTCGCGATAGCAGCCGGCGCCACGACCGCCGCGCTGGCCGACGCCGCCTGTTTCATGAATTCCCGGCGGCTGAATGCGTGTTGGTCCACCATGACGATCCTTTCGGCGACGATCAGGCGATGTCGCAGCACACGATTGGCATCAGGTCACGGCCCACTGAACGGCGGCTGACGAGGTCACGGCCGGGCTGCAAGCGCGTGCGGACCGGCGCTCATATTTCATATAAACGTGGCTGAGCCGTTTTCCTAACAGGCCGTGACGGCTGGACGCGCTACAGCGTGAGCCGCATCTGCTCCAGGCGTGTCTTGTGCTGCGGATCGAGCGCGTAAAGCTCGCGGACTGCCGGCGTCAGATAGTTGAACGGCGAGGCGCCGTCCTCATATGCCTTTTCCTGGAATTCGAGCGCGTTGGCCCGTTGTCCCAGCCCGGTGTAGATGTAGACGTAGCATTGCGGCGGCACGTACAGGCTGCGTGCGTGATCGTCGAGTTCCACGAGGAGATTCATCGCCTGCTCGCGCATGCTGGCGGCGCCGTAGCAGAGGCCGAGCAGTCCGAGATAGAAGGGTGCCCGCCGCGTCAGGACCGCTGACTGCTCAAGATCGGGAATCGCGCGCTCGTACTGCGCCTGCGCCATGTAGCACAGGCCCCGCACCTGCATCGCGAAGACGTAGGACGGATCGAATCGGAGACACTCGGTACAGATCTCGATGGCTGCGTCGTAGTGCGCCGCGGTGTACAGCATCTGAGCGCGCGCACCACTCACCAGCCGCGACGAGGGCGCCAGCCGATAACCGGCCTCGGCCTCGCCGAATGCGGCGTCCGTTCGCCCGAGGAGTGTGAGCAGCCACGAATAATACACATGCGCGAGCGCGTTGCCAGGCTCGAGCGTCAGCGCGCGCCGGAATTCGTGCTCCGACCCCTCCCAGTCCCACTCGCCGCCGAATTTCCCCAATGCCAGCTCTACGTGCGCCGCAGCCACCGTTTCGTCAATCGTCAACGCCTGTTCGGCGGCCCGACGCGCGACGCCGAAAGCCAGCTTGGGCTGTATCAGGCCATAGAATCCGAGAAAGTTGTAGGCGTTGGCCAGAGCCACATGCGCCAGCGCAAACCTCGAGTCGCGTTCGATCGCGTGCTGGAACTGCTCGATCGCCTCGCGCCATCCCCCGGCGAAGCACGACTTCCAGTGGTGCTGGCCGCGTTTGAACGCGTGATAGGCATCGGGATTGTGCGTGTACCGCTTCGCCGGCGATCGCGGGATCGATGACGCCACTGCGTCGACGACTTCTCGAGCGACCAGATCCTGCACCGTTAGCACGTCGTCGATCTCGTGCTCCACCTTGATGGCAGCGCCGAGCGGCCGGTCCGATGCCGCTTCAACCAGGTTGGCGATGACTCGCACGCGGTCGTCCGATCGCTGCATGCTGCCTTCGATCACCAGATCGACACCGAGGCGAGCGCCGATGTCCCGAATCGAAGCGCCCGCGCAGGAACGCGTCGAGGTCCGGGGCGCGACGCGAAGGTCGCGAAGGCTGCGCAGGCGAAAGTTGATGTCCTCGACGAGCCCGTCGCGCAGTTCATCGATCCTGGGGTCAACCTTCCCGACGATCTGGAATGGGAGAACCGCGATGGACATCTGCCGGGCGTCGAGGTCGGTGGCCGTTGGCTTCGCGATCCGCGCCGCCTGGCGCTGCATCGACCTCACGTCGGCGCCGAGCGCCCACGCGGTCTGGTAGCGATCCTCCGGCCGCTTGCTGAGCAGCTTGTCGACGATGTGTTCGAGTTGAACGGGCCGGTCGGGCGCGAGTTGACGCATGGGCACGTGCGGCCGTTCCTGGATGAGCGCCGCGACGTCGAGCCTCGACGCCGCTTCGAACGGGCGCGCCCCGGTGCACATCTGATACAGCACGGCGCCCAGCGAAAAGAGGTCGCACCGGTAATCGATGGCATCCGGCGTGCCGAATTGCTCGGGGGCCATGTAATGGACGGTCCCAGCAACAGCGCCTCGCGTGGTCAGATCGTCGGTGGTCTCGCAGCCGTCAATTGACTGGAAATGTCGCGCCAGACCGAAATCGAGCAGTTTGACAACGCCGGACTCAGTCAGAAAGATGTTGCCTGGCGTGATGTCCCGATGCATGACGCCCTCGTCGTGCGCGGTGCCGAGAGCATCGGCAATCTGGCCCGCCACCCCGAGAATCTCGTCGAGCGGCAGCGGTCCGGCCGCGAGCTGCGACTTCAGGCTGCGGCCGTGCAGCAGCTCCATCGCGATGAACGGCTGGCCGTCGCCCTCGTCGACGTCGAGGATCGTACAGATGTTCGGATGGTTGAGCGACGAAGCGAGCCGTGCCTCGCGCTTGAAGCGGCGGATCGCGCCGAGGTTGGCCGACAACGCCGGATTCAGGAACTTGATTGCAACCGATCGCGGCAGCCGCGTGTCCTGCGCCTCGTACACGATCCCCATGCCGCCGCTGCCCAGGTTGCGGATGACGTAGAAGTGTGAGACGTGCCGACCGATCATCGTGAGGCTGCAATGCCAGTAACGGGCACGGGAACGGGCTATCTTGCCTTGGGGCCCATGTGGTGCTGCAGACGCGCGAGCGCTCGCGATACGCTCATCGAAGCAGCGGCTTTCGACTTGCCGAGCCGCTGCGCGATCTCCTCGACCGAATAGCCAAGTTCGATCCGCCAGACGATAAGCTGACGATCCGATGGTCTCAGGCGCTGCAGGGCCTCGAGGAAGTCCGCGATCCGCTCTTGCAGGATTGCCGATTCCACTGGCGAGGGTCCCATGGCCGGGAGTTCGTCGGTGAGTGCCAACGATTGCCCCCGCACCCGCGTGCGGCGGATGAGGTCGCGAATGTGATTGACGACCGCGCCGCGCAAATAGGCCTGCAGCGCTCCGACCGTATGGTGGTTGAAGGTTCGCAGACGTCCGAGTGTCCGCACGACCGCGTCTTGCACGAGATCTTCGGTGTCGCCGGCGCCGCGGGTCCAGGAAGGCATCCGGCCGCGTGCCCATTGGCGAACCGTAGGGAGGGCACGCTCGATCAGGACGCGAGCCGCCGAGTAGTCGCCGAGTCGCGCCCGCTCGAGGACGTCAAGCGTCGAGTCGGAGGTCATGTCTCCCACCGAGGGAGTGGCATCCATGCGCCGCTTGTCCCGATTGACCGACCGGTGGTTCATCAACGTCTCGCCTGGCGTAGGCCGAGCTGGATCTTACTGCACAGGGTACGGCAGTGCGAGCGATCTTTGGCACCTCTCGTCGATGAGATCTTGGAATCCTGTGGTCAGGCCCGCGCTGACGCGAGCGCGGCCAGGCGTCGACGACCGACTTGTCAGCAGGCCATCTCGGAAGATTCAAACGGTCGGCGTCTCGCGGCCTCGCGCTACTCCGGCAGCAACGCGAACGTCCAGATTGATCCACCCGTCGGCACTTTGTCCGCGGTGTAGCGGCTCGCAAGAGTCCCGCCGCGACCTGAAGCGATGGTCACAAATTGACGTCCGTTGTGCGTGTACGTGATGGCGGTCGCGTTGATGCTCGACCCAGTCTTGAATTGGTACAGCGTTTTGCCTGTCGCTTCGTCAAGCGCGATGAACTCACCGGTGAGCAGCCCTGTGAACACGAGACCGCCGCCTGTGACGAGCATGCCTGCGGAGCTCGGCAGATCCGTCAGCGGCACTTCCCATTTCTTCTGGCCGGTCAGGGGGTCGATCGCGATGAAGTGACCGAGCACATCGCCTGGTCTGATGGGGGGGTTCCGGCTCATGATGCCGGTGGATCCCGCGCCGATGACTTGCGGCTTGCCCGATGGCGGTGCGAGCTTCTGAATGCGCGGCACGTTCCACGTGCTCGCGTAAATCAGTTCGGTGTTCGGATCGAACGCAATCGGCACAGCATTGGTGCCGCGCGAGGGATAGATTTGCACCTCTTCTCCGGCAACAAAGCGCTTGTAGACATCTGTCAGCACTGGGACGCCCGTCTTCAGATCGATGTGCGTCGCCCAGTTGACCTGCGTGTACGGATGGGCGGCGATCGGCTTGCAGTTCGTCCGATCGAGAACGTACAAAAAGCCGTTCTTGTTGGCTTGAATCATCACCTTGCGCTGCTGGCCACCGATGCGCAAGTCCGCGAGCACCTGCTCGTCGGTGCCATCGACGTCGTACACGTCGTTGGGCGTGTACTGGAAGTAACAGACGAGTTCTCCCGTCTTTGGACGGATCGCTAAGACACTCGACGTGAACAGGCTATCGAGCGCGCCGCGCGGCCGCGGATCGTAGGGCTCCGCGTTGCCCGTTCCCCAGTAAACGAGATCGAGTTCAGGATCGTACGAACCGGACCTCCACGTCGGGCCACCACCGTACATCCAGGCGTCGCTGTGCTCCGGCCACGTTTCGGAACCTGGCTCGCCGGGTGAGGGAATCGTGTACCTGCGCCACAACTTCTTGCCGGCTTCCGGATCCCATGCGTCAAGAAATCCTCGCGTCGTCGACTCGCCGCCGGCCATGCCCGAGATGAGGACGCCGTTGGCCACTATCGGCGCGCCGGTTGCGAAGTAGCCCTCTTTCCGTTCCGCGAACTTCTGGTTCCAAACCTGTTGCCCGGTTTTCATGTCGAGGGCGACGACGTGGTTGTCGAACGTCACGCGAAATAGTTTTCCGTTGAATAGCACCGGCGCGCCGCGGTTGATCGGCGCGCCGCGCGTTCCAGGCTCGAGCTCTACGGGGGTCCGCCAGATCTGCCGGCCGGTGGCGACATCGAGCGCGAAGGTCCATTTGCCATTGATGACGTACATGACGCCGTTGTAAATCAGGGGCGCCGCCAGCTCGCCCAGGTCGTTCATCACACTGGTGCTCCAGATCGGCACCAGGCGTTTGATGTTCGATGTGTTGATTTGAGCGAGCGGGCTGTAGCTCCAGCGCGCGTAGCCCATGCTGTGAGTCAGAACGTTTTCCGTGTCTCTGTCGTTGAGCAGCTCGTCGGTTGTCTGCGCGAATACTTCGCCGGACATTGACAGGAGTAGCGCTGTTCCAGCTGTGACGGTCGTGACCAGACAGGCTTTCTTCATGGTGCGCCTCTCGACTGCGGGTAAAAACGAGCCCTTTCAGTAAATTGCGACCACTGGCATGAGGCACATCTTCAGATCGTGATCGTTGGGCGATCGGTTTTGAGTGGAACGGGTTGGAGTCGGTGAACGACGATCTTCGCCATCGGTTCTTCGCCGGGATTATAGCGACCCCGACGTGGGCAGCCCGAACACCAGGAGCACGTTGCCAGCCGCGATTGCCACATACTGGTGCCCACCGGCTTGATAGCTGATTGGGTTGGACCAGATCGCGCCGCCCGTCTGAAATCGCCAGAGCAGCTTGCCCGACTCGGCATCGACAGCGAAGAACATCCCTTCCATGGTCCCGGAAAACACCAGTCCGCCGGCTGTCGCCAGCAGGCCGCACCACGGAGGCGTCGTCACCCTAAATTCCCACTTCACATCGCCGGTCAGCGGGTCGAGCGCGCGCAGCGCCCCCCAAGGCTCTTCGTCGGGGACCGTACGCTTGCTGGCGCCGAGGTACATGCGGCCGGGCTGGTATACCGTCTCGTTCCGATAGTAGATGCCGCCTTTCTCTCGCACGTTCTGATAAAACGTGTTCGTCTGCGGGCTGTAAGACGGGCTGAACCAGTTCGTCACGCCGTCGTCATCGGGATAGACGAGAGCGCCCTCCCGGCTCGGCGCCGTGTCGGGATTTGGAATCGGCCGCCCTGTCGCATCGAGCCCTTTCGCCCACGTCTGGCGTGCGAACGCCTTGGCGTGAAGGAACTCGCCCGTTAAGCGATCGAGGATGTAGAAGAAGCCGTTGCGGTTCGCGAAGAGGAGGAGCTTGCGCGGCCGACCACGGAAGTCAGCGTCGATCAGGACGGGGATCTCGGTGGCGTCGATATCATTCACGTCGTGGGGAGTGAACTGGAAATGCCAGCGCAGCGCGCCAGTGTCGACGTTCACGGCGATCAGCGAATCAGCGTACAGGTTGTCGCCAGTGCGAAGGTCTCCGATGAAATCGGGCCCCGGATTGCCAGTACCCCAATACAGCAGGTCCGTCTCAGGGTCGAACGCGCCTGTGACCCACGTCGTCGCGCCTCCGTGCTTCCAGCTGTCGCCGCTCCAGGTGTCGTGGCCGCGCTCGCCTGGACCCGGCACGGTCCACAAGCGCCACGCGCGCTTGCCGGTCGTGGCATCGTACGCGTCCAGGAACCCACGGACGCCGTACTCCGCTCCAGCCATCCCGACAATCACCTTGTCTTTCACTGCCAGCGGAGCCGCGGTCAGCGAATGGCCCGCCTTGTAGTCGGCGACCTCGACGTCCCACCGAACGCGCCCAGTTCGCATGTCGAGCGCGACGAGGTGCGCATCGATCGTCTCGACGAAGATCTGATCTCCGAGCGCTGCGACGCCGCGGTTGACACTGCCGCAGCAGGCGTGCAACTCATCCGGGAGACTCCGCCGATAGGCCCACAGCGGTCGTCCGGTCTTGACGTCCAGCGCGACCACGTCGCTGGGCGGATCGGTGAGGTACATCACGCCGTCGAACACAAGCGGCGTCGTCTCGAAGTGATGATGTCCCTGAACCTGGTACATCCAGACCGGGCGCAGCTGCGGTACGGTCGCACGGCTGATCTCGTCGAGCGCGGAGAATCGTTGTCCGTCGTAGGTCCCGTGATAGGTGAGCCAGCTGCCTGGCTCGCGCACCGCTTGACGGATCCGGTCGAACGTCAACTGCGCTGACGGTTCAACGGCGAACAAGAGCGCGAAGAGGATCGCCAGCGCCGCTTTCATCGGGTTCCCTCCAACGATACGAGATACGCCACGAGGTCATCGAGCGCGGCTGGTTCGAGGCGATCTCGAAAACTGGGCATCGTGGCGCTTCGGTCCGTCGCGAGCTCCGCCAATTCCTCCTTGAAGTAGGAGTACAGGCTCCCGCCAGTATCGCGGAACTGGATCGAGAACGTGTCTTCGTTGACGACGACGCCGGTTATGCGCCGGCCCTCGCCCGTAACGGCCCGGACCTGCTTGAACCCGCTGGGCACTTCGGCCTGCGGATCGACGATCGACCGGCGAATGTACGCCGGGCTCGACCGAGCGCCAATGTCCGTCAAGTCCGGTCCGAGGGGTCCCCCGCGTCCACGGATTGTGTGGCAGGCCGCGCAGCCAACAGCTTCGTACACCCGCGCACCGCCGGCGGCATCGCCAGGAAGCGGCTCGCGCTTCACCTGTCCCAGGCTCCGAACGAAGGCAACCACCTGCCAGGTCTCACGCGCGCTCATCGCGTTGCCGGGCATGTCGGTTCCAGGAATGCCTCGATTGACGACCCGAAACAATGCGTCGTCTGTCGGGGCGTGGCGGAGCGTCGCGCGCGCGAGGTTCGCGCCCCTGCCGCCGGCGCCGTCGGCGCCATGACAGTAGGCGCATTGTGCCTCAAAGAGCGTCCTGCCCCGCGCGACCTCCTGGGCGGTGACTTTTGGACGTGTCGTGGGCTCGAGCGCCACGGTCATCTGCAGTGCCAGCAGCCACGACGCGGTCCACATCGCCCGTGTAGCTTACGACAGAAGCCTCACGGGAACGCGGGTGCGTCAGCGGGCGTCAGACGGGGGCCTTGTGGCGAACGTCAGAGACCTAGCGACAGCCAAGGAGCTGCCCTACGGGCACGGCGCCCGCTCGACCCTGCCGCCCCCCCATGGCCGCTGAGAAAACGTCGCGGAGTGGCTGTCTAATAAGTGAGTCCACATCGCTTGCGGGCGGAGATGGGCTCCGTGAAGGTTCACGGCACCACAAAAGTCTGTGAGGTTGAGCCAGCCGGAGTGGCTTTGGCGCGGACGCTGGAACGAATCGCCGCCAGGAGGCTTGCCGGTGTTTTTTGGTAGAGACAAGTTTCAGATGACTGGTCGGTTGGCAAGTTTCCTGCGGTCGTCTGTGCTCCTGATGCCCCTTTCTGGTGCAACGGCCGCTCCGCCGCCGGGCCAGGTGGCTGTCGCGCCGCCGTCCGTTGACGAAGCGACGCAGCACAATGCGGCCGGCCTGGCCAAAGCCAGGAATCGCGACTTCGATGGTGCCATCGCGGAGTACTCGGAAGCGATTCGTCTCGATCCGATGTTTGCGGAGGCATTCCGCAACCGCGGGTTGGCGGAAAGCAACAAGGGTGACCTGGACGACGCCTTGCGAGATTACTCACAGGCCATCTCGCTCAACCCGAGATATGCGGCGGCCCTGTATGACCGCGGGTTGGTGTACGCGCGAAAGCGCGACTTCGATCACGCTATTGAGGACTACTCGCATCTCCTGGCAATCGACCCGACATCCGCCAATGCCTACGACAACCGCGGGCTTGCCAAAACCGATAAAGGGGATGTCGACGGCGGGATTGCGGATCTGACCAGCGCCATTACGCTCGACCCCAAGTCGGCGCGTGCGTACAACAATCGCGCGTATGCGAAATTAAAGAAGAAAGAGTACGCTGAGGCGATTGCTGACTGCGATCAGGCCATCAAACTTGATCCGAAGTACGCGCTCGCCTATGCCAACCGCGGTGACGCAAAAATCGGCCTCAAGGACCCTGTCGGCGCGATTGCGGATTATACGACGGCTCTCAGCCTCGATCCGAAACGCGCGAGCACGTACTACGCGCGCGGTCGCACGAAACTCGGGCAGGGCGATCGAGCTGGGGCGATCGACGACTTCACACAAACCATCAGCCTCAATCCCCAGTACGTGGCGGCGTTCACCGAGCGATGTGAGGCGCATCGAAAAAACGATACCTTCGACGCCGCCATCGCCGACTGCACGCGGGCGATCGAGCTGAATCCCAAAGCCGCAACCGCCTTCCTCCGGCGAGGGCAGGCACGATTGCAGAAAGGCGACCTCGGAGAGGCGGCGCAAGATTTGTCCGAAGCCATTCATTTGAATCCTGAACACGCGGTTGCGTCGTACGAGCGGTGTAACGTTGAGGTCAGACAGGGTGCACTCGATCGAGCCATTAGCGATTGCAACGATGCGATCGCGCTCGATCCCTCACTCGCGGTCGCGTACTATGCGCGTGGCGTCGCACTCGCGAAGCGTGGAGACACCAGCGAGGCGGCTCGCGATTACGTGAAAGCGCACGAGCTGGATCCGAAACTCGAAATACCGAGAACATTTGTCGCGGGCACTGGAACGGCGGTTGGGTCGGCAACTCCGGGCAGCGCCGTGAACGGCGTCTACCGAGCAGGCGGCAACGTTACGTTGCCGAAACTGAAACATGATGTGCGGCCGCAGTACACTGCTGATGCCCTTCAAGCGAAGATCCAGGGCACGGTGCTGCTCGAGGCCGTGGTCGGCGTCAATGGCAGTATCGGGGATATCCAGGTCGTGCGATCGCTCGATCCAGTGTACGGGCTCGACAGCGAGGCAGTGAAGGCCGCGAAGCAATGGACGTTTGAGCCGGGCACCAAAGACAGCAAGCCAGTGCCGGTATTGATCTCGATCGAGTTAGCCTTTCGGATCGGCGACACGCCCACTGTTGCGGCGCCGCTCGCCTTACCAGCGGCATTTGGTCCCGCACCGCGCCAGAACCTTTCTGGCCCGGACGATCAATGGCAAGAACAAGCGTTCGACCAGTCCGCGCTTCGAACGCATGTCCGGTATCCGAAGGGGTGGGCGACTATCACGGGCATCGCGGACGGCCTCATCCTTCTACAAAACACCAAGGAGCCGTTTGGCGTTCTGTTTTTCAAACCGGCGCCGGCCCCAATCACCGTGGATCAAGCCGCTTCGCAGTGGGCGCTGCAAGGTGTGGCAGACGCCGTCGCCAAGACATCAGGCCGGTCGGTCGCCGCTGTCGGGCAGGCGCGCGTGGGTGGTCGTCTCTGGCTCTGGCTCGACCTCGGTCAGGTGCTCCCTGCAACCAACGAGACCTCGGCCTCGAGTCCCTTCGGGTACGTACGTGGTCTCGTCGATGCGACACGGGCGTGGTCGTTTGTCACGACGACGGCTGGACAGCAGTGCATTGTGGTGTTTTTCGTGAGTCGGATATCGAACACCTCGGTGGACGAGTTGAATCGCGTGACTGATCTCGCCGGCCCCGTGTTCGCGCGGATGCTCGAGAACCTCACGTTCGAATCGCCCTAACCGATGAAAGCGAGCACCAAGTGAAAACCGCTTTACTCGCGTTGGCGGGAATGGTCATCAGCGGAATAGTCGCAACCGTATCCGCCATCGCAGGGCCAGAGCTTCATGTCTTGATGTCTGGCGGCTTCTCAGCTGCTTACCGAGAGGTGTTGCCCGCGTTCGAGCGAACGACGGGTATCGCGTTAAACACTGCGACCGGAGGATCACAGGGCCCTGGGCCGAACACGATCGGCGCACAACTGCGACGCGGCGTCTCAGCCGATGTCGTGATCATGTCGAAGGAAGGGCTCGAAGAGCTCGCGCAGGAACGAAGGGTCGTCGCGGACACGCGCATGGACTTAGCGCAAACACCACTTGGTCTTGCCGTACGTGATGGAGCCCCAAAACCGGACATCGGCACAGTCGATGCCTTCAAACAGACACTCCTACAGGCAAAATCGATCACCTTTCCGACAAGCACCACGGGCATTTACATGACAACGACCATGTTCCCGCGCCTCGGCATCGCCGACGAAGTGTCGAAGAAGTACGTCGCAGGCAGCGTGGCGGCAGTAGCGACCGGCGACGCTGAACTAGCGATCCAGCCGGTCAGCGAGCTCCTGCACGTCAAAGGCAGCGAGTTCGTTGGACCCGTACCGGCAGAGCTGCAGTACACGTCAGTGTTTTCCGCCGCCGTTGTGGCTGGCACGACGCAACTCGACGCGGCGAAGCGCTTGCTCGCGTTTCTTACATCGGACCAGAGCGCCGTGGCTATGAGGAATGCTGGCATGGAGCCGCTGCACGGCGTAAAATAGCGACGCGGGCAGCATTAAGGGCGAAGCGCAACCAGATTTCTAGATTTGTCATTCGTCACTTCTGGTAGTGCTGGCTCGATTTTTCGTTCTCTCCACACACGAATTCGATCAGTTCATCGTCCGGCAGCAGGCGCTGCCGGAGCGTCTCCCTCGGAGCTCCGACGCCCAGGGCCGGAAAGGGAGACCGCCCTCAAGGCCCGCGCCGATATTCCGGAACCGGCTTTTTCTGCTGAGAGGCGGTGTATTGGGGCCGTCGGGTCGCTCGCCGGTCGCGTATGGAACGATCTGCCAGACTCCCGAGAGGATAGGAGTTCCATCGGCTGTCCTCGGCGTGGGCACATCGAGCTTCACTTTTCCATCAGGGCCGGGCGACCCCAGTCGTGAGTGACATGAGCGTGTCGTAAGGGCCGCGGCTTGATGACCCGAGCAAATCATGGCGATGTACGAAGGAAGACAACAACACACGTCAGCATGGGCTATCCTGTCGCAGATTCAGCCACCGACTCAACCGACGGGGTGGCCGATCGCATAGAAGCGAACGACAGGTGAACTCTTCGCGTATTCACCGCATCCCAGTCTAATCACACCGTGAAAATACTCTGCCTTGCTGGTGTAATAGCAGTTACGTCATCCCGGGCTCTCGCGCAAACGCCTGATTCGATGCCCGTCCCACTCGCTCAGCCGGATGGAGCCGGTGCGGTTGACGTCAGCCTTGCTACGCCGGCGGGGCATGAAGTGAATGCCAGCGTTGCTGGCTATACCTATATCGAGCCCGGCGCGCAGAGCATATCGATCCACGGTGCGAAGGTTGGAGCCGAGTACACGGCCACGCTGTCGCTCAACAAGCGCCGGCACTGGTTTGCCCAGACCGGTGTGCGGGGCACCATTGGCAACGTCACCTACACTGGCTGGTGTTCACCGTTCTTAATCACGCCCAACAGAGCTTCGCCGAATGGCTACGAGCTGGATGTGGGTGATGCGTCGCCGTGCAGCGAAACCGGCGATAGGGATTGGTATCTGGAGGCCCGCGCCCTCGCCGGCAAGGACTTGATCGGTCGAAGATGGGCGTGGTCGCCCTATACCGGCTTGGGTCTCCGTCATTTGTCGAACGGCACGACCGGCACCGTTGGATACCGCACGGATGATTACCTCTATCTGCCTGTCGGCATCACGACACGCACCAAGGTTGCTTCGCATCGTGCGCTCAGCTTCAACCTGGAATTCGATCATCTGATCCATGGTTGGCAAAAGACCCGCGACTCAGAATTGGGTGGTGGCGATGTTCCAGCGACGACAACAGCACCCACGTTCACGATCGTTGGCTTTACTGATGTTTCGTTCTCGCAGCCTAACGGATGGGCGTTGCGCGTAAGTGCGAAATATCAGGTGACGAAGCACTGGTCGGTGGAGCCGTACTATGTGCACTGGAACGTCAGCCCCTCGCCGGTGAATTCTGAAACCGCGACGTTTACGGTCAATCATGTGACTGCCCAAGAGCAACTCGGCGCCTACGAGCCCTTGAACGTCACCCATGAATTTGGCGTGAAATTGGGCTTCCGTTTTGCAGGCTTCGCGGATTTGAGTGCAGCGTTTAATCTTAAGCAG
>Ga0182035_10000660_pt1 | contig 16335 bp, 16 predicted proteins | sample flu12Cox44000170_FD_125969 | JGI IMG/M metagenome (GOLD analysis project Ga0182035, IMG submission 125969) | Lab enrichment of tropical soil microbial communities from Luquillo Experimental Forest, Puerto Rico - flux4day.12C.oxic.44.000.170 | ecosystem: Environmental > Terrestrial > Soil >...
ACCTGACCCGAAATCAGGGGGACAAGCTATCCCTCAAGCAACAGAGTGCTAAGGAAGCACTCTGGAACCGCTACCGCTTGAGCAAAGAGCCCCAGGATGATATTCTTAATCCTGGAAGCTCTACCGATACTACTCTGAATTTGATGCGGAGAGCTACTAATCGGCCGAAGTTAACCAAAACCGAGATGTTGGCGGACCCGGTGCTTTCTGCCCAAGCAGAACGGCTTGTTAAAGGGGAAGGCGGAGGCGGGGGCGGAGCCGGCCCGACCATGGCTCCGGAAGACGCCCAGGCGCTGGATTGGGCCAGAACCCATCCCGATGATCCTCGCGCGGCGCAGATTATGAGCAGACTTGGTAGGCAATAATGCCCCCCTTCGATCCAGATGCGTATTTGGCGGAAAAACCACCGGAACCTGCGGCCGCGCCGCAGCCGTTCGATCCTGATGCGTATTTGAATCAAAAAGCGGCGGAGCAAAGCGTTGCTCCGTTCGATCCGAATGTTTGGTTGAAGCAGAAGGCGACCCAGGCTGGAGCCTCGACCGCGCAGCCTCCCGCTCACGCGGGCGCAGGAGCGGAGGTCCAACCCCCTCCCCCGCCTGTGGGGTCGCCACAGCAGGTGCAGGGCAATCCACCTCCTCACGTGCCCGAGCAAGGGCTTGATCAGGTCAAGCAACATGCCTTGGATAGCGAGGCGGAAACTCCTGGTTTCATGGAAGCGACTTGGGGCGCGGCGCGGCGAAAAGCGGTCGAGGCAGCTACTAACCTAGCTCTTGGTTCGCAGGTCATTTTACCCAAAGGGGTGGGAGGGCTGAGTCTTGAGGATCAGTACCAGGCTGGGAAATTGCATCCGGAGACTAAGGATGCGCTGGACAACCTGCTGGCTGAACCCATCAGCCAGGGCTGGTCGAATTGGAAATGGTGGACGGCTCAGCTTGCTGGTAATCTTGGGGGTGTTGCTCCTGGGCTTGGTGCTGCTGGTGCTGCTACTCTGGTTGGGGGACCCGTTGCGGGAATCGCCGGATTCGGTGCGGAAGCGGCTATTGAACGTGTGGTCCCTGCTTATAATGCCGCGCGAAGCGCCGGTTTGGACCCCGACTCGGCGATGAAGAGAGCGATCGTGGATTCTGGGATCGCGGCGAGCTTCGCCGCGGCGATGGGGTTCGCGGGCAAGATGCCTCTTACCGGGAAGGTGGCGCAAGAGCTTAATGGGGTCGTGGTGGATGCTCTGAAGCGCCCCATACTTGAAGCATTTGTACAGCTTAGCCTCGTCCAACCAGGCCTTATGGCGGGACAGGATGTGGCGACCGCGCTAAGTCATGGGGAAGCGCCTAATGCTGAGCAGGTTCTTACTGATATGCTCGTTGGTGGCCTTGCTGGTTATGGTATACATCGTACTTTCCGGGCGCTAGATCAGGTCAAGGGACTAGTGCGAGGGGAGGGGGAAAAGGCTACCGCTGCCTCCGATCTTGCCATTATGCAGGCTGCGGAAGCGCAGCGCCCCAAAACGATTGGGGAGGAGATTCAGCATATTGGCGAGCGCAAGGGAGGGGAGGCCGCTGAGCCCGCTGCTCCGCTTGGCCCGCCTGCTGGGGCGGAAGCTCCGGAAGTGGGTGAAAGCCCGCTTACTCGGCGCGCCCTAGGTGCTCCAGAGGCGGTGCCAGCCGCGGGCGGGATATATGAGAGGGAGCTTACCCCTCTAATGTACGATCCCGCGGTCTATGCGGATGCGGCGGAGGTTATCAGTCGCAAAATGCCTGAGCGCGCCAGCGCGAAGGATGTGCTTCGCACCTTGCAAGCGGGGGAGCCGGTAAGCGAAGAGAGGCAACAGATCCTTATCCCCCAATACCTCGAAGACCAGCGCGGGCAAATCAGCAAACAGGACCTGCTCAACCATGTGGAGGCAAATGCACTTCGGCTAAGAGAGGCGACCCTTCCCGATGGACGCTCCGAGCTTACCATGTACGCAGATCCTGCGCCTGGCTATGCGGCTGGGAAGTTCGGTGCGGGAGGGGTCGCCGCTCAAACGGTTGGCCATACCGAGCTTGGTCCTGTTGGGCAAAAGATCCATTTCGTGGATCAATTCCACCCGCTTGATCCGGAAGCAGCAAGAATTCGGGGTAGCATACATGAGGTGGGGGTAACTCGGCTTGCCCGGTGGGCTACTGATTCCGGGTTTGATCAACTCGCAATGGCGAATGGAGATATGGTTCGGGATCGCGGGGGGACCCCGGAAGAAATTGCTGCCGCGGACAAAGCGATCCCCCGCGCAATGCAGAAGCTAGCTAAACAGCTTGGCACCACGGTGGAGAAGGTCAAAGCGCCTAGCGGTCGCGGGGAGGTGCCAGTCCTTAGGCTGACTCCCGCAATGAGCGGGGTGGTTCGAACCGGGATGATGCATGATAGCGATCTGAAGCCGAAGGCTGGGGTTAAAACTCTCAGCGATGTGGTGCAGACTAATCCCTATCCTCTTCGTTTAGCCAAAGCGGCAGGTAAAATTGATCAGTTTATTCGTAAAACTAGCAATGAGTTGGGAGTCAGCCGTGGAATTACGTTCAACGCGCTTCCGATGGACACTGATTGGCGTGGCCGTGTGCGGGATGGTTTTGATCCTGCTACCGGAAATTACATCATCGATATCAACACTAAGCGGATTCTTACAGAACATGATCTCTATGCGGCTGCAAGCCATGAGTTCGGGCATGTGATCATGCACAACCTGTTCATGACCGCGAAAACCGGGGAGCAGGCGGCGGTATTCGATGCGTTTAGAAGATTCCGAGCCAAGTTTGACCCTAATGATACCCTGGTTGGGGATGTGCGGCGCTTGCGTGATAATGCGGTTTCTATCATGACTGGCGCAAGAGCGATGCATGACGGCTATCGGCTCAGCGATCTTGATCCGAATAGCAAGCGCTATTTCCTTTCGTTCGAGGAGTGGTTTTCCGAGCAGGTTGCGAAATATATGCAGACCGACGCGAAGCCTCTTGGCGTAGCCGATGGGTTCTTCAAGAAGGTTGCGAATAAGATCCGCAAGATGCTGGGTTTTTTCCAAAAGACGGACCCCCTTGCGGGCACTCCAGATAAGGCAATAGCAGATTTCCTGAACGATCGGTGGGGGCTGCCGGGAGGCTATATCGAGCCGATCAAAGAGCAGTTCGAGATGGATACCAAGAAGGCGGCAGCCGCGGCCTTCGATCGGGAGGGCGCGCAGGAAACCACCGCGGTGCCTGAGCAAGCCAGCACAGGTGGGGGGCGGGATATTGTTAGCAAGCTCGGCCTCGGGGCGGCCGGTGGCGAAGCCATGGCGGCTCATGGCGATCGGATGAATTGGTTTTACAACCTATTCCTAAGTTTGCCCCAGGTGCAGGAACTGAATCCACATCTCTCCCAACTCGCCGATTATCTCGGGATGCACCGCTTCGCGAATTGGGAGGCTAACAACATTATGCGCGATGCTCACCAGAGGGTAATCCAATGGGGTGCGATCCGGGATGCGAAGGAGCAACTCCGTCTCACTAAAGCTATTGACGCATATGCTAACGGGCTCTTTAAGCTCCCCCACACGGAAGACGGCCTTTTTCGGCGCCCAAATGCTGAGGAGTTTGCTGCTTGGGTCAAAAAGCACGATCTCAGCGAACAGTCCGTGAAACTTTTTCAAGGAATGGTCCAGGATTTTGACAAGTTTCTCGAAAACTATCGGACCCTCCTGATACAAGATGCTCGTCGGATTACCGATCCAGCACGGCAGGCGGTCAATATCCAGAACATAAACATGCAGGTGGACAAATTGAAGAGCAGGCCGTTTGTGCCGCTCACCCGATTTGGGAAATACCTCATCACCGTCTATGACAGCAAAGGCAACATAAGACATAGCGAGCAGACCAACTCATTGAGGCGTCAGCGTCAGATCGTTGAAGTGCTGAAAAAGCACCCCGATCGGCTTCCGGGAGATATCGTCTTGCCAGGAGAAGTACCGAAAGATGCATCGATATTTCTTGGTATGCCTCCCGGGCTTATCGATGTCATTGCGGATAAACTGAACCTCTCTAGCACCCAGAAAGGCGTCCTGGATCAACTCCGATTCGACTATGCTCCCGGTCAGAGCTTTAAACACCAGTTCCGCGAACTTGATCTGGTGCCCGGATACAGCACTGACTTCATGCGCAATTATGCTCACTTCTTCCATCATGGGGCGCGGCACTTTACGCGGGTTCGTTGGGGCGATCAAATGCGTGACCAGATCAATAGCCTCGCCTCCGACGCGGAACGGCGAAGCCGTGCTGGGAACAAGGACGGCGCCGTCCGATTGGATAAAATAGTCAAATTTATGCAAGACCATTATGATGCTTGGGTCAACCCGAAGAATGATTGGGCTGGTCTCCGGGGGATGATGTTCCATTGGTACCTCGGTTTCAATCCGGCCTCGGCTGCTACCAACTTAACCCAAACTCCACTGATGACCTATCCATACCTGGCCTCAAAATATGGAGATGTCAGAGCGATCGGAGCATTGCTTCGGGCAAGTACGAACCTGTACAATTTCTACAAGAAGGGCACCTTAGTCAGTAAAGGTGTCGTGGGAAAGAATACTCCTGAGAATTTCGTAGCACGGGCTCTTGCAGAGATGGTGAAACGTGGCACGATCTCTGAAACGCAGGCCCATGAGCTGGCGGCAATCTCGGAAGATCGCAACCTCCTCCGTCCGTTCGGCAAGAAGGGAGAGGCCGGATGGCTTAAATTCCAAGAGGCAAGCTCTTGGATGTTCGAGATGACGGAGCAGTATAATAGGCGACTTGCCGCTCGCGCCGCGCTCGATCTCGGGTATGCTCACCCGGATCACGCTGAGGTCAAAGCTGCTGTTGCGGAGAACGGGATCATTTACAAGGAATTGACCGATCCCAAGGGGATGAATTGGACCCCGCAGGAAGCGGGAGCATTTCTCGCAGCCCAGCGAGCTGTCAACCACACCCAGTTCGAATACGCCCAGTACGCGCGTCCACGGGTGATGCGCGGGGCCATAGGGAGCACGGCTCTCGTATTCAAGCTCTTCGGACAGAATACGATGTTCAATCTGATCTCCAATCCTGCGATGCTGGGCCGGTGGCTCGTGGTTATGGGGGCCCTCGGCGGACTGCAAGGGATGATGGGGTTCGAAAACGTGAACTCCCTTATAAAGACTCTGGCTTACAGACTCTTCGGAAAAGACTTTGATCTCGAGGATGAGGCTAGACATTTTGCTCACGATGTTGTTAGTGAGAAGTATGGGCCGGACCTGCTAATGCATGGGCTTTCCGCGCAAGGTTTCGGGATTCCCGCGGTTATGCACTCCCTTGGCATGAATTGGGTACCCACGGTAGATATGAGTAAAGCGGTGGGATTTGGGGACCTGCTTGGGTTTGATCCGCTCGCTCCCCTCGGCGCTACCAAGAATCCAAAAGAGGAGGAGCTCCGGCAGATTACCCGCGCGAGTGGCGCCGCTTTCGGTCTCCCGCTCAGTATCTACGATTTCGCCAGTAGTAACCAAAACTTCACGGATCTGAAGAAGTACGAAGCCATCGCGCCGAAGTTCCTGGGAAACCTGAGTCATGCATATCGGTGGGCTACGCAGGGAAAAGAGGTAAACGCGGCCGGAAATGCTGTAGTCCGATTCAACGTTGCGGATACACAGCAGATGATGGAAATCCTCGCCAGGATCGGAGGGTTCCAGCCCAGGCGGCTCACCGCTGAGTGGGCTTATATCTCCGCTGTAAATCAGAGCGCGGCTTTTTACGATCTCCGTCGCCAGGGCCTGCTCAGGCAGTTCGCTGAAACCGTGAAGACCCAAGATCCCGAGAACCGCGCCCGCGTGACCGATGCGATTAAGAAGTTTAATCACGATTTACCTCCAGAGGCGAGGGCAAAGGCAATAACGACCCAGCAGTTGCAGAGTTCGATCCAGCAGAGGCTTCGTGTTCAGCAGATGCAGGAGTCGGGTCTTCCTGCTCAAAAGAGTAATGTTCCGATAGCTCGGGAAATGGAGAAATATTACCCTCGTGGTCAGGAGCCCACGGGGCTCCAATCGGTGAAGCCAGTTCAATAGGGGAATTGTCCTTTTGCTCCCAGCGCGCCAGGGCGGTGAAATAAAGCAGGTTGGAGGGGCACTCGTGCCCCCATTCGCCCTGGGTGGCGTGGGCACCAATTCGGATCGTGCACCAGTACACCAGATCCCGAGGCAGGTGCCAGGCGATCCAGATGAGGGATTTCTCGCGGAGGCGGTAGTAGATTGATCTTGGGGATATTATCGGTCTCATTATGGCCCCTTTTTGGCACCTGATGGGCACACCACCCCGCTTATTCCGCTGATCGTGGTAACCTCGAGCAATTTGCCATGGATCGCGGCGCGGGTCGCTTCTTCGAATTCCTTCAAAGTCATATAATTCATGGATCGGGACCAGAGTTCTTTGCTGGTAATGAATCCATTAAATCGCACAATACTGACGATGTTTTGCACATGTTTGCTTTGGGAGACAACTCCAATAGAATCGAAAACTTTGAGCATATCTCGTTCATTATCCGTAACGATTTGCTCTGCTTCTTTGAGGTCATCCTCTTCGATAATGAGCTGGTCCCGCTTGGCAGCAGCAAGAATGAGGGCAAATTTATGTATATGGGTTTGCTTACGAGCAAGATAGCCGTCGTACCGATCGGAAGCGAGGTGAGCGGGTCTGAGGTCAGGATTATTGTGATCGGTATACCAGGCGCGTCCCCACTGGCGGGCAAAAGAAGATAGCTCGTAGGGTCCTTTGAGTTGGCTAATAGATACAAGGTCAGTGATGAGGTCATCTCGGAGCTGCTTTACTTGGTTGGAGGGAATCACTTCATCCGGGTAGGCTATAAGGGAGCGCTTCTTATCCCCAAATACGAAAACTATGCGGGAGGTAAGACCGCCCCCGATCATTGGCTCGGGGAAGTTCTCTTTCAGCCATGCGGGAGTGGTGGCGCCGATAATATTAAGCCAAGGGTTGTCGATCTCGACATTCCCGCTAGCTTTAGTCTTATGTCGGAAGGTGTCAGTCTGCCCTTCCCAGAGGCGGATGAGGATCGACATCTGCTGGTCATCGTCAGGGTGTAGGAACGTGCCCAGCTCACTGATTGGAATGGTGAGACAGGACATCGCAACGCGCTCCTTGAGACCGTCAGGGCGAGTCCATTCGATATGCTCGATAGCGTCCTCAAGGTCTTTGCCGAGGGCTTGCCAGGTCATGCTTTCCGGCCCAAATTTGACTCCGGGCACTTTGGATAACAGGCTCATTCCCATAGATATAGAGGTAGATTTCGCTGCTACTCCCGGGGGCCCGACAAGTATAATGTAAAAATTGGGGGTCCACTGAAACTTCCGCATGTCGAGCCACACGCGCCTGCGAAGTGCACCAGCCAAGACAGACACACCCGTCCAGAAATGAAACGGTGTCGGGGATTCCGAGTCTCTCGTATAGCTCATATATGTTTTCAGCCAATTTGCTGCTTTTCTCACCATTGGTCATCGGTCCCCTCGCGCTTATTTGCAGTCTCCCCACGAAGTGGGGCTTCCCGCTATCCCCCACTGGATTGTGAGGGGATCATTGTAAGGCACGGTAATTTCAAGATGTCGCTTAATGGTATCGAGAGTAGAAGCCTCTCCCCACCGATGTGCTGGGATTTGGAACACAATGCTATCGTGAACTTGAAGGAGAAGCTCGACCCACGGGACATTTGCCCGGAGCTGGAGCGCACCTCTAAAGCATACTTCTGCGACCGTGCTTTGCGGTCCCCAGGCGACAGCTTGAGTAAGTACGGAATCAGGCCGGTCGAAATATACGATGCGATAGCCGAATTGATTTCGGATAGTAAGTGATCGGTTAATTTGATCTCGAACCCGCTGGTGCCAAGCAGGGATTCCGGGGTGGAGGGTGAACCAGCGGAGCTGCCGCGCCTCGCAAGCTTGGAGGGGCCATGCCACTGCGGGGTTGAGGTGGAGGTTTCGAGCCGTGCTAAGATAATTGGTCCCATGGACAAACCTCTTGAGCGCGTCATACATTCGGCCTTTCGGCGTGCCTGGCGATTTGTGGTGACCAGGGGCGGATAGAAATTCTTGGCCAAGGAGATCTTCCCCATTCATGAGGTGGACCGATTTGCCCTCCCGGAAGGCGGATTTTAGCTTGGAATCATCCGCTTCCCAGGCGACTACCTGGGCGTCAGCGCCGGCTAGGTCTGCATCCACGATCACCTTGCCGGGATCGGGGACGAACATCTTGCGGATGTTTGGAAGCCTAAAGTCCAGAAGTTCCGTATCCGTTGGGCCCTCTTCCGAACGGGGCGGGCCCTCGCTCTTCTTCAACGAGGTGGCAGCTGGTGATGGGAGTGAGGATGAGTTGGGCAATTCGGTGCTCGTGGGCGACATAGTGGGTCTCGAAGCTTCCATTGTACATCATGATGTCTAGAGGGCCGGAATAATCTGGATCCACGATTCCCGCGGGGTTTAGGATGCCTCTTCGGGCTAGAATTGAGCGATTGTGGACTTGAATATAATAGCCCTCACTCGGCCAAACAATTAGGCCGGTGGGGACGAAGGTGGTGGCGCGTTGGTTCAGTTGGCGGGAGGTGGCTCGACCTGATTCGGTGAGGAGGAAAGCATATACATCCCATCCGATCGCCCAAGAGTTATTCTTGGTTGGGGCTTTGGCGCGGGGGTCCAGCTTGTGGAAGTGGATGGTCGGGGGCGGGGGTCCGCTGCTGACAGGTACCACTATGCTCGCTGTGCTTCGCATGGGTCAGTCCTTCTCTTCCCCCTTGGGGATGTTCTGCAAGTTCGTGCCCCGCCAGAACGCGTTGGTCGAGGAACTCCAGCGGAAGGTTTCCGTTCCAGCGGTATTGAAACTGCACTTCATACGTCCATCCATTTCCAGCTCTGCGCCGATAAACGTGTTGTAAAACACTCCAATGCTTCTTTGAAGCTCTAAAGCGTCCCACAAGCGTCCAGCCCATGGCACGTCCTTCCGGAGGCGCTCTAAAGCCTCGGCATCCAGGGTCTCGTTGCCAGTCTTCCTCGAGCGTTTCATCGGGAAGCCGAGAATGCGATAGAATAAATCTCTCTGTTGCTTTCCCGATTCCCACCAACACTTTTTGGAGGTCTTTGGCGCGTACTCGGACTCGAGTAACCAGCTTTGTGGAATGATTTTTGCGAGCCAATCGTTGATCCTTCCTTTTTCCCAAGCTAGGGCGAAGCCCATATCGGAGCGCTTCTTGCGGTCGATCGCGACCCCGCGGCGCATCATTTCGAGGGCCATGTTATTTTTGGCTTTTTCCAAGGCCCAATGCCCTCCAAAGCCCTGCGCATCGATTTGGGAACGCAGCTCGGTGGCGCACTCATAAGTCCGAAGGGCGTCTTCAGCGTTATACCGGAGATGCGCTTCCCAACCCCCCGCCTTGATGTCCCACTCCTTATTATCGTCTTTCCAATACCAGTAATATTTATTGTACAGGGAAGCCAGATAATCGAGTCCTTTGGGGGTTCCTGGCCATAGAAGATGGTGAGCGAGCATGGTATCGAAATCGAGATTAGGGGTGATTCCCCAATCTCGCTCGATCCATTGGGTGTCGTAGTTGAAATTCTGGCCTTCGATTCGGACATTGGGGTGCCCCATAAGTAGGCGCATGGTGCGAACTATTCGGAATTCCTCCTCAAAACTCCAGTAGTTGTCAAAAGCTCCACCGCTTCGGGGTCGCACAAGCGGTATGACGAGCGCAGTTGATCCGCCACAATAAGGTCCGTCGGCAAAGGAAATGCAGGTGATGCATCCCTTAGAAGTTTCGATATCGCAAGACAAGCGGAGCAGATTTCCGCTTGCAGCGTGAATGAGCCAGTTTCCAAGCACATGGTCAGCGGCCCCGTAGCTGGGAAGGTGTAGCACAGTTGGAGGTGGAGTTGGTCTCCAATCACCACTAAGTGCATATGGAATCCGGGAAGCCAGGTCATGGATAGTCACCGCTCTTAGATACCACGCCCTCAGTATGGCTGCCGGATGGATCAGAGGGAGAACCCGTAAACCCGGCAGCTCGGTGATGGCGGATGATTCCAGCATTGAGCCGCGCCAGGACATTATCCCGGTAGGAGCAAGGACCGTGACACCATCCCCCACCGACTCGGATGAGAATGATACCAGGTTCTCCGTCAGCGCCCAGAGTGCATAATTGCCAGCGGCAATGACAACCTTCGGCCTCACCTCCCTTAGCTGTTGGTATAGTCGCTCTAGCTCGGATTTCGCCCAATTTGTCGGCTGGAGGCCCTTCCATTTTGCATACCCGCTGTCTTTGTGGTGGAAGAAACGAAAAGTTTCATTGTTCGGGGGCTGCGCCCCGAAGCAATTGGTGCAGAAGATCTGGCTGCGGGATTGGCCAGCCTCGTTTAGTATTCGGTTGAACTCATTCCCGGATGGCCCGACCAGGGGTTTTTTCTCATATGCTTCGGAGTTGCCCCACGATTCGGCAACTACCGCGATCTCCGCTTGGCGGGGGCCTGAGGTGCCGTACCAGAGATCGGGAGCGTCTGGTGGTAGGGCTGGTGCATAAGTAGGCATCAGATCATTCCTTTGTCCTTCATGAGCCATTCCTCCCCACAGAGCGTGTAAGTGTTATCTCCGTGTTTGTATAGTTCTCCCTGGCTTTTGGGGAACCATTCCTTTACTCCGTTGGGGAGTTCGAGAAGCCAAGCCTTTTCGGTCTCCCGAATCAGGTTGACATCTGCTGAAGGCCGGTCATCCGGTCTGTTGCCCTTCTGTGGTCCCATTGGTGCCTCCTTGGGATTTGACGAGGGATAGGTTGTAAGCTTTTTGGTCCTGCTCGATCCCGAGGGCTTTCATGTTTAGTTCTTTTGCTGCAACCAGCGTAGAACCAGAGCCACAGCAAGGGTCGAGGACGAAATCACCAGGTAAGGTAGAAGCAGCAAGAAGTTCCTTAATGAGAGCCACGGGCTTTTCAGGTCCATACTCCCGTTCATCGCGTGCAACTCGGTTATGGCGAAGTACATCCACTGGGGAATGAATGAGACCTTTTTGGCCCTTACGGGCAAAGAAAATCCATTCGGTGGTACGGCGAAAACCTTCCCGCCCCCAAGGTGCCATGCCTTCAGAATCACTCTTGACCCAGGTAATTGGAGTTCTAAAAGGGTCCCATCCCGCTCGGGCGGAAGATTCTTTGAGCCATCCGAATAAATCAATGTCACAGAAGATAAAAAGATTAGCTCGGGGTTTGCAGATTCGGAAACCTTCGTTGAGAATACAGGCGAGGATCCCTCGGGCGGTGTCAGGGTCGTCGGAGTAGTTGTGGTGGACGACGGTGCGTTGGCGGAATCCTCCTGTATCGACCCCGATCCCGTATGGAGGGTCCGCAAGAATTGTGTCAAACGTGCTCGGCTCAAGTTTCGGAAGAATTTCCAATAGTGAACCATGGCGGACCTCGATTGTAATGACCTTGCGCTGGCCTCTGCGTATTAGCTCGGCCTCAAAAGCGCGCTGCTCGTTAGTTACAATGATATTGAAGGCTTCGGTGGCATTCCGGGCTTTGGCTATTTCGGGATTAGACAGGTGTTCGTTGATGATCGTGGCGCGACGAATGGCCTGTTGTAAAGTGCTTTCAGCGGTTCCTCCCCCAGGCCCGGTAAGCTCCGATCCTCGCTCCGCAGCGATTGCACGGACGGTATCGGCAATAGATTGATTAGGTGATAGAGCTTTACGCATATTGTGAATATAAGCAAGAGCAGCAACGCGGTCCTGCCAAGGAAGCTCAAGGCGGACCACGTTTTCTGCAAGCTCGATCTCAGCACGTTGGATATCATTGAGGGCCTCGCTCAATAGTACCACGGGCAGAGTGCCGGGAGAGAATTGCTCTTTATTATAAGTGAAAGTTATCCCGGCCTCTGCAATAGCATCCAGGGCCCGCAGCCGGCGTTCGCCGGCCACGAGGATGAACTTGCCGTCCGGGGTGGCTTGCACCACCGGGGCGTGGAGGAGCGAGTTTTCAATTATTGAGTCTCGAAGTTCGTCGAGGCTTGCCTTGGGTATTTCCCGCCTCTGCCTCGGAGGGATGGTCAGCGTCTGCCTGGCGATTTTCTGCATCGGCGGGGCCTCGAGTTGAGATTGGAATGATGGCGGCTACCCATTCCCGCGGGTAGATTCCGATGATGGTGCCCTCTTCGTCCGTGACAATATAATCGTTATCGAAGCCGGCACGGTTGACCTCAATATCCCGGCCGTTGGGGTGTACGCTTCGGGCGAGCTGGGCCTCGGTTTGGCCGGGTAGGAGTGGGGTGAGGGTGCGGAAAAAGATAACTAAGCCTTCGCGGAATGCTTCCATGAGATCCTCCAAAAGGAGCCCCCCGGCAAGGGGTGCTGGAAGGCGAAAAGCCGGGGGGCCTCAAGGGACTGCGCCCTTAAGCGGTGATGGGGCTGATTCGGGAGATTTCCCCGTACTTCTGCTCCGGATCGTTTTTGTCGCTGCGCTGGGTAACTTTGATCATAACAGGGCCTTTGCCCTTTAGCATGTTCGGGGACCAGGGACCGGGGTCATTTTGGCCCACCGCGCGGCGGAGGCGGCCTAGGCCGACGTTCTTCCCTTCGCTCATGTCCAGCGCGCCGTCCTTGATGTCCAGCCAGATATTCATCGGCACCAGTACCTTGTCCCGCTTGAGGACCTGGTTCGGCATCTGATCCCCCATAACCGCGAACTGAACGACCAGTTGCGGGGAAAGCTCGTTCCCGTTGCGATCGAGGCCGCCTTCTCGGGTGGTGATGGCTTTTTCGCCATCGTCGATAAAGGCTTTGAATTCTCCTTCCGGGCAGGGGACCGTCCGGGTGGAGTTGGCTTCGGTTATGGTTTGGTTTAGGAAGGCGTTTGCATCGAATGACATGTGCTTGGTTCCTTGGTTGCTGGTTGGTTCGAGACTGCGGAATTATCTACCCAGCCGCAGCGCTAGGACCTGTAAGAGATGCTTTAACTCGGCGGCGGTAGGCCTCGACAAGGGGAGCGAAATCTTGGGGGAAACCGTTAGAGCTAGGGAAGGCGCGGTTTTTGAGATCGGCCTCCGAGTCAAGTGTCGCCCATAGGAACTTACCCGTGGCGTCTTTGCGGGCCCGTACCACCTCGGAGAAGAAGCGGGGGATCTTGGGCGCGAGCTTGCGCCCGAGGGTGCTGACCGTGACCTTGGCCATCCCGGTGATTTCATCAGGTTCTTTCTCGATATGGCTGGTGAGCACAAAGAAGCATTGGCAGTCCGAGCTTAGTTTGAGGAGGAGCATCTCGACGGCGGACATGGCAATTCCCCACTCGCCCTGGTGGGGAGAAGGCTTGAAGCCCACGGTGTGCTGCAAAGCAATAAGACTAACACCACTAAGGCTGTCGAAAGCCAGAGCCCGAGCGGCACCCCAAGAAGTAACGTCGCCAAAATCCTTGCCGGTCCGTTGGTCATGAAAGTTTTCCAGGTTTGCCAGGAGTTTGGGGTATTGTTTTTGGTGTTCCTTCCCCACTCCGCTCTTCAGTTCGCTGAGGTCCTTGTAACTCATGGCATTGATACGGACCGCCATGTCCTTTAGCGCTCCCCAGCCAGCGGAAGCCGGCGGCACGGTCGTATAGTGCAATAGATTTATGTCCGCACCCGTCCGTTCCCACGAGTCGTACAGAGAGTCCACCCCGGTCGGTTCGGTTACCAGAACAAAAACCTCCACCCCACAGCGCGCTAACGTGGCTAGAGAGCTGGTCTTTCCGCTCCCCGCAGGGCCCATGATCAGGGTCGCTGGGGGCTGGATTATCCCCCTCTGGTCCATCGCGTTCGTCATTTTGAACTAGTCCTCTGGTTGGTCGGGGAATGTGGGGCCGCTCATCAAACCATCGGCACTCGAGGCAGACGGGGATTCCGTCCCATTCGAAGGAATGGATTTCCCATCCGCAGGAGGTGCAGGTGAATACATGGCCAAGCCCGGAATTCTCTGGCTGTAATACATGCATCTGAACCTCGAATCTTGCAAGCAAGACCAAAATGGGTGTGAGCATTGGGCTAGGAGTGGTTCTGGTCCGTTTCCGTGCCATCCCCAGAAAGAGCAGGTTGCGCAGCACTGGGGTTGGTGAGCAGTGGGTTCCATCGATTTACCTCATAGCTGCCGTACCAATTGCTCGGCGAAGCCGAGGAGCAGAGGGGAATGAAAGAGCAGTGCGAATATCCGGTGCAGGTATCGCCGAGGTTGTAGTCGAAATAGGAGTCCTCCCAGCACCTGCAAAGCCGGTGCAGGTCCCGGCGAAGCTGCTCGTACCACAAATTGATGAGGTGCTGGGCATAGATTTTGATCGCCTCGACCTGGCGGATCATGGTCTTGGTTATGATGACTCCTCGAACCACAGTAGTGTTGCAAGGAATTCCGAAATGCTGGAGGGCCCAACAATAGCCCAAAAATTGGCTCCGCAGATCCCATTTTTCTGCCCAATTAGATTCCAAACGTTGAGCAGTCTTCTCATCTCGGACGACGGGCCGGCCATCGCGTTTGCCGAGAAGATCGAATCGACCAGCGTAGATAAAGGGATCACCGCTGATTGGATGTCTGGGGAAGCCTGGAAGGTCAAGTGGGATGGCAAAAGAATATTCAAATGTCGCCGAATTTCCGGCGAAATACGGTTGAACACGATCAGATCCAGGAGGATAGACTCGCACATAGTCCTCGACCGCTGCCCACATGTTTTCAGGAGTCTTTGGATGGCCTTCTTTTCTGATAACAAAGTCTCCCCATTCTCCCATGAAGGTAGCGTGGGCCCGTGCCAGGGCCGCAGGAGTATCAAGACCATTGAGGTATACCTCCTTGCAGAAGCGCTCAAGTGTTTTACTGAACACCGCGCCCGCATGGAGATCGATGGAGGGCTCGGCTGGCCGTAGACCGAGCACATATTCGTTGAAATATTTTTGCGGGCAAGCCCGGAAGCAGTTCATCATCGTTGAGTCGATAATTGCGGGCAGAATCGGCTCGGGTGGTTGCATGGGGTGGTTCTCCTTGGTTTAATTCGCAGGGTGGAAGGGGCCCTGGTATATATCCCTTCGTTGCTCCTCGGCGAAGCCCGGGCCGCCCATCCTCTCGGGGAGGGCCACCTTAGGCTCCATCAGATCGCGTCCAGAGAAGGCACAGCATTCGCTCCTTTCCGGGAGACCGATGGTTTGGTGGTGGAAGTGCGACGCTTCAGCACTCGGGCGATTGCTACCAGCTCCTGGAGTGTGAGGTCGCTCAAATCTTTGTATTCCCCACTCGGGCTCATACCGATCAGCTCGGTGCGCCGCTCGAATAGCTGGGTCGGGGTAAAGGAGTCTAGATGAGCGAAGTCATCCATAACATTGCTCATTGCTGGTCACCTTTGTAGTCGGTAGGGGGGTTCTCGAGGCGGTTGACGTGCTCGGCGAGAAGGTCGCTAAGGACCTTGCTGATCGCTCCGTATTGCAACTTGTTGAGGACGGGGTCCCAATAGAAACGGGAGAAGCGGGCAAACAGGGTCGCGGGCAACGACACCTTCTGTTGCACATAAGCCTCAGATGTACGCTTCCTGCTCATCGGGACCCCGAAAACTTAAAACTTAGTGGCTAGATGGTGGCGCCCTTGACCGCCCACATGGCAGCATCTTCATATTGGGTCATGGCGAGTGCAAATAGGCGACGCATCTCGGGGTTGTCGTCCTTGTCCATTTCGGAATGGCAGAGGTCGATCAGGTCCGCGGTGTAGCGCTTGATCTTGTCAACGAGCGGGTTGCCGGAGGGATTGAAGCTCTCCCGGACACGTTGACTTCCAACACTTGCGCTTGTATTTGTACTCTTCGGCATTGGCATTGAGTAACTCCTGGTTGGCGTTAATGGGCCTATTATGGGCCCCATAATGGCCCCATGTCAACCCCCCTTGGCGTACTTCCGTTATTTTTTTGGGACTGTGGTGGCATCGCGAAGAGTCGCGAGGAAATCATCAGCCGGATCGGAGGATACGGTTACTTCTACCTTTTCTGGAATTGGAGCGGTGAGCGACACCCCGGCATCTTTGATCGCGGAGCGGAACTCGGAATCTCGGGGTCCAAGTATTAGAGTGCAAGGGTCTAGGATGTCTTTGTGTATTCCGCAGCGGTAGAGCTGCTCCCAATCTGCGTGGTCTTCCCGCTTCAACGCCGCGCGAAGTGCGTTCAGTCTGTGCATGAAACGGGTGCAGAGCTTCGCATTGCTGAGCTTGATGCGAAGCTCCTTATTTGCGCCCTCGCGGAGGGTCGCTTGCAGCTCAGCTCCGAAGGAGCTGGCTGGAAACCGTGCCG
>Ga0182035_10000668_pt1 | contig 16278 bp, 14 predicted proteins | sample flu12Cox44000170_FD_125969 | JGI IMG/M metagenome (GOLD analysis project Ga0182035, IMG submission 125969) | Lab enrichment of tropical soil microbial communities from Luquillo Experimental Forest, Puerto Rico - flux4day.12C.oxic.44.000.170 | ecosystem: Environmental > Terrestrial > Soil >...
AAGCGTTTTGTATTTAAGTCTTTGTAGCAAAAGCGATAATTGGCTCAATCGCGCCTCAGCCGCCGTAAGCGCAAAGTCGATTAACGCCCGCGCCCCGCGCTCACATCTTGCGCGCGCACACTTCGACGCCGGCGCGCTGCTCGATTGGCTGCACGACTTGAGTGATGTCCTTGTCGGGACCGAGCTCATCGCAGGTCAGTTTGAGAATCGCGGCCACGGCTTCAATCACTTGGATCGGAATGCCGAGCGCTTTGGCTTCGGTGATGAAAAGATTCACGTCTTTTAACATCAAGCCTGCGGTGAACCCCTGATTGAAGGTGCGGGGCAAAACCACCTCGGGAAATTTCTGCTCGGTCGCGGTGCTGCGGCCTGAACTCGCGTTGATCACGTCGAGCATGATGCGCGGGTCGAGGCCCGCCTTTACCCCCATGACCATCGACTCCGAGGTTGCCGCCATCGCTGCCGCCGACAGCACGTTGTTGCAAAGCTTCATGGTCTGGCCGGCGCCGGGCCGCTCGCCGATGAAAAAGAATTTGCCGATCACTTTGAGCGCCGGCTCGACCGCCTCGACATCGGCGCGCGGGCCGGACGCCATTACCGCGACTGTGCCCTTTTCGGCGCCGCGCAACCCGCCGGAAACCGGCGCGTCGACCTGCACGATATTGCGCGCCGCAAGCGCCTTGAAGACGCGCTGCGCCATCACCGCGCCGGTGGTGGAAAGGTCGACGAAGCGTCGCACGCGCTTGCCTTCAATCACGCCCTCAGGCCCGGTCGCGACTTTGAGAACGACGTCAGGCGTCGGCAAGCTTGCCATCACCGTCTCGACGACGTCGGCGACTTCCTTCGGCGACCGTGCCGCGATGGCGCCGCGCGCGGCGAGATTGCCGATTGCCTCTTGTCGGGTGTCATAGACGACGACCCTGTGCCCGGCCTCGATGAGCCGCCGCGCCATGTGTGCGCCCATATTGCCGAGACCAATAAAGCCGATGTCCATCACGCATTCTCCCCTCGATGCTCGTCAACCTGAAGTGGACGTTGGCTCGCACCTCAGGATAACGGGTTACACATTGCTCGCGCTTTCAACGGCAACAGAAAACTCCGCACGCACTTTATCGGTGTGCTCACCGACTGCCGGCACCGGTCGATAGTGGCGCACATCGGCATCGTGCCTGGGTGGCGCCGGATAAGATACCGGGCCGTTCGGCGTCTCCACGGTGATGCGGCGCAGATGCGGATGACGCGACAAGTCCGCGGGCGTGTTGACGCGGGCGAAGGCGATGTCGGCGGCGGCGAGCTTTTGCTCCAGCACCGCGGCATCGAGCATGCCGAATGTCTTGGCGACCCTGCCGTCGGTTTGCGCACGGCGTTTGACGCGCTCGACATTGGTGGCGAAGCTCGGATCGGCGGCGAGAGCGGGATCGCCGAGAACCCTTTCGGCGAGCACGCGCCATTCGCGGTCGCTCTGGATCGAAATGAGAATGTCGATCCCATCGCGGCTACGGAATGCGCCGTACGGTGAGATTGAGGTGTGCGCGAGCCCAATCCGCTGCGGCGGTGCGCCCGCCTCCTGCTGCAACAGCGGCACCGTCATCCAATCGGCCATGGCGTCGAACATCGAAATAGACAGCGCGGCGCCCTCGCCGGTGCGTTGGCGCGCGATCAGCGCTTCCAGAATCGATTCATAGGCGTTCATGCCGGCGGCGATGTCGACGACCGAGACGCCGACGCGTGACGGTTCGCTCGTGCCGGTGATCGAGGCGAGGCCGGATTCAGCCTGGATCAGCATGTCATAGGCTTTGCGCATCGCCAGCGGACCGGTCTCGCCGAAACCGGTGATCGAGCAGCAGATCAGGCGCGGGTGTTCGCGCCGCAGTCGCCCGATTTCGAAACCGAGCTTGGCAACGGCGTCCGGCTTCAGGTTCTGCACGAACACATCGGCGCGTGCGATCATCGCCGCCAGGAGCGCTTTGTCCACCGTTTTGACGAGATCAAGCACCACCGATTCCTTGCCGCGATTCAGCCAGACGAAATAGCTGCTTTGGCCGTGCACGAGATCGTCATAGCCGCGGGCGAAATCGCCTTCGGGCCGCTCGACTTTGATGACGCGCGCCCCGGCGTCGGCGAGCCGGCAGGTGCACATCGGCGCCGCCACCGCCTGTTCGAGAGAAACAACGAGAAGGCCGGAGAGCGGGCGAGTCATGTGTACTCAATACGAACGCGGCAGGCCGAGCACGTGCTCGGCGATATAGGACAGCACCAGATTGGTCGAGATCGGCGCCACCGTGTACAGCCGGGTCTCGCGGAATTTGCGCTCGATGTCGAATTCTTCGGCGAAGCCGAAGCCACCGTGGGTCTGCACGCACATATCGGCCGCGGCCCAGGATGCTTCGGCGGCGAGATGCTTGGCCATGTTGGCCTCGGCGCCGCAGTCACGCCCGGCTTCATAGAGCGCGGCGGCCTCGCGCACCATCAGTTCGGCGGCGCGCATGCCGATATAGGCGCGCGCGATGGGGAACTGGACGCCCTGGTTTTGTCCGATCGGCCGGCCGAAGACGACACGCTCGCCGGCATAAGCGGTTGCCTTGGCAATGAACCACTTGGCGTCGCCAATGCATTCGGCGGCGATCAGGATGCGTTCGGCATTCATGCCAGAAAGGATGTAGCGAAAACCCTCGCCTTTCTGGCCGATCACGGCGTCCGCCGGCACGCGCAGGTTTTCGAAAAACACTTCGGTGGTCGCGTGGTTCATCATCGTGCGGATCGGCCGGATGGTCAGGCCATGGCCTTTTGCTTTTCGCATGTCGACCAGAAAGACCGTGAGCCCCGCGGTGCGCGACGCGGTTTGCTCGCGCGGGGCGGTACGGGCCAGGAGCAGCATCAGATCGGAATGCTCGGCGCGCGAGGTCCAGATTTTCTGACCGTTGACGACGTAACTGTCGCCGTCCCGCACCGCGGTGGTGCGCAGACTGAGCGTATCGGTACCCGAACTCGGCTCGGTGACGCCGAACGCCTGCAGCCGCAATTCGCCGCGCGCGATCGCCGGCAGGTAGCGTTTTTTCTGCTCTGCGCTGCCGTGGCGAAGGAGCGTGCCCATCGTGTACATCTGGGCGTGGCAGGCGGCGCCGTTGCAGCCGCAGGCCTGGATCTCTTCCATGATCGCGGCCGCCGCCGTCATCGTCAGCCCGCTGCCGCCATACTCCTCGGGTATGAGCGCGGCGAGAAAGCCGGCTTTGGTGAGCGCAGTGACGAATTCTTCCGGATAGGCGCGCTCGCGATCAAGCCGACGCCAATATTCGCCGGGAAAATCCGCGCACAAGGCCCGCACCGATTCCCGAATCGGCGCAAGATCGTCGTGGTGGGAATCTTTGGTCGCGTTCGACGTCATTTCACACCAACGATCACAACCGCATTTCGGCGCGGCCGTTACTAACCGCGATTACGTCGCGCTCGACCACGCGCGAACGGAAGCTCACGATCTTGCCGTCACGCCACATTTCGGTACGCAGCGTCTCGCCGGGAAACACCGGCGCAGAGAAACGGCAGGCGAAAGCGGCAAGCTTGTGCGGATCATAACCGCAAAACGTTCGCAGCACCGCATGGCCGGCAACGCCGAAATTGCCGAGGCCGTGCATGATCGGCCGCGGATAACCGGCCTGTTTTGCCACTGCCGGATCGGCATGCAGCGGGTTGAGGTCGCCGCTTAACCGATAGATCAGCGCCGCCTCGGGACGGGTGCCGAGATCGCAAACCGCATCTGGCGCGCGCGACGGAATCGGATGCGGCTCGGGCGCTTGCCGCGGCGGGCCGCCAAAGCCGCCGTCGCCGCGGCAAAATGTGGTCTGCGTCACCGTCGCGACCGGTTCGCCGGTCGCTTTGTCCGTCACCTTGCGCTCGCTGAGCACAAGCGCGCCCTTGCCCTGGCCTTTATCGATCACTTCGACGATGCGCAGGCGGCCGACCACCGTGCCTTTCACCGTCAATGGCCGGTGCAGCGTGATGCCTTGTTCGCCGTTGACGATCCGCACCCAATCGATGCCGGTATCGTAGTTGCGCGCCCAAAAGCCGGGATGACCGAGCACGGTGCCCATGGTCGGCAGCACTTTCAAATTCTTCTCATAAACAAAGGCGAGCTCGTCCTCGCTCATCGGGTCTTGGCCAAAGCCGAGGCCCAGCGCGTAAAGAATGCAGTCTTTGGGACCATAGCTCTGTTCGGACGGCGGCACATCGAGCGCGATGAGCTTGTCGTAGACGATGGTCATCACACCGGGTCCCACGAGAATACGTCGCCGGAGCGCTCCAGCGGCGTAAACGACGGCGCGAACGCACCCTTGAGCTGCGCGTCGAGTTTTTCCGGCGTCCAACCGTCGGAACGATGCAGCGTGCGGATCGGCCGGTTCTGGTTGAACAAATAAATCTCGTTATTGCGCACTGAAAAAATTTGCCCGGTGATGCCCTCGGCGCGATCGGAGCCGAGATAGACCGCCAGCGGCGCAATCTTCTCCGGCGTCATTTCGCGAATGCGGGCGACGCGTTCCTTTTCCTGTTCGGTCTCTGCCGGAATCGAATCGATCATGCGCGTCCAAGCGAATGGCGCGATGCAATTCGAGCGGACGTTGAACCGCGCCATGTCGAGCGCGATGCCGCGCGACAGCCCGACAATGCCCATTTTCGCCGCCATATAATTGGCCTGACCGAAATTGCCGACCAGTCCGGAGGTCGATGTCATATGCACGAAGCTGCCGGAATTCTGCTCGCGAAAATGGCTTGCGCACGCGCGGCTCATGGCAAAGCTGCCGTGTAGGTGCACATTGATGACGTCGGACCAATCCGACCAGCTCATCCGATGGAAGATGCGGTCGCGCAGGATGCCGGCATTGTTGACGAGAATGTCGACGCGGCCGAAGTAATCGAGCGCTGTGGCGACGATTTTCTCGGCATTGCCCGGATCGCTGATCGAGGCCGTCGAGGCAATCGCCTCGCCGCCGGCTTTTTTGATCTCGTTGACGACCGTCTGCGCCGGACCGGCGTCGGTGCCGGCGCCGTCGAGGCTGGCGCCAATGTCGCAAACGACGACGCGCGCGCCCTCCTGCGCCAGCAACAGCGCGATACCGCGGCCGATTCCCCGTCCCGCGCCGGTGACGATCGCGACCTTGCCTGCAACGATATTCGGCATTTTCGAAATAGCCCCCTTTTCAATTGTCACCCCCCTGCTTGGGGTCCATAGAGCGATGCGGTTTTATTAGTTCGCCTCCCCCTAAAAGGGGGAGGTGGCGAGCGAAGCGAAGTCGGTTGGGGTCAGTGCTCAACTTTCGCGCAAGACTTGCGATCGTAGATCCCAACCCTAACCCTCCCCCTTTCAGGGGGAGGGTTCAATAGCCCGACGGAAGATCACCCCCAAACCTCGCGCGCGACCTCGCCGATCATGCGCAGCTTCGCCCATTGCTCGTCCTCGGCGAGAATATTGCCTTCCTCGGTCGAGGCGAAGCCGCATTGCGGCGAGAGACAAAGCTGATCGAGATTGGCGAAACTGGCGGCCTCCTCGATGCGCCGTTTGATCGCGTCTTTACTTTCCAGCGCGCCGTTCTTGGTCGTGACCAGTCCGAGCACCGCGGCGCGGCCTTTCTGCAAGCGCGCCAGCGGCTCAAAGCCGCCGGCGCGCGCGGTATCGTATTCCATGAAATAGCCGTGCACCTTGATGCGGTCGAACAGCACCTCCTGCATGGCGTCGTAGCCGCCCGTGCCCATGAAGGTCGATTTGTAGTTGCCGCGGCACAGATGCATGGTCACGGTCATGTCCGGCGGAATATCGGCAATAGCGATATTGATGAGATCGCCGTAGATGGTGCCGAGCGCTTGCGGATCGTCGCCGCGATCCTTCATCTGCTGACGATATTTCGGATCACACAGCATGGCGATGAAAACTTCGTCGAGCTGCAGATAACGGCAGCCGGCATCGGCAAAGGAGCGCACCGCCTTGCGGTACGCCTGGCCGAGGTCGTCAAAAAATTTGTCGAGCTTTGGATAGACGGATTTATCGATCGGCGTCGACACCGGGCGGCCGTAAAGCGCCGACGGCGCCGGAATGGTCATTTTCGGCGTGCGGCTGGTATTGGCTTTGACGAATTTGAAATGCTCGATCATCGGATGGCCGGAGAAGCCGAGTTTGCCGGTGACCTTCACGCCTTCGTTGCGCGTCGTCACCGCGGCAAAGGTAACGCCGGTGTCCATGACGTGCCGCTCGACGCCGTCGAGGCCCCACAGGAAATCGAGATGCCACCACGACCGGCGGAACTCGCCGTCGGTGATCGACCGCAATCCGGCCGCTTCTTGTTTTTTGATGACGTCTTTGATCTCGCGATCCTCGACCGCCTTGAGCTCCGCGGCGCCGATTTCACCCTTGGCGCGGGCCTCGCGCGCCTTCTTGAGCGCCACCGGCCGCAACAGGCTGCCGACATGATCGGCGCGAAAGGGTGGGGTGGTGCGTTGGTTCATGTTTTGCTCATGAATCTACCTCTCCCTGTATACGGGGAGAGGTCGGATTGCCAACGGGTCCGGCCCGAAGTGGCCGGCCCGATGACAAGCTCCGCAATCCGGGTGAGGGGGCTCGTCCGCAATTCTGAGCCCAGCGGCTAACCCCCCTCACCCCAACCCTCTCCCCGCACGCGAGGAGAGAAAATCACCCCCACACCTCCTCGGCGATCTCGACGATCATCCGCAGCTTCGCCCATTGTTCGTCTTCGGCCAGAATATTGCCCTCCTCGGTCGAGGCGAAACCGCATTGCGGCGATAGGCAGAGCTGGTCGAGATCGATGAACTTCGCTGCTTGTTCGATGCGGCGCTTGATCGCGTCCTTGTTTTCCAGCGCGCCGATTTTGCTCGTGACCAGCCCGAGCACCACCGTTTTTCCTTTGGGAACGAAGCGCAGTGGTTCGAAACCGCCGGCACGTTCAGTGTCATATTCCATGAAATAGCCGTGCACGTTGATGGTGTTGAACAAAAGTTCGGCCACCGGCTCGTAACCGCCGCTGGCGACGAAATTGGAGCGAAAGTTGCCGCGGCACAGATGCATGGTGATTGTCATGTCGGACGGAATGCCGGCGATGGCGGCATTGATCATGCCCGCATAGGTCGCCGGCAGACGCGCCGGATCTTCGCCGCGATCGGCGATAATTTTACGCAGTGAGGGATCGCACAGATAAGCGAGATTGACCTCATCGAGCTGCAGATAACGGCAGCCGGCATCGACAAAGGCGTGCACCACTTTGCGGTAGGCTTGGCCGAGATCGCGATAGAAATCTTCCATCGCCGGATAAATGGATTCCGGCACCGCATCGCGGCCATAGCGGAAATGTAGCGACGATGGCGACGGAATGGTCATTTTCGGCGTGCGCTTGGTCCGCGTCCGCAAAAACTTGAAGTGCTCGATCATCGGATGCGGCTTGTAGCCGCCGAGCTTGCCGGTGAGGCGTAAGAGCACCTGCCTCGGCTGCGGCCCGCTCGTTTGAAACTTGATCTTGCGCTCGCCGGCATAGGACTCGACATTGTCGAGCCGTTCCAGGAAATCGATATTCCACGACACGCGCCGGTATTCGCCGTCGGTGACTGACTGCAATCCAGCCGCTTCCTGCTTCGCGATCACGCCGGCAATTTCGCGATCCTCGATCGCCTTGAACGCTTCGGCGGTGATCGCGTTGCGCGCCTGCTCTTCGCGCGCCGCTTTGAGCGCGCCGGTGCGAAGGAGACTGCCGACATGATCGGCGCGAAAGGGTGGGGTGGTGCGTGGGGTCATATTTACTCTTGAATTCACCTCTCCCTATGCACGGGGGGAGGTCGGATTGCCAACGGGTCCGGCCCGAAGTGGCCGGCCCGATGACAAGCTCCGCAATCCGGGTGTGGGGGCTCGTCCGCAATTCTGAGCCTAGCGGTTAAGCCCCCTCACCCCAACCCTCTCCCCGCACGCGGGGAGAGGGTGATTTCCAAGCGCGGGCTCGGTGATGACGAACGACCATAGCCCAACCCTCCCCCTTTTAGGGGGAGGGATTTACAGTCGCTTTCCAGCTTGGGCAGGTGACTGCCACTGTCGCTACTGGTCTTTCGAGGAGGAGACGATGAACCCGGTGCTCCGGCTGTGCGAGGACGTTTTCGCCGATGATGGCGCGATGGAATTGGCAGCGCTGCCGCGCATGCTTTTCGTCGTGCACGGCGCGATCGCCATCGGCGACCGCGTGCTGCGCGATGAAGAGGCGTTCGGCGGCGAAGGCGCCATCATGCTCAAGGCGGGAAGCGCCGGCGCCACGGTGTGGCGGTGGGAATTGATCGAGCGCGAGGCCGATTTCGGCCGACCGCCACCGGGACTGGGCATTACCTCGCACGAGAAGCTCGCGGTAGCGCTTGCAACCTTGCCAAAGGGTGCGCTCCTTCTGCGCGGCGACAGCGTCGCTTTCCCGCCGGGTGGCTGCGCCTATCTGCACCGCCATCAAGGACCGGGCATCCGTTGCCTAATCGAGGGCGGCATCCGCATCGACACGCATGGCCGCTCCACTTCATACGGGCCTGGCGGCGCCTGGTTCGAAACCGGCCCCGACGGCGTATTTGCGCAAGCGGCGAACCGCCCCACGCGTTTTGTCCGCGTAATGATGCTGCCGCGCGCTTATCTCGGCAAAAGCTCGGTCGAATATCTCAATGAGGAAGACAAGACCAAGCCGAAATCGCAGAGCTACAAAATCTTCGTCGATATGCAGATCAGGGATCAGAATTCAGTGACCAGTAATCGGGATGCCTGATTACTGACTACTGATTCCTGATTCCTGCACTCACACCGGCTTGTAATTGCGATCGACCGGCACGTCGATGAGGAGCGGCGCGTCGCTCTGTAATCCTTTGGCGACAAGATCGGTGACGTCATGCACGGTGTTGGCGCGCTCTGCGGCGACGCCGAGCGAGCGAGCGAGACCGACATAATCGATCGCCGGATCGGTCAGCTCCATGCCGACGAAGCGGTCGACCTGGGCGGCAAGCCCGCGCTGCGCGACCAAGCGCTGCTTGAGAATGCGATACGAGCTGTTGTTGAGGATGACGAACACCGCGGCGATGCGGTCGTGCGCCGCCGTCCACAGCGCCTGGCAGGTGTACATGGCACTGCCGTCGCCGACGAGCGCTAGCACGGGCCGATGCGGCAACGCGAGCTTGACGCCGAGCGCCGCCGGCAAGCCCCAACCGATGCCGCCGCCACGCAAGCCGTAAAAGCTTTGCGGATCGTCGCTGCGAATGAGCGAGCGGATGCCGATACCGGACGAAATCGTCTCGTCGATGACGACCGCGTCTTTCGGCAGCATCTCGCCGATCGCATTGAGAAGCGCGAGCGGCTGCACCGGATTTTGCCCCGCCATCTCGCGCGCCTTGGCCTTGAACGCCTCGCGCTCGGCCAGCGTCGTGGCCTTCGCGGCGTCGAGCCGTTCGCGCGCGGCGCCGCGCGCGCCGCTTGACATCGAATTGCGCACCGCCTCGGTGATGTCCGGCAGCGTCGTTTTCGGATCGCCCAAAATCGCAACTTGCGGCGGATAATTCTTGCCGAGCTCCCAGGGATCGTTGTCAAGGTGAATGAGGGTGAGGCCTTCCGGCATCGGCTCGATGTCGGACGGCAGCGATAGCGTGAACAAATCGCCGCCGGCCGAGAACAGCACGTCGTATTGTTCGAGGATTTTGCGGATCGGCCCCTGCATGCGCGTCATCGCGCCGCGAAACAGTGGGTGCGACGCCGGGAACGACGCCGTCGAAGGCACGAGTTCGCTATAGACCGGCGCGCCGATCAATTCGGCGAGTTCGATCAATTCGGCATGCGCTTTCGAGCGCGCCACCGCATCGCCGGCGACGATCAGCGGTCGCTTGGCCTGCGCCAGGATCGCCGCGGCTTTTTGCACCGCCGCCGGATCGCCGCGCAGCTGCGCCGCAACCCGCGTCGGCGCCAGCAGATCGAGTTCGCCCTCGGCTTTGAGAATGTCGCCGGGCAACGACAAGAACACCGGCCCGGTTGGCGGTGCCAGCGCCGTCTTCGCCGCGCGGTGCACGAGCCGCGGCAAGTCGGCAAGGCGATGCACTTCGGCCGACCATTTCACCAGCGGTCGTGCGATCGGCGGCAGGTCGGCCCACAGGATCGGCTCAGTGGTGTTGAAATCCTGATCGTGCTGTCCGGCGGTGACCAGGATCGGGCTTCCGGCTTTCTGCGCGTCATAGAGCATGCCCATCGCATTGCCGAGGCCCGGCGTGACGTGAAGATTGACCACGGCGAGCTTGCCGGAGGCTTGCGCATAGCCGTCGGCCATGCCGATCACGCTCGCCTCTTGCAGCGCGAGCACGTAGCGTAGCTCGTTTTCGACCGCGAGCGCGTCCATCAGCGGCAATTCGGTAGTGCCGGGATTGCCGAACAAGATCTCGACGCCTTCCTGCTTGAGCAGTTCGAGGAAGGCGCGTTTTCCACTCATTGCGGGCAAGTGTGTTTCCTCCAGGGGACCCAGGGAAAACAGATAATCGCAGATTTGCGATGGGGTTAGCTATGCCGGATTCGCAGGTTGGCCGGAGAGCGAAGACTGGCGCCGCGCAGAGGCTATGGCCTTTGTTCGGATTTGTTCAGGGTCACGGCGGCGCGAATGAGAGCTTTCAACGCCTTCTCGTCTATCTTGTCGCCCTCGTGGAAGTCGATGGCGCGGCGCGTGTTCCCCTCAAGACTGGCGTTGAAGAGGCGCAAAGGGTCGTCCAGAGCTGCGCCTTTGGCGAAGGTCATCTTCACGACGTTCTTGTAAGTCTCGCCGGTGCAGATCAATCCGTCGTGCGACCAGACTGGAACCCCTCGCCATTTCCACTCCTCGACGACTGCAGGATCGGCTTCTTTGACCAAGGCACGGAGCCGGCCGAGCGTCTTGCCCCGCCAGTCGCCCAGCTCCTTGATTCTCGCATCGATCACCGTGCTCAACGGCCATATCCACCAGATTATGCAGAAAGGTGGAAGGCAACGTCACTTTCCACACCGCTCGCTCGACAGCGTTCCCGCAACCGGCGCCGGGCACCGCTCCCTCCCCAGGGCCGATAAAGGACGTCCCGGCCGACAAGCTGCGCACAATGCTTGGCATTGCCAACGTCACGTTCAAACAAAACGAGCAGCGACTCGCGATCGTTGACTCTCCTCTTCAAGCCTGAAGGATTTGCCATGTCCATATCAAACACAATGCGTGGCGCACTCATTGCGGCCGGGTTTGGAGTCGCGACCGCGACGATGCTCGCCGCGGTCGTGCTGCCCGGGTGGGCGCAAAATGCGCCGCAAGCAAGCGCGGATGCCTTATCGATCGACAACTTCACCTTCACGCCACAGACGCTGACGGTGAAAGCGGGCACCACCGTTACTTGGACCAACAAGGACGATATCCCGCACGGGATCGCCTCGGATAACAACGCCTTCAAGAGATCGCCGGCGCTCGACACCGATGACAGCTATTCGTTCACTTTCACTACGCCCGGCACCTACCAGTATTTCTGCTACGTCCATCCGTTTATGAAAGGCACGATCGTCGTACAAGCAAACAGCGGCTAATGATTGCCACTTGGTGATGCTCGATCTGCCCAGTCGCGAATGATGCTGTGGACGGCGCCCACTCTATGGGCACAAAGGGTGGTTACGTCAAAGAGCAGACGCCGCATCCGGTTAAGTGTCACCGGCAAACGCCAATTTAGGGGGCTCGTCGGCTCTTAATGATCCCGGATTCGGAATTCTGCTCGTGAGGATATGGAGACAACGATGACAATAACCGTCGACAGCCAAACTCAACCCGCAACGAATTTAATCAGCCGTTCGCGGGCTGTCTTAGGCGATTCAGGCCTGGTAGCCCTTTTCTTTACGCTTAGCTTGCTGGCAACGGTCTACTTTGCGATCCATTCGCCTGCAGCAGCCTCTCTCTTCGTCAACTTCCCAGATTGAACGACGGAATGCAGCCGCTGTTTGGACTGCACACCAAACAGCCGCATCCGTGTTCATCAGGTATATCTATCTCCAGTCGGCAGAACAGCACTGCAAATAACTCTCGCGGTCGGGACTTTAGATCAGATTTTCCCATGGAGTGAGCCATGAGTGGCTCAACGATTCTGAATGTCACGCCCAAATGCTCAGATAACTCATCGCTTCAGCATGACCCGACCTCCCCAATAATCGGAACATACTGGCGTCCGATTGTTTTGGTGTTCCCCGTTTGCCGCTGGCTATTTCCTTTCTTACTTCTTTCGCACCATTAATGCGGTGATTGCGGGACAGCTGACCGCAGAACTAGGACTTGACGCCTCGCATCTCGGGCTAATGACGTCGGTATATTTTCTGACTTTCGCGGCCATTCAGCTACCGCTGGGCGTCTTACTGGACCGTTTTGGGCCTCGGCGAGTGCAAAGCGGACTACTCCTCGTTGCCGCGGGTGGCGCGGCAGTGTTTGCAACGAGTGACCAATTCGCAGCGCTCGTGGTTGGACGCGCGTTGATCGGCTTTGGCGTTGCCGGTGCATTGATTGCCGGGCTTAAGGCAATCGTTTCGTGGTTTCCAAAGGAGCGCATACTTCTATTCAACGGCTGCTTCATTATGCTGGGCACGTTGGGGGCGATATGCGCGACCTCGCCGGCTGCGTGGCTTCTAGAATATATCGGGTGGCGGGGTTTGCTCGAAGTGATGGCCGCCGTGACGGCTGCGACTGCGCTTATCATCTTCTTTGTCGTTCCCGACCCACCTTTGCCCAACGTCCCAAACAATTCCTCTGGTGGGCTTAGGGCCATTTTTAGCAATCGACGCCCGCTGTCGACGATGTGCATCAGCACCGCTTGGGCAGTTCAAGGTCTTTGGGCAGGTCCTTGGTTGGCAGACGTCGACGGGCTGCCACGTGCCAGCGTGGTGATGCATCTGTTTGTCATGGCGGTTACCCTAAGTACCGCCGCGCTACTGCTTGGGATCGGGGCCGATCGGCTGCGTACGCGGGGCATTCAAACGCAGACTATTCTCGGCTACGCCGCACTTCTGTTTGTGGCCGCAGAATCGCTGTTGATCCTTGATGTCCGCTCCGTCTCGTATGCGTCATGGGCAGTGGTTGCCGGCATGGGCGCTGGCACGGTTCTCAGTTATTCAATCCTTGCCCAATATTTTTCAAAAGAGATTGCCGGACGCGCAAATGCGGCGCTCAACGTCTTCCACATCGGCGGTACCTTTGTCCTGCAGGAAGTAATTGGTTGGATAATCAATCAATGGCCCGCACATAGCGGGCACTATCCCGCTATCGCCTACAAGGCCGCGCTGGGACTTATGATTGTCATGCAGATTATTGCTATTCTTTGGTTCGCGCAGTTCGATCAGAAGCTGCAGACATTCGTTGCAAGAGTTATCGGACGCTGGGGCTCTAATCGAATAATTACGGTCAGCATGTCGAGATCAATAGGCGAGGGCTAAAACAATGGCCAACAGCCACCCGTGTCACGCTGGCGACATCGTATTGCTACGCGCCGAGATCATCGGAGTCGGAAGTGACGGGCCCTATGTACGTGTCGCAATTGGCTCGGGCGGTGCCACCTGCTTTTGGGCGCCGACTGCAGCAATTGCCCAAATTGAGCATGCCTTTGAAACCGGGCATGCGGCTGGCACGCGGATTGCGGGGCATCGGCAGCCATGACCGACGAAACCTACATTTCCTTACTGGTGTGGATCATTTGCGCGTTGACGTTCTCTTGCGGTTTTGTGGCGCTTACCCACCATCCCGAGTGGTTTGGTGCCTAGGAATTGTTGACGTTACCCGACGAAATCACCTTTTCGTGGGGATATCGCAGTCGGACATTTTTACCGGGGTCTATACGCGCAAACGCAAGGTCCAACGTGTGTGGATGGTTATCTTGCACAGCAAAAATTTATAGGAGCGCATGTCCGCTTTGTGCCAAAAGTAGACATTCGCATGTATAACCGAGTCGCAAATTGAAAGGCCGCCTCGGCGGCCCTTCCAATCTCTTTGCTGCTTTGTATGTTCAGGCGACGTACGAACGCTGACCAATGTCGTGGTGCCGAGCGCCTCGCATTTCTGCGATCCGGATCTTCGAGAGTTCTACCTGGAGGGCCTTCGTTTGGCAGCGGCCGACTCGAAACATCAGCGGGCGTAGCGAGAAAAGCGGGGGAGAAGTCCGATGAAAGCCTTTCGATTGGCGACTGCGGCGATGCTGTTGGTCGCATCGGCCGGCATTGCTTGTGCGCAGACCACGCTGCGTATCGGGCTTGCCGAGGATCCCGACATTCTCGATCCGACCTTGGCCCGCACCTATGTCGGCCGCATCGTTTTTGCCTCGTTCTGCGACAAGCTGTTCGACATCGACGAAAAACTCAATGTCGTGCCCCAGCTCGCGCTTGGCTATGACACCGCGCCGGACGGCTTGTCGGTGACGATTAAGCTGCGTCCGAACGTGAAATTTCACGATGGCGAACCGTTCGACGCCGAGGCGGCGAAATTCTCGCTGGAACGGCACATGACAATGTCCGGCTCGTTCCGCAAGCCGGAGCTGGCCGCAGTCGATCGCATCGACGTCATCGATCCGCTTACCATCAAAATAAATCTCAAGGCGCCGTTCGCGCCGCTGATCGCGCAACTCACCGATCGCTCGGGCATGATGGTGTCGCCGAAAGCGGCGAAGGGTGCCGGCGACAAATTCGGCCTGCATCCAGTCTGCGCCGGACCGTACAAGTTCGTCGAGCGGGTGCCGCAGGATCGCATCGTCGGCGAGAAATTCGCCGATTACTGGAACAAGGACAACGTGCATATCGATCGCGTCGTCTATTTGCCGATCAGCGACGACACCGTGCGACTTGCCAATCTCAAGAGCGGCGGGCTCGATGTGATCGAGCGGGCGCTGGCGACCGATATCAAGGACATTCGCGCTGATCCGAAACTCAAGCTCGCGAGCGCGCTGTGGCTCGGCTATATGGGCATCGACGTCAACGAGCGCGCGAATAACCCGCTCGGCAAATCGGCCGTGGTCCGCCAGGCGCTCGAGGCTGCGATCGATCGCGAGGCGCTCAACCAAGTCGTGTTCAACGGCGAATTCGTTCCGGGCAATCAGTGGGTGAGCCCGGAAAATTTTTATTACCAGCGGGCGCTTCCGGTGCCGAAACCCGACGTCGCCAAGGCCAAGGCGCTGCTCAAAGGGGCCGGCGTCACCACGCCTTTCGATGTCGATTTCATGGTGCCTAAAGGCGCCGAGCCGCAGGCCGTCGCGGAAGTCGTGCAAGCGATGGCCGCCGAAATCGGCATCAACATGAAAATCCGCGTGACTGAATTCGCAACGTCCCTGAAGCAGGCGGAAGCCGGTACCAGGCCTATCTGTTGGCCTGGAGCGGCCGCAGCGATCCCGATGGCAATCTATACAGCTTCTACAAATGCAAAGCGCCTGCTCGACGACGAGGCGATCATTTACCTCTATCACTCGCGCGTCTTGATCGCCCACACGGCGCGGCTTGAAGGCTATCGCCAGCTGCCCGACGGCATGGTGCGCGTCGTCGGACTGACGCTGAAATAACCCTCTCGCCGATGTTGACGTTTTGGAAGAACCTTCGCCTTCAGGGCTAAACAGAGCGTAGACGCTATCAAAGGTCGCATAAGCTACTTTCTCTCTCCACTGAGCCCGCGTTCCCATGACACGAGCGCGGGCGGCAGCTGACAACGTCGTGCGCGTCGGGCTGAATTATCAATTCCCCTGATCGCGGCTGCAACGACGGGCGCACGTCCGCTTTGGGTCATAAGCTGACATCGTATTGGGTCCGCGTCATGTCCGCTTCACTCCCAAAAGCGGACATTGGCAGACGACAGTTGGATGTCCGCTTTGTGCCAGAAGCGGACTCATGCACTGCAGCAAAAAGTATCCTGATAGATTTACACGTCGGCTTTGGGCCAGCAGCGTGGCTGGTTGGGTCTTTGCGGGTTAGGATACGCGGATGGGGAAGTCCTGCCGCCTCCTCCTTGCCCTCGTCCTGCTGCTCCTCGCCGCCCCCGCGCTCGCCGCGCCATGCGGCGGCGACTTCAACGCTTTCCTGGGCGCGATCGCGCGCGACGCGCAGGGCCAGGGTGTCTCGCGCGCGGTCATCGACCAGGCTTTCGCCGGCCTGACGCCCGACCCCGCTGTCCTCGCCTTCGACCGCCGCCAGCGCGGCATGTTCCACGCCAAGAGCTTCGAGGAATACGCCGCCACCCGGGTCATCCCGGCCCGCATCAGCCGCGCCAGGAA